>Ga0070696_100003164_pt1 | contig 10956 bp, 12 predicted proteins | sample KBSK1253metaG_FD_65474 | JGI IMG/M metagenome (GOLD analysis project Ga0070696, IMG submission 65474) | Corn, switchgrass and miscanthus rhizosphere microbial communities from Kellogg Biological Station, Michigan, USA - KBS K1-25-3 metaG | ecosystem: Host-associated > Plants > Roots >... | reverse complement strand
ACCCCGGGCAGCACGATCTCCCGGCCCGCGATCGCGGGCCTGCATCGTTACGCCGACACCGCCCTAGAAGATCTCGTTACGCTCCAGTTCCAGGAACCGTGGGCCAAGATCGGCGCCCGCAAAGTGGTACCAGCAAAGGGGCCGACTGAGAAAGTCTGGGCGATGCGGGTCGATCGTGCCAGAAATCGCGCTTTGATGGCCGACTTGAGAATGGCGGTATCGCCCGCGAGCCCGCGTGGCGCGCGGCTCTGGCAAAACAAGAGCCGTTCACGACGAAGCGCTCAGACTAGCTGGCGGAGACGCAGGGATTCGAACCCTGGATACAGGTTTTAGCCCGTATGCTCCCTTAGCAGGGGAGTGCCTTCGACCACTCGGCCACGTCTCCGGATATTGCGCGCTTTACATTACCACGATCAGGCTGCTTCCGGCCCCTTCTCCAGCTCGAACGCCTTGTGCAGCACGCGCACGGCGAGCTCCAGATATTTCTCGTCGATCACGACGGCGATCTTGATCTCGGACGTCGAGATCATCTGGATGTTGATGCCCTCGTCGGCAAGCGTCTTGAACATCTTCGACGCGAGCCCGACGTGCGAGCGCATGCCGATGCCGACGACCGACAGCTTCGCGATGCGGTTGTCGCCGATGATCTCTCGCGCCTGGAAGCGTCCCTTCCCGCGCTCGCCTTCGAGCACGTCGAGCGCCTTCCGATACTCGCTGCGATTGACGGTAAAGGAGAAATCCGTATGGCCCGATGCGCCGATGTTCTGCACGATCATGTCGACGTCGATGTTCGCTGCCGCGATCGGTCCAAGAATGGCGTATGCAATGCCCGGTCGATCCTCGACGCCCATGATCGAGATCTTCGCTTCGTCGCGATTGAACGCGATGCCGGAAATGATCGCCTGTTCCATGTGCTCGTCTTCCTCGTAAGTGATCAGCGTTCCGGTGGGCGTCGCGTCGGGGTCCTCGAACGACGACAGCACGCGCAGGCGCACGAGGTACTTGCCGGCGAACTCCACCGAGCGGATTTGCAGCACCTTCGATCCCTGGCTCGCGAGCTCGAGCATTTCCTCGAACGTGATCCGGTCGAGACGCCGCGCCTCGGGAACGATGCGCGGATCGGCCGTGTAGACGCCATCGACGTCGGTGTAGATCTGGCACTCGTCGGCTTTGAGCGCGGCAGCCAGCGCAACCCCCGACGTATCCGAGCCGCCGCGGCCGAGTGTGGTCACGTTGCCATGTTCGTCGACGCCCTGGAAGCCCGCGACGACGACAATCGTGCCCTCCGACAGGTCACGGCGCACACGCTCCTCGTCGATGTCGAGGATGCGTGCCTTCGTATGCGCGTTGTCGGTCAGGATGCGCACCTGGCCGCCGGTATAGCTGCGCGCCTTCAACCCCAACTCGTGCAGGGCGATCGCCAGCAGGCCGATCGTCACCTGCTCGCCCGTGGCGGCGATGACGTCGAGCTCGCGCGGGGCGGGATTCGCCGAAAGCGCGCGCGCGAGCGCCAGCAGCCGGTTCGTCTCGCCGGCCATCGCCGAGACGACGACGACGACCTGGTGACCCTCGCGGTGAAAGCGGGCGACGCGCCTCGCGACGTTGCGAATGCGATCGATCGTGCCGACCGACGTGCCGCCGTATTTCTGGACGATCAGCGCCACGTCAGCTCGTGATGGCGCGAAAGACGATCGTCGCGTTCGTTCCACCGAAGCCGAACGAGTTCGACAGCGCGGCGCGTATCGTCATCGGCCGCGCGACGCGCGGCACGAAATCGAGATCGCACTGCGGATCGACATCGACGAGATTCGCCGTGGGCGGCGCAATCTGGTCGCGAATCGCCAGCGCCGTGAAGACCGCCTCGATGCCCGCCGCGGCACCCAGCAAGTGCCCGGTCATCGATTTCGTCGACGAGATGGCCAGCCTGTACGCATGCTCGCCGAACGCGCGCTTGACCGCGATGCATTCGGCGACGTCGCCGAGCGGCGTCGACGTGCCGTGCGCATTGATGTAGTCGATGTCGGTCGGTTGCAGCGCGCCGTTGCGCAATGCATTGAGCATGCTGCGCGCCGCGCCGGCGCCATCTTCGGGCGGGGCGGTGATGTGATACGCGTCGGCGCTCATGCCGTAGCCGGCGATCTCGCAGTGGACCCTGGCGCCGCGCGCCTTCGCATGCTCGTACTCTTCGAGCACCAGCACGCCGGCGCCCTCGCCCAGCACGAAGCCATCACGGTCGACGTCCCATGGCCGGCTCGCCGTCGCCGGATCGTCGTTGCGCGTCGAGAGCGCGCGCGCCGCCGCGAACCCGCCGACGCCGAGCGGTGAAACGCACGCTTCGGCGCCGCCGGCCGCCATGACGTCCGCATCGCCGTACTCGATCAGGCGGGCGGCCTCGCCGATGCTGTGATTGCCGGTCGAGCACGCGCTGACCGTTCCGAGGTTCGGCCCGCGAAATCCATAGTGGATCGACACGAGCCCCGCCACCATGTTGCCGATCGATCCGGGAACGAAAAACGGCGAGATTTTGCGTGGTCCGCCGTGAAGGTAGGCACGCTGCGTCTCCTCGATCAGCGGCAGGCCGCCAATGCCCGAGCCGATGCAGACGCCGCAGCGGTCCTTGTCCCCGGTGAAGTTCTCGAGGTTCGCATCGCGCACCGCTTCGATCGTCGCGACGAGACCGTAGTGGATGAACGTATCGTAGCGACGCGCTTCCTTCGCGGAGAGCCAGCGCGACGCATCGAAGCCCTTCACCTCGCCGGCGATCCGCGACGGGAACGCGCTCGCGTCGAAGCGGGTGATCGGTGCGATGCCCGAGCGCCCGGCGACAATCGCCGACCACGCCGCATCCACGCCGATACCGACCGGCGAAACGATGCCGAGACCGGTGACGACAACGCGGCGGCGTGACATGTCAGGCGGGAAGGGCCGCCCCGACCGACTGACCCGCCCCCCGGGGGGCAGCGAGCGGAGCGAGCGTGGGGGGATGTTTCATCCTGGACGCGAAAGTTGAAAAAGGACTGCGGTGGACGCGGCTTCCGCGGCAGGCGTTGCCCGTGCCGCGCCCCTTCAGGTGCGGGCCGCGCCGGCAGCCCCGAGGGTTGCGGCTATTTTTTCAGGTGCGTGCCGACGTAGTCGATTGCCTGCTGCACCGTGGTGATCTTCTCGGCGTCGTCGTCGGGGATTTCGGTTTCGAATTCCTCTTCGAGCGCCATCACGAGCTCGACGGTATCGAGCGAATCGGCACCGAGGTCGTCGACAAACGACGATTCGTTCTTGATCTCCGCCTCGTTGACGCCCAGTTGCTCCGCGACGATTTTCTTGACGCGTTGTTCGACGTTTTCCATGCATCTCCTCCCCAGCAAGGGGTCACGAAACAAAACCGGCGGATTTTACCAGAGCGGCGCGATTCTCGCGCTCGTGTGGTCCGCCATGACCGTGTGGTCCGCTATGGCATCAGCATCCCGCCGTTGACGTGCAGCGTGGCGCCGGTGATGTACCCGGCGCGCGGGCTCGCGAGGAACAGCACCGCATTGGCGACGTCCTCCGGCGTGCCGAAGCGACGCAGTGGAACGCGCTGCAGCAGCACATCGCGTTGCGGCTGCGGCAGCGCCTGCGTCATCTCCGTGTCGATGAAGCCGGGTGCTACGCAGTTGACGGTGATGTCGCGGCTGCCCACTTCGAGCGCAAGGGATTTCGTGAATCCGACGAGCGCGGCCTTGGCCGCGGCGTAATTGGTCTGTCCCGGATTGCCCGACGCGCCGACGACCGAGCCGATCTGGATGATCCGCCCGCGGCGCGCTTTCATCATGCCGCGCAGCACGACCCTGGAGAGTTGAAACGCAGGCTTCAGGTTCGTCGCCATGATCGCGTCCCAATCGTCTTCCTTCATGCGCACGAGCAGGTTGTCGCGCGTGATGCCCGCATTGTTGACGAGAATGGCGACCGGCGCATGACGCGCTTCGATGTCGCGAACGACTGCCTCGATCATCGCGGCATCGCGCACGTCGAGCCGCGTGCCGTCGCCGCGCAACCCCGCGTCGCGCAAATACGCCGTGATCGACGCTGCGCCCTCGTCGGTGGTGGACGTGCCGATCACCCGCGCACCCGCGCCGGCGAGCGTCACCGCGATTGCGCGGCCGATGCCGCGCGTGGCGCCCGTCACGAGCGCCACCTGGTCGTTCAATTCGTCGTTCGCAGCCATCGGGAGTTGCGGCTCACGCGGCCAATGCAGCGCGGGTGTCTCCGATCGCGGCGCCGTCGGTCAGCGCAAACGCCGCCAGACGATCGTCGATGCGACGCGTCAATCCGGAGAGCACTCTTCCCGGCCCGCACTCGACAAGTTGCGTCACGCCGTGCGCCGCGAACCACCGAACGGTTTCGGTCCAGCGCACCGGGCTCGCCGCCTGGCGCGAAAGCGCGCCGCGAATCTCATCCGGATCGGCATGCGTCTCCACATCGACGTTGTGCACGACCGGTATTGTCGGCACGACGATGTCGACCTGCGCAAGCCGCAGCGCCAGCCGCTCGGCCGCGGACTTCAGCAGCGAGCTGTGAAACGGCGCGGAGACCGGAAGGAGCAGCGCCCGCTTCGCGCCGCGTGCTTTTGCCGCCGCCATTGCGCGCTCGACGGCAGCCTTGTTGCCCGCAATCACGACCTGCCCGGGTCCGTTGAAATTGACCGGCTCGACCACCTCGCCCTGCGCGGCTTCACGGCACGCCTCCCCAACCGCCGCGTCGTCCGCACCGATGATGGCTGCCATCGCGCCGATGCCGGGGGCCACCGCCTCCTGCATCGCCTCGGCGCGAAAGCGCACGAGCGGCACCGCATCGCGGAACGCGAGCGCCCCGGCCGCAACGAGCGCGCTGTATTCGCCGAGACTGTGCCCGGCCATGCACGCGGGCGTCGCGCCCCCCGCGGCCTGCCACGCGCGCCATACGGCGACGCCGGCGGTGAGCATCAGCGGTTGCGTGTTGCGCGTGAGATTGAGCGCGTCGGCCGGCCCTTGCTGCGCGAGCAGCCACAGGTCATCGCCGAGCGCTTCGGAGGCTTCGGTGAAAGTCGAGCGCACCACCGGATGGTCGACGAAGCCTTCCATCATGCCGATCTGCTGCGAGCCCTGCCCGGGAAAAACGAATGCGATGGTCACTGAACGGGTCCCCTTCACCACCGCACGAAAACCGAGCCCCACGTGAAACCGCCGCCGACGCCGACGAGCATCAGATGCTGTCCCTCGCGAATGCGGCCGTCGCGCACCGCCACATCGAGGGCGAGCGGAATCGATGCCGCTGACGTGTTCGCATGTGCGTCGACCGTCGAGATGACCTTCTCCTCCGAAAGTCCGAGCTTCTTCGCCGTCGCGGTCATGATGCGGATGTTCGCCTGATGCGGAATCAGCCAGTCGATGTCGGCCGTCGTCTTGCGATTCGCCTCGAGCGCTTCGTGCGCGACGTCGGCCAGCACCTTGACGGCAAACTTGAACACGGCATGCCCGTCCATGTGCACGAACGGCGTTCCGGTGACGCTGCCGCGGTTCACCTGCCCGGGAACGCACAGTATGTCCTTGTAATGCCCATCGGCATGCAGGTGCGCGGAAATGATCCCCGGCCTCGCCGAGGGCACGAGCACGACGGCGCCGGCGCCGTCCCCGAAGAGAACGCAGGTGCCGCGATCGTCCCAGTCGAGGATGCGCGAATAGATTTCGGCGCCCACGACGAGCGCATTCCGTGCGAGCCCGCCCGCGACCATCCGGTCGGCGATCGCCAGCGCGTACACGAAACCCGAGCACACCGCCTGCACGTCGAATGCCGGGCCGCCGCGCGCGCCGAGCCTGGCCTGCAGGATGCACGCGGTCGAAGGGAAGATCATGTCCGGCGTCGTCGTCGCGACGACGATGAGGTCGACGTCCGCGGCGGCGAGGGAAGCCGACGCGAGCGCTGCACGCGCCGCAAAGAAGGCGAGGTCCGACGTCTGCTCGTCGTCGGCTGCAATGTGCCGTTGGCAAATGCCGGTGCGCGAGCGAATCCATTCGTCGCTCGTGGCGACGCGTTCCGCCAGTTCGCGGTTGGTGACGATGCGCTGCGGCAGATACCGGCCCGTGCCGGCAATCCGGCTATGCATGGGCGCGCATCGGTCCCGGTGAATCGTCGCCCGAGGGCAGCCTGACTGCCGGCATTTCGGCGATCCGCTGCGCGATCTTGTCGAGAACGCCGTGCTCGACCTCGGCGTAGGCGCGCTTCAGTGCATTGGTGAATGCGAACACGTCGGCGCCGCCATGACTTTTCACGACGACGCCTTTCAATCCGACCAGCGTCGCGCCGTTGTAGCGCCGAGGGTCGATGCGCCGCTTGAACGACATCAGGACCGGATACACGACAGCGGCCGCAAGCCGCGTCAGGATATTGCGAGTGAATTCCGCCCGGAGAAACTCGTAGAGCATCTGCGCGAGCCCCTCGGACGTCTTGAGTGCGACATTGCCGACGAAGCCATCGCAGACGACCACGTCGGTCGTGCCGTTGTAGATGTCGTCGCCTTCGACATTGCCGACGAAATTGAGCGTCGATGCCTTCAACAGCTCCGCCGTCTCCTTGACGACGTCGTTGCCCTTGATGTCCTCCTCGCCGATGTTGAGAAGCCCGATCGTGGGCCGATCGATGCCGTCGACGGCGGTCACGAGCGCGCTTCCCATGGCCGCGAATTGCAGCAGATGCGCCGGCGTGCAGTTGACATTCGCGCCGAGATCGAGCACCAGCGTTTCGCCCGATTTGGACGGCAATTGCGACGCGATGGCCGGACGGTCGATGCCCGGCAGCGTCTTCAGAACGAAGCGCGCGATCGCCATGAGCGCGCCGGTGTTGCCCGCCGAAACGCAGGCGTCCGCCGTGCCGTCCTTCACGAGGTTGACCGCGACGCGCATCGACGAATCCTTCTTCTTGCGAAGCGCGTCGGCGGGCGGCTCGTTCATGTCGATGACTTCGCTTGCGGCGCGCACGCTCACGCGATCCCGGATGTTCGGCTTCGCATGCGCGAGCGCCGCCTCGAGCAGCGTCGGCTGACCCACGAGAACGACGCGCGCATCGCCCGCGAACGCAAGAAATTCGAGCGCTGCCGCAACGGTGACGGACGGGCCGTGGTCGCCGCCCATCGCGTCGATGGCTACGGTGACGCGCGTATGGCCTCCCGCGTCACTCGTCGGCCTTGGTGCTGACGACCTTCTTGCCGCGATAATAGCCGGTCGGGCTGATGTGATGCCGCAGGTGGACTTCACCGCTCACCGGCTCCACGGCCAACGGCGGCTTGCTGAGGAAATCGTGCGCGCGATGCATGCCGCGCTTCGCGGGCGATTTCTTGTTTTGCTGGACTGCCATCATGCTCTCCTGGTTGTGATCGTGCTCTCGCACGCGCCATCGGGATGGCGCGGCGCAAACGGCAATGCCAGCACGAGTTCGTCTTCGACGAGCGTCAGCGGATCGACCGGTCCCGGCGCCTGCACGACTTCCGAACGACTGTTTGCATCGAGCGCTGCCATTTCGCGCTCGTCATGCGCGAGCAGCACTTCGGTTCTCTGGTCGATCGGCCACCGGAAATCGGCGAGGCACCGCTGGCAGGTCAGTGTCACCGCGCCTTTCAATTCGATGCCAAGCGCTGGCCGGCCGGACGCATCGGCACTGCCCTCGATTCGCCACGCGAGCGACGCCGGCGCTTCCGACAGCAGGTCGGCCGTGCGCGAAAACCGGTGCGGATCGACGCTGCCTTCGACGATGCCGCGCTCGCGGGCTAGACGAAACGGATCGAACCGGCCCGGGGAACCCTTGTCGCGCGACACCAGCGACACCATTGCCGCCATCCCCTCGACTCGGACCCTTTCCACAAACTTCGACTGGCGGCCCGGCGAAAACGTAGAATCATACCGCCCCCGCCGCCACCTGTCAAAAAATGCCAGCAAAAACAACGGAGAATGCGCTGCGGACGGTCGTGCTCGCGTCGACGTCGCCTTACCGCAAGGCGCTCCTCGAACGCCTCGGGCTGCCGTTCGAAACGCAGTCGCCAGACGTCGATGAAACGCCGCTCCCCGGCGAGGCGCCTGCGGCCACCGCCTGCCGCCTTGCGAAGGCCAAGGCTCGTGCGGTGGCGACGCGCCGTGCGAACGCGCTCGTCATCGGCTCCGATCAAATTGCCGACGCGAACGGCGTTGCGATCGGCAAGCCGTGCGATCACGCCGCAGCCGTCGCGCAGCTCACGGCACTCTCCGGGCGCAGCATCGTCTTTCACACCGCCGTCGCATTGGTCGACGGCGCCAGCGGCCGGTGTCAATTGCGGTTGATCGACGTCACGACCCGGTTTCGCGAATTGACGGCGGCAGCGATCGATAGCTATCTGCGACGCGAGCGTCCGTACGATTGCGCCGGCTCGGTCAAAGCGGAAGGACTCGGCATCGCGCTCGTCGAGTCGATCGCAAGCGACGACCCGACCGCGCTGATCGGACTGCCGCTCATCGCGGTCGTCGACCTGTTGCAGGCGGAAGGCGTCGACGTGTTCGGCGTGAACGCCGAACCATCAGCGCTGCGCGCTGACCGCGCAGGAACAGCGGGCGGGCAGCGCGATTGAGCGATATGGCCGGGACGCTGTACCTCGTTCCGAACCTGCTCGGCATCGTCGCACCGGAAGCGGTGCTGCCTGCACGCACGATCGACATCGCGCGCAGGCTCGATCGCTGGGTCGTCGAGACGCCGAAGGCCGCGCGCGCATTCCTGAAGGCGCTCGACGTGCAGCGTTCGATCGCCGAGCTCGACATTGCTCCGCTCGCCGACCGACGAGCCGTCGATGATCTCGACCCCGCGTTGGCCGCCATTGCCGCGGGCTACGACGTCGGCCTGCTGTCCGACGCCGGCTGCCCAGGTATTGCCGACCCTGGCGCTGCGTTGGTTGCGGCAGCGCACGCGCGGGCGCTGCGCGTCGTGCCGCTCGTGGGTCCGTCGGCCATCCTGCTCGCGCTGATGGCGTCGGGGATGAGCGGCCAACGGTTCTGTTTTCATGGCTACCTGCCGGTCAAGCCCGAGCCGCGCGCGAAAGCGCTGCGCGCGATCGAGCAGCAGTCGCGCGCGAGCGAGCGCACCGAGATCTGCATCGAGACGCCCTACCGCAATGCCGCACTGCTTCGCGCGATGTCGCAAACGCTGTCGGCGCACACGCGCGTTTGCGTGGCGGCGGACCTGACGCTTGCCACCGAGTCGACCGCGTGCCGCACGGCGGCGCAGTGGCGCAGCGAAGACGCGCAGCGCTACGACAGGCGGCCAGCGATTTTCCTGCTGCAAGCGTGATTCGCGGCAAAGCGCTTCGCTACACCGGCGCCTCTTCGTCCGGCCAGTCCTTGATGTAGCTTTTCAGCATCCGGTTTTCGAAGCGCTGATCCTCGTAAACCGCTTTGGCGACGTCGTGGAACGACACGACGCCCTGCAGCGTCGTCCCGTCCATTACCGGCACGTAGCGTGCGTGCCGATCGAGCATCACCCGGCGCAACTCCATGACGTCGAGGCCGGGACCCGCGGTCAGCGGATCGCGCTGGTAGATTTCGGTCACGGCGACGTCGTCGAGCGACCCGCCCCGCGCCGCCAGCGCCTTCAGCACTTCGGCGAACGTGAGCATCCCCGCCATCCGCCCGTGATCCATGACGACGAGCGAGCCGATGTCATGCTCGGCCATCACCTCGACCGCTTCGAGTACCGGCCGCTCAGGTGGGGTCGTGAAGAGCGTATGACCCTTGATCCGCAGGATTTCGCTGACAAGCATCGCGGAGCCTCCTTCGAACATTCAGCCGGCTGCGATTTCGAGGTTACCTCGGAGCCACCCCTGGTGCAACCGAATGACCGGGACATGGGGGGCGGCCTCCCTCCGGCATTCCGCTCGTCGCCGGAATTGTCACGGTGCGACGCATTGTTTACATTACCGGACCGGCGCGACGGGGAGACCGCGGCGGAAACCGTCCATTCTCCGCGAAAGCACGAGTGCTCGTGTCGAGGACGGCAAAGATGCAGCCCCAGCAGCTTCCCGGTCGACCCCGGATTTTGAAGAGCAAAACTCAAGGAGGTTAACGCTATGTCCAAGCAAGGCGACGTCAGCAATGCCAGTCGGCGCAACGTGGTCAAAGCTGCAGTCGCCGCGACTGCGCTCCAACTCACCGGACCCTTCATCATCAAGGCGCGCGCAGAAGAGACGGTCAAGTTCGGCTTCGACGATCCGCTCACCGGCACGTATGCGGCGGTGGGGAAAAACGAATTGATCGGCTGTCAGCTTGCGATTGAACAGATCAACGCCAAAGGAGGCATCCTCGGGCGGCAAGCGCAGCTCCTGATCGAGGATTCGACGAGTGGCGATGCCGCGACAGCGGTGCAAAAGGCGCGCAAGCTGATCGAGCGCGATCGGGTCAACTTCCTGCTCGGCAACGTGAATTCGGCGCTGAGCCTTGCAATGGCGCAGGTCGCGCACGACGCCGGCGTGCTGCTCATGGTCACCGGCGGCCACACCGATGCGGTCACGGGCTCGAGCTGCCACTGGAATGTCTTCCGGGTATGCAATACGACGCAGATGGAAGCCAACGCGGTGACCCCGGCGTTGATCAAGAACGCCGGCAAGAAGTGGTACTACATCACGCCAGATTACGCGTTTGGACACACGCTGCAATCGGGGCTGGAAGCGGCGTGCACCAAGGCCGGCGGTTCGAAGGTGGGCGGCGACCTGGCCCCACTCGGCACGACCGATTTTTCGTCGTACCTGATCAAGGCGCAAGCGGCGAATCCCGACGTGATCGTCTTTCTGACGCAGGGAGACGACATGATCAATGCGCTCAAGCAGGCCGTGCAATTCGGTCTCGACAAGCGGTTTCATCTTGCAGGTGGACAACAGGAACTCGAGTCGCTCGAGGGACTGCCGCCCGAGGCGCGCATCGGCACATGGGTGTT
>Ga0070696_100003161_pt1 | contig 10965 bp, 9 predicted proteins | sample KBSK1253metaG_FD_65474 | JGI IMG/M metagenome (GOLD analysis project Ga0070696, IMG submission 65474) | Corn, switchgrass and miscanthus rhizosphere microbial communities from Kellogg Biological Station, Michigan, USA - KBS K1-25-3 metaG | ecosystem: Host-associated > Plants > Roots >... | reverse complement strand
ATCGAATACAGGCTCTGGTGCGTGTGCATCCCCGAGCCGTTGATGCCGTGGATCGGCTTGGGCATGAACGTCGCGTACAGGCCGTGCTGCTGGGCGATCGCCTTGAGCGTGAATTTGAAGGTGATCGCGTTGTCCGCGGTCTGGAGCGCGTCGGCATACTCGAAGTCGATCTCATGCTGGCCCGCGGCCACCTCGTGGTGGGCCGCCTCGACGCGGATCCCGAACGCCTCCAGGGCGTCGACCATGTCGTGCCGGATGGACGTTCCGAGATCGGAGCTGAAGTCGAAGTAGCCGGCCGAGTCATGCGGCAGCGGCTCGATCGTGCCGTCGTCGGCGCGCCGGAACAGGAAGAACTCCAGCTCCGGGCCCATGTTCACGATGTAGCCGAGCTTCTTGGCCCGCTCGACCTGGCGACGGAGGACGTAGCGCGGGTCGCCGGCGAACGCCTCACCGCGCGGCGTGTACACATCGCAGATCACCCGGGCGGCCGTCCCGCCGGACCACGGGATCTCCGAGAAGGTGCGCATGTCGGGCATGAGGTACTGATCGCTCTCGGCGATCCGGGTGAAGCCCTCGACCGACGAGCCATCGAACCAGGTCCCGTGGCGGACCGAGCCCTCGAGCTGGTGGATCGGGATCGTCACCGCCTTGACGATGCCCATGATGTCGGTGAACTGGAGCTGGATGAACCGGATGCCCTGGGCCTTGGCGGCCTCGATCTCTTCCACGCTCGACACCGCTTCGTAGGGAGCGACCACCGACGCTGCCTCCTGTCCATTCGCGGACCTGACCATCGCCCGTCTTGTGCAGCGCGCACGAGCACGGACGCGATGGTTCTTTCGGGGTTGCAGCGTACCACTGGGAACCGGTCGGAGGCCCTCGCGAATCTCGCCGGGTCGTCCGTCAGAGTTGTTCTTCTTGCACGAATTCGAGCGCTGCGGCGAGCGGGAGCCGGAGGTCCGCATCGGCGAGCTGCCAGCCGGTCGCGGCCTCGATCCGCCGCAGCCGGTAGGCGACCGTGTTGCGGTGCACGCCGAGCACGGCGGCCGCCTCGCTGACGCCGCCGTGGCCGAGGATCGCGCGCAAGGTCTCGACTCGCTCGCGACGGACGTCGGGCCGGGCGTCGAGCAGCGGCGCGAGCACGGCGAGCGCGAGCTGCCGCCCGTCGGGCAGTTTGTGCATCGCGCCCAGCATCCGGTAGATGGCGAGGCGGTCTGCGCGGGCAAGGCGGGGCGGGCGCTCCAGCGCGGAGGCGGCCTCCAGGGTGGCGCGCGCCTCGGCCTCGGCCGCCGGCCGATCGGCGGGGGTCGAGAAGCCGCGCGAGATCGCCGCCGGGCGACCCAGCAGCTCGCCGATTCGCTCGGCGAGTGAGACCGTGTCCGCGACGTCGCCGGCGGCCACGGCACGCACCTCGAGGCTGTCGGCGTCGCCGCGGAGGCTCATCCGCCGCGCCGGTGCGAGCAGACGAATCGCGCGGCGCACCGCCTCGCGGGCGGCCCGCGCGGCGGGCGGGTCGTCCTCGCCGCCGGGGTCGCGCTGACGCGCCAGGATCACGACCCACGGCGGCCCGGCGGCGGGCATCGGCTCCGCCCGTCGCGCCCGGTCCATCGCGCCCCGAACCGCCTCGTCGCGGGCGAGCTCCAGCGCGATGAGCCCGGCGACGCGCGGCAGTGCAACGCGGGCAAGCTCGCTCGCCGGCTCCGACCCCAGGACCAGCAGGGTGCCGGCCCCGCCCGCGGCGGACGGCAGCTCCACGCGCAATGCCACGGCTCCGGCGCGGCCGGACCCGCGAGCCTCGTAGCCGGCCGCCTCGGCGGCGGCGCCGGGCGCCTCTGCCGGGGCGTGGACCACCACTGGTGCGCCGTGGCCCGCCTCGAGGGCCAGGGCACGACCCAGGAACGCCGAGACCGTCGCGACGAGGCCGGCCACGCCGCCTCCCTCCAGGGCGCGCCGGCGCAGCTCCGCCTCGAGGAGCGAGGCCTGGCGCTCCAGCTCCGCTCCCTGGCCGACGATGAATCCCACGACGCTGCGCTCGACCTCGGCGACGTCGGCGCGCTTGACGCGGACGCTGTCGATGCCCGCCGCCGCCAGGGCCTTCGCCGCGGCTCCAAGGGCCGTCGCCGCGGCGGGACCCGCGTCGCCGCCCACGAGGATGGCGCCGGACACCGGCACTGCCGCGAGGGCGGCCACCAGGGCATCGAGCTCGCTCACGCCCGGTGCGACGACCGCGAGCGCGGCGGCCGGCACGATGACCAGATCGCCCACCTCGAGCGCGTCGAACGCGGGAACGCGACCCCGCATCACGCGGACCCAGGCGATCTGCCGCGTTCCCGGCGCGCGTGACGCCCCGCCGCGCGCGGTCGCGGCTTTCGTCAGGGCGGCGCCCGGGAAGAGCTCGTCCGCAAGCGCCGTGAGATCGGTCATCCGGAGCCGGCGGTCCCCGTCGCCGGCGCGGGGCCACCGCGTGCGGCGACCAGGTCGTCGATGAGCCCGCCGAACTCATGGTCGAAGTCGACTGCGCGGTCGGCCCGGCCGACGAGGTCCAGCCGCCCGTCCCGCCGGAGCCGCGCCCAGACCCGCCGCCTCGGCAGGTAGAACGTGATCGCCAGCCCGACGATCAGGGACAGGAACGCCGCCCAGACGATGCCCTGCCCCGGGTCGCGCTTGGCGATGAGCAGCGTGTACTGGCTGAAGCCCCGCAGCGAGAGGCTCAGGTCGAGACCCTCCATGTCGGCCGTCTCACCGTTGACGACGGCGACCGGGAACCCGCGGACCACGTCCGGCGTGCCGTCCGGGTTGGTGCCGCGCACCGCGTACGGCTCCGCGACCAGGGTGCCGATCCCCGCATCGCTGCGGTTGAGCAGGAGCTCGAGCCCATAGGGCCGGCCCGGGATGGGGATGGCGCCGTAGGGCAGCCCGCCGGCGGAGTCCGTCAGCGGCACCGGGCCGGACCACAGGATGGAGTTGTCAACCGTGGATCGGATCTCGATGTCCGGCGCCGGCCCGAACCCGTTCTGGTGGAACGTGTAGCCGCCGACCGTCAGCGGGTCATTGACGCGGATCGTCTTGCGCGCGAGCTGTCGACCGTCCTGGTACACGGCGAGGTCGGTCGTGAAGTCCGTCGGGCTGCCGGTGTCGAGCCCCGGCGCGTCGAAGCCGAGGTTCTGGACGAGGAGCAACCCCGGGGTCCCGATCGGCTGCACGGTCAGCGTGTCGCCCTCGGCGACGACGAGCCCCTGCTCGTCGCCGAACCGCGCGGTGACCAGCCCGGCGACGAGGAACAGGATCAGGCCGAGGTGCGAGATCAGCGTCGCCAGCTTCGTCCACCGGTTCCGGTCGCCGTAGACGAACGCGGTGCCGTCTGGGCCAAGCCCCTCCCGCACCGTGAACCGGTGGCGGCGCAGCGCCTGGGCGACGGCGGTCGTCGACAGGCCCGCACCTGGCGCGATCGACACGCGGTCCGGGAGACGCGGGTCGAAGTAAGCGTCAGGTTGGACGACCCGGATCGTCGCCGACTGCTGCCACAGCCTCGGCGTGCGGTCGAGCGTGCAGATCAGGATCGAGATGACGAGGATCAGCAGGGCGACGCTGAATGGCGTCGAGTTGAAGACGCGAAAGAGCTGCAGGCGCTCGAGCAGGTCCACGAGGCCCACGCCCAGCACGGGCTCGTAGATCGATCGGAGGCGGTTCATCTCGGTCGCGTAGTCCGCGGCGGACCGGAATGCGAAGCCGGGCAGCTGCCGGATCGTCATCCCGAAGACCGCGAGCACGGCGACCGCGACGATCTGGACAACGGCGAAGTTGACCGACGTGAACAGGCGCCACAGGCGCATCCCCGCGCGGGCCATGACGCTCGGCCCGGCGTGGCCGGCCGGTCGGCCGGTCGCGCGGTCGGTCGGCCGTCCGATCGAAACGCTGGTCAAAGCGCGGCGATGCTACACCGCGCTGGGCTTCCGTCCGGCGCGCCGGTCAGACGGCACGTCGCCGGCCCGCAGCCGGCGTCCGCCCGGCCGGAGTCAGCCCGCGCTCAGCCGGCCCGCTCGCTCGCGCGCTGCGCCTTCCCGCCATCGGCGGCCTTCGGCTCCGGGGTCGGCTCGACGGCGAGCATCAGCGGCTCCGAGGCCGCCCGGGCGACGCGATTCTTGCCACCGCGCTTGGAGGCGTACATCGCGCGGTCGGCGCTGACCAGGAGGGCATCGGCGGAGCGGCCGTCGGCCGGGTACGACACGACGCCGACCGACACCGTGGGGCCGGGGTCGACGCCGGGCAGGCCCTGCTCGGCAACCATGAGCCGGACCTTCTCGGCGAGCACCCAGCCGCCGGTCGGGTCGGTCTCCGGCAGGAGCGCCACGAACTCGTCGCCGCCGTAGCGCGCCGCGACGTCGATCTTGCGCACGCCGCTGCGGACGATGTCCGACACGGCGCGCAGCACCTGGTCGCCGGCGATGTGCCCGAATCGGTCGTTGACCGCCTTGAGGTCGTCGAGATCGAGCATGACCAGGCAGAAGGCGCGGCCGGACCGATCGCCGCGCGCGATCTCGCGCTCGAGCGCGCTGAAGAAGAAGGTCCGGTTGTACAGGCCGGTCAGCGAGTCGATCGTGGACAGGCGGATCGCGGCGTCGCGGGCGCGGCGCTGCTCGCGCCCAACCGAGGCGCCCACGTAGGCCAGGAGGAAGACTCCCGTCAGGTTCACGCCCATCTGGATGAGCGACGCGGTGGGCGGGCTCTGGTCGACGACGAAGCCGGCGCCGACGTACGCTGCCGTGGCGAGGACCGCCAGCGCGAGCGCGACTCGCGGCGAGACGAGGAGCGCCCCGGCGCCGACGATGAGCGGGAAGCCGAAGGTGAACGGGCTCTCGAAGCCGCCGGTCAAGACCACGAGGCAGGCGACGAAGGCGAGGGCGAGGACGCCCTGCAGCGGGCCGCCCAACCGGCGCCCCGCGGTTCGCGGCAGCACGTCCTGGAGGACGAGGGTCGCGAAGCCGGTGATGGCGATGACGATGACGATCGTCGGCAGCGCGCTGGCCCAGATGCCGCTGGCTGCCGCGAACACGGCGACGGCCATGAGGAACGCCCAGCTGACGATGCGGATGACCCGGTTCTCGAGCGTCGGATCGCTCGCCGCGGGCGCGAGGGGGCCGGTCAGGATCGGCTCGTGCTGCTCGGGCCGCTCCGGTTGGTCGGCAACGGGCACGAGCGCGCGCGATTCCACCTTGGCCCCCGCGTCACCGGCGCCGGCGCCTCGATCTGCCAACTGCGTCGCGTCCCCTTGCCCCTGTGCCTGAACGGAGAGCCGCCGGCCGGCCCAGGCGAGCGTCGGCGCGGCGATGAGTCCGAGCGCGATGACTGCGAGGGCCCCGATCGTCAGGAGCACGAGCTCCGACGATGGCATCAGCGCGTCCCGAACTGGTATGTCTGTTTCACCAGCCGCAGGTACGAGAACGTCTCGGTGTCCCGGACTCCCTCGACGCGCTGCAGGCGCTCGGCGAGGAAGCGCAGGAGACCCTCGTTGTCCTCGGCGACGGTCTCGATGAGGACATCGAAGCGGCCCGCCGTCACGACGACATAGTCGACCTCGGGCATGCTCGCGAGTGCCTCCGCCACCTCGAGCAGCCGCCCCGGCTCGCACCTGATGCCGATGAGCGCCTGCTGAAAGCCGAGCTTGTCCGGATCGGCAACGCCGACGATCTGCAGGATGCCACGGTCCACGAGGCGGTTGGTGCGGGCCCGCACCGCTGCTTCGGAGACGCCCAGCGCCGAGGCGATCTGGGTGAACGGCCGCCGTCCGTCCTCCTGGAGGTGCTCGATGATCCGCTTGTCGAGATCCGACAGCTCGTCGTGGCGGCGATTCCGACCCTTCGCCTCGTCCGGATTCGAATCTCGCAGCGTCGAGCTCATGCGGTTCGAATCTAGCACCGGGACTCGCCCGGCTCGCCGCACACGGGCTAGGCCCGATCCAGCTCCGAAAGCACGGGGGCGAGGGCGCGAATCGACTCGATCGTGATCGGGTCGATGACCAGCTGGACCTCCGCCAGCCCGAGCGCGGCGTAGTCGCGCAGCCGGGCCGCGATCTCCAACGCCGAGCCCTCGACCGGGGGCACGTCCTTCTGGGTCGTATCGCCCATGACCCGGCCCTTGCCGCCGGGCAGCTGGACGAGGACCGCGCTCGTCTTCTCGAGCGTCGCCGGATCGCGACCGACGTTGCGGCAGGCCGCGTCGAGCTCGCGCAGGATCGGCTCCAGGCCCGCTGGCGAGTTGTTCGAGTCGCGATACCAGACGTTCCACATCTCGACGTGGGGCAGCGTGATCTCGAGCATCCGCGGGCCGACGCTGCCGACCATCAGCGGGGGTCCGCCCCGGCGCGCGGGTCTCGGCAGCAGCTCGCAGTCGCGCGCCTGGAAGTAGCGGCCGTCGAAGTCGATCGAGCCCTCGCGCAGCAGCGTCCGGACGATCGTGAACGCCTCTTCGAAGCGCGAGATTCGATGATCGAAGGGGAAGCCGAAGGCCCGGAACTCGGTGTCGTTCCAGCCCGCTCCCAGGCCGAGGATCAGCCGGCCGCCGCTGATCTCGTCGACGGTCGCCGCGAGCTTGGCGAGCATCGGCGGCGCGTGGAACGCGGTCGCCGCGACGAGTGGCCCGAGCCGGATCCGCGAGGTGCTCGCGGCGAGGGCCGAGAGCATCGTCCAGACCTCCCACGGAGCGCGCGTCGAGCCGTCGCCGTAGCGATACAGCAGGTGATCGCCGAGCCAGAGCGTGTCGAAGCCCACCTCCTCCGCGGCCCGCGCCATCGCCAGGTACTCCGGCCAGCGCACCTCGCGTTCGACCTCGGGAAGCTGGATGCCGATGCGCAGTGGTCGAGCCGTGTCGGTCACGCAGCAAGCCTATCGAGCGGTCCGCCGACGCGCCCGACCGGGCGTCGACCGCGTTCATGCGTCGGCGTCGCGCGTCGACGTCGTGATTCGCCGGTATTCCTCGCGCAGGCGATTGACCTCCGCCTTCGCCTCGCGCTCGTCGCTCGTGGCCGGGGCTGCCGCCGCGAGTTGCCGTTCCGCGGCACGCCACTCGGCGAGCACGGCGACAGCGTCGCGCTTCGGCGGCGTGTCGCGGATTGGCTGGTCGACGACGGTCTCGCCCTCCTTGATATCGGCGTGGACCTCCTCGGCCAGCTCCACCTGCTGTCCGCCGGCGAACAGCAGCGCGCGCGACAGGTCCTCGATCTCGCGGGCCAGGCGAATGAACTCCGCCTGATCGGGCGGCAGCTCGCGCTTGCGCGACTCGAGCTCGTAGAGCCGGTCGAGCCGCTGCATGAACTCGTCACTGGCGCGGCGCAGGCCGGCAGCGTGCTCCTGGGGGCTGTCCTCCGTGAAATCCGACATGGGCTCCTCCGCCCTCGCGACGGGCGCAGACCTGCGCGGGCGCAGGCCGCATTAGCATCGATGGTCGGCGATCGCGCGTTGCGTCGAGGGCCTTTCGGTGTGCGCCGCTGGGTGTCAGTCAGGTGTCGGGTCGTGCGTCCGAGCGCGCGCCCCGCCGCCGATACCATGGCGCCGATGACCACTATCGACGATCCGGTCGAGGTCTGGCCGGCGCCGGCGAGGCCGCCGACGGACGGACCGCTCACCTTCGAGGAGCTCCAGCTCGCCGGTCGCAACCGGGGCATGCCGCTCGAGGCGCTGCGCTACGACATCACCCCGACCGGCCTGCACTACCTGCTCGTCCACTTCGACATCCCGGCGGTCGATGCCACGACGTGGCGCCTCCGGTTCGATGGGCTGGTCGATCGTCCGCTCGAGCTCAGCCTCGACGACCTCCGGGCGCGACCGCGCACGACGTCCGCCGTCACCCTCGAGTGCGCCGGCAACGGCCGAGCCCGTCTCCAGCCGCGACCGCTCAGCAACCCGTGGCTGCTCGAGGCGATCGGCACCGCGGAGTGGACGGGGACGTCCCTCGGCCCGTTGCTCGACGAGGCGGGTGTCCGCGACGACGCAATCGAGCTCGTGTTCACGGGCGCGGACAGTGGCTTCCAGGGCGGCACGGAGCAGGCCTACCAGCGCAGCCTGACCCTGGCCGAGGCGCGCCGGCCGGAGGTGCTCCTCGCCTACGAGATGAACGGCGCGCCGCTCCAGCCCCAGCACGGCCAGCCCGTCCGGCTGCTCGTGCCCGGCTGGTACGGCATGACCAGCGTCAAGTGGCTGCGCCGGGTCGAGGCGGTCGCCGAGCCCTTCGAGGGCTACCAGCAGGCGCGCACGTACCGCTACAAGACCGACGCCGACGATCCGGGCATCCCGGTGAGCCGGATCCGGGTTCGAGCGCTGATGGCGCCGCCGGGCGTCCCCGACTTCTTCACGCGACGACGCCTCGTGGATTCGGGCCGGGTCACGCTGGCGGGCCGCGCCTGGGGCGGGCGAGCGCCGATCCAACGAGTGGAGGTTGGGATCGATGGCTCGTGGGCCGACGCGACGCTGGAGCCGCACGTCGGCGAGTGGGCCTGGCGCGGTTGGTCATATGCCTGGGATGCGACGCCCGGCGACCACGAGCTCGCCTGTCGTGCCACCGACGCAGACGGCGAGGTCCAGCCGCTCGAAGCGTCGTGGAACTACGGCGGGATGGGCAACAACAGCGTGCAAGTCGTCGAGGTAACGGTTCGCGAGGCAAGCTGAGCCGATCGCGAGGCGCTGCCGAGGGCCCGTCCGCGAGGCCAGCTGAGCCGAACGCAAGGCGTTGCCGAGCAAGCGTCGCGAGCGCACTTAGACGTGCGTGAGCGAAGCGGCGGAGGCAACAACGCCGCGGGCGGTTGGATGGGTTCGCGGACGTTGGTCGGGGCGGTCGGATTCGAACCGACGACCTCATGCTCCCAAAGCATGTGCGCTACCAGGCTGCGCTACGCCCCGACGGCGCGCCCACAGCATATGTCCCGGCGGACTCGGCGCAGCGGAACCGACCGCGGGCGACCGGCGTCTCAGGCCCGACGCCGGGCGGGAGCTGGCAGGCTGATGGAACCGCCCGGCGTCATGATTCCCGCCGCGGCGCTGATGTGAACCGCTAGAAGCCGAGCTCGCGCAGCAACGGCGCCATCCGCCGCGCCGCGCGGCCCCGATGCGAGATCGCGTCCTTCTCGGCCGGGCTGTACTGCCCAAAGGTCCGCCCGCCCACGCGCTCCCGTGCCGGCTCGAACAGCGGGTCGTAGCCGAAGCCGGCGGTCCCGCGCGGTTCGAACGAGATCCGGCCGCGGGTCGTCCCGCGACGCGTCTCCAGCCGCAAACCGGCCGGCGCGGTCGCGTCCGGCAGCGCGACGGCGAGGACGCAGACGTAGCGCGCGCCGCGGCGCTCGGTCGGGACGCCCTCGAGCTCGCGCATGAGCTTGGCGTTGTTGTCGGCGTCGGTCGCGTTCGGCCCCGCGTATCGGCGTGTCCGCACGCCCGGCAGGCCGCCGAGCGCCTCGACCTCGAGGCCGGAGTCGTCGGCGAGCGCAGGCAATCCCGTCGCCCGGGCGGCGAACCGGGCCTTGATCCGGGCGTTCGTCTCGAAGGTCAGCCCGTCCTCGGTCGGCTCGCCGGGCACGCCGAGCTCGTCGAGCGAGACGAGGCGCGTCGCGCCCAGGTCGAGGAGCTGGCGTAGCTCCCGCAGCTTGTGGGCCGAATGTGTCGCGACGACGAGGCGCCGCGGCGCCGCGGTCGGGTCTCGATCGCTCAGCGGCGCACCGAGGCGAGCGCCGTCTCCTGGGCCTCGAACAGGCGCGCGAGCCCGGAATCCGCCAGGTCCAGCAGGCCCGTGACCCGGGTGCGGTCGAAGGGCAGGCCCTCGGCCGTGCCCTGGAGCTCGATGTACGTCCCCGCGTCCGTGCCGACGACATTCATGTCGACCTCCGCGGTCGAGTCCTCGGAGTAGTCCAGGTCGAGCATCGTGATCCCGCTGACGACGCCGACGGACACCGCCGCGACCTTGCCCACGAGCGTCCGCTCAAGGCCCGCGCCGATCAGCGCCACCGCGAGCGCGACGTAGCCACCGGTGATCGAGGCGCAGCGGGTGCCGCCATCCGCCTGCAGCACGTCGCAGTCGATCGTGACTGTCCGCTCGCCAAGCTTCGCGAGGTCGACCACGCCACGCAGGGAGCGGCCAATCAGCCGCTGGATCTCATGTGTTCGCCCGCCGAGGCGGCCCTTGACCGACTCACGGTCCGACCGTTCGGCGGTCGCCCGCGGGAGCATCGAGTACTCGGCGGTCACCCAGCCCGTGCCCTTGCCGCGCAGATGCGGCGGGACACGGTCGCCGACGGTCGCCGCGCAGAGCACCTCGGTGTCGCCGGCCCGGATGCGGCACGAGCCCTCGGCCCACTTCTGGACGCCGAGCGTCATGCTCACGGCGCGAAGGTCGCCCGGGCGCCGGCCGTCGGCGCGCAGGGTCGGTGGTCGATTGCCGATGCTCATCGCGCAGACCCCGCTCGCTCCGCCACCTTGGCAGCATCCCACAGCTCGTCCAGTTGCTGGAAGTCGAGGTCGCGAATGGCGACGCCGCGCTCGGCAACCATGCCCTCGATGCGTCGGAAGCGACCCCGGAACTTCTCGTTCGCGGCTCGCAGAGCGCCCTCGGACTCGATACCCAGCTTGCGCCCGACGTTGACCACGACGAGGAGCAGGTCGCCGAACTCCTCCTCGCGATCCCGCGGGCCCGCCGCATGTGCGAGCTCCGCCATCTCCTCGGCGACCTTGTCGAGGACGCCCTCGACGTCGGGCCAGTCGTAGCCCAGCGCCGCGGCCCGCTCCTGCATCTCCTGGCTCGCCGCGAGCGCGGGCATCGACGGGCTGATGCCGTCAAGGGCGCTCTTGGGGCCGGCGGTGGCGTCGGATGCGCCATCCGTCGTCGAGGCCCCGTCCCCCGCCGCGACGGCCGCCGCCAGGGCCCGCTCGTCCGCCTTGATCCGCTCCCATTGCCGGTTGACGTCGGCGGCCGTTCTCGCCTCTGCAT
>Ga0070696_100003160_pt1 | contig 10966 bp, 11 predicted proteins | sample KBSK1253metaG_FD_65474 | JGI IMG/M metagenome (GOLD analysis project Ga0070696, IMG submission 65474) | Corn, switchgrass and miscanthus rhizosphere microbial communities from Kellogg Biological Station, Michigan, USA - KBS K1-25-3 metaG | ecosystem: Host-associated > Plants > Roots >... | reverse complement strand
GCTGTTAGCTGTTAGCTGTTAGCTGATAGCTGATAGCTGATAGCTGTTAGCTGATAGCTGCTCACTTGTAACTCTGCCCTATCGCCCGCCCGAAGGAGATCTCGCCATTATCGATCCGCAGATTGAAGCCGCACTCGGGATTAGTACACACCCACGCCTTGTACGTGATGGGGGCTCCTTCCCGCCCGTAGTCGGACAGCGGAATGAGCATTCCATGCGAGCACTTCTGACACGCGGGCCACTCGGTCTTTTCCATGCTCCCCTCCCGCTGACGATCCCATCCCCAACTACGCGCCACGCACTCCTTGCCACGGGTAGACATCGCCGAAGGCATCGGCGAATTGGTAGACCGCTTCGAAATCGGATTCCAGGTCGCCCGGCTGGGTGACCAACAATCCCACTTCCACCAGCGTGAACACGATGCGACCAATATCCTCGGTGCGAGTGATTCCCCAATGCTGCAACACCTGCGGTGCCATCAGCCCAAACTGTTCTCTGGCAAAGTCGCGACAGGCCCAGGCCAGCTCGGCACCGGTGACGTGGCGGCGGGCCTCGAGTCGAGACTGGAGATATTCGATGGCGGCCAGCACGAAGAGGTAGCCTCGCTCGTGGAAGCGACCCCCCCGCGCGCGAATGCGGGCCATGACGTCGTCGGCAAACTGCAGATCGTTCACTGCGAACCCTCGAAGCGCCGAGCTGTTGCGAAATTCAGGCGGTGCGACGGACTCTGCCGTCCACCGGCTGGGCCTGGTACAGCGGGAAGGCGGAGGTCAGCTCCTTCACCTCAGCCTTGACGCGGGCCAGGGTGGCCTCATCCTGCTTGGCCAGTGCGATGTCGATGAGCTGCGCGATCCGGACCATCTCCTCCGTCCCCATTCCGCGGGTAGTGAGCGCCGGCGTGCCCAGACGAATGCCGCTGGTCACGAAGGGCGACTGCGGATCATCGGGGACGGTGTTCTTGTTCACCGTGATCCCCGCCTGGTCCAGCACTTTCTCCGCGACTTTGCCGGTCAGGCCCTTGGGACGCAGGTCCACCAGCATGAGATGGGTGTCGGTTCCGCCGGAGACGATGGCGAAGCCCCGCTCGATCAGAGCGCCCGCCAGCGCCTGGGCGTTCTCGACCACCTTCCGGGCGTAGACCTTGAAGTCGTCGGTAAGTGCCTCCCCAAACGCGACCGCCTTGGCCGCGATCACGTGCTGCAGCGGCCCGCCCTGGTGGCCAGGGAAGACGGACTTGTCCACGGCCTTGGCATGCTCCGCGATGCAGAGGATCAGGCCCGCGCGCGGTCCCCGCAGCGTCTTGTGGGTAGTGCTGGTGACCACCTGGGCGTGCGGCACCGGCGAGGGATGCACCCCTCCCGCGACCAGACCGGCGAAGTGGGCCATGTCGACCACGAAGTAGGCGCCGATCTCGTCGGCGATGGAACGGAAGGCGCCGAAATCGATGATCCGGGCATAGGCACTGCCGCCGGCGATGATCAGCCGCGGCTGTTCCCGCAGCGCCATCGAGCGAACCGCGTCGTAATCGATCCGGCCGGTCGCCGGATTGACTCCGTAGTGCACTGCCTTCCAAACGATTCCACTGTGGTTGACTGGAGCCCCATGGGACAGGTGACCGCCATGGGGAAGCGCCATGCCCATCAGCTTCTCCCCCGGCGGAATCAGCGCCATGAAGGCCGCGAAGTTGGCCTGGGCACCGGAATGAGGCTGCACGTTGGCGTGTTCCGACCCGAAGATCTGCTTCAGTCGGTCGATCGCCAACTGCTCGATTTCGTCGATCACCTCACAGCCGCCGTAGTACCGCCGGCCAGGATAGCCTTCGGCATACTTGTTAGTCAGGGGCGTGCCCATCGCATCGATGACCGCTCGACTGGCGAAATTCTCGCTCGCGATCAACTCCAATCCCTGCTGCTGACGCCGCAGCTCGCGATCGATAAGGCGGGCGACCGTGGGGTCGGCCTGACGGAGCGAACTGTTGTGATCGAGACTCATCCGTGCTCCTGATCGATTTTGGCTACTCGACGGCCGTCCCGCGACCTGCCTGCGCCCAGGTTTGGAGCTCCTGCACCTACCGCACTTCACTCAAACGGGCGTGGTCCGATCCGATGGGAATGACTCGGTACTGGCATCTAATGTAGGGCGGTATGGCGGTAAGGCGGTAGGGCGGTAGGGCGGTAGGATGGACAGACGAAAACGAGCTCCTCTCCTAGGCCTTGCATTGCCAGCGATATTTCTATGAGCTAGGCTCCGCTTGTGCTATGTTATCTGGCTCTAGCGCCTCTACCGCCTCTACCGCCTCTACCGCCTTACCGCCATCCACATCCGGTCCAGCCCCGCGACCGCGGCGATTCGTTGCTCGGCAAGCCGGTCCGCGGCGCGATAGGTCGGGATCCGTTCGCAGGTCGCGATCTCGAAGATTCGGAGCAGGGTGTCGTAGATCTCACCCGCCTTCTTTTGGGCCCGTTCGGCCGGCCAGCGATGCAGTTCGCCATATACGTTGATCACGCCACCGCCATTGATGACGTAGTCGGGCGCGTAGAGGATGCCCCGCTCCTCCAGCAGATCGCCATGCCGGTCTTCCGCGAGTTGATTGTTCGCCCCACCCGCGATGATCTCAACCTTGAGCCGGGGTAACGTCTCGTCATTGATCGTGGCGCCCAGGGCGCACGGGGCATAGACGTGGGCTGGTTGGTCGTAGATCGCCTCCGGATCCACCGCCCGGGCACCGGTTTCGGCCACGACCCGAGAGACCTTGTCGGCGTCGATGTCGGTGACGATCAGCTTAACGCCTTCCTCATGCAGGAAGCGGCAGAGATGCGAGGCCACCTTCCCTGCCCCCTGCACCGCCACCGTCTTCCCGCTCAGGCTGTCGCTGCCCCAGCGCACCTTGGCCGCCGCCTTCATCCCGACGTACACCCCATAGGCCGTTACCGGTGAGGGGTCGCCGGAAAGGCCGAGCAAGCCCGCCACATGATCGGTCTCCAGCTTGATGTACTCCATGTCGGCTGGACTGGTTCCGATATCCTCCGCCGTGATGTACCGGCCCCCCAACGTCTCGATGAAACGGCCGTGCGCCCGGAACAGCGCCTCCCGGTCGACCCGCCGATTGTCGCCCACGATCACGGCTTTCCCACCGCCCAGGTTGATCCCCGCCACCGCGGCCTTGTAGGTCATGCCGCGCGCCAGCCTCAGGGCATCGGTGATGGCCTCATCGGTCGTCTGATACTGCCAGAATCGGGTGCCTCCGAGGGCTGGCCCCAGAGTGGTGTCGTGAATGGCGATGATCCCGAAGTAGCCACAGGAAGGGTCGTGCGAAAACACGAGCTGTTCGTGGCCGTGAGACTGCATTTCGGCGAAGATATCCATGAACGTTGGTAAGGCTGAACGGTGAACGGTGAACGGGAAACGGGAATCGCCCAGGGAGAGCCTTGAAACGGAAGCGGGTCACGAGCCCCCGTTCACCGTTCCCCGTTTACCGTTCACCGTAATTGAAGAACCCTTTCCCCGTCTTTCTTCCCAGATGTCCCGCCGCCACCATCTTCCGCAGCAACGGACAGGCGCGGTACTTGTCGTCGCCCAGGCCACGGTGCAGCACCTCCATGATCGCGAGGCAGACGTCGAGCCCGATGAAGTCGGCCAGCGCCAGCGGGCCCATGGGATGCGCCATGCCGAGCTTCATCACCGTATCGATGGCATCCGGAGTGGCGACCCCCTCCATCACACAGAAGATCGCCTCGTTGATCATCGGCAGGAGTACCCGGTTGGAGACGAAGCCAGGATAGTCGTGCACCTCGACGGGGGTCTTCCCCAGCGCCCGCGCCGTCTCGAGCACCGTGTGAGTGGTCTCGTCACTCGTGGCGTAGCCCCGGATCACTTCCACCAACTGCATGACCGGCACCGGGTTCATGAAGTGCATCCCGATCACCTGCAGGGGACGCTTCGTTCTAGCCGCGATCTCGGTGATGGAAATCGAGCTGGTGTTGGAGGCCAGCACTGCGTCGCGATCGCAAATCCTGTCGAGCTGCTCGAACAGGGAAAACTTGGTCGCCGGGTTCTCACTGGCGGCCTCCACTACCAGACTGGCGCCCGCCGCGGCTTCGAGCGCAGTACCCGAGCTGATCCGGCGCAGCACCTCAGCCGGTGCGTCGGCCGCGAGCGATCCCTTCTTAACCTGCCGGTCGAGGTTGGCCCGAATCGTGGCCGTTGCCTTGTCCAGCACCCAGGGCACGGTATCGATCAACGCAACGTCCCACCCATGCTGGGCAAAGACGTGGGCGATGCCGTTCCCCATCGTGCCCGCACCAATGACGGCGACTCGGCTCACAGGACGTCTCTCCTGGCCCAGCGATAGAGCACCACGATGGCTGCGGCGAGTGCGGCAGTGGCCGCAAGACCTCCTTCGGGCCCGAAGGCCCCACCAGTCAGCCAGGCGGGGCCACCCGAGTGGTAGTCGAGCAGCGGAATCCGGAACGGCAGCCCACTTACGGGCGCATCTAGGCAGGCGAGCATCGCGTTCCAGCCGAGATGGGCCCCGAATGCGGTCCAGATCCCGCCGGGCGCGTAGAAAGCGAGCCCGAGGAAAATCCCGGCCATGGCAATGTTGCCCAGACCGAGCGCGGTGACATTGGGGTTTGCCAAATGAGCGAAGGCGAAGAGTACCGCGACCGCGACCACCGCTGCCCCCCGCCCCATGGTGGCTGCCAGGAGGACCAGCGGCACACCTCGGAATACGACTTCCTCGCTCAATGCCGCCGGAGCGAGCACGATCACGGTCTTGCTTGACTGACTCAGGTAGTCCAGCACAGTGCCGGAGTCACGCACCCATTCGGCCCCGCCAACCACGGCACTGATGAGGAGTGCCACGGCCGCAGTCAGCGCGCCTGCCAGCAACCCGAACCCGAAGCCTGACAGGGCGCGATCCCGACCGGCATAGCGCAGGTCACGGAGGGAAAGGCCGAGTACCCGAAACCCGATCAGCCAGCTCCAGAAGGCCGCGCTCGCGAGAGTGACACCGGCCTGCAGCAGCATGGCCCCCGGTCCCGCCGCCATCAGCCAGGCCGCGGCGGCGGTGGGGGACCCAATGGTCAGCAATGCGCCGGCGAATCCCAGCGCGCCTGCCGACACCAGCGTCAGCACAATGAAGGCGATCGACCAAGCGATCGCCTTCAGGAAACCCACCCGGCCGGACGACGATGTCCCGGTCAACGGAGAAATTTGAGTCGGGGACCAGCCAGGAGGATTACGGCCGACGCGAGGCCCACCTTGAGCAGGTCGCCGGTGAAGAAGGGAACGAAGCCCACGCGGAACGCGAGCGCCGGGTCGCCGCCGAGCAACGCCAGCTGGGCTACCCCACCGATATGAATGAGGGCCATCCCGAGGGCGCAGGCCAGGAGCACCCGGAGGGCTCCTCCCCGTCCGCCATCGGCCAAAGCCCCGACCAAACCGGCGGCCAAGGGGAATGCGAGGAGATACCCGCCGGTGGGACCGATCAGATGGACAACGCCGGCGGAGCCACCGGCGAAAACCGGCAACCCTGCGATTCCGAGGGCGAGATAGGTGACCAGCGCCGCCAGCCCTCCACCGGCCCCAAGCAGGCCGCCCACCACCAACACGGCCAGCGGCTGGAGCGTCATGGGAACCGGACTCAGCGGCACCGGGACACTCACCTGGGCGGCCAACGCCACGACCAGCGCCCCCACGAGCACACTGATAACTCGGCGGAGGGTGAGAGCTCCTGGCGCCGCTGCCGAAGCTGCTTCGAGTGGAACGGGGGCTTCGGGATTCACATGCGCTCCACGCTGAGGGCGACGGCGTTACCACCGCCGAGACACAGGGTCGCGAGGCCGGTGGAACCGTCCCGGTCGCGCAGGGCATACAAGAGAGTCGTGAGCACTCGAGCACCGCTGGCCCCGATTGGATGGCCCAGGGCGACGGCGCCGCCGTTCACATTCACCCGGTTCCAGTCCCAGCCGAGCTCCCGGCCATCGGCCAGCGCCTGGACCGCGAAGGCCTCGTTGGCCTCAATCAGGTCGTAGTCCTGAATCCGCGCGTTGGTCTTGCTCATGAGCGTGCGGACCGCCAGAACCGGGGCGAAGAAGAGATCTCGCGGCTCACCGCCGCCGGTAGCATAGCCGGTGATTCGAGCCAGCGGCGAGAGTCCGTTGGCGCGGGCGAATCCGAGTGAGCTCACCACGAGCGCGCTGGCACCGTCGTTGAGTCCGGGCGCGTTGCCGGCCGTCACCGTCCCGCCGTCCTTGCGAAAAGCCGGCTTGAGCTTGGCCAGCGTCTCCGGGCTGGTGTCCTTCCGGGGCGACTCGTCCACCGCGACGATGGTCGGGGCGCCCTTGCCCGGCAGCTGCACCGGCAGGATCTCCGCCTTGAACTTTCCCGATTCGATGGCGGCGAGCGCCTTGCGGTGACTCTCGTAGGCGTAGGTATCCTGGTCCTGGCGGCTGACACCCGCCTTGTCGGCGGTGTACTCCGCGTACTCGCCCATGTGGCAGCAGCCGAACGAATCCCAGAGGCCGTCGTGGATCATCCCGTCGACCATGGTCTGGTTGCCTGCCTTAATCCCGTTGCGCATCCCGTAGACGTAGTGGGGCGCGCTCGACATCGCCTCCTGCCCGCCCGCCACGATACACTCGGCGTCGCCGGCCTTGATGGCCTGCGCCGCCATCATCACCGCCCTGAGACCGGAGCCGCATACCATATTGATCGTCAGCGCCGGGAGGGCAGCCGGAAGACCGGCATGGATCAGTGCCTGCCGGGCCGGCGCCTGCCCGGTGCCACCCTGCACTACCTGGCCCAGGATCACTTCTTCAATCGCAGATGGGTCGGTGCCCGCGCGGGAAACGGCCTCGCGAATGACCATGGCCCCGAGCTGGGGCGCAGTGAAGGAGGAAAGGCCGCCCAGATACTTGCCGATCGGGGTGCGGACGGCTGAGAGAATGACGGGAGTAGTTGAGTCGTTCACGTGTCGATCCAGTAAAGAGCAGAGGGCAAGTTAGACGGAAAACGGGAAACAGTAAACGGGAACGGGGAAAAGCGTGAACCGTAAACAGTGAAGCGTAAACCGGCCGCCACCCCACCCCTTCACGGTTCACCCTTCACGGTTCACGTCTTCAGGGCCAAAGCGCGAGACCTCACCTCCTCCGCCACCCGCGTCACAAACTCGTCAACCCTCATGACCTCCTGCTTCTTCCCTTCCCCGCGCACCCTGAGTGCCAGCGTGTCATTCTCCGCTTCGCGCTGCCCCACCACCGCCATATAAGGGATCTTCCACACCTCGCCCTCGCGGATCCGGTAGTTGAGCGTCTCGCTCCGGTCGTCCAGGTGAACCCGGATGCCGACAGCCGAAAGCCGCGCCGCCACCCGCCGGGCCGCCTCGGTCTGCGCGTCGGAGATCGGTATCACCCGCACCTGCTCCGGCGCCAGCCAGACCGGAAAGGCTCCGGCAAAGTGCTCGATCAGGATGGCGATGAAACGCTCGAAGGAGCCACTCACGGCGCGATGGATCACCACCGGCCGGTGCTCGGCATTGTCCTCGCCCACGTAGCTGAGGTCGAAACGCTCGGGCGCGTTGTAGTCGAGCTGAATCGTGCCGAGTTGCCAGCTCCGCCCGATCGAGTCGGTGACATCGAAGTCGATCTTGGGCCCGTAGAACGCCCCATCGCCGGCCTTGAGCTCGTAGCTCTTCCCAGTGGCCTCGAGCGCGCCGCGCAGTGCCGCTTCGGCCCGATCCCAGAGCTCGTCACTGCCGATGCGGGTCGGCGGACGGGTAGCGAACTTGAGCGTCGCCTGCAGTCCGAAGGTTTGGTAATAGCCCAGAATGAAGTCCATGAGGAACTTCACCTCGTCCACGATCTGCCCGTCGGTGAGAAAGACGTGGCAGTCGTCCTGGGCGAACTGGCGGACGCGAGTGAGTCCGGAGAGCGCTCCGGTCACCTCGTTTCGATGCAGCACATCAAAGGTGACGTAGCGGAGCGGGAGCTCCCGGTAGGAATGCTTCTTCGCCGAATAGAGCAGGTAATGGGATGGGCAGTTCATCGGCTTGAGCGATGAGTCGTGCTCCCCCGTTTCCTTATTCAGTATCAGGAACATGTTCTCCCGATACTTCCCCCAGTGGCCCGAGGTCTCCCACAGCATCTTGTTGTAGATCAGCGGGGTCTTGATCTCCCGAAACGACTCCGCCTGCCGTTCGCGCACGAAATCAACCAGGAGGTTGTAGATCATCGTGCCCCGGTCGGTCCAGAAGGGCACCCCCGGCGCCGACGGGTGGAACATGAAGAGGTCGAGCTCTCTGCCCACCCGCCGGTGGTCGCGCTTCCGCGCCTCCTCCAGCCGGTGGAGGTAGGCATCGAGGTCGTCCTTCTTGAACCAGGCCGTCCCGTAGATCCGCTGCAGCATCTGCCGGTGCTCGTCGCCTCGCCAGTAGGCGCCGGCGGCGTTCAGCAGCTTGAAGTGCTTGAGCCGGCCGGTCCGGGGGACGTGGGGACCGCGGCAGAGATCCATGAAGGGACCGTCGGTGTAGACCGTGATGGTCTCGTCCGGGCCGAGCTCCGCGATCCGTTCCAGCTTGAGCGGGTCGTCGGCGAAGCGGCGATTAGCCTCCGGCCGATCCACCACCTCGCGCACAAAGGGGTAATCCCGCTCGGCCACCTCGGCCATCTTGGCCTCGATCCGGGCGAGGTCGTCCGGGGTGAAGGGACGCTCAACCTGGAAGTCGTAGTAGAAGCCATCCTCGATCGGCGGACCGAACCCGATGCCGGCGCCGGGAAAGAGCTCGCGCACCGCAGTCGCCAGGATATGCGCCGAGGAGTGTCGCAGCAGCTCGAGCGCGTCCGGGTCGCGATCGGTCAGGATGGCCAGGGAGGTGTCCTTCTCCAGGGGCCGATCCAGATCCCACACCGATCCATTCACCCGGGCGGCGAGCGCCGCGCGCGCCAGACCCGGGCCGATGCTCTCGGCCACCTGGCGTGCGGTCGTGCCCGCGGGCACCTCACGCTGGCTCCCATCGGGCAGTGTGACCCGGATGGTGCCACTCACTGCGACTCCGGCGTAGCCGGTGGGGCCACCGGCCGGGTGGAGGGCGCGAAGGTGAAGTAGAGCCCGATCCCGAGCAGGATCAGTGCGAACATCAGTATCCAGCGGCCCAACTCGAAGCCGCGCAGCGGACGACGATCGTCGTTCATGAGAGACCTTCGGCGGAGACGATTTCCTGCGCCTGACCTGCGGGAATGTTAACTTAATGACACCACCATTTCTCCGGTACGAGGACATCGCGTGCGCCACGACGATCGCTTGAGTGCGGGCCAAGTCCTGCTATGGACCACCCTCGGAATGGGGGCGGGACTCGTGGCAGGATTCGCACTGAGCGAGTGGGTCGGTGGGGTGAGCCCCACCCGGGTGCGGCGCGCGGCCGGCCGCTTCGGGCGGGTGGCGCCGGCTCGCCTCACCGCCGCCGCCTCCGCACGCGCGGCGCAAACCGCCCTGCTGGCCGAGTCCCGACTCGGCGGCCTCACTATCGAGGTGATGCCCGTGGCACGGGGCGCGGTCGAGCTGCGCGGCTGGGTGCCCAGCCGGATCATGCGGGCCCTTGCCGGACGCACTGTCCTGGCCGCGAGTGGCATCGAGAGCGTCATCAACAGCCTGCAGGTTCGGGGCGAGGACGACGAGGGGCGTGCCGACGACAAGCACGCGACCGACCAGAGCGCATGACCCAACCGCTCGCCCCGCAGTACGATCCATCCACCATCGAATCCGCCCTCTACGCCTGGTGGCAGGAGCGCGGCCTCTTCCGTCCCGACGCGGGTGGCGATCCCGTTCGCACCCGCGCCGAGCCGTATGTCATCATGATGCCGCCGCCCAACGTGACGGCGGAGCTGCATGCGGGGCATGGTCTCAACAATACGGTTCAGGACGTAATCATCCGCTTCGAGAGGATGCGGGGACGCCGCGCGCTCTGGGTGCCGGGAACCGATCACGCCGGCATCGCGACCCAGAACGTGGTGGAGCGGCTGCTGGCGAAGGAGGGCCTCACCCGATTCGACGTGGGCCGGGAGCCGTTCGTCGAGCGGGTGTGGAACCACGTCCGGGCGACCGGTGCCAGGATCCTCGATCAGCTCAAGGCACTGGGCTGCTCGGCCGACTGGTCTCGCACCTATTTCACCTTGGATGAGGGGCTCTCGCGCGCGGTGCGGGAGTGCTTCGTCCGACTGTACGAACAAGGACTGGTCTACCGGGGCCACTACATCATCAACTGGTGCCCCCGCTGCCTGACCGCGCTCTCCAACGAGGAAGCCGAGAAGGAGGAGGTCGACGGCAGGCTGTGGCACTTGCGCTACCCCCTCGCCGATGGCGAAGGCCACATCACCGTGGCCACCACCCGCCCCGAGACCATGCTGGGCGACACCGCGGTGGCGGTTCACCCGGATGACGAGCGCTACCGCCATCTGGTCGGCCGCGAGCTGCTCCTGCCGGTGGTGAATCGCCGGGTGCCCATCGTGGCCGACGAGGCGGTCGATCCCACTTTCGGCTCCGGCGCGGTGAAGGTGACGCCGGCGCACGACCCGGCCGACTTCGAGATCGGCAAGCGCCACGGGTTGCCCAGTGTCGATGTGATGACGCCCGAGGCACGGATCAGCCTCGCCGCTCCCGAGCGATTCCAGGGCCTGGATCGCTACGATGCCCGCGAGCGCGTGGTGGCGGAGTTCAACGGGCTCGGCCTGCTGGAAAAGGTGGAGAACCATCGGCACGCGGTGGGGCACTGTTATCGCTGCGACACTGTGGTCGAGCCACGGCTCTCCGACCAGTGGTTCGTGCGGATGGAGCCGCTCGCCCAGCCGGCACTGGAGAAATATCGCGACGGCACCCTGCGGTTCATCCCGGAGCGTCGAGGAGACGACTACAGCCGCTGGCTGGAAGGCATTCGGGACTGGTGTATCTCCCGCCAGCTCTGGTGGGGTCA
>Ga0070696_100003159_pt1 | contig 10968 bp, 8 predicted proteins | sample KBSK1253metaG_FD_65474 | JGI IMG/M metagenome (GOLD analysis project Ga0070696, IMG submission 65474) | Corn, switchgrass and miscanthus rhizosphere microbial communities from Kellogg Biological Station, Michigan, USA - KBS K1-25-3 metaG | ecosystem: Host-associated > Plants > Roots >... | reverse complement strand
TGCCACACCCTGAAGGTCAAAGTCGAACGCGGCGGCTCCACGATTCGATCGCGCAGCGGGTATTGCAACGTGAAGCCGGTGGAAGTGCTGGCGGGAAACTCCATCGAAAAAGAACTGGAGGCGCACGCTTCCGGATCGTCCACCGCGGGCCTCTCGGCATCCATGCAAACGCCGTTCTTTTACACGTCACCCAACATCGCGCGCGTCAACGTGGCCATGGAACTACCAACCGAAGGCATTAAGTTCGATAAGGTGAAGGGAAAGTTTAAAGCCGAAGTGAATGTTCTTGGAATCGCGTACAAGCCGGACGGCTCGGTGGGCGGGCGGTTCAGCGATACGGTGAAGCTGAGTCTCGAAAACAAAAAGGAAATGGAAGCATTTCGAGAGGAGCCGTTTCACTATGAGAATCAATTCGAGCTGGCGTCGGGGCAGTATACCCTGAAGGTCATGTTCAGCTCCGATCAGCAAAATTTCGGAAAGGTCGAAGCTCCTCTCGCCATTGATCCCAACGATGGCAAACAGTTCATCCTCAGCGGCCTCGCGTTGAGCAAGGAATTTCACCGGCTGGGCGACCTCGACACAGGGCTCGATGCCGAACTGCTGGGAGGACGCACCCCGCTGACCGCGCAAGGAATGCAGATTGTGCCCGCGGGCCGCCACATTTTCAAGAAGAGCGAGGCCAGCGCGGTTTACCTGGAGGTTTATGAGCCGCTGCTGCTGGGCCCGAACCCGCCGGACGTTGGCGTACAGCTTCGCATCGTGGACCGCAAGACCGGCGAGCAGAAAGTGGATACCGGCGTGATGAACATGAAAAATTCAGTGCGCCCGGATAATCCCGTGATCCCGGTTGGTCTGAAGCTGCCGGTCGAAACGCTGACCGCCGGCGTATACAGGGTCGAGCTGAAGGCGATGGACTCCGCCGGACGGGCATCGACGATTCGCGCGGCCGATTTCGAGGTGCAATAAACGCGAAGCGGGCCGACGCCGTAAGCGGTAATACCCGGAGTGATCTGCCGCCGGCGAGATCATCCTGAGTTATTGCAAAAGAGCCGCTTATTTCACGGCCAAAGTGGTGAATGGCGCGGGCCGGTTCACCACCAGCCAGTACAAGCCGACTTGGCGGACCATGTCGCGGAATCTGTCAAAATCCACCGGTTTCTGAATATAACTGTTCACTCCCAGGTCATAGCCTTCAATCAGGTCTTTTTGCTCAATCGAGGAGGTTAACACCACCACCGGGATATGCTTGGTACGCGGGTCGCATTTGATTTCTCGCAGCACCTGCAACCCATCCACCTTGGGCAGCTTCAAGTCCAGCAGGACCAGCCTGGGTAAGCGGTTGAAAGTATGTTGCGCATAGGCGCCGCGGCAGAAGAGGAAATCCAGCGCCTCCTCGCCGTCGTTGGCAATTCGGATCCGGTTGGCCAGCCCGTTCTTCCGCAATGCCCGCAAAGTCAATTCCTGGTCGGCCGGATCATCTTCCACATACAGCACGTCGACTTCTTCGGCTATCGTGATTCCTTTTTCGTAGTTGTCCATTCCAGCGACCTCATTCCGGCGGCGGCGCCGATTCTTTCCCTTCCAGAGTGAAATAGAAAACCGCACCCTTGTCCTGCTCGGCTTCCACCCATATGCGCCCGCCGTGCTTCTGGATGATGCGCTGCACCGTCGCCAGGCCGACCCCGGTACCCTCAAAATCCTGCGCCCGATGCAGCCGCTGAAAAACCCCAAACAGCTTGCCGATGTATTTCATATCGAAGCCCACCCCGTTATCACGCACGAAAATGACGTGTTCGTCCTTTCCTTCTTGGACTCCAATCTCAATGACCGCGTGGGCTCGCTTGCGGGTGAATTTGACAGCATTGGAAATCAGGTTTACCAGGACCTGTTTCATCAGACCTGGATCGCATTCCACCACGGGCAGAGAGGCGATCCGCCACTGGATCTGACGTTCGGCAATGTCCGAAGCCAGGTCGGCCACAACCTGCTCCACCAGCGAGTTCAGCCCGGTAGGCTGGCGATGCAGTTCCTGGCGTCCCACTCCCGCCAGTCCCAATAGGTCGTTTACCAGCCGGTCCATCTTCTCCGTTTTCTCGCGGACTAGATCCAAGCAGCGCTTCGCCTCGGGGTCCAGTTTGCCGGCCAAGTCCTCTAACAGGATTTTGGAAAAACCGTCGATCTGGCGAAGAGGAGCACGCAGATCGTGTGCGACGGAATAAGTGAAAGTCTCCATCTCTTTGTTACTGGCCTCGAGCGCCGCGGTGCGTTCCTGCATCCCTTCATTCAGTTTTTGGATCTGTTCTTCCGCGCGCTTGCGCTGGGTGATGTCGCGGAAAACCGCGACTCCTCCCCGTTGCACGTGTTCTTCGTCCTTGAGCGGAGTCCCGGTAGCGATGATGGTAATGTTACCCGCTGTCGGGTGACGGACGAATATCTCTACGTCTCTTACGGTTTCTCCCCGGATGGCGCGGACCAGAGGCAACTGGTCCGACGGATAGGGCGTAGCCTGATCCGGCATGAAAAGGTTATATCGTTGAGTCCACTCCGTCGGCGCGGTATCGGTGGGACCCATCCCCAGAATTTCCTCCGCCGCCGAGTTGAAAAGCAGAAAGTTCCCGTTCTCGTCAGCAACAACCACACCTTCGCCCATGCTGTTGAGAATGGATTGCAGAATTGCCGTTTGCTTCCGCACGGCTCTCTCGGCCTTCGCCACCTTGGTCTTTTCCTCGCCGATATCATCCAGGATGTTGAGCAGCGCGCGCTGGCTTTCCCGCAGGTGTACTTTCTCGGAATCAAAATCCTCCAGGATATTCAACGAGGCCCGCTGCACATCCTGCAGGCGCGTTTTTTCCGAATCGAAATCCTCCAGAATATTCAACGAGGCCCGCTGCACATCCTGCAGGCGCGTTTTTTCCGAATTGAAATCCTCCAGAATATTCAACGACGCCCGCTGCACATCCTGCAGGCGCGTTTTTTCCGAATCGAAATCCTCCAGAATATTCAACGAGGCCCGCTGCACATCCTGCAGGCGTGTTTTTTCCGAATCGAAATCCTCCAGGATATTCAGGGTGGCGGTTTGAACCTGTTCCAGGCGTTTCTTTTCAGCGTCGAAGTCCTCCAGCAGGTTCAGTGTGGCTGTCTCTACCAGTGCCAACCGCTTCTTTTCTTCGTCGAAGTCCTCCAGGATGTTCAGCGTAGCTCGATGAATTTCGCCGCTGATTAGCCGCCCTTCACGATCTTCTATGGCATACGTCAGACCCATGACAACGCTGCGGATCTATCTGGCTTCGGCCGGTACCATTTTTTTCAGATCCTCGATCTCTTTCTTGAGCTCGATCATCCGAAGTTCCCGGCCCACGGTCAGCTTCTGAAATCGCTCGAGTTCGGCGAGACGTTCCAGCTCTTTGGCTCGCTGCTCGGCCACCTGCGCCTCAGCACTTTTTTGCGCCGTCACGTCGCGCGCCGCGGCAAAGACGCCCAGCACCTTGCCCTGGGCGTCCCGATACACCGAGGCGTTGTAGAGCACGTCCGTCAGGCGGCCGTCTACGTGGCGAATGGTCAACGGATAGTCGGTTACCGAACCTTTAGCGAATACCTGCCGGTAGCCTTCCCGCGCTTTCTCGGGCTCGGTGAAATAGTTGGAGAAGTCAGTTCCAATCAGTTTCTCGCGAGGCACGCCGGTCACTTTGGCCGTGGCCTCGTTCACATCGGTTATTTTGCCGTCAGGGCTGATCGTGACCAGAGGGTCGAGTGAGGCCTCAATCAAGCTGCGGGCGTATTGCGAGGCTTGCTTCTGGGCCGTGACATCGCGCGCCGCCGCGAACACACCCAGAACGTTGTTGTTCTCGTCGCGGTAAACCGACGCGTTGTAAAGAACATCCAGAAGGCGCCCGTCCACGTGCCGGATGGTGAGGGGATAGTCGGTTACCGAACCCTTGGCGAATACCTGGCGGTAGCCTTCCCGAGCCTTGTCGGGTTCGGTGAAGTAGTTGGAGAAGTCGGTTCCGACCAGCTCTTCCCGAAGAACCCCGGTGACCTTGATTGTGGCTTCGTTGACGTCGGTGATCTTGCCATCCGGGCTGATGGTGACGAGCGGATCGAGAGAAGCCTCAATTAAGCTGCGGGCATATTGGGCCATCCGGATTTCATTGGTGATGTCTTTGGACATCAGGAGAAACCCGACCGGCGTGCCTACAGCGTCTAAACGCGGCGTCATCACCAGGCGCGCGGTGAACTGCTCCCCGTTCTTCCGCCTTCGGTTGATGGTCCCTTCCCATTTGCCCTGGTTCAGCGCGGCCTCCATGATTTGCCGCGGCTTGCCGCTCTGCACATCCGCGGTAACGTGAAGCATGGACGAATTGGCCTTGCCCACGACCTCGTCCGGCTCGTAGCCATAGAGCCGGCGGGCCCCTTCATTCCACAGCAGAATCCGGCCCTCGAGGTCCTTGGCGATGACGGAATACTCGGTGGATGATTCCAGGATGTTGGTGATGAAGTCGACGGCTTCCTGAGGATCGCTCACAATGGAAGTGTCAAAGAGTTTCGGCTTACGTCCCAGCTCCACCGTCGACACAGAACTTTCACGGAGAGAATCTCTTTCTCCGTTCCCTTTGGAATGATTCATGACGTACTCCTTTTTTTGACAATCGTCCGTTGGCGCTGAGCCAGCGGTGGCGTGAAACAGTCAACACAGGCGAACCGATCAAGCTCTCTCGCTGTGGACAAAACTTACGTGCCCGCAATCGGCGAAGTTTCTCAATCTTTGCCACCGGCCATGGTTTCCCATTCAGGTGATATGGAGCCATTGGATACTCAGGATCTTATGGGGTATTTACACGATCGTGGTATTAAACGACGGTCCATCTCGCCTTTTTCCACCACAGGCCCGTTAAAGTCACGAATCGCGAGAGAAATCGTTCCGGCCGCGACAACTCTACTTATCCAGCGTTGCAGCGCGAGCCGCCATCGGCTCTAAGTCTATGTTCAACTCTTCCGATGACGCGTATTTGCATCAAGACGAGGACGTCAAGGTGATCCCCGCCGGAATCGATGCTCCGCCGCGATCGGGCGTCAAGGGATCGGTGGTGGATGCCCGTGGTCCGAGGCTCCCGGTGCCGAAAAAGGTCCTGACCGTCGACGGCAACCCCGGCTACCTGCATGTGCTTGCGGAAGAACTGCGCAAAGACGGCTACGAGGTTCTCGCCGCCGGTACCGCGCGGGAAGCACTGCAGCTATTGGATATTCAGACCGTGGATTGTATCCTGATGGACCTTTGTCTGCCCGATCTCTCCGGGCAGGAAACCTGCCAGATCATCAAGAAAAGACCGGAATGGCGGAACATCCCGCTAGTGATTTTGACGCCGGTGGACGATTCGCGGGCGATGATCGAAGGTATGAACGCCGGGGCGGATGACTGCGCCGTCAAGTCGGCCGATTTCGAAGTGTTGCGTGCGCGCCTGCGCTGCCATCTCCGAAGAAAGCAGATCGAAGCCGAATACCTTGACGGGTCGCACGCGCTCGTGGAAGAGCGGGCGGACATGGCCGACGAACTGGAACGGAAGAACCGGGAGATGGATGGGTTCATGTACTCGATCTCGCATGATCTCCGTGCTCCTCTGCGCGCGATCCAAGGCTTCAGCAGGATTCTGCAGGAAGAAAGCGCCGGAGAGCTCACCCCTGATACGCAGCGCTGCCTCGGCAGGGTGGTGACCGCGTCCCGGCTCATGGCAGAGATGATTGAGGCCCTGCTGCTGCTGGCCCGCGTTGGGCGCGTGGCTTTAAAACGGCAAAGCATCGACGTTTCGCGGCTCGCGCGCGCCATCGCCGGGGAGCTGGCGCAATCCGCTCCGGAACGCGCGGTCGAGTGCGTGATCGAAGATGATGTGCGGGCCGACGCCGACCCCGTGCTCATTCGCTCTGTGCTCGAAAACCTTTTGGGGAACGCCTGGAAATTCACTGGCAAAGTGGAATCCGCAAAAGTTCAGATGGGTACGCGGCGCGAAGACGCGGGGCTCGTCTATTTTGTGCGGGACAACGGCGCCGGCTTTGACCCCGCGCTGGCAGACCAGATGTTCGCCCCTTTCCAAAGAATGCACAGTGAATCCGCATTCCCAGGCATCGGGACCGGATTGGCCACCGTGCAGCGCATTGTCGACCGGCACGGCGGGCGCGTGTGGGCGGAAAGCGCAGTCGGCCAGGGCGCCTCCTTTTTCTTTACCCTGGGGCTGGAGGGCCCGACGGCCATTTCCGAAGGTGGACCGCCTCGAAGTCCTCAAAGCCATCCGGAGCGATGAGCGAACCAGAGCCATCCCGGTTGTGATCCTGACCTCGTCCAAAGAGCAACGGGACCGGAAGAAGGCTATCACCTGGGAACCAACGACTACATTCAGAAGCCTATGGATTTCGAGGTGTCTCCTGGCTGAAATCAAATATTCAGGAGAGTCGCTGCATTTTCGAGGACTACTTAGATGTTCACTGGTTGTTCCCGAAACGAGACAAACCGTAAAAATGCACAGCAAGACGCTGCAAGTACTGCTGATTGAAGACAGTCCCGATTACGCCGAACTGGTGCAGACGTGGCTTTCTCCCCGCGGAGAAATCGCGTTTGCCCTCAACTGGACGGACTCGCTGGAGGCCGGCCTGGATCGCCTGCGACAAGGCGGCGTGGACGTGATTCTTCTCGACCCCGGCCTGCCGGACAGCGATGGATTGGAGACATTCACCAAAACCAGAGCCAGCGCTCCCGATGTCCCGGTGATTATTCTGAGCGCCGGCGACAGCGAGTCGCTCGCCTTGCAGATGATTCAAGAGGGCGCCGGGGACTACCTCGTCAAAAGCACGTGTACCCGCGAGCTGCTCGTCAGGGCAGTGCGGTATGCGCTGGTGCGGCACAAGAACCCCGCCCGGAGCGTCACGGAATCGGCACCCGATCAACATAAGCTCATTGCCGTCGTGGGGGCCAAAGGGGGAGTCGGCACCACTACAGTCGCCTGCAATCTCGCGGCAGAGTTGCGCCTCCAAACCGGCAAGAAGGTTCTGTTGGCGGATCTGGATTTTGATGCTGGCTCGGTTTCATTTGTCATGAACACCGACGCCAAATACTCCATCCTGGATGCCGTCAGCATCGTAAATGATTTAGACCATGCGTCCTGGGAACAGCTGGTGACGAAAACCGACGAAGGCCTGGACGTGCTCGCTTCACCCGGTCTGTTAGGACAGCGTGACTTGCTGGCCATCGATATACGCCAGGTGCTTGCCCTGGTACGGCCGATGTATGACTGGGTGGTGCTCGATCTGGGAACGCTGAACGCCGTTTCCGGCGGCGTATTGGACATAGTAAATCAGGTGTTTGTGGTCACCACGATTGGTATTCCCGCGCTTTACGAAACCAAGCGTATAATCGACGCGCTGGTGAGAGCAGGGGTGGAAGGCGACCGGCTTCGCCTGATCGTCAACGAGATAGAAGAAACACATTCAATCTCCGGAAGGCAGTTGAATCAGATCTTCGGCATAGAAGTGTACGCGAGGCTGCCCAGCGATAGCCAACAGCTGCATAAGGCCTGTGTTCTCCGCAAGCTGCCGGCCGAGGACAGCAGGATACGCCAGCAAATCGCCGCGTTGGCGCGCAACGTGGCTGGACTTCCGGAGAAGAAAGCCAGAGGGGTCCTACAGCCGCTGTTTTCGGCGTTTAGCGAAAAGTTGCGCAGGACCGATGGCGCTGAAAGCAAACTGTCCGGATGAACATGCCGCCAGAGACGGTGAACACGAACGTATTGGTGCTGCTGATTGAAGACGACCCGGCCGGTATCGAGCCGATTCGCGAAGCCCTGGCTCATCGGGAGGGCTGGTGCAGATTGCAGTGTGTCGGAAGCGTTCCCACGGGCGTCGCCCGCGTGGCAGGCGGCGGTGTGAGCTTGGTTCTGCTGAATCTCTCATCGACACGCGGCGGGGGAGACGACGCATTGAGCCAGTTTCGCCAGTTGCATAGTGAGGCGCCGGGCATGCCGATTGTCGTGTTGTGCCGCGCCGAGCAGGAAGATCTGGCTTTGAGCGCCGTACGCGCCGGCGCCGCCGACTACATGATCAAAGACCGATGCGCCACCGATCTGGAACGTGTGGTGCAGTCGGTGATGGAGCGGTACAGCCGTCCGCCCGACTTTGCCCGCCGGCAAGCGGCGCCGCTGCCGAAGGCCGGGACGATCATCACGGTAATGGGAGTAAAAGGTGGAGTCGGCACCACGACCCTGGCGCTGAATGTGGGTTCCGTTCTCGCGCGGCGGAACAAAGCCATCGTAGCCGAACTCCGCCCAACGCTCGGGACGCTGGCGCAATATCTACGGCCGCAGAACCGGACGCGAAATCTCACCACTTTGCTGACCATGGAACCGGCTGTGATTGCAAAGATGCAGGCGGCGTCCTGCTTGTGGCCGTACAGGGCCATTCCGGGACTGAGCCTTTTATTCGGCCCGGAGACCATGGAACCTTGCCAGGAGCTTGGGCAGGCTCACGCCAAAGCCATCCTGGCCATGTTAGCCGGCCTCGCGGACTTCATCGTCGTCGATCTGCCCACGTCATTGTCGGAGACCAATCAGGCGCTGATCCAAGGGTCCGACCTCCTGGCGCTGGTGATCGAGAGAGATCCCATCTGCATGCAGGCGGCCAAGATGATCCTCGAGACGATCAAGTTGTGGAACGACGCGCCGGAGATCGGGGCGATTATTGTCAATCGCACACCGGTGCCCTCGTCCGCCTCAATCGCCGAAATTGAAATGCAACTGGGGATCCCGATCTTCGGGGTGATTCCTCCGGCGCCCGACGTCTGCAGCGCCGCCCAAAACGCACGCACGCCGCTGGTTGCATTTGACTCCGAAAGCCTGGTCGCGGGAAGCATCGCGGCCGTAGCGGACAGGCTGGCTAACCCCCATCAGACCCAGTAAGGAAAGGAGGGTGCAGGAACGCAATCCGCCGCCCCCTAAATGTTCCCGGCAGAACTGCCGATCATCCAGAAGGGTGATGTATTGGAACAAATTGCAGATTCAATCAAGATATTGATTCGGGCTCCGCAGGGTATACCCCGCGACCTGGTGACGGAATACCTTGAGCGTTGCCGCCGCGGTATGCCGCTTCTAATGGCGGCAGTCGGGGAAAACCACCATGCACAGCTGCGCGTTCTGGGTCATCGCATGAAAGGAACCGGTGCACCTTACGGTTTCCCCAAGTTGACGGAAATAGGTGGTTTGATTGAGCAGGCCGCAGTGGATGAAAACAGCGGCGCCCTTCGGGCCTACGCCGCTGAGCTGGAAGAATACATAGGCCGGGTCGAGATCGCCGTCGACTGAGACGCGGCGCGCCTTTTCAGTCGCGCTCACAAAAACCCGCCTTAGTGCCGCGCTTCTGCTCCGCGCAAACCGCGTCTGATTCCTTCGCGCTGAAGTGCTCTTCTGGGAAGGTTTTGGTTTGAACGAGAACGATCCCCGCTCGCCTGGTTTTTTGGCCGGCCTCACCGTGCGCTCGGACGCTGCGATCCTGGTTTTAGAATCGCCTGCTCTTTCGGGAGCGGACGGTTCTACGCCACCCGGCGGAGGAGCTTGCCGTTCCGCCGCGTGAGTGCCGGGAACGTCAATCGTCCTCCCGGCAGATGGCGGCCGGCGTCGGCTCCCGGGCGCTTTCTCGCGGCGCCAGCGGCGGGAACTTCTGAATCATGCTCGACTGAGTTTTGCGGCCGGCAGTGACTCATGATCTACCAACAACGCGGCGGATCGCCCACGCAGGTCCAGAAGGTGTTGGGCCAGTTCCAGGTGCGCCAGCCGGAAGAGCTCGTCCGGATGCAGGAACATCAACGGCGTCTTAACCCAATGCGAACGAGCGATGGGGGAGGCGGCGTGCGGCACCACGACAGCCGGCTGTACTTTGAGCAGATACTGAATATCCGCCATCGGCAAAGGCTCGTCCAAAACCGTACGGTCGACCACAACCCGCCGGACACCAAGGGCGTGTGAGACCACCGACTCGATCTGATGCAGCATGGCCGCGCCGCAATGTACCGAGGCCGGCTCCCGATCGACAATCAATGCCAGAGAGTCACAAAGCTTCAGGGCCGCGACGATCCCTTCATCGATGCGCGCCGGCAGATCCAGCACTACGTAGGGAGACAACCTGCGCGCCGCCGAGATAATGGCGTGCACGTGTTCGCCGCCGATTGCCGGTTGAACGCCTGGAGAACCCGCGGGACCGAGCAGGCGCAGCCCCCGGACGGCTTCCACCAGCTGGTGCTCCAGGTCCGCCGGAGTGATCGCATCCGCGGGTTTCTCGAGCAGCGCGTGGATGCCATGTGCCGGCGCGCTCTGCATGTAAAGGGATAAGGTTCCCGGACCCGCCTGAAGCTCAATCACTACCGTGTCCCAGCCGTTTTGCACCAGCACGGCGGCGGTATTCACGGCAGTTGTGGATGTTCCCACCCCGCCCTTGCTGCCTATGAAGCCGATCACGTTGCCGGGCTTGGCGGGCGCGGCCTTGTCCTGCACCATTTGACGGCCTAGACGGTGCAACGCCATGTTCATGGACCGGGCGATGAGCTTTGGCTGAATGAGGCTCTTGATCAGGTAGTCCTGTGCGCCGTCTTTTATGGCCTGGAGCACGGTGTTGTCGTCATCCAGGCTGGTAAGCACAATGATGGGGATAACGCCGGCTTCGGCCTGCACCCGCAGGAACGTCTCATAGCCGGTGCTGTCTGGCAGGTTCAAGTCGACCAGAATGACTTCGGGATTGAACTGCTTCAGTAATAGGATCCCCTCGGCCAGGGTATGAGCGGTTTTTACATCGAACGGCTCCTCAGAACGAGCCAGGACCGCGCTGACGAGCCGTTTGTAATCCTCGTCATCTTCGATAATCAAAATACGCTTGGAATTGGGCATTTCACTCCTGCTTTGTCGGCTTCCAGCATTGTCCGCGTCGCCTCACCCTAACAGG
>Ga0070696_100003157_pt1 | contig 10971 bp, 9 predicted proteins | sample KBSK1253metaG_FD_65474 | JGI IMG/M metagenome (GOLD analysis project Ga0070696, IMG submission 65474) | Corn, switchgrass and miscanthus rhizosphere microbial communities from Kellogg Biological Station, Michigan, USA - KBS K1-25-3 metaG | ecosystem: Host-associated > Plants > Roots >... | reverse complement strand
GGCGGGCCGCATCGTGAATCAGCGCGATCGTCGCCTCGTTCGGCAGGTCCTCCAACCCGTTGCGCACCGACTCCGTTCGTGTGCGGCCGCCGAGAGAAAGGAGTAAGCGATCCACATCGCATTGGAATATCCAGGGCGGTGGATCCGCGACATACGCTCGAGGAACGACGCACACAACCGACACCACGTCCTGCCGTGCCATGAACGTCTGCAGACTGTGCAGCAACATCGGCTTCCCCGCTACCCAGCGAAACTGCTTCAGCTCGGCGCCAGAGGTCCGCGAACTCTCTCCAGCCGCAACGATGACGACACCGACATCTCGGCTCATGTCAGGATGATCATACAAAAAGCTGTTGAAACATCTCGTGCACGTTCTTGACCGGAACGACGCCGTTCGCCGCGCGGCGGGGCATGCCCCGTTCGGACACGAAAACCCTTCCCATCCCCATGTTCTTGGCTTCCGCGATACGCCGTTCCACTTGCGAGACTGCGCGAATCTCGCCGCCGAGACCGAGCTCGCCGATGAAAACGGCATCGGCTGGCGTGGCGCGGTCGTAGACACTGGAAGCGAGTGCCGCGGCGACCGCGAGATCGCCGGCCGGTTCCTGCATCCGGACGCCACCCACGACGTTGAGAAAAACATCGAGCTGTCCAAACGACAGCCCGGCGCGCTTCTCGAGGACCGCCAGAAGCAGCGCGAGCCGTCGGGAATCGAACCCCGTCGAGACTCGCTGTGGCGTCCCAAATCCGGCTTTTGCGGCGAGCGCCTGCACTTCGATGAGCACCGGTCGCGTGCCTTCGAGCAGCGCGGTGACGGCGCTTCCCGACGCGGTGGATTGGCGATCGCCGAGAAAGAGCTCCGACGGATTCGCGACCGCTTCGAGACCCCGTTCCGTCATGCGGAAGACGCCGATCTCGTCGACGCTGCCGAAACGGTTCTTTGTCGCGCGCAGGATGCGGTGGTCGAGTGTGCTCTCACCTTCGAAGTAGAGCACCGTATCGACGATATGCTCGAGCGTTTTGGGACCGGCGATGCCGCCGCCTTTGGTGACGTGACCAACGACGAAGACGGTCGTTCCACTCTCCTTCGCGAATCGCATGAGCCGGCCGGCGCATTCGCGCACCTGACCGACATTGCCGGGCGCGCCTTCGAGATCGGAAGTGAATAGCGTCTGGATCGAGTCGACGACGAGAATGTCGGGCTTTCGAGCGCTCGCGGTCCCGATCACGGTCTCGAGGTTCGTCTCGCTGAGCAGCTCGACGTCGCCGGCGCTCTCGGCCAGACGGTCGGCGCGCAGCCGGACTTGCAGCGGAGACTCCTCGCCGGAGGCGTAGAGGGCGCGCCGCCCACTCTGTTGCAGGCGGGCCGCCACCTGCAGCAGGAGCGTGGACTTTCCGATCCCCGGCTCGCCACCGACGAGGATCATCGAGCCGGGAACGATGCCGCCGCCGAGCGCGAAGTCGAATTCGGCGAGCCCGGTCTTCCACCGCGGCGATTCTGAGCCGACCACGTCGCGGAGCTTGGGCGTTTCAGCGACCGGACCCTGGCTTCCCCGTCCGGTGCCGGACGTTCGACGCGCGGCGCTGGACACTTTTCGAGCGGCGAGCTCCTCCACCAGCGTGTTCCACTCGCCGCAGGTGTCGCAGCGTCCGGCCCATTTGGCGTGCTCGGCGCCGCACTCGGTGCAACGATAGACCGTTCTCGCCTTTGGACTCACGGAGCGGTTTGGCGCGGACTCCAGTTCGCGAACCGGGTGTAGTGCTTGTAGAAGTGCAGATTCACGATGCCGGTCGGCCCGTTGCGCTGCTTTCCGACGATGAGCTCCGCCTTTCCCTCGATGGAGTTGCCATCCTTGTCCACCGGTCCTTCATACATCTCCTGTCGGAACAGGAACATGATGAGGTCCGCGTCCTGCTCGATAGCACCGGATTCACGCAGGTCGGACAATTGTGGCCTGTGGTCACCCGATCGCTGCTCGGGAGCGCGGGACAGCTGTGAAAGCGCGAGGATGGGAATGTTCAGCTCTTTTGCGAGCGCTTTCAGCCCACGCGAGATCTGGCTGACCTCCTGCTGCCGACTCTCGGCGTTGCTCGGCCCCTGCATGAGCTGGAGGTAGTCCACGATCAGCATACCGATTCCAGAGTCGGCTTTGAGCCTGCGCGCCTTCGAGCGCATCTCGAGCAGCGTGATGCCTGGTGAGTCATCGATCCAGATCGGTGCGGCGCTGAGAATGCCGGCCGCGCGCGCGAGCATCGGGAACTCGTCGTCGCGCAGCAGTCCACGACGCAACCGCTGCGAATCGACGCGCGCCTCGCTGGTGAGCATGCGCTGCACGAGCGACTCCTTGCTCATTTCCAGCGAGAAGAACGCCACGGGCACGTGATCCTCGATCGCCGCATGCTGCGCGACGTTGAGACAGAACGCGGTCTTGCCCATCGAAGGACGCGCCGCGACGATGCAGAGGTCCGCCGGCTGAAAGCCCGAAGTCATCTCATCGAGGTCGCCGAAGCCGCTCGCGACGCCAGTGATCGTCTTGCCGCCGCGCTGCAGCGCCTCGATGCGCTCCATCGTCGGCCAGAGCAGCTCCTTGATGCGCATGAAGCCGTCCGGCTTCCGCTGCTGCGAGACATGGAAGATCTTCGACTCGGCCTGATCGAGCAGGTCGGCGGCGGTGCTCTGACCTGAGAAGGCGTCGTGCACGATCGACGTCGACACCTGAATCAACGAGCGCAGAATCGCCTTCTCGCGCACGATCTCGGCGTGGTATTCGACGTTCGCGGCCGTGGGCACGGCGTCCACGAGATACCCGATGTAATCTTTGCCGCCGGCGGCTTCGAGCTCTCCTTTGCGCGAGAGCTCTTCGGAGAGCGTGAGCGGGTCTACGACGCTGCCGCGTTCGGTGATCGCCACCATGGACCGGAAGATCCGGCGGTGGCGTTCCGCATAGAACATCGAGTCGTCCACCAGCTCCGCGGCCCGGACGATCGCGTCCTGGTCCATGAGCATCGCGGAGAGGACGGCTTGTTCCGCGTCTTCCGAATATGGCGGTTGCCGGTCCCGAAACGGGTCACGGCTGACTGGTAGCGCTATCGAGTATTCGACGGACGAGCTGGACATCTTCCCACGTAGGTCTCTTCCAAGAAGGATTCCGGAGCAGCGCCGCCGGATGGTAGGTGACGATCAGCGGCACGCCGTGATAGCGATGCACTTGGCCTCGGAGCTTCCCGATCGCCAACTTGGTCTGCAGCAGCGTTTGGGCCGCGAATGTTCCAAGTGCAAGGATTGCGCGAGGTCTAATTAACTCAAACTGACGAGTGAGATAAGGGCTGCAGGCGGTTACTTCGTCCGGCATCGGATTGCGATTTCCCGGCGGCCTGTGCTTCAAAACGTTGCAGATGAAAACGTCTTCGCGTTTCAGATCGACGGCCGCGAGAATCTTTGTGAGGAGCTGACCCGCCGCGCCGACGAACGCGAGACCTTTCTCGTCCTCGGTTGCGCCGGGCGCCTCGCCGACGATCATGAGCTCCGCGTTGGGATTCCCCTGCCCGGGAACCGGATTTGTCGCCGTCGAGAAGAGGGGACAGCGCGTGCAGGACGCCACGGCCTTCGCGACAGCGTCGAGCGAGTCGAGGTTCGACATGCCGCCGGCGAACAGCTCACGGTCCGCGACGCCCACGGACAGGCCGCTCGGAATCGGGGCCGCGGGCGGCGGCGTGGCGTGGGACTCCTCGCGACGTTCCGTGCTCTTCTCGGGTGACGCGCCACTGCTGCGCAACACGTCCCGCCAATCCGCTTCCGCGTCAACACGAGGTACGGTGGAGGCGGTTCGCGCCGCTTCCGAAGAAAGCGTCCGCGGTGGTGGAGGAGGCGCGATTCTCCGTCCGGCGCCGAGAAGCTCGAGCACGTCGTCGACGTTGAGCTGATCGAGCAGCAGCTCCGTTTCCCCCGCTTCCTTCCGCTGTTGGATGTAGCGCCGGAGCTGCTCCCTACCGTCCATTTGCGATGCGCTCCACGCGATCGAGGATGGCATCGGCGACTTCCGCCTTCGAGAGCAACGGCAGTATTTCTTCGGTGCCCGCGCGATCGATCAACGTCACCCGATTGGTATCGACGGCGAAGCCGGCGCCTGGCTCGGTCGCGTCGTTGACGACGATGAGATCGAGCGATTTGTCCTTGAGCTTCTGGCGGCCGTTCGCGACCGCGTCGTCCGTCTCGAGCGCGAAGCCGACGACGATCGCATTCTTGCGACGCAGTGCCAGCGTCGCGCGGAGAACGTCCTGTGTGGGCTCCATCGTCAAGGTCGGCGCGCCCCCCGCCTTTCCCTTCTTGATCTTGGAAGTCGCCACGGTGGCGGGACGAAAGTCCGAGGGGGCCGCGGCCATGATGAGGATGTCGGCGGTCGGCACGAGCTCGCCGACGGCGCTCGCCATCTGCTCGGTGGTCTCGACGTGACGCAGCGTCGGACCCGGCGGTGGCACGACGCCTCCGCCCAGCGGGCCGGCGATCAGCGATACCGTCGCGCCGCGCCGCCATGCCGACGACGCGAGCGCCACACCCATCTTGCCTGAGCTGTGGTTGGAGACGAAGCGCACGGGATCGATGGCTTCGCGCGTGGGGCCCGCGGTGACGATCACGTTTCGGCCCGACAGCGCGCTTCCGCTCGTCTCGAGCAATCGCCCGACGTGGGCGAGGATCGTTTCCGGCTCCGGCATTCGACCGGGACCCTCCCCCTCACCCGCGGCGAGCATTCCCTCTTCCGGATTCAGCGCGACGTAACCGAGCGTGCGCAGATGCGCGACGTTCGCTTGCGTCTGCGGATGCGACCACATGTGATCGTTCATCGCGGGAACGAGCAACACGGGCGATTTGGTGGCGAGGAGAACCGCGCTCAGCAGGTCGTCCGCCTGACCAGTCGCCGCGCGCGCGAGGAAATCGGCCGTCGCCGGAGCGACGACGATCGCGTCGGCGGACTGGGCAAGCCTGATGTGGTCGAGAGCACGCCCCGGCTCGAAGAGCCCGGTGTGGGCGGGTCTGCCGGTGAGCGCTTCGAACGTAATCGTGCTGACGAACTCGGTCGCCGATCGCGTGAGCACCGCGTCCACCTTGGCGCCCGCCTTCGTGAGCAGACGCGCCAACCACGCCGACTTGTAACTCGCGATGCCGCCGGTGACGCCGAGGAGAACCGTGCGGCCGTCGAAGGGGCGCACCGGCGGCGGAGTCGCTACTCGCCTGCGCCGCGGCGGCGCGGGACGACGCGATAGTTGATTCCTCCCTTCGCCAACTCCTCGAGCGAGCGCGTCGTGAGTTTCTTCTCGCCCATCGCGGAACGATCGCGCGGAAACTCATTCAGCAGGCGCGAATACTTCGCGGCCACCAACACTCCGAGGTACTTGTTCGCCGCATGACGCGCGATTTCGACCGGGGTAAACACTCTCATTTCGTTTTTCCTTCACTGTGTGTGCGTGATTCTATCTCGCGCTCCAACTGATCGATCAGCAGCGCGACCTGCGTTCGCAGTCCCACAACTCGTTCCCTGCTCGACACCTGGCTATCGATGATTGAACCTATGCGCTTGATCGCCGTATCCAGGTCGTCGTTCACGATGACATACTCGTACTCATCCACCGACTGCAGCTCCTGCAGCGCCGACTGGAGCCGATCCGCAAGCTGCTGCGCCGATTCCGTCTGACGCCTGCGAAGGCGCTCCAGAAGGACTTCCGCCGACGGCGGCAGAATGAAGATCGTGACTGCCTGCGGAAACACCTTCGTGAACTGCGACGCGCCCTGGACGTCGATGTCCATCAGCACGTGTTTGCCGGTTCCGAGAACCCTGAGCACTTCGCTTCGAAGCGTGCCGTACAGGTTCCCGTGCACCTCAGCGGACTCGGCAAACTCACCCTGTTCACGTTTGACGAGAAACTCAGTCCGAGATAAAAAGTAATAGTCTCGGCCCTGAATCTCCCCATCCCGCGGCTGGCGAGTCGTGCACGAAACGGAATAGCCGACGTCCTTCCGGCCGGACAGAAGAGCTTTCGCGATGGTCGTTTTGCCCCCTCCGGACGGCGCGGAGAGAATGATCGGGAAGGCCGTCACTCGAGATTCTCGACCTGCTCGCGGATGCGCTCGAGCTCCTCCTTAATGGCAACCACGTCACGGACCATCCCCGCGTCATTCGCTTTCGAGCCCGTCGTGTTAGCTTCGCGCAGCAACTCCTGTAAGAGAAAGCCAAGCCGCTTCCCGACGCCTTCGTTGCCATTGCCGCCGATCGCGTCACGAAAAGCGCTCAAGTGCGAGCGAAACCTGTCGAGCTCTTCTCCCACGTCCAATCGGTCCGCCAGAATCGCGATCTCCTGCGCTAGCCGCTGTTCGTCGAGCTGAACGCTCCCCGCTCCGGTAAGCTCCGCCACGGCAGCCTTGAGTCGATCGCGCTGCTCGAGAAGCCGTTCTGGTGCGCGGTCGGCGAGGCGCGAAACCGCGGAGTCGATCAAAGCGATGCGCTCCGAGAGAAAGACGGCGAGTCGCCGCCCCTCCGACTCGCGACTCGTCGACAGTGCCGCGACGGCCCGCTCGACGATCGCCACGAGCTCGGTCGCGCTCCCTTGTTCCACCTCCGCGTCACCCGTGATGACGTCCGGCAATCGCAGCACAGTGGCAAGGTCGATCGGACCATCCAGCGCGTACCGGTCCTTCAAATCGCGAAGCCGCCGGACGTACAGATCGAACTTTCCTTCATCGATGACGGCATCGGCGTTCTGGGTTCGGTCGATCCGTGCAATGACGGTCACATGTCCACGGTTGATGGAGCGTCGCAGTGCCTCCCGAACCTCCGTTTCCCATCGGGAAAGCTCGGACGGAAGCTTGATCGATGGATTGAAGAATCGGTGATTGACCGAGCGAATCTCGACGGACACATGCGCTGCGCCGACGGTGCCTTCCGCAGCGCCGAAACCCGTCATGCTACGAATCATATGAGGGCACCTAAGTTACGGTGGCACAACGACATTTGTCAATCGCAACGCTAGTTCCAGAACTCCCACCGCACGCCATAAATGTTGGTCAGACGCGGAAGAGGATAGCCCGGGATCTGCGAATACCGCTCACCCAGAACGTTCCGGAAATTCCAGAATACTTCAGCGGTAAGAATCCGGACCTGCACCAGCGTCGAGATCGTCCTGTATCCCTTTATCCGGATTGTGGTGCCCGCCGTCGGCCAAAGTGTGCTCGAGCGGTACTCGTGAACCGCCGACGCGAGCATGTGAAAATTACCGCTCGGGAACCGATCCAGGAGCGACGTGCTCACATACAGCTCGGCGCGCGTTTGATACTTCGGGCGATAGAAAGATCCTGTGTCGTTCCACGAAATCCCCTGGGCATCGGCGTACACGGCTTTCCAGACGCGGCCGCGCACCGTGGCGAACACTCCCTGGATCGAGGGCTCCGTGGTGTCGATTGCCGCCTTGTTGAAGATGTTCGGGCCGCGCAGGAGTGCCTCAGCCCTGCGAAGCATTCCGCCGGTGACCCACACATCGCGCAGGCGAAGGCCAGCTTCCGCGCGCAGAAATTGTCGGGCGGAGACGGAGTCGGTTTTCGGCTGCTCAGTTCCTGCTGCTCCGCCGAGAAAGACAAAGCTCAGTGGACGCACGACGGCCGATGCTTCCACTCGCCGCGTTGAATCGAGTGCTGCACCGCGTCCTTCGCCGAGCACCGAAAGCGTGAGGAGCCGCGTTTCCAGACCCAGGCGCGCGGACGGCGTTGCCACTTGCCGGAATAGCCCGGTCTTGTAACGCTGCGTGAAGCTCGCGCGCCACGCGCCGTGCGCGTATCCGCCGCTCACGGCATACTGGGCCCGAAAGCGCGATGTGTCGACGCCGCTGCTGCCCGAGGTCGAAGACTTCTGCCCGCCGTAGGCGATCTTCGATCCGCTCGCGATTCCCTGCATCCATAGTCCCTGATCCGGCGTGCCCCAGCCGAATCGCGCGTAGAGATCGGAACGTGTGCTTTCGATCGCGGGAATCGTATCGATGAGCTGGTCCGCGAAGCTGCGACCTCGATTGCGGTCGTTGCGCAGCAGCATCGCGTCCGCACTCCATCCTCGTCGAGCGATTCCGACACGCCCGAGGATCCCGAGCTGATCGCTGCTCTCCAGATTTCGACCCGGGTTGGTGCCGTACTGCTGACCGGCGAACTGCAGCGCTTCCCCGTGTTGATAGCGTCGACCGAACAGTCCGCGGTACAGGTTTGTACTCTGGTCCCCGGTGTAGATGTCGGTCCGCGTGTAGGGTGTCGTGCGCTCGACGCGCCAGCTGCGCAGATGAATGCGGATCTCCGATGCGCCTCGCTCGACGCGAATGTCATCGAGAGCCCAAAGGGGGATCTGTGTGAGATCCCACAGGCCCCCCATTCTCGGGTCGAGCTCCTCCAATTCGAGCCCGTCGAGGAAGACGCGCACACGCGCCACGTCTCCCATGAACGACGCCACCATTGGTTGCGAGATCCATCCGGACCTCAGGGTCGTGACGCCGGGAACGCGCTCGAGCAGATCCTGCACGGTCAGCGCTCCCGTGGAGAAAAGGTCTCGCCGATCCCACACGAAGCTGCCGCTCGGATCGGCGAGCACGGGCGCTTCGGCGGCCGTCAAAGGGGCTTTGACCGTGTCCCTCACAACGCGCGCGGAGTCTTTGCGAAGCAGGCTGTCCCGCCGAAGCATCGAGTCGGCGCGGGCCGGCAGCGGCACTCGAACCGCGCCGCTGGTGTCGCGTCTTGCGGCCGTATCGCGTCGCGCCACGATCGTGTCCGTCGGACTGCGCGCCGTATCGCGTTTCGTGCGCGTGGTGTCGCGCACCTGAGCGTGAGCCACCGAATGCAAAACGGCCCCGACCAGCAGGCCGAGGCCGACGCGCCGCGCGAGGCCCACTGCCACCTGACTCAGCCGGCGCGTCCCCGCACGAACTCGACGAATGTTCCTACAGGCACTCCCGTTGGACCGGCGGGCAGCGTCCCGAGATCGCTCTCGCTGTATGCCGTACCCGCGATGTCGAGGTGCACCCATGGATAGCCTTCGGCGAATTCCTTCAAGAACAGCGCTGCCGTAATTGTACCCGCGGGACGGCCGCCGGAGTTCTTGATATCGGCGACGTCCGACTTGATGAGCGGTTTGTAGTCGTCCCAGAGCGGCAGCGGCCATCCGGGCTCGGACGCGCGCTTCCCCGCTGCAAGCACCTCCTGCACCAGAGCTTCGTCGGTGCCCATGACTCCCGTCGCGGAGTGGCCGAGCGCGATCACGCAGGCGCCGGTGAGCGTTGCCGCGTCGATGACCGCGGCGGGAGAGAATCGCTTGGCGTACGCAAGAACGTCAGCGAGCACCAGCCGCCCTTCGGCGTCGGTGTTGATGATCTCGATGAACTTTCCGTTGCTTGCCTGGACGACGTCCCCGGGCTTCACCGCCGTGCCCGATGGCATGTTCGTGGTCGAGCCGACGAGGCCGACCACGTTGACGGGAAGCTTGAGTCGGCCGATGGCGTCCATCGCACCGAGAACTCCCGCCGCGCCGCACATGTCGAACTTCATGAACTCCATTCCCTGGGCGGGCTTGATCGAGATCCCCCCGGAGTCGAAGCACAAACCCTTGCCGACGAGCGCGACCGGAGGTTTGTCGCCGCCGCCGCGATACTCCATGGCGATCAGTTTGGGATCCTGCGGAGTGCCTTGAGCGACGCTGAGAAAAGAGCCCATCCCCTCGCGCTCCATCTCGGCGCGCCCGAGGACGGTGAGCTTCATGCCATGGCGATCGGCGATCTCGCGAGCGGTTTCGGCGAGGTATTCGGGCGTGCAGATATTTCCGGGGAGCATGCCGAGCCGCCGCGCGAGCGAATGTCCCTCGCCGATGGCGCGTCCCCGCCCGATGCCTTGCTCGGCCGCCGCCGCATTCGCGGCAAGTACGATGACCTCTGCGAGCGGCTCCCGCTGCTCGTCTTCAGGCGGCGGCGTCTGGAACTCCTTCAACTCCCACGAGCCGGCGACTGCTCCGACGGCGATCGCCTCGGCGTCTTCGGCGGTGACGTCACCCGCGTAAATGGCCATTCGGCCGACGCCCGTCTGATTGGCGCGTCGCGCCGCGATTGCCGCGCCGCGCTTCAGCGACGCCGCTCGATCCTGCACCTTCCCGAGCCCCACCAACAGGAGGCGCTCCACGCCGTTTTCGGCGCCGAGCAAATGCAGGGTCTCGTCCTTCGACCCACGGAAGTCCCGGCGGGCGATGACGCGTTGCACCGCGGAAACGATGCTCGGATCCAAGGTGCCAAGTGCCGGGACGGACGCTCCCTGCTCCAGGAGCAGCGCAAGCGCTGGCGCCCGCAGGGCGCCAAGGTCCGACGAACCTGCCGAAATCTTCAGCATGCGTCGCTGTTGAGGTTACGCGGACATTCCCTTGATGATCTGGTCGGCAAAAGCGGAGGTGGAGACCTCGGTGGCGCCTGGCATTTGTCGCGCCAAGTCGTACGTGACCCGTTTCGACTTGATGGCATTCTCCAGCCCGCGAACGATCAGACGGCCCACGTCGTCCCACCCCATATACTCGAACATCATCACTCCGGACAGGATCACGCTGCCGGGGTTGACCTTGTCCTGGCCAGCGTACTTCGGCGCGGTACCATGCGTAGCCTCGAATACGGCCAAGCCGTCGCCGACGTTGCCGCCGGGCGCGATGCCAAGTCCGCCAACCTGCGCGGCCGCGGCGTCGGAGATATAGTCGCCGTTCAGGTTCGGTGTGGCGATCACGGAGTATTCGTCGGGGCGCAGGAGCAACTGCTGGAACATGGCATCGGCGATCCGATCCTTGATGATCACCGCGTCCGCTCGCGCCTGCATTCCTCCCTTCAGCAGGTCGGACTCCGTGACCGTGGTCTCGGCGAACTTTGCTTGCGCGACCTCGTAGCCCCAATCACGAAAGGCTCCCTCGGTGAACTTCATGA
>Ga0070696_100003155_pt1 | contig 10973 bp, 10 predicted proteins | sample KBSK1253metaG_FD_65474 | JGI IMG/M metagenome (GOLD analysis project Ga0070696, IMG submission 65474) | Corn, switchgrass and miscanthus rhizosphere microbial communities from Kellogg Biological Station, Michigan, USA - KBS K1-25-3 metaG | ecosystem: Host-associated > Plants > Roots >... | reverse complement strand
CCCCGGCCTCAAAGTTGTCGCGCCGGCGACGCCGGCCGATGCCAAGGGCCTCCTCAAGGCCGCGGTCCGCGACAACAATCCCGTCATCGTGCTGGAAGGCGAGATGCTCTACAACTTGAAGGGCGACGTGCCCGACGGCGAGCATATCGTTCCGATCGGCCAGGCGGAGATCAAGCGCGAGGGCAACGATGTGACGCTCGTCTGCCACTCCAAAACCCTCACCGTGGCGCAGAAAGCCGCCGACCAGCTCGCCGAGCAAAACATCTCGGCCGAGGTGCTCGACCTGCGGTCGCTGCGCCCGCTGGACGAAGCCGCAATCCTGGGATCGGTCAAGAAGACCAACCGCGCGGTCGTCGTTGAAGAGGGCTGGCCGCACGTCGGGATCGGCGCGCAGGTGGTGGACCTCATTCAGCGTGACGCATTCGACGATCTCGATGCGCCGGTGCAGCGAGTTACGCAGGCCGATGTGCCCATGCCCTACAACAAACATCTCGAGCGCGCCGCCAAAGCATCCCCCGAAAAAGTTGTCGCGGCGGCACGGAAGGTTCTGTACCTGAATGGCGACTAAGGTCCACATGGAGGCGTTGTCGCCCACGATGGAAGAGGGGCGCCTCGTGAAGTGGACCAAGCACGAGGGCGACCCGGTGAAGTCGGGCGACACACTCGCCGAGGTAGAGACCGATAAGGCCGTCATGGAGCTGGTGGCCCGGGCAGACGGGCAGCTCATCAAGGTGATGGTCCCGGAGGGCACGACGGTGCCCGTGGGCAACATCGTCGCGTGGATCGGGAAGCCGGGTGAGAAAGTAGACGGAGCAGGGAGCACGGAGCAGGGAGCAGCCGCACCCAAGCCGGCTCCTGCGACTGCCTCACCCAAGCTTGCTTCGGCACCCGCCCCGATTCCCGTTGCGGCACCCGCTGACGCGACCCGCGTGAAGGCGTCGCCTCTCGCTAAGCGCATCGCGAAAGAGGTCGGTGTCGACCTCAAGCTCGTCCAGGGTTCCGGTCCTGGCGGTCGCGTAGTGAAGCGAGACGTTGAAGGTGGCGCAGCGCAGGCGCGCGCCGTCGCGACGCCTGCTCCGAGCTCCGTGCTCCGTGCTCCCTCGGGTGTGCCTTTCGAAGACGTCCCGCTCACCCAAATCCGCAAGACGATTGCGAAGCGTTTAGCGGCGTCGCTCGGCCCGATTCCGCATTTCTTCCTGACGACCGAGATCGACATGGAGCGCGCCGCGGAGGCACGCGAAGCGCTCAACAAGCAGCTCGGCGAAGCGGGCGGGAAGATCTCGTTCAACGACATCGTCATCAAAGCGGTGGCCCTGGCGCTCGTTCAGCATCGCGCCTGCAACGCCTGGTTCCAGGAGGATCACATCCGGTACTGGAACGAGGTGCACATCGGCATGGCCGTTGCCATCGAGGACGGGCTCATCACGCCCGTCATCCGCAACGCCGACATGAAGAGCCTGCGCGAAATCAGTGCGGAGTCGCGCGAGCTGGCGGGACGGGCCCGCAATCGCCGTCTCAAACCCGAGGAATACACGGGCGCGACGTTCAGCGTCTCGAACCTCGGCATGTTCGACATTGACCACTTCACCGCCGTGATCAACCCGCCCGAGTCGGGCATCGTGGCGATCGGCAGCATCGCGGCGCAGGCCGTTGCCGACGGGGATCGCGTGGTGGTGCGGCGGCGCATGCGGGCAACGATGAGCTGCGATCACCGTGTCATCGATGGCGCAACCGGGGCGGCGTACATGAGAACGCTGAAACAGATGCTGGAAAACCCGCTGGCAATGCTGTTATAGGTTGGAATGTTGGAACGTTGGAATGAAAAACCTTCCAACCTTCCAACCTTCCAACAGACCTCCTCGCAAGGAATAGATCTTGGCACAGTCTTTCGATGTGATCGTCCTCGGCGGCGGCCCGGCCGGCTACGTCTGTGCCATCCGCTGCGCCCAGCTCGGCCTCGCCACCGCCGTCGTGGAGCAGGAAAAGCTCGGCGGCGTGTGCGTCAATATCGGCTGCATCCCGACCAAAGCCCTCCTGCATTCGGCGTACATCGCCAATCTCCTGAAGGAATCCAAGGAATTTGGGGTCGAGGCAGGGAGCGTCACGACCGACTACGGCGTCGCCATGAAGCGGTCGCGGCGCGTCAGCGATCAGAACTCCAAGGGTGTCGAATTCTTGATGAAGAAGAACAAGATCACTGTTGTGAAGGGCACGGGCGTGCTCCAGCCGGGCAGGAAGGTGAAGGTTGGAAGCGACGTCTACGAAGCGAAGAAGGCCGTCGTCATCGCGACGGGATCACGCGTCAAAGGCATTCCCCAAATCGGGCTCGAAATCAACAAGACGACGGTCATCTCCTCCGATGAAGCGCTGCTGCTGGAGAAGATTCCGGCGTCGCTCGCAATCATCGGCGCCGGTGCGGTCGGCATGGAATTCGCCGACATCTTCAACGCGTTCGGCGTCAAAGTGACCGTCATCGAGGCCCTACCACGGATCCTCCCGCTCGAGGACGCCGAGGCGTCGGATACGCTGAACAAGAGCTACCGCAAGCGTGGGATCGAGGTGATCGCCGGAGCGAAGGTCACCAAGGCGACCGTCGGCAAGGACAAGGTCACGCTCGACGTGGAGGCTGGCGGCGAGAAGAAGCAAGTCACTGCGGCCGCGGTCCTCATGGCCGCGGGCCGGGCGGTCAATATCGAGAACATCGGCCTCAAGGAATGCGGCATCCAACTGACGGAGCGTGGCTTCATCAAGGTGGACAAGAACCTGCAGACGAGCACCGCCGGTTATTACGCCATCGGCGACGTCGCGGGACCACCGATGCTGGCGCACAAGGGCAGCCGCGAAGGCATCGTGGTAGCCGAGCTCATCGCGGGCCAGAAGCCGCATCCCATCAAGTACGACAACGTGCCGAGCGTGACGTACTGTCATCCCGAAGTGGCGAGCATCGGGCTGACCGAGGATCAGTGTAAAGAGAAAAAGCTCGATTACGTTGCCGGCAAGTTTCCCTTCTCCGCCAACGGCCGGGCGCGCGGCACGGGCGAGACCGAAGGCTTCGTGAAAATCCTGCGGGACAAGAAGTACGGCGAGATCCTCGGCGCGCACATCGTCGGCTCGCACGCGTCCGAAATGATCCACGAGCTGGCGGTGGCGCGCGAGAACGAGTACACCGTCGAAGAGGTCGAACTGGCGATCCACGCGCACCCCACGATGTCGGAGGCCACCGCCCAGGCTGCGCTCGACTCGCTCGGACGGGTCATCGACACGTGACCGATGAACGCGTGAAGGACCCGCTCGCGCTCGGGTTGGGTTCGCTCGCGTCGGGCGTCGCCTTCGGCGGTGCGTGCTTGACCGTCGCCCAGATTATCGCGTCAATTCTGCGCGGCGACCTCGAGCCCAGCGTGTACCGCCAGACGGCACCGGATCCCTTGCTGGCCGGGCTCATTGCCGCGGTTGGTCTCGGGGGTGTGCTCGGGTGGTACCGCAGCGCGGACCTCGACAACATCTGGCAGCGCGGTGTGATCGCGGTGCTGGCGGCTGTCGGCGCGATCGTGATCGGCTTTCTGGCCGCGCCGCTCGACCGCTTCTTCGGCCTCCTGGGACTGATCGTGTGGCTCCTGTTGAACGTGGCATTCGGCATCCTGGCCACGCGCTGGGCGATTAGAGGCAAGGGGATGGAGGGTCAGTGAAGGTTCTGGAGGTTGTCGAGGCGGGCGCGATCCCGTACTCCGAGGCGCTGGACTGGCAACGGCAGCTTGCGGAGGACCGGATCGCCGGCCGGCTTTCTCACGACGTGCTGCTCCTGCTCGAGCATCCTCCGGTCGTCACGCTGGGCCGGAACTCTCACGCCGCGCACGTGCTCCAGCCTGCCGGGATCGACGTGTTCGAAGTGGAGCGCGGCGGCGACGTCACGTTCCACGGGCCCGGTCAGCTCGTCGGCTATCCGATTCTCGATCTCCACGCCTACAAGCAGGACCTGCATTGGTATCTGCGTACGCTCGAGCAGGCGTTGATCGAGGCGCTCGGCGTGCTCGGCATCCCCGCGGAGCGCAATCCGGGACTCACGGGCGTGTGGACCCGCGGCAGGAAGATCGCGAGCATCGGCATTCACGTGAAGCAATGGGTGACGTGGCACGGATTTGCGCTCAACGTCACCACCGATCTCACGCACTTCGAGCGCATCGTCCCTTGCGGGATTCCCGGCGTGGAGATGACGACGGTTGAACGGGAAGGGGGACGCGGGACGGGGGAAGGGTTATGGCAAGCCAGCATTTCCGCGGTTGTACAAGGTTTCGAAAAAGCGTTCGACATCGCAAAGGCGGTCCGTGGCGCAGCCTAGTCTTCCCCGAATTCCTCCCGGCCAAATTCAAACGACAAAGTGGCCGGTCCTGCATTACGGCGACGTCCCCAGTGTCGACACCTCGAAGTGGACCTTCTCGGTTTCCGGCATGGTCGAACGACCGTTCTCGCTGACGTGGGATGAGTTTCTTGCGTTGCCGCGCAAAACCGTGCACTGCGACATTCACTGCGTCACGACGTGGAGCCGGCTCGATAACACCTTCGAGGGGGTCTCGGTCCAGGATCTCCTGAAGCGCGCGGGCGTGAAGCGGGAGGCGAAGTACTGTCTCGTCGTTGCCGAACAGGGATTCACGACCAACCTGCCGCTGTCGGACCTCGACCGGCCCGAGAACCTCATCGCGCTGAACTGGGCGGGCGAGCCGCTGATGCCCGAACACGGTTGGCCCGCGCGCCTGCTGGTGCCGCACCTCTACTTTTGGAAGAGCGCGAAGTGGGTACGAGGCTTCGAGCTGTTAGACGAAGATCTGCCGGGGTTCTGGGAGCAGAACGGCTATCACATGCACGGCGATCCGTGGACGGAAGAGCGGTACGGAGGCCGCGGGCTGACGCAACACGAGATCAACAAGTTCCGCAACGCGAGTAAGAAACACGGAATCGGGAGCTAGGAGTCTGGAGTCAGGGGTGCGTGCAAAAGCTCCAGCCGGCGTAGGAAGGGTGCGGTGGTTATCGAGGGCGCGTCTCAGATTGAGCAATGGCCACAACCGCATCCAGTCGAACATCCCGACCCGTACGTGGGTACCGCGATCTGATCGTTTGGCAGGATTCGATGGACCTTGTCGTAGCGATCTACCGCATTACCGCGACGTTTCCCGCGGAAGAGCGTTACTCGCTTGTTGACCAGCTGCGGCGCGCATCCGTCTCGGTGCCTTCGAACATTGCCGAGGGACATGGAAGGTCAAGGACAGGAGACTACCTGCGCCACCTCTCTATGGCCGTTGGATCGCTAAACGAGGTCGAGACCCAGATACAGGTTGCGCGACGGCTGGAATACATCTCTGACGACGATCAGACCCGACTCTTGGATTCGTCCAATACCATCGCCAAAATGCTTGGTGGATTGATCCGATCGCTGCGCAGGCGGCTCGAGACGGGGCCCGGCGCCAGCAAATCAACCCCGACTCCTGACTCCTGACTCCTGACTCCCAAGCAGTTGATAGAACCGCTGGAATACCTCGATTCCGTCCCACAACTGCTTCAAATCGAGCTTCTCGTTCGGAGCATGCAGGCGGTCGTCAGGAAGCCCGATCCCCGTGAGAATGACCGGCGCCCCGGCCGATGCCAGCGCCGGCACGACGGGGATCGACCCTCCTGCGCGTGCCGGTACGGTCGCGCGTCCTGTGACTTCCTGGAAGGCCTGACTCAGGAGCTGGAACGCCGGGTGATCGATCTTGATCTGCGCCGGATCGGCGCCGTGGAGAAACCGGACGCTGGCGGTCACGTGCTTTGGCGCAAACCGCTTCACGGCGGCGGCGAGCTGCCGCTCGACGCTCGCCAGCTTCTGGTTGGGCACAAGCCGCATGCTCACCTTGGCCGTCGCTTCGGCGGGAATGACGGTCTTCGCGCCTTCGCCCGTGAAGCCGCCGAGGATGCCATGGATTTCGAACGTTGGAAGCGCCCAGAGCCGCTCGAGAACGGAGTACTTCTTCAGGCCCACCAGGCCCTTCCCCTGCACGCGCTTGTTCAGGAAATCCTTCTCGTTGAACGGCAGCTTCTTCCACGCGGCAAGCTCCGACTTGGCCGGGCGCTTCACCGGCGCATAGAAGCCCGGGATGTTGATCTTGCCGTCAGCGCCTTTGAGCCGCGTCAGGAGCCGCGCCAGTTCTTCGTGCGCGTTCGGGGCGGCGCCGCCGTATTCTCCCGAGTGGAGATCGGTCTTGGACGTTCGCACGGTAATTTCCGCGTAGCACAAGCCGCGGAGCGTCGTGTACACCGCCGGCCATCCCGGCGCCACGTATGACATGTCGGCGACGAGCGCGACATCAGCGCGAACGCGCTGCGGCTCGCGCTTCAGCAGGTCGAACAAGACCTTCGAACCGTATTCCTCTTCACCTTCGATCAGGAAGCGGAAGTTCACGGGCGGCCGCGGCGACGCGGCGATCGCCTTCAGCAGGCAGAAGACTTGCCCCTTGTCGTCAGCGGAGCCCCGCGCGTAGAGCTTGCCGTCGCTGACAGCCGGCTCGAACGGCGGCCGGGTCCATTCATTGAGCGGATCCGGTGGCTGGACGTCGTAGTGTCCGTAGATGAGCAACGTCGGCGCGCCGGGGACGTCGGGACCTTTGCCGGAGACGACGGGATGCGTGTCGCTGCCGAGGAACTCGACATCGCGACACCCGAGCCGCCGCAGCTCGGCGGCGACCCATTCAGCGGCGGCGCGGCAATCGTTGTTATGCGCCGGTAATGTCGAAACGGATGGAATGCGGAGAAACTCGTACAGCTCGCGAAGCAATCGCTCTTGATCCATTGCGGCAGAAATGTAGACACATGCGTCGCCGCTAGCCAGCGATTGACGCCCGGGTAGATTTGAGCGCCATGCGGACAACCGCGTCTTACGAACTGTTCCCAGACGCACGCAGCGAGCGGGCGCTGGCGCGGGCCCGCTGGCTGGTGCGCGAAGGACGGATGCAGGACGCACAGGCCGCGTACGACGAGCTTCTGGCCGCAAAACCCGAGCTGAAGGCGTGCTGGGCCGAGTATTTCGAGTTGCTGCGCACCACGGGTCGCGCCGACGAGGCGTTGCACCTTGCGGATCGAGCCCGCGCGACCTTCGGGGAAACGGGCTTCTCGCTCACGCTGCGTGGCGCCGCCCTCACCGAGCTGGGCCGCTACCCCGAGGCGCTGGCCGAGCTGGACCGCGCGGTGGAAGTGGATCCCGACTTGGGCCTCACCTGGCACGAACTCGGCTACGCGGCCTATAAGCTCGGTGACCGCAATCGGGCGTTGCTCGCGCTCGATCGGGCGTTTGCGCTCGAGCCCCACACCGACACGCTCAAGCTTCGGGGTCAGGTGCTGCGCGAGGCCGGTCGCTACCAGGCGGCAGAAGTCGCCTTCGAGGGAGCCGCTCAGGCAGCCGAGCATCCGGAGCAGCGTGCCGATGCCGAGCGCGAAATCGCCACGACACGGCGTTACGAACTCTATGCCCCGCGGCGCCCCGAAGACCTGACCGTCGCGGAACGCTGGTTCGCCGACACGGGCAGCATCGTCCTGGCGTCTACACCGGGACCCGTCGCCCCGAGTGACGAGACGATCGTTGCCACATTCGCCGAGGTTGCGGCCAACTCCGACTGGCATTTCGGGCAGGTGATCCTGCTCGGCCCCGAGTTTCCCGCCTCCACCGATCTCGCATATCGGATGGGCGCACCCCTGGTGTCGCCCGCGGCGTTCGATCCTGCCGTGTGCCCGCTCATCGTGACGGTGCGCCCGCCGGTTGTGGACAAGGCGTGGACGAGCATCGTCGGCAGGATGGCGAACGAGTCGATCGGCCTCGTGCTGGCGCTCGAGCATCCCGCCGAGGCACCCCCGGCGGTGACTGCCGACGTAATCGGCGTGCTGACGGACGCCGGAAAGCGTCGTGAGCGTGCGCCCAATCCCGTCCAGGCAGTGGTCGAAGCACGGCATCCCGGCGCGCGGCTGGCAGGCCGTCGCCTCCGCCCTTCCTGACACACGAGACCTATGTCCGCGACTGAACAGCCGCCGCGCCCCAGTCGTGCGCCGATGTCGGGGCGCGCGATCGTGCAAAACCAGTTCGATCGCGCAGCGGACCTGATCAACCTCGAGAGCTACATGCGGAAGATTCTGTCTTCCCCGTTTCGCGAGGTGCAGGTCGAGGTGCCGGTGCGAATGGACGACGGGAGGATCGAGGTCTTCACCGGCTATCGCATTCAGCACAATGGCGCGCGCGGCCCCTGCAAAGGCGGGATCCGCTACCATCCGGAGGCCGATCACGACGAGGTCCTGGGCCTCGCGACGATCATGACGTGGAAGACCGCCCTGATGGACATTCCGTTCGGCGGCGCCAAGGGCGGCGTGACGGTCGATCCCAAGAAGCTTTCGAAGCTCGAGCTCGAGCGATTGACGCGCCGGTTCACGCAACGCATCGCCATCGTCCTCGGCCCCTACCGTGACATCCCCGCCCCCGACGTCAACACCAACGCGCAGGTGATGGCCTGGATTCTCGACGAGTACTCGAGCCGCCAGGGCTACACGCCCGCGGTGGTCACCGGGAAGCCGGTCTCGCTCGGCGGATCACTGGGCCGGGAGGAGGCGACGGGACGCGGCGTGATGTACGTAATGCAGGAGTACTCGCGCGATTTCGGAACTCCGCTCAAGGGTGGACGGGTCGTCATCCAGGGATTCGGGAACGTCGGCAGCCATCTCGCCCGTCTGCTCCATACTGAGGCAGGCGCGCTCGTGGTCGCCGTGAGCGACGTGTCCGGCGGCATCTACAACGACAACGGGCTGGATATTCCCGCCCTGCTGGCGCATACCGCGCAGGGCAAGCCGGTTTCTGAGTGGAAAGACGGCAAGCGAATTACCAATGACGAGCTCTGGACCATCCCCTGCCAATGGCTGGTGCCCGCCGCACTGGGCGGTGTGATCACGAAAGAGACAAACGCGACGACGATCGATTGCAAGGTAGTGGTCGAAGGCGCGAACGAGCCAACGACGCCCACAGCCGATCGCATTCTCGAGGAGCGCGGCATTGCGGTGATTCCCGACTTCCTCGCGAATGCCGGCGGGGTGACGGTCAGCTATTACGAGTGGGCGCAGAACCTCCAGCAGTACCGCTGGACGCACGAGCAGGTCAATCGCGAGCTGAAGGCCACGATCACGAAGGCGTATGTATCTGTGCGGGATCTCGCCAAAGAAAAGAAGACAACGTTCAGGACTGCGGCATACGGTATCGCCCTACAGCGCGTCGCGGATGCCGAGCGGTTGCGCGGGAACTGAGTTTCGGGCGGTCAAGAGACAACGGCGGCGGTCGGGCGGTCAAGAAGCAAATGCGCCGGTCGAAAGACAACAGCGGCGGTCGGGCGGTCAAATGATCCCCGCCGCAACGAATGGCCTACTGACCTGTAATGATCCTACTTCAAATTCACGAACATGATGCCCTTCGAACGGCTCCGGGCTTGGAGAGCGTGCGACGACCTTACAGTTGCCGTCTACAAGGTCACCAAGACCTTCCCTCGCGATGAATTGTACGGATTGACGTCTCAGGCTCGACGAGCCGCCGTTAGCGCCGGTGCAAACATCGCCGAAGGGTCTGCCAAACGCGGCCCGCGCGAGTTCCGTCGCTATCTCGACATTAGTATCGGGTCGCTTTCCGAATTGGCAAACCTGTTTCACATCGCGAAGCGACTCGAGTATCTCACTTTGGAGCAGTGGCAAGAACTTGATGGATTGCGAGCCCAGGCCAGCAAACTCACCTGGCATCTCTACAAGTCACTGAACTGAGGAGAGAACCGACCGCCGCCTTTGATTATTGACCGCCCGACCGCCGCAGTTGTCGTTTGACCGCCCAGTTATTCGACCTTCATCCCAGGCCGCGAGTAGAGCGCCTGGTAAGGGTCGCCAGCCTGCGTAAAGACTCGGATCTGAATCGCACGGATGGTCTCCGCGATGTCGGCGTTGTTCTGCAGATAGATCTCATCGAACAGATTCAAATTCATCCGATACAGCCGCTCGGCGATGATCACCGCGTTGTTGAGCGGCGCCTGGGCGAACCACCGCCAGTCGTACGTCTCGAGTGACTGGCCGACCGCACCACGAAATTGATCGCGCGCCCAGCCGAACAGGGTGTTCCGCACCTGCTCGAGACGCTCGCCGCTCAGCGGCTCCGCGTACGCCGAATCGAGCCGCCGGGCCAGCTCGGCGTAGAACACGTCCAGCGTTCGCTCGTCGCGCCACCGCGCGGCGGCACGCTTGGCATCCACGGTATCATGCCGCGACCGGAAGAATGCCTCCGCGCCGCGATACCCGACGAAGCTGGCGAAGCTCTCGTTGAACGGGGTCTGGCTCTTCACATACAGCGTGTTGTGTGCCAGCTCGTGAATGACCGTGGCGACGAGCTCCATCGTGTCGCGACTCATCGCCGTGGAGAAGAGGGGATCGCTGAAGTAGCCGAGCGTGGAGAACGCGCCGGACGTCCGCAAAAAGACGTCGAGTCCCTGCGCATCCAGCCGCTCGGCCTCCCGCCGTGCCCGGTTCGCGTTGAAGAAGCCCTTGTATGGCACGACGCCGACGATCGGGTAGGTCCAGGTGACTTCGTGCAGCTTGTCGCGGCGGCTCCCCGAGAGGACGAGCAAGAGCGTGTCGCGACCGACGTCCACGTACGTCGTGTAGGTCTTGCCGACCGCCAAACCGAGTGAGTCGGCCGCGTACGCGCGTGCCGCGAGCACCAGGGCGAGTCGCTGGCGCAGCGCTGCCGGCGTGGTGGTGTCGGCGTTCAGCTTGGCAATCGCGCGGCGGCGCAGCAGCAGCCGCGCCTCTTCGATTCCCGCCCGCGCGATGTAGCGCGCATCCGCGCTGACGATCAGGAGCAGCGCGGCGCCGGCCGCCACCCCCGCGAGCGCAATCAGGAGGATGCGCTTCAGCAGGCGGCCCCAGCGCGGCTGCGCGCG
>Ga0070696_100003153_pt1 | contig 10977 bp, 10 predicted proteins | sample KBSK1253metaG_FD_65474 | JGI IMG/M metagenome (GOLD analysis project Ga0070696, IMG submission 65474) | Corn, switchgrass and miscanthus rhizosphere microbial communities from Kellogg Biological Station, Michigan, USA - KBS K1-25-3 metaG | ecosystem: Host-associated > Plants > Roots >... | reverse complement strand
AGCGCGTGGTGTTCCCCTCGACCTCGGAAGTCTATGGCGCGAGCCGCGACAAGGAATTCGATTCGGACACCACTGAACTGGTGCTGGGACCCATCCACAAGCAGCGCTGGATTTATTCCTGCGTGAAACAGCTCCTGGACCGCATCATCTGGGCGTATGGCCAGCAGGGGTTGCAGTTCACGCTGTTTCGTCCCTTCAATTGGATCGGTTCCGGGCTCGACAGCATGGATGATCCCAAGGAGGGGAGTTCGCGGGTGCTGACGCAGTTTCTCGGCCACATCGTGCGCGGCGAGTCCATCAAACTGGTCGACGGCGGCAGTCAAACCCGCGCCTTCACGTTCATCGATGACGCGGTGGATTGCCTGACGCGGATCATCGACAATCCCGGCGGCATCGCCGACGGCAAGATCTACAACATCGGCAATCCGCACAATCTGATTTCGATCCGCAAGCTGGCGGAAATGATGCTGGAAATCGCCATGGCGCGGCCGGAATACGCGCCCACCGCGCGCAACACCAAGCTCGTCGACATCTCGGCTCTGGACTACTACGGCAAGGGTTACGCGGACATTCCGGCGCGCCTGCCGTCCATCAAGAACACCACGGCAGAGCTGGGCTGGACGCCCGAGACCGACATGCGCGCCGCGGTGATGGCCATTTTCGATTCCTACGCCCACGCCCTGCCGTCGGCGTCGGCGTTGTTGTCGCGCGGTGCTTGAAGACTCACACATTGGCCTGAAGGTCGATGTGGATACCTTGCGCGGCACGCGCCAGGGCGTGCCGCGGCTCATGGCGCTGTTGAAACGACAGGGGCTGGACGCCACTTTTTATTTTTCGGTGGGTCCCGATCACACGGGACGCGCCCTGCGCCGGGTGTTTCGCAAGGGATTTGCGCAGAAGGTCGCGCGCACTTCGGTGCTCAAGCACTACGGCTTGAAAACGCTGATGTACGGCGTGCTGCTGCCGGGACCTGATATCGGCCGGGCCGCGGGTGATGTCATGCGCAGTGTGCGCGATGCCGGGTTCGAGGTCGGGCTGCACACCTATGATCACGTGCGGTGGCAGGACAATGTCGCGAACGCGACGGCGGCCTGGACTCGCGTGGAGTTCGAGCGCGGCCTGCAGGCGTTCGAGCGGGTGTTCGGATGCTTGCCGGCGTCGCATGCGGCCGCCGGCTGGCAAATCAACGCCCATGGCCTCGATCTGGAGCGGGAATACGGTTTGAGGTATGCCAGCGACACGCGCGGCCGGACACCGTTCGTACCCCTGCTACGGCAGGGCGTGAGTACCTGTCCGCAGTTGCCGACCACGCTGCCCACCTTCGATGAGCTGCTCGGGCGCGATGGCGTCGATGAATCCAATATCGCCGACGCCCTGTTTCGGCTGTCCAGCGTGGCCGGCGCGGGTGGTGCGGGCGGCGCGGCGGGCGCGGGCGCGGGCCGTGCGGCGGGTTTGCAGGTGTACACCCTGCACGCCGAATTGGAGGGCATGCTGCTGCTCCATGCCTTCGAGTCGCTGCTCACGAAATGGCGGGAGGCGGGCGCCGCTATCACGCGCATGGCGAGGATTCATGAACTCGCCCTGCAACGGCCGCTGCCGACAGAGGCGGTGGTCATGGGCGAATTGGCGGGACGCTCCGGCCTGCTGGCGTTACAGGGGCCGAGCGAGGCCCGCACGGCGCCGAGCACGGCAGCGTCGCCGTGAGCGGCAGCCTCGACGTGAGCGGCGGCCTCGACGTGAGCGGCGGCCCAGGCGTGCACGAATCCTCGACGCCGGCACCCCGCGAGCGGTGGACCTACTTGGGGCTGGCGGCGTTGCTTACCTTGGTATGGCTGTCGTCATTGGCGGCACGCCCGCTGTTCAATCCCGACGAGGGGCGCTACGCGGAAATTCCGCGCGAGATGCTGAGCGGCGGCGATTGGGTCATCCCGCATTTGAACGGGCTGGCGTACATCGAGAAGCCGCCGCTGCAATACTGGGCCACGGCCTCGAGCTATCGGCTATTGGGCCTTAGCCCATTCGCCGCGCGGCTGTACACCGCGCTCACCGCCTTGGGCACGATCTTCGTGGTGTGGCTGGTGGCGCGCCGGCTGTGGGGCGTGGCGGCCGGCTGGCGCGCGCCGGCGGTCTTGTCCGGGATGCTGATATTCGTGGTTTTGGGCCAGCTGCTGACGCTGGACATGAGCCTGGCGTTTTACATGACATTGAGCCTCGCGGGGTTTGTGCTGGCGCAGACCGCGGCGCGGGGTGGCCCGCCGACAGCCCCGCGCGGCGCGGGACGGCACGGCGCCACACGGCACGGCACGGGGGAGGTCGCGCCGGGGGCTGAAAATACCGCGGCGCGCCTTTGGATGTTGCTGGCTTGGGCGGCGGCTGCGCTGGGTGTGCTTACCAAGGGCCTGGTCGCCGCCGCCATACCGGCCGTGGTGTTGATCCTGTACAGCCTGCGCTCGCGCGACTTCGCGCCCTGGCGCCGGCTGTATCCGGCGTGGGGGTTACCGCTATTTCTCGCGATCACCGTGCCATGGCACTGGCTCGCTGCGCGGAGACTGTCGGATTTCCTGCAGTTCTTCTTCGTGCACGAACATTTCGCGCGTTACCTGACGCCCATTTCCAATCGCGAAGAACCCTGGTGGTATTTCGGCGGCGTGTTCTTGGCGGGCAGCGTGCCGTGGACCCTGTCGGCACTGCGCGTACTGGGCAACGGCTGGCGGCAGCGCGCACCGGAGGCGGCGGGCGCGGCCCGCGAATTCAATGCGACGCTGTTCCTGTGGATCTGGCTGGTTTTTGTCTGCGTGTTTTTCTCGTTCTCCGATTCGAAGCTCATGCCCTATATTTTGCCCGCCATGCCGGCGCTGGCGCTGTTGATTGCGGCGCTGCCGGCGGCCGCGCTGCGGCGGGACTTTCTGTTCACCGCGATGCTGACCGTGATGGCGGGCTTGGGGCTGGGGCTCGCCGGCTTCAATTGGCCGGCCGTGGTCGCATCGTCGGATCGCAGCGCGTATTTTTTGCCCCTCGCCGGACCGCTGTTGCAGATTGCGGCGGTGCTCACCGTCTCGGGCGCCTTTGTGCTCGTGCAACGCGCGCGTGACGCGACCCGGGCGGGTGTCTTTTTAGGCGTGGGTTGGTGTCTCGCGTGGCTGCTTCTCATACGGGCTGCGGCGCTGGTGGCGCCGATTTACTCGGGCGTGGATCTGGCGAAGGCGCTGCCCGCCGGCGAGCGCGACGCCCCTTTCTACAGCGTGGGCACTTATGATCAATCGCTGACTTTTTACTTGCGGCGAACCGTCACGCTGGTGGCGTATCGCGGCGAGTTGGACTATGGCCTGGGGCGCAAACCGGACGCGGAGATCGCGAGCGTCGCTGAGTTTCTGCGGCTGTGGTCGGCGCAAACGCGAGCCTTCGCGGTAATGGAGATGAGCATGTTCAATGACCTCGAGAGCCGTGGGGTGCCCATGCGGATCGTGGGCCGGGACGCCAATCGGATACTGGTGGCAAGGCAATGAGCTGGGTCACCTGGGTGCTGATTTTGACGGGCGTGGGCTTGAACGCCGCCGCGCAATTGCTGCTGAAACTGGCGACCCGGCCGCTGGCGCACTTCTCTGAGTTCAATGCCGACGTCCTTTTGGGCAGCATGATGATCTTGGGCCGAAGCGTGCCGTTCTGGGCCGGGATGCTGTGTTATGCGGCCAGTGTCTGCGTGTGGCTGGCGGCGTTGACCAAGGCACCGGTGAGCACCGCCTATCCCATGTTGTCGTTGGGCTACGTGGTGGTCGCGGGGGCCTCCGTACTGTGGTTGGGCGAGACCTTGACGCCCGGCAAAGTGCTGGGGATCGTGCTGATCTGCGCCGGCGTGGTGCTCGTTTCCAGGAGTATGGCATGAAGCCTTTTCTTCCCTTTACCCGTCCGTCCATCGATGCCGAGAGCATTGCGGCGGTCGCCGATGTATTTCGCTCGGGGCAATTGGCCAGCGGCCCCCGCGTGCTGGCCTTCGAAGCGGCGCTCGCCGCCTATCTCGGCGGCAATCGTCACCTGCGCGTCATGACGTCGGCCACCGCCGGGCTCGAGATGGCGCTGGAAGTCGCGGGTGTGGGTGCCGGCGATGAAGTCATCGTTCCGGCCATGAGCTTCGCGGCCAGCGCGAACGTCATAGCGCGTCTGCGCGCCAAGCCGGTGTTCGTCGACATCGATCTGCGTACCCGCAGCATCGATCTGAACCAGGTGCCCGCGGCCATCACGCCGCGGACCCGCGCCATCATGCCGGTGCACTTCTCAGGACTGCCGGTGGACATGGATGGGCTGTATCGACTGGCCAAGGAGCATGGGCTGCGCGTGGTGGAAGATGCGGCGCACGCCATCGGCTCGCGCTACCGGGACAAGCCGATCGGCAGCTTCGGCGATCTGGTGGTGTTCAGCTTCCATCCGAACAAGAACATGACCACGATAGAGGGCGGCGCCATCAGCACCGGCGATGCCAAGGAGGCCGAGCTGCTGGAGCAGTATCGCTTTCACGGCATCAAGCGCAATGCGGTGGGCGAGGTGGATGTGATGTTCCCCGGATCGAAGAGCAATCTCACCGATGTGGCCGCGCAGGTCGGCATCGACCAACTGCGGCGCTTGGACGGATTCAATGCACGGCGCCGCGCGCTCGCGACGCGGTACTTCGAGGAACTCGGCGGCTTTTCCGGCGTGGTGCTGCCGGCTCGCGGCGACTCCGGGCACAGCTGGCATATGTTCCAGTTGCTGATCGATTTCGCGGCGCGCGGCATGACGCGGCCGGCGTTTCAAAAGATCATGGCCGACCGCGGCATCGGCATCGGCGTGCACTACCCCAGCATTCCCAGCCTCAAATATTACCGGAGCCAGGGGTACCGTGAGCAGGACACGCCCGTGGCCGCACGGGTCGGACGCGAGACGATTACATTGCCACTGTTCCCGGCGATGAGCGATGAAGACGTGGTGCGGGTGTGCGGTGAACTGCGGCAGGTACTGAGGTAGGCATACGCGGCCCTGCGCCGGCATGGCCTTCTCGGCACCCAGCTTGCGGGCCAAAAGTGGACGGCGCAGACTGCCCGGCACCCATTCAGCTCCTGAGGAATCCATGCCATGAAGCGTTTAATGATCCTTGCCCTGGGCAGCGTGGTGTTGGCCGCGCCGCTGTACGCGGCACTGAAGACCGGCGCCCAGGCGCCTGATTTCACCACCGAGGCGACTCTCGCCGGCCAGCCATTCAAGTTCTCCTTGGCCGACGCGCTGAAACACGGCCCCGTCGTGCTGTATTTTTATCCGGCGGCGTTTACGCCGGGCTGCACCATCGAAGCGCATGACTTCGCGGAAGCCACGGCGAAATTCAGAGCCTTGGGCGCCACGGTCATCGGGGTGTCGCACGATCCGATCGAGAAGCTCAACAGGTTCTCGGTGAGCGAATGCCGCAACAAGTTTGCGGTGGCCTCCGATGCCGACCAGAGCATTTCCAAGTCCTATGACGCCATACTCGCCAGCCACCCCGAGTATGCCAACCGCACCTCCTATGTGATCGCCCCGACGGGGAAGATTATTTACGAGTACACCGCCATGAATCCCGACAAGCATGTCGCGAACACCATGGCCGCCGTCGAAAAGTGGAAGTCGGAGGAGAAGAAGGGGTCGTAGGGCGGGGCGACGGCCGTAATGGAAAGCGCGGCAAACGCCAACTGCCTTCATGTTCGATCCGAAGAGGGAACGCTCGCGCAACCTCTGGCGACCAAGCGGCGCAGCGGAGTGACGGGGCCGCTCGCCACGCCCACCGCTGCGCCGACAATCGTTTTATTTCCTGTCGTTCGGTTCCCGCGTCTTCTGGGAGGGCGCGGCGTTCCTATTCGAGGAATCTTTGGTGGCGTCGGACTTGCTGATCGATCCGGACCCCTGGGCTGCACCGGACGCTACCGCCGAGCCGTCCGAAGCACTGTTCACGAGCAACATGCGGGTGCCGCCGTCCAGACGTACGTTGCGCGTGGACGAGGTGATTGCCGAACCCTCTGCGCTGCCGGCAGACGAGGAGGCGAACTCCAGGCCATTGATCCCGAACACGCCTTTGCTGCCCGAGGCCAGCATGCCGCTGGAGTTGAGTCCGCCAACCGCGCCCACCGAATGCGTGGTGATGCCCGCCGCTGCACCGGCCGCGCCGTACGCACTGTGTCCGACGCCACGTGCAATTCCTCCCGTCATGGCCAAGCCACCCGCCACGGAGCCGGCGGCGCCGCCGGCACCGCCAAGGAGTCCGCCGCCCGCACCTCGGGCGGAAGCTGCGCCGGATTCTACGGAGGACATGCCGGCGCCGCCGATGTCGGAGGTCAGCGCGGCATCCGACTCCGCCGCCGACACCGCTTGGATCGTCGCGTTCAGCGGAACTTCACGGCCGTCCTTGAGAATGGCCTTGTCGAAAACGACGGACAGCATGGATTGGGCGTCGGCGCTTCCGGAGGCCGATTTGTTCAGCGGACGAGCCTTCGTTACGTGGCCAACCAGCGTCGAGCCGCGTTTGATGCTGGTGCCATCCGCAGACTTGGCATCTTTATCATTTTTGGCCGTGACCCGATCGCCGGGCTTGGCCTTGCGCGCGTCGACGGGCTTGGAAAGCGTCGCGTTCATTTCCGAGGCACTGGCCGAATCCGCCTGCATGTGTTGCGTGTTGGCAGATGTCTTCGAGGTGTTGCTGTCGGCGGCGCTCACGCCGCTGCGATTCGCGCTAACCGACGTGTCGGATGTTGCCGAGGCATCGCCCTGTGGGCCACCACCGTCTGCCAGCGCATTTGCGCTCACCGTCAGTAACGCGCATAGAAACATAATTGAACTTTTCATGAATCAAGGCTCCTTTTAATCGGGGCACTCCCCCGCATTCGCGATGCAGTCTGCAACCTCGGTTACCTTGGTGTTTGTGACCAAGATCACGTTTGGCGCACCGCCGAGCGCTCCGGGCGGGTTGCGTGCTCATGGTGATATACGACCGGGGTGCCGCGTTTCGTCCCGCCGCCGTGAGAAAAGTGCCGTCATAGGCGCAGTGCGGTACGGTACATCATCGAGGGCCGTGGCGTCGATCCGGACATCGTGGTGGAGGAGGTTCCCGTGGAGGTCTTGCATTGCGATGATCCGCAGCTCGAACGGGGCGTCGCCGAGCTGCTTAAGCAGCTGCCCGCGCTGCGGATGACGAAACGCCGAGGCAAGCCGTGAACGTGCCCGTTCGCGTATTTGGAACGACCGGCCGAAATGTCCCTCTCGTCGGTCAAGGATCGTGGCGATCCGAGGAATCGTCCGCGGTCACGGTGGTCGCGGCGCTGCGCCGCGGGCTCGATCTCGGCTTGACGCACATCGATACCGCCGAGATGTACGGCTCGGGCGACGCCGAGAGGATCGTCGCCAGGGCCATCGAGGGTCGCCGCGACGAGGTGTTCCTGGTGTCCAAGGTGCTGCCGAGCCATGCCTCGAAACGCGGCACCATCGACGCGTGTGAGCAATCGCTGGCGCGGCTGGGCACGGACCGCCTCGATTGCTACTTGCTGCACTGGCGCGGCAGCCACCCGCTCGAAGAGACGGTCGCCGCGCTCGACTCCCTGGCGGCGAGCGGCAAGATCCTTTCCTGGGGCGTCAGCAACTTCGATGTCGAGGACTTGGAGGAGATCGCGGCGATTGCCGGGCCCGGCCACCCGGCCTGCAATCAGGTGCTCTATCACGTGGAGGAACGCGCGATCGAGCACGCCGTCCTCCCGTGGTGCCGCGAGCACCGCACGGCGGTGGTGGCCTACACCCCGTTCGGGCAATCCAACGCACCCTTCGACCCGAAGCGCGCGTCGGGCCGGGTGCTGAAGGACGTCGCCGCGGCTCACGGGGCCACCGCGAGGCAGGTGGCGCTGGCATTCCTGCTGCGGCATCCAAACACCTTCGTCATTCCGAAAGCGGCACGCATCGATCGCGTCGAGGATAACGCGGGGGCCGCGACGCTCGTGCTCAGCGCCGCCGAGGCCGCGGCAATCGATGCGGCGTTCCCGGCAGGCAAGCCGCGCGGGCTGCCGATGATCTGATCGGGCTACGCGCCTGTACCAGCGCCGCGACCACCGCGTCGAAAAACGCCGAGTCGGGAATCAACACTTTGGGCGAGCCTGCATCGGCCATCCAGCCCGCGCCACGCCTATTACGCCAACCACAAGCGGTGGTTTGCGATCGTCCGCCCCGGATCGTTAAGCGCCCAATAATCTACGTGCCAGCAGCGACCCCATGTCTCGGCGACCGTCGGCAACAACGTAGACGACAACTTGTTTCGCATGCACCCTGTAGATCAGCCGGTACGGTTTAAGGAAGATCTGCCGATATTCTGAGATACCAAGAGAACGCAGCTCGTTGACGTAAGAACCGCGGTCAGGAGACGTTCTGAGCGCATCAGTCGCATGGACGAGCCGTTCGAGGACGTGGTCAGCGCTGGCCCGGGAATCGTGCTCAGCGATATAAAAGTAGATCGCTTCCAGGTCTCTCTCTGCGTCCTTCGTCAGCGAGACCTCGTAGGACATCAGGGGGTAGTAGCCTTGGAGCGCAGGCGACTCGCCACCTCCCCGATCGGCTTGATCTCCCCGCGTTCAACCTGTTGGCTGCCGAGCGCGAGAATCTTTAGTAGCGCCAGCGTCTCTTGGGTTTCCTCGTAAGAGGCAACGTCCTGAATTACGGCCTTGGCCTCGCCATTCTGCGTGATGATCATGGGCTTACGCTGCTCCTCCAGCACCTGAAGGACCTCGGCGGCATTCGCCTTCAAGTAGCTAATGGGCCGTATTTGGGTCGAATAGCGCACCGCAGCTCCAAATCGTTGCAAGACTTAATATAGTCTTTTTATGGTCCTATCGCAATATGCGTACCGTGTTCCTCGGTCTCGCGAGCTAATTCATATAACGACGGCTACTTCGGTTCGAATTTCAAGGACACGCCGTTCATGCAGTATCGATCGCCCGTGGGCAGGGGGCCATCCGAGAACACATGTCCCAGGTGCCCGCCGCAGCGCGCGCAATGCACTTCGGTGCGCGTCATGCCGACGCTGTTATCCGTGCTCGTGCCCACCGCCTCGGGCAGCGGTGCGAAAAAGCTCGGCCAACCGCAACCGCTCGCGAATTTCGTGGTCGACTCGAACAGCGGCAATCCACACGCCGCGCAGGAATACTTGCCGTCGCGATGTTCCTGGTTGAGCGGGCTGCTGCCCGGGCGCTCGGTGCCGTGTTTGCGCATCACCGCAAAGGTCTCGGCGGGCAGTAACTTCTTCCATTCCTCGTCGGAGCGCGTTACTGGCGGTTCGGGTGTGCGATTCATGAGTACCTCCGGTTCGCCGATTTGCTGCGGGCGCATCTGGCGTAGGCGATAGTTTAGCGCAGAGTCCACCCACGTGTGGAAGGCCCGCGGCCAGCTAGTCGTGAACTCGTGGCATGAGCAGTTTGGCGATCAGTGATGTCCATCCCGTCTGGTGCGATGCCCCGACCCCACGGCCGTTGTCGCCATGAAAATACTCGTAGAAGGGGATGCAGTTCCTGTAGTTGGGGTCGGCCTGCAGCTGGGGCTGATGACGCAGCACCGCCCGCTCGCCTGCGGCGTCCTTCAGGAATATGCGCGACAGGCGGCGCGACAACTCGGTCGCCACCTCATCGATGGTGAGATAGCGGCCGGACCCGGTCGGGCATTCCACTTTGAAGTCATCGCCATAGTAGTGATGGAATTTCTGCAGCGACTCGATGATGAGATAGTTGAGCGGCAACCAGATGGGCCCGCGCCAATTGGAGTTGCCGCCGAACTGCCTGGAGTCGGACTCGCCCGGTGCGTAACGGATCGATCTATCGACGCCATCCGCCTTGAACTCATAAGGATTATCGAGGTGTACGCGCGACAGCGCCCTGACGCCGTAGTCCGACAGAAATTCGGACTCATCCAGCATGCGCCGCAGCAGGCTTTTCATCCGATGGCCCCGCAGCAGCGACAACAGCCGGCGTTCGCCGCGGCCCGGCGATTGCCAGCGCGACACCAGTCCCGCGAGATCCGGGCGATAGTTCAGAAACCAATTCATCCGCCCCCGAAACCCGGGAAACTGCTCGAGCATTTCCGGCTCCAAGGTCTCGACCGCGAACAGCGGAATCAACCCGACCATGGAACGGATGCGCAGGCGTATGCGTTCATCGTCCGGCAAATTGAGCACATCGTAGAAGAATTGATCTTCTTCGTCCCACAGGCCGGTGCCTTCGCCGCAGTCCATTTGGTTCATCGCCTCGGCAATGCTCAAGAAGTGCTCGAAAAATTTACTGGCGATATCCTCATACACATGATCGTGCACGGCGAGTTCCAACGCGATGCGCATGAGATTGAGCGCATACATCGCCATCCAGCTGGTGCCGTCCGATTGGTTGATGTAGCCGCCCGTGGGCAGCCGCGCGCTGCGGTCGAACACGCCGATATTGTCCAGCCCCAGGAATCCCCCCTGAAAGATATTCCGATCCAAGTTGTCCTTGCGATTCACCCACCAGGTGAAGTTCAGCATCAGCTTGTGAAATACGCGCTCGAGAAACTCGAGATCGCCCTGGCCGCCATTTTGCTTGCGGTCTATCTGGAACACGCGCCACGCGGCCCACGCGTGCACCGGCGGGTTCACGTCGCCGAATTCCCATTCGTATGCCGGGATTTGGCCGTTGGGGCGCATGTACCATTCGCGCGTCAACAGCACCAGTTGCTGTTTTGCGAACTGCGCATCGATCAAGGCGAAGGAAATGCAGTGGAATGCCAGATCCCAGGAGGCGTACCAGGGGTACTCCCATTTGTCGGGCATCGACAGGACGTCCGCATTGTTGAGGGTGCGCCAGTCGGTATTGCGCCCATGCCGCCGCGATTCGGGCGGCGGCACCTGGCCCGGATCGCCTTTGAGCCAGCGGGGAATATCCAGGTTGTAGAACTGCTTGCTCCAAATCAGGCCGGCGAACGCCT
>Ga0070696_100003147_pt1 | contig 10983 bp, 8 predicted proteins | sample KBSK1253metaG_FD_65474 | JGI IMG/M metagenome (GOLD analysis project Ga0070696, IMG submission 65474) | Corn, switchgrass and miscanthus rhizosphere microbial communities from Kellogg Biological Station, Michigan, USA - KBS K1-25-3 metaG | ecosystem: Host-associated > Plants > Roots >... | reverse complement strand
GCTTTCGTATTTCACGGAAGCGTTTCGGGAATTCCGAGTGGCAGCGCCACCTCGATCGCCGCGACCCAGCTGACCGGCCCGAGCTTTGGTTGGAGCGTCGCCGGAGCGGGAGACACGAACGGCGACGGCTTCGGCGACGTGATCGTCGGTGCACCGCAATACGACGACGATCCCCGCGAAGGGCACGTCTTCCTCTACGGGGGAAGCGCCACGGGAATCGCGAGCGGCGGCCCGGAGACGGCAGCGGCTGACCTCCGAGCGCCCAGCGACGCCCAGCAACCCTCGCAGTTGGGACTCGGGGCCAGCGTGGCGGGAGCCGGTGACGTGAATGGCGACGGCTACGACGACGTGATCGCGGGAGCTCCCTATTACGAGACGGGCGACACAGCCCAGCAGTCCGAGGGCGCCGCGTTCGTCTTTCTCGGAAGTGGAGCGATCCGACCCGGCCCATCGACGACACCTGATTCCCTGCTCCAGTCCGACGAGGACTCCGCGCGCCTCGGCTTCAGCGTCGCGGGAGCCGGCGACGTGGACGCCGACGGATACAGCGACGTGATCGTGGGCGCGCCCTACTTCGACGCCGGCCAGACCAACGAGGGCGCCGCGTTCGTGTTCCCGGGCAGCGCCTCGGGCGTTGCCCACGGGAGCCCGGTCTCGGCTGCAACGCAGCTGGAATCGGATCTCGCCTTCGCGAACCTCGGGGAGAGCGTCGCCGGCGCAGGCGACGTGAACGGCGACGGCTATGACGACGTGATCATCGGCGATCCCAACTATCAGAACGGGGCCGCGTTCGTGTTCCTCGGCAGCGCGTCCGGCGTGGCAAGTGGCAACCCGGCGACCGCCGCGACGCGGCTCACCGCGAGCCCCGCGGAGATGCCCACCTGCCCCACCGGCGGCAACGCCGGGTTCGCCGTGAGCGTCGCCGGCGCGGGTGACGTCAATGGCGACGGCTTCGGCGACGTAGTCCTCGGTGCGCCGCGCTACCCGCCGTGCAGCAGCATCTCGGGCATCGTCGGGGTCGGTGCCGCGTTCGTGTACCAGGGCAGCGCGACGGGCATCGCCGACGCGACGTCGTTGGCCGCTTCGACACGCATCGAGGGCACCGATCAGCAGGGCTGGCTCGGCGCCAGCGTGGCGGGTGCCGGCGACGTGAACGGCGATGGCTTCGACGACGTGATCGTAGGCGCCCCGCTGTACTCCGCGGCCGGATCCGACGAGGGCGCGGCGTTCGTCTTCCACGGCAGCGCGCTCGGCATTTCGAGTGGCACAGCCGCAACAGCGGCCACCCAGCTCGTGTCGGATCAGGCGGGCGCGCAGTTCGGCTCGAGCGTCGCCGGCGCGGGCGACGTCAACGGGGACGGCTATGCCGACGTGATCGTGGGCGCACCATCCTACGACAAGAACGCCATCTCCGACACGAACGAAGGTGCCGCGTTCGTGCTCCTCGGCGGTGCTTCGGGCATCGCCGCGACAGGCACCGAGCTCATCTCCGACCAGTCGCACTCAGCGCTCGGTGTCTCGGTCGCCGGCGCGGGCGACGTCGACGGCGACCAGTTCGACGACGTGCTCGTGGGCGCTTCGCGCTACCGCGTGTCGGATGTCGAGAGCGGTGCGGGCTTCCTGTTCCGCGGAGGTCCGCTGGGCATCTCGCGGCGGATCGTGGCGGTCTTCGCCGGGAGCCAGAACGAGGAGCGCGTCGGCGCCAGCCTCGCGAGTGCGGGCGACGTCGACGGCGATGGCCACGCCGACATCATCGTCGGCGCTCCGGGACACGACGCCGGCGAGACCGACGAAGGCGCCGCGTTCGTCTATCTGCCCGAGCCGGGATTCGCGCTCACGCTCGCGAGCGGCGCCGCCCTGCTCGCCGCGCTCCAGCGGCGCCGGCCCGTCCGCTCCGCGCTCCGGCGGCTCTGACCCGCGCTCCGCCGCGCGACTCCAGCAGCGCGAGTACGATCGCGGCGACGCCGAGCGGCGCCAGCAGGAAGACCGCGCGCCACGCGATCAGCATGCCGAGGATCGGACCCGCTCCCACGCGATCGCGGAAGCTCTCGAGGAACACCGCCTCGATCACGCCCAGCCCGGCCGGGACGCGGATCACGATGCCGCCGATCGCAGCGAGCCCGTAGGCGACGACCAGCTGGGAGTAGTCGATGGCCGCGCCGGTCGGCCGCAGCACGTGGAGCACGACGGGCACGAGCAACCAGTAGGCGCTCGCGAGTGCGACCTGCGCGAGCGCGACCCGGCAATCCGGAATGGGATAGCGGTTCCCGCGGATCTGCACGGGCTCCGTGCGGATCCGCGTGGCGAGCAGGTAGGCCGCGACGGGCGCGAGCGCGAGTCCGCCGAGCAGCCGGCACGCGGTCGCCGAGAGGCCGAAGCCCTCGCGCAATACGCTGGGATCGGCGATCAGCATCGCGCCGAGCACCGAGAGACATCCGCACCAGTTCGTGACGATCGAGAATGCGGCGATCGTCGCGATCTGCTTCGCGTCGAGCCCTGCCCGGGTATAGAGCCGGTAGCGGAATCCCAGCGCGCCCACGATCGCGCCGACGTTGAAGTTGAACGCGTAGCTCACGAACGCGATCGCGAAGCCCAGCGCCGCGGGGAGACGCACCCGGGCGTGGCGCGATGCGAGCCGGTCGTAGCTCGCCACCACCGCATAGCAGGCACCGGTGAGTGCGAGCGCGCACGCGACCTGTGCGGAGGAGAGATCGCGCAGCACCGCGAGGATCTCGTGCGGATCGAGCGCGCGCAGCTCGTCTCCGAGCAGCCAGACGACGGCGGCAAAGAACCCGATCGTCACCGCGCCCTGCGCGATCCGCTTCGCTCGCGGGCTCATGGGCGGATCCGGACCGTCGCGACCACCGGGAGATGATCCGACGCGAAAGTGGCGCGCCGACTGCGATGGGCCGCGAGGCGCACGAGAGCGGACGCGGGCCGGACCCAGATCCGGTCGAGCGGGAGCGCGGGCAGGAGCGAGGGAAAGCTCCGCACGCCGCGCGCGGGGCCCAGCTCGGCGCGCAACCGGCGCAGCGTCTCCGAGACCGGCGCCCACTCGTTGAAGTCGCCCAACACGATCGTGCAGCGATCGCGGCTCGGGCCGAGCATCCGCACCAGCATCTCGGCCTGGAGCCGGCGTTCCGAGGGCCGCAGGCCGAAGTGCGTGACGACGACGCGCGAGTCGAATCCGCCGACGTCGATGTCCACGTCGAGCACGGCGCGCGGCTCGCGACCGGAGACGCCGATCTCGACGCGCCGCACCTCCTTGACGGGCCAGCGCGTCAGCACGGCGTTGCCGTAGGTACCGGTATGGCGCACGAGCGCCGGACCCGAGACGGCCGTCATCCCGGTCGCCGCGGCGAGATATTCCGCCTGATCGTCGCCGTCCTCGACGTGATAGCGCGCGTCGACCTCCTGGAGGCCGACGATGTCGGCGCCGAGCTCGCGGATCACGCCCGCCACGCGCTCCGCATCGTGCCGTCCGTCGCTGCCGATGCAGCGGTGGATGTTGTAGGTCGCGACGAGCACGAATTCCGGCGGGCCCACCGGCTGCGCCGCCGTCATGCGCCCTCGCCTCGTCCGTTCGAGCGCGCGGAGATCTGGCGCCGGATTCCCAGCGCTGCGGCGATCATCGCCAGCGCGATCGCCGTCGCGGCCGCGATCGGCCTCGATCCGAGTCCGCGCACCACCTGGGCCACCCCGTGGCCGAGCAGCGCCAGCGCGAGCGTCCCGGGCGCGATCGCACAGAGCGTGCCCAGCAGGAAGTCGCGCAGCGGGAAGCGGGTCGCGCCCGCGACGGCGTTCACCGCGCCGAACGGCGCCAGCGTGAGCAGCCGCACGACGAACATCGCCTGGAGCCCGCCGATCCGGAGCTGGCGGCTCAAACGGTCGACGTACGGGCCGACCCAGCGGCGCACCGTGTCGCGGCGCAGGCGCGCGCCGATGGCATAGCCCGCTGCTGCGCCGCCCAGGGCGCCCGAGACCGCCACCGCGAACCCGATCCACGGCCCGAATACGAATCCACACACTGCGACGAGCAGCGACACCGGCGCCAGCGACACGCCGCCGAGCGCCACGGCGAAGGCGGCGACGAGCGCGGCGACTCGGCTGTCGCGCCACGGCGCGAACCACGCGTCGCCCCCGAGCGCCGCGATCTGGTCTGCGAGCGGCGTCGCGTACCAGAGCGCCGTGATCAGAGCAGCGGCCGCGATCGCGACCGCGGCCCCGCTGATCGGGCCGCGCAGCGAAGTCAGGTCCTCCGGCGCGAGCTCCGCCAGGAGATCGTTCATGCCGACCGGTCGCTCGGGATCGATCAGCGCGGAGTCGGGCATGACGGTGTGGATCCACGAGTCGCGATCGACCTCGAGCGGAACCAGCGTGTGCGCACCTCCGCGAAGCGACTCGACCGCAGCGACGAGCGAGCCTCTGTGCTCGATCGCCGCCTGCACCTCGGCGGGTTTCACGCCGAGGTGTTCGGCGAGCAGGCGATCGCGCAGTGCGACGATCGCGGCGGATACGTCCGGCCGACCGCGCGCCTCGATGAACAGGTCGCACTCCGAGTCGAATCCCATCGAGCGGTTGTTCAGGTTGGCCGATCCGATCCGCAGGATCCGATCGTCCACGATCATCAGCTTGGAGTGGATCTTCACATCGACGCCGGGACCGGCGCAGACGAAGTAGACGCGCAGTCGGTCGCAGCGGTCCGCAGCCCGCAAGCGCTCGATCAGACGCGCGCGCAGCACGCCCATCGTCGCTTCTTCGAGCCAGCCCGAGCTCGAGTGGGTCAACACGATCACGATCTCGGGGCAGTCGTCGCTCGCGAGTCGCTCGGCGAGGGCGTCCCCGACGGCTGCGCTGGTCAGGTACTGGTTCTCGATGTAGATCGAGCGCTCGGCGGCTCGGATCATGTCGAGCCAGGCGTTCGCGATCTCCGCCACGAGCGGACGCCCGTCGTAGAGCGGCTCCGTGCGAGCGATCGCGACCTGCACATCCCGGACGTCCGGGCGCACGCTCGCGGGCCAGGGATCGCCGTGCGTGCGGACCGCCTTGCGCCCCCGTCCACCCGCGCGCTTCCAGCGCTCGCGCGCGAGCTCGCCCAGCGCGGCCGCGGCAGCCCCGTCGCAGACGACCTGGACATCGTGGTAGGGGACATAGGTCCTCCCCCACGGATCGGTGCGCCGCTCATCGTCCGGGTGGTGGTCGCACGTATCCCATCTGCCGTGCGTGACGTCCATGCCGCCCGCGAAGGCCACCTTGTCGTCGACGATCACGAGCTTCTGGTGATGCGAGCCGCCAAACGGGTGACTCGAGTCGAGCCGGAAGTGCACGCGCCGGTGCGTGCGCCAGCCGAACCGCACGAGCGGCAGCAGCTCGCGGTCGAGCGCATAGAGCATCGGGAAGTCCCACTCGAGCACCGAGACGTGGAGCCTGCGCCGTCGCCTCACCAGCGCATCGAGCATCGGCCCGAGCTCGCGCGCCAGCCCCTGCGCATCACCGTCGTGGACCAGCCACGCGCGGCTGTTGACGTCCCAGCCCACGATCGCGATCGAGCGCTCGGCGCGCGCGAACGAGTCCGCGAGCGCGCGGTAGTACTCCTCGCCGTCGACGAGGAAGGCCACGCGCGAGGCGCGCTCGACGCGCCAGCAGTTGTGCCCGGGCTGTGCAATCAGGGGAAACTCGGCCTTCATCGCTGGCAGATGTTGCAAATTGCATACCGTCATCGCCTCGCGACGGCGAGCGACAGCGCCTCGGCACGCTCCGATTCCCCGTGGGCCGCGCCGCGAGCGTGCAGCGAATTCGCGGTCCTATCTGTTCCATTTCCAACAAATCCCTTAAGTTCCGAACGAGATGGCGCGTTCGGCCCGGGTCGTCACCTACTACTCGGTTCCGGCCGGTGCCGCTCCGGGCGCGTCCGAGCGGCTCGCCGGGCTCTCGCGGGCCACCGCGTCGTTCGCGCGCGGGCGCCGCCTCGTGGTGATCGAGCCATTCGTGGAGATGCGGCGCGGCCGCGCGCGCCCTGAGCTCGCCCGCGCGCTCGAGCGCTGTCGCGACGCGAGCGCGGCGCTGCTCGTGCCGAGCCTCGCCGCGATCGGCGGGGACCTCACGCTTCTCGAGGCACTCCTCTCCGCGCGCGTGGCGCTGTTCGCGGCCGATGCCGGCGCCGTGAGCCGCCCCACGCTGCGCCTCTTGTCGGACGTCGCGCGTCACACCCAGACCGCGGCCTCGCACCGCAGCCGCGATGCGCTGCGCGCCGCACGCCGGCGCGGCGTGAAGCTCGGCTCCCCGCGGCCCGAGATCGGATCGCGCGCCGGTGTCGCGGCGCTGCGCGCGCGCGCCGACGCCCACGCCGAGGCGCTCGCTCCCGCGCTGCGCGAGCTTCTCCTCTCCAACCCGACCGCCTCGCTGCGCGACCTCGCCGCGCTGCTCGAGGAGCTCGAGTTGCCGACCCCGCGCCGCGGGCGCTGGGGGCCGAGCGCGGTGCGCAACGCGCTGCGGCGCGCGGGTCTGCGTCCACGCGATTAGCTTCGGCCTCGACGACGCGATCATCGGACTGGCACTGCTCTGGATTCTCGGGAGGCGCGGGAAGTAGCATCCCGCCCGTTGACCACCAGCCTGCCGCGGATCGCACTCGTCGTCCCGTGCTTCAATGAAGCCACGCGGCTCGACGCCGAGGCGTTCATCGCGTTTGCGCGCGAACGCGCCGACCGGCGCCTGTGCTTCGTAGACGACGGCAGCACCGATGGCACGGCCGCGCGCCTGGCCGAGATCTCAGCAGCGGTGCCCGATCGGATCGGAGTGGAGCGGCTCGCGAGCAACCGGGGCAAGGGCGAGGCCGTGCGTGCGGGGATGCGCGCGGAGCTCGCGCGGTCGCCGCGCTATGTCGGGTATTGGGACGCCGACCTGGCGACGCCGCTGTCCTTCGCGGAGACGCTCGCCGACCAGCTCGACGCAAACCCGTCGGTCACACTCGCCGCGGGCTCACGGATCCTCATGCTCGGGCGCCCGGTCGCGCGCGACCCGATCCGCCACTACACCGGCCGGATCGCCGCGACACTGGTCTCCCGGTTGTTGCGCGCGCCCGTCTACGACTCGCAATGCGGCGCGAAGCTGCTGCGCAACGGGCCCGGTCTGCCCCCGCTGCTCGACGCGCCGTTCGCAACCCGGTGGCTCTTCGACGTGGAGATCCTCGACCGGATCGCGCGCGCCGAGCCCGGCGCAGCGGTGGAAGTGCTGCACCGCCGCGTCCACGAAGTCCCGGTGCCCGCGTGGACCGATGCGCCGGGCTCGAAGGTGCGCCTCGGCGACGGACTGCGCATTCCGCTCGATCTGCTGCGGATCCGGCGCCGCCGCACGCGCAGCGGTTGAGTCAGCTGCGACCGCCGCAGTAGGATGCGGCTGCTATGCCGCCCTCGCCCGTCCATCCGATCGCGCGATGGCAGATCGCCCGCTGGCAGTGGGTTGCGGGCGCCGGTGCGGGCGCGCTCCTGTTCTGGATCGGCAGCTGCGCGCTGTGCAGCAAGTCGCGCGACCTCGCTCGCGAGCAGCCGACGGCGGCAGCGCCGCTCGCGCACGAAGCGCCGGGCTCCGGCGCGGAGATCGCCGCGTTGCGGATGGCGCTCAGCCAGGAGGTCGAGGCGCGCGAGCAGCTCGCGCGCGAAGTCACCTCGCTGCGCGAGCGGGTCGAGTCCGGGGCCCCCTCGCCTCGTGAAGCCACCGCGAACTCCCCGGACGCATCCGACCGCGGCGCACGGCGCTCGATGTTCGACGGGAACGCGCTGATCGCCGCGGGAATCGCACCCGCAGATGCGCAGGAGCTGCGCAGCCGCTGGGAGAGCACGGAGCTGGAGAAGATCCGGCTGATCGATCGCGCCACGCGCGAGGGCTGGCTCGGCAGCGCGCGGTATCAGCAGGAGCTGGCGGCGCTCGAGGGCGATCTGCGCAGCGGGCTCAACGAGGCGGACTACGACCGCTATCTCTACGCGACGGGCAGGAACAACCGCGCGCGGATCACCGACGTGCTCGCCAACTCGCCGGGGGAGACCGCAGGACTGCACCCCGGGGACACGATCCTCAGCTATGGCGGCAAACGCGTGTTCAGCATCGATGATCTCCGGGAGCTCGCGACCAGCAGTCGCCGAGGCGAGTCGATCCCGGTCGAAGTGCTGCAAGACGGGGCCGTCGTTAGGCTTTTCGTGCCCGGAGGTCCGATCGGCGTGATGCTCCAGCCCGAGCACCAGGCGCCGCGCTGAGATCGGTCTCCACATTACGCTTGCAAACGGCGTTCTGGAGCGGGTAGAAATGCCCCAGCGCTGTCGGACCACCCACTCTCGAAAGAATGGAGACTCTCATGAAGAACTGGACCAGTTATCGCAAGGGATTGCTGCTGATCGGGCTCCTGGCCGGGGTTTCCGCCGGAGTGCTGTTCTCGGCGGCGACGACGCAGGCGGCTCCGGAAGGCAAGATCACGCTCTGCCACGCGGACGGACTCGCGGGCACGATCAAGTTCAGCACGATCACGGTCGCGCCGAGCGCCGCGGCGGTTCACCTCGATCCCATCACCGGGACGCCGAATGCGGGCCACGAGCTCGACCACCTCGGCCCGTGCGAGGAGCCCTCGCCGTCTCCGTCGCCGACTCCGACCCCGACCTCCACGCCGGGAGTCTGAGCCGAGCACAACTCGCCCTGGAGCGAGTGTTCGATCGCGCGGGAGGGCATGAAACGCCCTCCCGCGCTGCATTTCACCGCCACCCCGGCAACGCGGTGTAGATCGCCCGCTGATAGTCGGGCGCCTTCACGTAGCTGAACGTGAACGGGCTGATCAGCGCGAAGCCGAGGACGAGCGCCGCGAGCGTGAGCCACACGCTGCCCCGTTGCGCCCGCCAACCTCCCGGCTGCGTCCACCAGCCGCTGTGATCGAGCCAGAGCGCCACGGCGATCACGCTGAACGCCAGCGGCGTGAGGTAGTGGTAGAGGAACAGCACGCGCGACACGCCGACGAGCGGCGCATAGCAGATCGCCCAGCCGGCGACCGGGATCCAGAGCTGCGCGGGCCACGCGCGCACGGGTTCGCCCGGCTCCGGCGCCGTGACCGCCCGCAGCGGCAGCGACGCGAGCAGCACCACCATCCCGACCGCGCTGCCCCACCATACGACCGGGTTGCCCAGGAAGAACAGGTGGCTGCCGTTCTCGCTCCAGTACGAGACCGCGCGCAGCATCAGCGGCCAGCTCCACCACCGGCTCCCGTAGGAATGAGCTGCTGAAAGGCCCGTGTTCGCACCCCACATCCGCGCGTGGACGGCGAGCGTATCCGCAAGCCAGCCGCCGGTCGGTGCGCCCCAGCGATCGCCCGGCCCCGGCTCCGTGAGCAGCGCGAAGTGGATCCACCAGCCCGCAGCGTAGACAGCGAGCGCGGCCGCCGTGACGACGGCAGCGTCGCCGGCGAGCACGCGCAGCACCGAGGCGCGCCGATCGCGCAGCCACGCGGCGATCCCGCACACGCCGACCATCGCGAGTGCGCTGAGCCCGGTGAACTTCGTCCCGACCGCGAGGCCCACGAGCGCCCCGGAAGCCAGCGTCCATGCGCGGCGCCCGAGCAGCGAGCGTGCCTCGAGTGCGGCGAGGTAGGCCGACAGCGCCCCGAGCGTCGCGGCCAGCAGGACGCCGTCGAGCGCGAGGATGCGCGTCTGGATCAGCAGCGCATTGTCGAACGCGATCGCGAGCGCACCGACGAGCGCTCCCCAGTCGCTCGCCCGGAGCTGGACCAGCAGGCCGAACACGATCAGCGGGATCAGCGCGCCTGCGATCGCCGGCACGAAGCGCAGCAGCGCGGGCGAGACTCGGGTGATCGGGGTGTGGATCGCCGCGAAGTCCTGGTCGCCGCGGTAGCCGCCGAGCGCCGCGGCGCCGGCGACCAGCAGCTTCGCGTGGGGCGGGTGCACGTCGAAGAAATACGCGTGCGATCCTGTGTAGGCGTTCACGAAATCGCCGAACCACACCTCGTCGAATACGACCGAGCGCGGCTCCGAGAGCCGGAAGAAGTGCAGCGGCACCGTGACGGCGGCGACCGCGAGGAGATATCGTGTTCGCCTGCTCAATCAGCTCCAGCCCGGGAACAGCGCGAACACGGCCTGCTGATAGGCGGGCGCGCTCACGTAGACGAGCGTGAACGGGCTGATCAGCGCGAAGCCGATCGCGAGCGCGGCGAGCAGCGCCCACGCGCGCGGCGGCTGCACGCGCCAATCGCCGGGGTGGGTGAGGCCGCGGCGATCGAGCCACAGCACCACCGCGCACACCGCAAAGACGAGCGGCGTCAGGTAGTGATAGAGGAACAGCACGCGCGGAACCGCCGCGAGCGGAAGGTACGACAGCCCCCAGCCGCACAGCGGGATCCAGAGCTGCGGCGGCCAGGCCGGCCCGCGTCGCGTCCGCACACGTGCGATTGCGGTCGCGCCAATCGCGGCGAGGCCGAGCGTCGAGCCCCACCAGACGACCGGATTGCCCAGGAACGCGAGGTTGCTGCCCCCCATCACGCCCCAATAGAAGACGGCGCGCCTCATCAGCGGCCAGCTCCACCACGCGCTCGCATACGCGTGCCCGGCCGTGAGGCCCGTGTTCTCGCTCCACATGCTCGCGTGCGCACGCAGCATGTCGGCGATCCAATCGCCGGTGCGCGGCGCCCAGCGGTCCCCCGATCCCGGTCCCGTGAGCAGCGAGAAATGAAGCCACCACCCGGCCGAATAGACCGCGAGCGCCGATGCAGCGAACGCGGCGGCGTCGGCGCAGAGCCCGCGCAGCGCCGCCCAGCGCCGGTCGCGCACCCACGCCGCGAACCCGCACAGGCCGATCAGCGCGACCACCGCGAGCGCGGTCAATTTGGTGCCGACCGCGAGCCCCGCGAATGCGCCGGCCGCGAGCGTCCACGCGATGCGGCTGCGGCGCGCGCGCAGCGCGGCGAGGTAGCAGCACAGCGCCGCGAGCGATGCC
>Ga0070696_100003144_pt1 | contig 10990 bp, 10 predicted proteins | sample KBSK1253metaG_FD_65474 | JGI IMG/M metagenome (GOLD analysis project Ga0070696, IMG submission 65474) | Corn, switchgrass and miscanthus rhizosphere microbial communities from Kellogg Biological Station, Michigan, USA - KBS K1-25-3 metaG | ecosystem: Host-associated > Plants > Roots >... | reverse complement strand
ATGGTGCGGCCCCGATCCCGGGGATCCTCGTCCAGGCGATGGACCTGGAAGGCCGTGATCATCTCGCTCCGGTTACGCACCAGCAGGTAGTCCAACAGCAGCCGGGTAAGACCGTGATAGGTGTGACGCCAGGAAGGAAGCACAGGCGGAACACCGGGGGTGAAGCCGGCATGGCTGAGCAGCCGCCAGGATCGTTCGGCCCGGCCCCGACCCAGATTGAGATCGGCGCCGAGCAGCATGGTTTCGGCCTCCAACCGCTGGAGGAGATACTCGGTCTGCACCGCTCTGCCCGCCGCACCCAGCCACTTGTGCCCCGGCGGTCCCCGGGGATCGAGATGCGCGCTCATCACCACCAGGCGCTGCTCCCCGACCACCACCTCGGCGCGGACAGCCACTCGTCGCTGCAGCATCAATGGCAGCTCGATCGCTACCGTACGCTCGAGCGGCAGCGACGAAAGAATCGCATTGCCTCGGTCGCTGCGTTCCGCGCCGTTGCGCATTGATGGCGCATACCTCAAGCTGAGTCCCAGCCGGCAGGCCGTGTCCACCACATCCTCCTGCGGCCGCGCCCGCGTCACCAGCCGGCGCCCACCCCGCCCGGTGGACCGTGCCGGCACCGACTCGTCGGTCCGATAGGCCTCCTGCAGCAGAACGACCAGAGGCATATCGCCCCGGATGCCACTGGCCTGGTACTCGCCCGCTCGGATTCGACGCACGACTTCGGTCAGACGCCCGCGTCCGAGCCACACATTCCAGTCGAGGACAATGAGGCTCTGCGCGTGATCGGAGGCGAACGGGGTGGCATCCAGCGAGATGGTGCTCCCGACGTTCGCGCGCCAGGCGGGAAGCCGGGTATGGCCGGTGCGGACGTCGCACGGAAGGAGCTCAATCTCAGTGGTCTTCACCGGGCGAAGCTAGACCGCACAGGGTAACCCGGATGTGACTACGGTCACGATGACGACTGGAGCTTGGGGAGCCGCCGTGTATTTTCCACCTCCGCGGCGGCCACCGGGGCGCTCGCCTCGGACAGCCAACCACCTGGAGTATTCGAGCGATGAAGGCAAGCGATATCCGTCGGGGTCACGTCATCGTGGTCGAAGGCCAACCCTGCCGGGTCATGGACTTTCAGCACCGTACCCCTGGCAACCTGCGCGCATTCGTTCAACTGCGCCTGCGGAATCTCACGAGCGGCAACACCTTCGATACTCGTCTGAGCGCCACCGAATTCGTCGAGGAAGCTCGGCTCGACACCAAGGACCTGCAGGTGCTCTATCGCGATGCCAACGGAGTGCACGTGATGGACGCCGACAGCTACGAGCAGTACAGCCTCGACGAGGAGACGGTGGGCGATCAGGGCCAGTGGCTGGAGCCGGGCATGAACTTTCAAGCCGAGTGGCTGAATGGCCGACCCATCGCCATCGAGCTCCCCGCAGTGACGGAGCTCGAAGTGGTGGAGACTGCGCCGATCATGAAGACGGCCACCAAGACGGCGAGCACCAAGCCGGCCAAGCTGAGCAACGGGGTGACCATCCAGGTGCCTGAGTTCATCGGCGAGGGCGAGCGGGTACGGGTAAACCCCCGCGAGGGGGTGTACCTCGAACGGGCCAAGTAGAATCGTCCGCTTCGCGGTTCTGGCCGAGAGCGCGCTGCTCCTTGCAGCGGTGGTCGTCGGCCGGCTGATTGGGGTTCACCCCTTCTCCCGATTCGAGCTCAGCATATCCGCCCTGCTCCAGGGCGTGCTGGCAACTGTTCCGCTCCTCCTGGGTCTTCGCTGGTCTCTCCGCACTCACTGGCCGCCGCTCGCGCGCCTGGTGGCATTCGTCGAAGAACGACTCCGGCCTCTCTTTCTCGACAGCAGCATCAGCCAGCTTGTCTTCCTGGCGTTCCTCGCAGGCATCGCCGAGGAAGCGCTTTTCCGAGGAGTGGTGCAGCCCGGCCTCACCCGGTGGCTACCTCCCTGGGCCGGACTGGCCGGCGCGAGCTTGCTATTTGGATTGGCGCACTTTCTCACCGTCTCTTACGCCATGCTCGCCTCACTCGTGGGACTCTACCTGGGCGTGCTGCTCCTCCTCAGCGGAAATTTGCTGGTGCCGATTGTGGTGCACGCACTGTACGATCTGATCGCCTTGATCGTTCTGATTCGACTCGAGCCCAACCGCGCCAGCCACTGATTCCTCGTGGGCGGCTACATTGATGGCATGGACGCCATCGAAGCCATCCAGCGGCGGACCTCCGTCCGGCGCTTCCGCCCTGAGCCCGTGCCTCGACCGGCAATCGAGCGGCTCCTCGAGTGCGCTATCCGGGCCCCCAATCACAGGCTGACCGAGCCCTGGCGATTCGCTGTTCTGTTGGACGAGGCACGGGCCCAGTTCGCTGAGATCCGAGCGAAGCACCGGCTCAAGCGCTTTGCCGACCCTGAGTCCGCCGAAGCAATTGCCGGCGCAGAGAAAGTGCGCCGCGAGTCGCTGGAGACCCCGGCGTTCATCGTGGTGATGTGCGCGGTGAGCCAGGACGATACCACCCGCGAAGAAGACTATGCTGCCGCCATGATGGGCATCGCCAACCTGATGACCGCGGCCGAATCGTTGGGATTAGGCACTTATCTCAAGACCGGCGGCGTGATGCGGGAACCCCTATTGGCCAAGTTGGTCGGGCTGGAAGAAGGATTCCGGGTAGTAGGAGTCGTGTCGCTCGGCTATCCTGCGGAACCCGAGTCACCTCGCCGCCGCCGTCCAGCGGGGGAGGTGACCCGGTGGGTGGACACCGCAGTGAGAAGTGAGCAGTAAGGAGTAAGAAGTAAGGAGTAAGAGTGAAAAACGGCGGGAACGGCCCTGTCACCTCTCACGTCTCACCCTGCTCACTGCTCACTGCTCACTGCTCACTGCTTACTGCCCACCAGCCTCCGCAGCTCCTGTGCGTCTCGTGGCGCGTGGCCCCCCCGATCATTGTTGAAGTAGACATAGGCCTCGGTCCCGGCCCGGCGAAGCCCCCGCAGCCGACCGGCCCACCAGCGGAGCTGCTCCGGCGTGAAGCCGCCGCCAGGACCCATCCCCGCATGCATCCTCACGTAGGTGAAGGGTGCGGTGGTGACGAGATCGGGTTGGACTTGCCCACCCACCGGAATGCAGAGGGCCACGCCGTGCTGGCCCAGCAGTTGATAGATCGCCGGCGTGAACCAGCTCGGATGCCGAAACTCCATCACCCATCTGCGTTCCGGCGGGAGCACCGCGAGGAATTCGCTCAACCGGCCAGGGTCGACCTGAAAGGTGGGTGGGAGCTGAAACAGCAACGGCCCCAGCTTGGGATCCAGCCTGGCCGCCCCCTCCAGGAACGTCCCCACCGGCTCGGCGGCATCCCGCAGCCGCTTCAGGTGGGTGATAAAACGGCTCACCTTGACTGCGAAGCAGAAATCCGACGGCGTCGCCTCCCGCCAGCGTATGAACATCTCCGGAGACGGAAGGCGATAGAAGGGATTGTTCAACTCCACCGTGTGGAACTGAGCCGCGTAGTAGGCCAGCTCCTCCCGCGCCGGCAGGCCCTCGGGGTAAAAGACGCCTTTCCGCCAATGGGGATAGACGTATCCCGAGGTGCCGATCCAAAGCTGGGTCAGCCCTATCTTGCCCCCACCGTCCGCCGAGTCTCGAGCAGCTTGAGCATCTCGCGGTTGATTGCCTGCATCCAGATCTCGCCGGTCAAGGGAGCCTAGATAGGTCAGGGGGCGCACCTGTACTGTGGCGCGGGTCACCTCAACGTTGCCGAAAACCGGCCAGCGCGGCCCAAAAGCCGCCCCTCTCTGGACGCCCGTGCCGGGAGAGTTCATCATTCTCGCTGACTCTTACAGCGAGGCGCCGTGTCACAATCAGCCGCTAGCCGTCCGCAACAGCTTCTTCTGTTCGGTCGCAATTTCCTGAAGCACCCGAAGATGCTCGGCTCGTTAATCCCCAGCTCGCGGTACCTGGTGAACCACTTGCTGCGTCAGGTGGACTGGTCGCGGGCCCGGGTCGTGGTCGAGTACGGGCCAGGAGTCGGTACGTTTACCGGCGAGATCCTGCGCCGGCTACGGCCGGACGGCGCCTTGGTGGCGATTGAGACCAATCACGAATTCGTCCATTTCCTCCGGCGCACGGTGGTCGACGACCGGCTGCACGTGGTCCACGGGTCAGCGGAGGAGGCGGACGCCATCCTGGAAGAGCGAGGTCTGCCACATGCCGACTACGTGATCTCGGGCATTCCCTACACCACCATGCCGGGCGACATGAGGGAACGGATTCTCCGGACCACTCACTCGGTCCTGCACCCAACCGGTGCGTTCCTGGTCTATCAGTTCACTCGCGCCGTACTGCCCTACCTCCAGCAGGTGTTCGGGCTGGTACACCAGGAGTTTGAGCCGCGCAACATCATGCCTGCGCGGCTCTTCTACTGTCGCCGCCATCCGGAGCGGCGAGCCGAGGTCCAGCGGCGCGAGCTCCGGAGCGGGGCTCACGCCGCATCCAAGCCGGAACCTCAGGTCTCTAGGCGCTAGGAGTTCTGACCGCCTCGTGAGGAGCGGACGCCGTGGACGACGCGCCGCTCCACACCTGCTCGATGCTGCGGCCCACCTCGCGGAGCACGTCCTCCCGCACCGGCAGGCCCTCGCTCTTGAGGAAGCCGAGAACCGCGCCTGGGATGATGTTATTAAGGCGGATCACGGAGCGGGCGTGGTCACTGAAGTTCACCTCAGCGAGCTCGGCCACCTCCCGGTCTTCCAGCGCGAGCGCGGTGGTGTAGAGCATCTCGTATCCAACCGTGGCCAGACTCAGGGCGGTGTAATCGTCACGCAAATTCTTGGGCAGACCCTCGTTGCGAACTAGATCGATCAGCCCCGCCGCGGCGCCGACTACCGCCGACCCTGCCCGTTTGACCGCCGTAACTACGCCACTCGCGTTGCGCCGTTCGGTCAGCTCCCGCAAGTCCGAGATGTGATGCTCAACCTTTCGATAAATCTCCTTGAGCTCCGCGATCACCTCGGGATAATCCTTCAAATCCTGAAGCTGCCCTCGGATGGCCTTCTCTATGTGATCTTCCAGCGACAGCATGTCGCCGAGATAGCTGTTGATGGCTTCGTTCTTGTCGCGTGCCACGGTAACCTCCAGACAGGTATGATGGCCCAGGCGAACCGCGGGTTCGTGGTCCGACGCTCAAGCCGGGGCCGTTACAATGAGTCGTGTGCCTCTACTGGTCTGTGGGGAGGATCACCGGAAAACGGAAGGACGGCATGAGCCGCTACCTCGGCGCGCACACGATTGACAAAGGTGGCCTCCACATGTCGGCGGTCCGCGCCGGACAGGCGGGCATGACAGCGCTCCAGGTCTTCACCGCGATACCCAAGTATTACGGCGATAAGTCAACCATCCGGCCTGAGCGGGTGACCCGCTTTCGTGCGGCCCTGGTCGATGCGGGCATCCAGCCGGCACAAGTGGTGGTCCACGCGGCCTACGTGCTCAACACCGCCACCGCCGACGAGGAAAAATGGCAGCGGGCGGCCGCGGGCCTTCGGAAGGAGCTTGAGCGCTCGACCGCCCTGGGCGCGGGAGCGGTTTGCTTCCATCCGGGTGCGGCAACCGGCTGTGACCGGCTCACGGCCGTGCAGCACGTGGCTCGGGCCATCACCTATGCATTGGAAGGAGTGAAATCAGACACCCGGCTGCTGGTTGAGAACACAGCCGGTGCGGGCGTAACCATCGGGAAGACTGCCGACGAAGTGGGGGCGATTCTGGCCGCGGTGCCCGCCGAGCTCCGCGCCCGCACCGGCTACGGGCTGGATACCTGCCATCTTTACGCCTCGGGCCACGACATCGCCCAATCTCCCGCCGCGCTCACCCAGACCCTGGATGAATTCGAACAGGCGGCCGGCGCTCCGCCTTCCTTCTTCCACCTGAACGACAGTGAAGGGGGACTTGGCTCCAACAAGGATCGGCATGTGCTCATTGGGGACGGACGCATCGGAACGGGGCCGTTCGGTTGGCTGATGCACGATCCGCGGAGTCTGGATGTTCCTCTGATTTTGGAGACGCCACAGCAGAACTACGAGATAGCAGACGACGACCCCACGCCTGATCCGTATGATCTCAAGATGATGGAGTTGCTGCGGTCTCTCGCCTGAAGTGCCCAGTGCCGCGCCGACGCAACAGGTGTGGATCGTTCCCGGCCTAGCGCTTGCTAGGATCCAGCCGCATCCCCAGCTCGACCCCGATATCATCGCTAGTTACGTCCGAAAGGACCGACGCATTCAGCCGAATTCGCCGCAGACCGCCGCAGCACGAGGTCGCTACAGGCCGAGCCGGCCGTTCCTGGTAGCCCTGGCCCTTTGCGGCCTTAGCGGCGCGCTGCTGCTCACGCCAGCCAGCGGCCTCGAAACCCCTCCCATCGCCACGGTCGCCCATGTGGGCCGGCCGGTGACAACTGTCCTTCCGGCGCCCGCACCGCTGGACAGTGCCGCGTTGGAGCGGGAGGTGCTCACGCGTTATCGCCATCGCCCGTTGGCTCGCCTGCTGGGCCAGCACACGAGGCAGCCGGGCATCGCCAACCGGATCGCGCGCGCAATCGTGAAGGAGGCCCAGCGGCTCCGCGTCGCTCCGAGCCTGTTGACCGGCGTGCTCCTGACCGAAAACCCCCAGCTCGATGCCGATACAGTGAGCAACGTGGGTGCGATCGGCCTGATGCAGGTCATGCACTTCCATGCGGGCGAATTCGACTGCGCCTCGGACGATCTGGCCCAGGTCGAAGCCAATATCTGTCACGGAGCACGGGTGTTCGGTCAGTACCTGCGGCGCACCGGCGACGTGCGCCGTGCGTTACTCCGCTATAACGGCTGTGTTGCCAGTACCAACACGCCGAACTGCCAACGCTATCCAGCCAAGGTGCTCCGGGTTGCCCACCAGGTGCGGCAGCAGATTCTGCTCTACCCGCCCTCTCGTCCAGCGGTTGATTCCGCCTGGGTCGCGCAGCTCCCCACCATCAGGGTCACCTCGGGCGACTGAGCCTCAGCAGCTCCCGCAACGCCCGCCCCAGCTTGTGGCCGAACTCCTCGAGCTGATCCATCAGTGGCGCAGTGTGCCCCTCACAATACCGGGTAGGTTCCGTGCCCGGCTTGAACCACTCCCGCTGAGTCACCGGACACCACTCATTCGCGAGATCGCCGTTGATGGCGTCAACCGTTCGCTCCACCATTCCCGGAGGGGGACGCCAGGCGTTCTCCGACCAACGCTCTCGCCAGCCGTCGCGATAGAAAGCGGCCCATGCCGGAGCGGCCAGGCGTCCCCCCGAGGCATTGGCTGCGATCCGCCGGGGCACATCGTATCCGAACCAGACCGCCGCGACCAGAGTCGGGGTGTACCCGACGAACCAGACATCAGCCCCATTGTTGGTGGTGCCTGTCTTGCCCGCGACGGCATCGGTCACGCCCAGGTCGCGCACGATGCTTCCCGTTCCGCCGTCGACCACTGAACGCAGCATCGAGGTGATCTGGAATGCCTCCGCCTCTCCCAGCACCCGCTCCGCCTTGGGGCGCGGCGCGCGCCAGAGCACCGTTCCATCGGAACCTTCGATCCGCGTGACCAATGAGGGTTGAATTCGAAACCCACCGTTGGCGAATGGGGCGTACGCTGCGACCAACTCCAGAGGCGTAACCTCCAGGGCGCCGAGCGCGAGGGCAGGGACCGGCGCCATCGCGCTGTGGATGCCAGCGCGCCGAGCGTAGGCCACCACCCTCCGCTCGCCCACGGCCTGGCTCAACCGCACCGTAGCCGCGTTGGCGGAGCGCATGAGCGCTCGGCGGAGCGTCAGGGGGCCGGCGTATTCACCGCCGAAATTGACCGGCCGCCAGATCTGGCCGTGCTCCACCACTTCCACGGGCGAGTCATCTACCAACGACGCAGGGGTAAACCCGGCGGAGAGAGCCGCGGCATACACGAATGGCTTGAAGGCGGACCCCGGTTGGCGCCGTGCCACCAGGGCTCGGTTGAATCCGCGCCGCACGAACCGCCGGCCACCGATCAACACCCGGATCTCGCCATCTCGCGGATCCAGACCAATCAGGGCTCCTTCCAGTGCGCCACCCGCTCCTCGATACGCCGGCCCGCTTTGCCCTTCGATAGCCGCGGCCTGGCTCCGTACGACGCGCTCGGCGACCTGCTGGGCTCTGGCATCGAGCGTGGTGCGTACTACCACATCGCCCAGCCCCTCAGCATCGTGGCCCAGCACGGAATCCACCACCGCACGAATCGGGTCCAGCGCGTACGAGCGATCCTGTTTCGGGCGCCACTCCATCGCCGAGAGTCGAAGCGGCTCGTCCTTGGCGCGGGTCGCCTGCTCGGCGGTGATGTAGCCCTCCCGCGCCATCAACGAGAGAACCAGATTGCGCCGGGCGACCGCACGTTCGGGGTGGCGTCGCGGAGCGTAGAAAGATGGTCCCCGTGCCACTCCGGCGAGTGTGGCGGCCTCGGCCAGCGAGAGACGACTCACACTCTTGCCGAACAGATCGCGGCTCGCCGCTTCCACCCCGAAGGTACCGTTGCCGAGATAGATGAGGTTGAGGTAGAGCTCGAGTATCTGCTGCTTGGTCCGGGCTCGCTCGAGGCGCCGGGCCAGTTCCAGCTCGATAAGCTTGCGACGGAGGGAGCGCTCCTGTGAGAGCTGGGGGATGAAGGCGTTCTTTACCGCCTGCATGGTGATGGTGCTGAACCCCTCGCGCACGTCAAAATGGGAGAGGTTTCGCGCGGCGGCGCGCACGGCGCTGTGCCAATCGATGCCGTGATGAGAGTAGAACCGGCGATCCTCCGTTGCGATGAAGGCCGCACGGACCTGTTTGGGAATGCGATCGAGTGGGAGGTTGATGCGCCGGACGTAGGTGAGCCTGCCGATCGGCAGGCTGGCTCGGTCAAGGACCCGGCTACCTTCGCTGGGTCGAAAAGCTTGGATTGCGGCAGTAGACGGGCAAGCCTGGAAACCACAGGTTCGCATCCAGACAACCGCGCTGATGGTGGTAAGCAGCGCCAGCGCGAGGCATGCCGCGGCCATCCACCGCAGCGGGTGGCGCCCGAAGTCCAGCCGCTTGACCAGTTCCCGCCAAGTTCCCATTGCGATCCACCGCGTATCCAAGAAAACGGCCCCGCGAGGCGGGGCCGTTTCGCTGCCGGTGCGGCGTCAGCGTCTCAGCTTGCCTGGGGGGCATCATCAGACGGGAATACCGTGGCGCCGGTTTCGCTCCGGCTCGACCGGGTAGACGAGTGACCGTTCGGGCCGGTCCGGTGCTTGAAGCGGTCCCACTCGTCCGTGGCGCGATGGCGCACCGTATCCGCCGCCTCCTTCACCTTGGTGCGGGCGGTCGCGGCCCGTTCGCTGCTGAGGAAATACGTCGTGGCGATCCCGGCTGCCACCGCGAGGATGGTACCCAGCGTGCCGGATTCACCTGCTTCCTCTTCTTCCTCGTCCCCCCAATCGGCATAACGGTCCTGCGCCTGCTCGAGCACTTCTTCTCCTCTCTTGCGAAGCCGGCTCAGGCCGTCACGAGCGCCCTTGCGAGCCTTCCCACCCAGCTCCTGAGCTTCCTCGAGCGCTTCACCGAGATCTTCGCTCAGCTGTGCCAGCCGCTTGCGCACCCGCTTGCGAGCGCGGCCACTGATCTCTTGAGCCTCTCCGAAGCCCTCACCGAAATCCTCGCTCAACTCACCCAGCCGTTTCTTCAGTCGCTGGCGAGTCTGCACACCTGGTTCCGGCGCGGCGAGCAGCCCGAGACCTACGCCGAGCGCGGTGGCAAACAGGATGGTCCCGATGGTGGCGCCCGCCCGTCTTCCCTCACTGCGTCGAGTTTCAGGCAGATCGTCGATTCTGCGTTTGTGACTTGTCATTCATCCTCCAATCGCCGGGGAGATCCGGCGAGATCTACTCCTTGAGTGCTGGCCGGGACCGGCCCGGCTGGGAAACACCCCGCTAGACTAACCTATCCGGACGGGGAAGGAAATATCTTGCATTCCACCACCGCCCACCGAAAACTGCACCTCCGGCCGCCGTCTAAACCTTGGCCACCCTTCTGCGCATCCTGGAGCATTGGCCTGCTCTCTCCCCTCCGCCCCATCCGTTAACTGCATATAGTGCGTCAAGTTACCCTGCCCTTCGCCGCTCGGGGCCAGGGTCGTGGTCAGGAGGGCAGGGGCAGCCCTCCGATGGAGCACGAAATTGGCAGCCAAAAGCACGGCACTCCCTGCGGGACCCCCTATCGCATGGCAGTCGCCTTCACCAGGCTTGCGCCTTCTTGAGCCCGTGAGCCGAGAACCAACCGAGGGTGTACCATGTATCTCGTCGAGCTGAGGCCCGGCAAAGAGGAACTGTATCGCACGGGCGACGAGCTCGCGGCGGCAATCCGCAACGGCGATGTCGACGTTCACTCGCGCATCTATCACCGCGCGACTTCCAAGTGGATCTCTATAACGCTGCACCCGCAGTTCAAGGCGATCGTCATACCGAAAGCCTCGGAGCCGCGCCCCGAATCACAGCGGACCAGCTGGACCTACCCCGGACAGCAGGGCAATCAGGCGAGCACAGCCGACCAGTCGGAGGCGCGTCGGGGTCCGAACGGCCAAAGACATCCCTTCCGCCGGCCGCTCGCTTTCAGCATCACCGGACTGCTCCTGGTGATCGGCGTGCAGCTCGCGTTCTCCGGCCCGCGGCCACCCTGGGCCATCCAGTCGGGCGCCTCCAGCACGGCTCGGCTGCGCGGCGCTGCAGTGGCCGCCAGCCGACCTCACGAGGCGACAGTCTCACTCGCCAGCTCGTCCAACTCATGGGATACGGCCGAGGGTCCGCGCGACGCCGCCGAAACCGCCACCGATGCCGATGCACCGGCGCCCAAGCGCGACAGCATGGCTAAGCTGCCCCGCGCGCCACGGGTCAAGGTAAAGACCCTGGGCGACGCCATCGATCAGGCATTCAATGGGCCGAGTGAGAGCCAGAC
>Ga0070696_100003141_pt1 | contig 10998 bp, 9 predicted proteins | sample KBSK1253metaG_FD_65474 | JGI IMG/M metagenome (GOLD analysis project Ga0070696, IMG submission 65474) | Corn, switchgrass and miscanthus rhizosphere microbial communities from Kellogg Biological Station, Michigan, USA - KBS K1-25-3 metaG | ecosystem: Host-associated > Plants > Roots >... | reverse complement strand
AGGCCAGGTGCACGGCGGCGTCGCCCAGGGCGTGGGCCAGGCGCTGCTGGAGGGCGCGCACTACGACAAGAAGACCGGCCAGCTGGTCACGGCGAGCTTCATGGACTACGCCATGCCGCACGCCGACGACCTGCCGTCGATCCAGCTCGCCATGTCATCGACGCCCTGCCCGTCGAACCCGCTGGGCATCAAGGGCTGCGGGGAGGCGGGCGCCATCGCGGCGCCGGCGGCCGTCGTCAACGCCATCACCGACGCGCTCGGCCACGAGGACATCGCCATGCCGGCGACGCCGCTGGCGGTGTGGCGCGCCGCGCAGAGATCGCCGGCCCGCATGGCCGCGGAATAAGGGGAGCACCAGACCCATGTACACCTTCGAATATCACAGCGCCCAGTCCGTGGCCGATGCCGCCAAGCTCCTGGCCTCCAAGCCCGAGGCCAAGCTGCTGGCCGGCGGCCACACGCTGATCCCCACCATGAAGCTGCGGCTGGCCTCGCCCAAGGCGCTCGTCGATCTCTCCCGGGTGGCGGAGCTCAAGGGCATCGACAAGAAGGGCAATGCGCTGGTGATCGGCGCCATGACCACGCATGCCGAGGTGGCGGAATCGGCCGTCGTGAAGTCGTCGATCCCCGGCCTAGCGGCGCTAGCCGGCGGCATCGGCGACCCGCACGTGCGCCACCGCGGCACCATCGGCGGCTCGATCGCCAACAACGACCCGGCGGCGGACTATCCGGCGGCCCTGCTGGCGCTTGGCGCCACGATTGGCACCAATAAGCGCGAGATCAAGGCGGATGCCTTCTTCACGGGCCTGTTCTCGACGGCCCTGCAGGACGGCGAGATCATCACCCGCATCTCGCTGCCGCTGCCCGCCAAGTTCGCCTACGCCAAGTTCCCCAACCCGGCCTCACGCTACGCGCTCGTGGGCGTGGCCGTGGCGCAGACGGGCGGGGCGATCCGCGTGGCCGTCACCGGCGCCGGCAACAACGGCGTGTTCCGCCACCCGGCGATGGAGGCGGCGCTCGGCAAGAACTGGTCGGCGGCGGCGCTCAACGGTGTCACCGCCGATGCCGGCAAGATGGTGAGCGACATCCACGGCGACGCTGCCTACCGCGCCCATCTGGTGGGCGTGATGGCCCGCCGCGCGGTGGCGGCAGCATAACGTATCGGGGTCAGACCCTGCGGGTCTGCCCCCATGGCACGGTGCTTGCGGCGGTAGGTGGCAGCCGGGGCGCCGGGCGGACCGAGGGGCAGCAACGAGGGAAGACCTGCGAATGGACAGGAAGACGCATACGCTCTCCGATGCCGACATTGTCTCGGCCCGCGCCGTCACCCGCCGCACGCTCCTCGCCGCCCTCGGCCTCGGCACCGGCCTGGCCGCCGCAGCTGTGGCGTATGCCCAGGCTACGCCCGCACCCGCGCCCAAGCCCACGCGCCGGGACCCCTGCCGCGACGCCGACCACGGCCCGCCGTCGGACGGCGACGGCTGCGGCAAGCCGCCGATCTCGTGACCGCCTGCGCCCCCCCGTGCGGTCACGCCCGCCTATTGAGAGGCGCAGGGTGATGCTGCGATCAGCTTCCGTACTTGCCGCGCTCGTCTGCATGATATCGCCTGCAGCCCGGCTGGGCGCCGCCGAGCGCGCGGCAGCCCCCTTGCAGGCATCCGAGGAGCACGCGCTCAAGACGGCAGACCATTTCAAGGAATGCGATGCATGTCCCGATATGACGGTCGTGCCGGCAGGCAGCTTCACGATGGGATCGCCCGCCGATGAGCCTGGGCGATCCCTTCATGAGATCCAAGTGAAGATTGCGGTCCCCGAGCCGTTCGCCGTTGGAATATTCGCGGTGACCTTCGACGAGTGGGATCATTGCGTCGCCGAGGGTGGTTGCTCCGGCTACCGGCCAAGCGATGAGCGCTGGGGGCGCGGCAAGCGCCCCGTCATCAATGTCCGGTGGGATGACGCCATGGCGTATGTCGCTTGGCTGTCGAGCAAGACGGGCAAGCCTTACAGGCTCCTTTCGGAGACGGAGCGCGAATATGCGACACGCGCCGGGACGACCACACCGTTCTGGTGGGGCTCGTCGATCACGCCGGCGCAGGCCAACTACCAGGGCTCGTACGTGTTTCCCGGCGGCGCCAAGGGCCAGTTCCGCGGCAGGCCGGTACCTGTCGACAGCTTCGAGCCCAATCCTTGGGGCCTTTATAACGTCCACGGCAATCTCTGGGAGTGGACGGACGACTGCTGGACCGAGAGCAACGCCGGCAACCCCGGCAATGGCCGCGCCAGAAAGTCCGGCGATTGCAGGAGCCGGGTCCTGCGCGGCGGCGGCTGGATGAATGCTCCAGCGGCGCTGCGTTCCGCCAACCGCTACTACGACGCCATCGTGAACCGGAGCATCGATGTCGGCTTCCGCGTCGCAAGGTCCCTTGCACGATAGGCGCGAGACTCCCGCCGCACGTTTCGGCGCTCTCTGTTTGTTTCTGTACCCCGGCCAGCCTGCCGCACGGTCAGACACGCTGAGGGGGCCGCAGCGTGCGCTCCGCCGCTCGGGCCGGAACCAGCGACGACTGGGCTAGCCGGGCTTCAGCAGGTCGGCCTGCAGCCGGTCGGACATGACCGCCGCTGCAGGGCGTTGCGGGACGCCCAACTCTATCCATTTGTCGGATGCCGGCACATAGCGCACCGTGCCCGCACCGTCGGCGGCGCGACTGGCCGGGAGCGGCAGATCGACGGTCAGCAGGGTCGCGAACGCCGCGGCGGCCAGCAAGGCGCACGTGCGCAGCGCGCCCGAGCGCAGAATGCGGCCCAGCGTCCATTTGGCGCACGTCTCGATCTCTTGGCCGGTTTCCTGGCCAGACTCCGGGGGGTCGACAACCTGATCCATTGTGCAGGCTCCCTATAGTTCTGCGCGCGCTGACCGACGCGGCAAGAGGCGATGTTTTCGTTCTGGCGTAAGGCAAAGCCGGAGCGCGCCGGCTCAGTCTGCCGTGTGCCTGGCTGCCTTCCTGGTCCCTGGCCCCCTGCGGGGCCTGCGATGGCCGCCAGAGGCGCGCCGTCGCTCTGGGGACCGTCGTGGCACCAGCCGGGCGGACAATCTCCCGGGAACCTCAGGCCCGCTCTGGAGCGTAGATGGCGGGCGGGCCGCCGGGGCGCATTCCCCAGTTCGGGGGAGACTTGCGCGTTGCCCCAGCGCCGCTTGCCGTCTAATCCGTCCGGCAGGGGGTGTTTTGGGGGTTCGGAGACCGGGATCGGAATGCACGACGTCACATTGGCTCAGGTTGCCCTGTTCCTCGCCGCCGCAGTGGTGGCCGCACCGCTGGCCAAGCTCCTGCGCGTGGGAAACGTGCTCGGCTATCTGCTGGTGGGTGTGCTGATCGGCCCGGCCACCCTGGGCCTCGTGTCGGACGTGGGCTCGGTGCTCCACCTCGCCGAGTTCGGCGTGATCATGCTGCTGTTCGTCATCGGACTGGAGCTGCGGCCCCGGCGCCTGTGGGCGATGCGCTCGACCATCTTCGGCCTGGGCAGCGCCCAGGTGGCGATCACCGGCGTCGTGCTGGCAGCGGCGGCCATGGCTTTCGGAATGAAGTGGCAGGCGGCCCTATTCGCGGGGCTCGCCCTGTCGCTCTCGTCCACGGCCTTCGCGCTGCAGGTGCTGGAGGAGAAGGGCGAGCTGGCCCTGCGCCACGGCCGCCAGGCCTTTGCCGTGCTGCTGTTCCAGGACCTCGCGGCCATCCCGCTGATCGCGCTGGTGCCGCTGTTTGCGGTGACCGCCGCCGGATCGGCGGCCCCGGCCATGGAGCTCACGGCCGCCGTCAAGGCTATCGCTGTCATCCTGGCGGTGGTGGTGGTGGGGCGCTACCTGCTCAACGGCCTATACCGGCTGGTTGCCCGCACGCGGGTGAAGGAGGCGATGACGGCGAGCGCACTCCTCACCGTAGTCGGCGTGACGCTCGTCATGCAGCTGGCCGGGCTTCCAGCCTCGCTCGGCGCCTTCCTCGCCGGCGTGCTGCTCGCCGATTCCGACTACCGGCACGAGATCGTGGCCGACATCGCCGCGTTCGAGGGTCTGCTGCTCGGCCTGTTCTTCACGGCCATCGGCATGTCGCTCAACCTGGGCCTGATCGTCGACAAACCCGGCCTCGTGCTGGCCATCGTCGCCGGCCTGCTGGCGATCAAGGCTGTCGTGCTCTTCGCCCTGGGGCGCCGGATGGGGCTCGAAGCGGGGCCGGCGCGACGACTTGCGCTCGTCCTCTCCCAGGGTGGCGAGTTCGCCTTCGCCCTGTTCGCGGCCGGAGGGGCGGCAGGGGTGCTGGAGCGGCCGGTCGCCGACCTGCTCTCGGTGGCCGTCACGCTCTCCATGGCCGCCACGCCGCTGCTGCTGGCGCTCGACGAGATGCTGGCCCCCAAGGCCGCGGCGCCGCAGCGCGCCTTCGACGAGCTGCCCAAGAACGACGGCCACGTGGTGATCGCCGGCTTCGGCCGCTTCGGCCAGATCGTGGCCCGCGTGCTCACCGCCAAGCGCATCTCCGTTACGGCGCTCGATTCCGACCCCGAGCAGGTGGACTTCGTGCGCAGGTTCGGCGCACAGATCTTCTACGGCGACGCCAGCCGGCCGGAGATTCTGGAGGCGGCGCAGATCGGCAAGGCGCGTGCCTTCGTGCTGGCCATCGACGACGTCGATGCGTCGCTGCGCACCGCCCGCATGGTGCGCCGCAATTATCCGGACGTGCCGATCTACGCCCGCGCCCGCGACCGCCGGCATATCCACCAGCTGATGGACGAGGGCATCAGGATCATGCGGCGGGAGACGTTCCTCTCGGCGCTCGACCTCACGCGGGAGGTGCTGCGCGGGCTTGGCCTGCCGGAGCGCGAGGTGCGGTACACGGCCGATACGTTCCAGACCATGGACCGCAAGCGGCTCTACGAGGACTACAAGCATTATACGGATATTGACAAGGTGCGCGAACGCGCCAAGAGCTACACCCAGGAGCTGGAGGAGCTGTTCGCCAAGGACGCCGAGGAGCACGCCAGGCTGCCCGCCAAGCCGACCGCCAAGCCAACCGCCAAGCCAACGGATGGACCGGCGAAGGTGCGAAGCACGGGGACCGACTGAGGACACCGGGGGAGAAGGCAGATGATCATGCAACCACGAGCGGCGGGCCTCTACGGCTTGTCTGCCCTTGGTGCCCTGCTCGCCCTGTCGCCGCTTGCGCCGACGGCGGCCTCGCAGGACACGCCGGCAAAGGCGGCGGCCGCCGCCAAGCCTGCGCCTGCAGCCGCCAAGCCGGCCGCGGCGGCCAAATCTGCGCCTGCGACCGCGAAGTCAGGCACGACCGCGAAGCCGGCCGCACCAGCCGCGCCTCCTCCCACGGACGGTGTCGCGGCCAAGGTCTCCCCGGAGCTGGCCAAGCGCCTCACCCAGGCGCAGCAGGAGACCTATCTCGCCTACCGCGAGGCCCGCACCGCCTTCGACCTGCTGCATCGCGCCTACTGGCGCAAGGTGGACGGCAAGCGCGACGCCCGCAAGGCGCGCCGCCTGCTCGGCCAGACCTTCACGGCGGAGGACTACATCGCAGCCTTTCCGCCCAAGTACCAGGGCCCGGAGCTGCCGCCCGACGTCGCCAGGATCGTGGCCGAGGTGAAGCCCCCGGCGGCGGAAAAGCCGCTGCCTACGGTCGCCGACTTCCTGGCGCACGCCAAGAAGCAGTTCGGATTCGTGCCCAAGCGCGCCACCGAGCGCGAGTTCAAGACGAGCTACGCCGCGGAAGCGCTCAAGGTCGGCCTCACCAAGGACCAGGTGGTGCGGGTCTACGCCCTGGAGACCGGAGGGCAGGGCACCTACGACATGCAGTCGGGCGTCAACCCTGTCACGAGGCAGGGCAGGCCGATCTCCTCCGCGCTCGGCTACGCCCAGCTCCTGCACGCCAACACCACCGGCGAGCTGGTCAAGCACGGCGAGGCCTTCGCCAGACGCCTCACGGCCATGGCCGGGGCGCCCGGCACGCCGGCCCCGCGCGCCGCCGAGCTGAAGACCAAGGCCGCCATCGTCCGCAAGATGCTGCGCGCGGCCCGCACCGTGCCCAACGAGTGGAGCGCGCATCAGCGATTCGCCATGACGCCCAACGGCCTCGGCATCCACGCCCTCAACATGGACGCCGACGTGGGGCCGTGGATCCAGGTGCTGAAGCTCAAGTCGCTCAAGGACAGCGCCGCCATCTACGGGCACCGGGAGCTGACGGGCGCCGAGCTTGAGCTGATGAACCTTGCCGGCCCCGGCACCGGCCTGGAGATGATGACGCCGGTGGGGCGGCAGATGCCCACGCCCAACTTCTTCAGCGAGGGGGGCTACTCCAGGAACCCGGTGGTACGCGACAAAACCGCCGCCGAGCTTCTCGCCGCCCTGGAGAGCCGCATGGAGGTGCACCTCAAGAAGCCCGGCTCCATCGAGTTCGCCCAGATCTTCGACGAGGTGGCGCGGCGATAGCGCCGCTGCTGGGGCCAACCAGACTTGCCGCCCCACCGTGGCAGACCAATAAAATTACGCCAAATCAATATCTTAACGTTTCCCAGTTTTCCCTCGCAACAGACCCGAATTGGTGTATAACCCGGGCCACGCTGGCGCTATACCGCATCGTGGGCGCCCGGCGCTTTCGGCGGCCCGAGCTGGACGACATCCCGGCCACGGCGCGCAACTCACTCCCAGCATTCAAGAAAGGTACCCGATGTCGCTGATTGGAGAGCGAAAGCAGAAGATCATCCGGCAATACGCAACCAAGCGGGGTGATACCGGGTCGCCCGAGGTCCAAGTGGCGCTCCTCACCGAGCGCATCAACGGACTGACCGAGCACTTCAAGACCCACAAGAAGGACAACCACTCGCGGCGCGGTCTGCTCAAGATGGTGAGCCTGCGCCGCCGGCTTCTCGACCACGTCAAGGAAAGCGACGAGGCCCGTTATCAGAAGATCATTGATCAGCTCGGCATCCGCCGCTGACGGGACCAGTGCGACGTGCAAAGGGGGCCGGCCTCCCGTCGAGGCTCGGCGCCCTTTGCCATTCCTGCCAACAAGAAACGAGATGACAGATGTTTGACACCCAACGTGTGGAAATAGAATGGGGGGGCCGCAAGCTCAGTCTTGAGACGGGCCGCGTCGCCCGCCAGGCCGACTCCGCCGTCCTTGCCCAGTACGGCGAGACCAGCGTGCTGGCCACCGTGGTGGCCGCGAAGAGCGCGCGCCCCGGCATGGATTTCTTCCCCCTCACCGTCAATTACCAGGAAAGAACCTACGCCGCCGGCAAGATCCCCGGCGGCTTCTTCAAGCGCGAGGGCCGGCCGAGCGAGAAGGAGACCCTCACCTCGCGCCTGATCGACCGGCCGATCCGGCCGCTGTTCGTAGACGGCTTCAAGTACGAGACGCAGGTGGTCGTCACCGTGCTCTCGCACGACATGGAGAACGATCCCGACATCGTGGCCCTGGTCGCTGCCTCCGCGGCGCTGACCTTGTCGGGCGTGCCGTTCCTGGGCCCCATCGGCGCCGCGCGCGTCGGCGTCATCGACGGCCAGCTCGTGCTCAACCCCATGATCGACGAGATGGCCAAGAGCGATCTCGACCTGGTGGTGGCCGGCACCGCCGAGGCCGTCATGATGGTGGAGTCGGAGGCCAAGGAGCTGCCCGAGGCGCAGATGCTGGAGGCCGTCATCTTCGGCCAGCGCGGGTTCCAGCCGGTGATCGAGGCCATCATCCGCCTGGCCGAGAAGGCCGCCAAGGAGCCGTGGGACTTCCAGCCGCCCGACAAGTCCAAGTACACCGAGAAGGTGAAGGCGCTGGCCGAGGCCGACCTGCGCCAGGCCTTCGCCCAGAAGCAGAAGCAGCAGCGCTACCAGATGATCGACGCCGTCAAGGAGCGGGTCATCAAGGAGCTGCTGCCCGCCGATGCCGACGCCAACGAGCAGGTTCTGCTGGGCGACGTCTTCAAGGGCCTGGAGCAGGAGGTCGTGCGCGGCGACATCATCCGCACGCAGAAACGCATCGACGGCCGCGATCTCAAGACGGTGCGGCCCATCACGTCGGAGGTGCACGTGCTGCCGCGCACGCACGGCTCGGCCATGTTCACCCGCGGCGAGACGCAGGCCATCGTGGTGGCCACACTGGGCACCGGCGAGGACGAGCAGTTCATCGATGCGCTGGAAGGCACCCGTAAGGAGCGCTTCATCCTGCACTACAATTTCCCGCCCTACTCCGTGGGTGAGACCGGCCGCATGGGCTCGCCCGGCCGGCGCGAGATCGGGCACGGCAAGCTCGCCTGGCGCGCCGTGCATCCTCTCCTGCCGACCCAGGAGGAGTTCCCCTACACCCTGCGCGTGGTCTCCGAGATCACCGAGTCCAACGGCTCCTCGTCGATGGCCTCCGTCTGCGGCACCTCGCTGGCCCTGATGGACGCCGGCGTGCCCTTGAAACGGCCGGTGGCCGGCATCGCCATGGGCCTGATCAAGGAAGGCAACGGCTTTGCCGTCCTCTCCGACATCCTGGGTGACGAGGACCATCTGGGCGACATGGACTTCAAGGTGGCCGGCACCGAGAAGGGCGTCACCTCGCTGCAGATGGACATCAAGATCACCGGCATCACCGAGGAGATCATGCGCGTGGCCCTCGACCAGGCCTACGCCGGGCGCATGCACATCCTCTCCGAGATGTCGAAGGCCATCACGGGGGCGCGCACCGAGCTCGGCGAGCATGCACCGCGCATCGAGACCATCAAGATCCCGGTCGACAAGATCCGCGAGGTGATCGGCTCCGGCGGCTCTGTGATCCGCGAGATCGTGGCCCAGTCGGGCGCCAAGGTCGACATCGAGGACGACGGCACCGTCAAGGTCGCCGCCGCCAAGCGCGAGTCGATCGAGGCGGCGCTCTCCCGCATCAAGGCCATCACCTCCGAGCCCGAGGTCGGCACGGTCTACAAGGGCAAGGTCGTGAAGATCATGGAGTTCGGCGCGTTCGTGAACTTCTTCGGCAAGCAGGACGGCCTCGTGCACATCTCCCAGCTCACGCAGGGGCGGCCCGAAACCGTGGGCGAGGTGGTGAAGGAGGGCCAGGAGGTCTTCGTCAAGCTCCTGGGCTTCGACGACCGCGGCAAGGTGCGCCTCTCCATGAAGATCGTCGATCAGGCCACCGGCAAGGAGATCCCCCGCGCCGAGGGCGAGCCCGAGGAGCCCGCGCTGGAGAGCCGCCCCCCGCGCCGCGACCGCGGAGATCGCGGAGGCCGCGGCGGGGAGCGGCGCCGCGATCGCGGATAGCGTTCCTCGCGGCGATCCATCGGCGAGCACAAGAGGCGGGCTTCGGGCCCGCTTTTTTTTGTGCTGACACCCGATGGTCCTTTGCTCCGCAGCCGAGTGCGTGGCCGGGATGTGGATGAGCGGAGTTTCGATCGGCAGGCTGATTGACCACCCGCCCCAGGTCGGAAAGGATATGGGCTCGGCGCGGCCCGCGCCGCACCTTCGTCGACCGGCCCCAGCCCGGTCTCACCAAGAAGGCAAAGGGACTTCCTGTCTCGGGCCGCTCGTCCTGGTCAACCTCCTCGGACGGATCGCTGGGGGATCGCGTGCGAGCGCGTGGAAGGCCAGATGACAGCGCACAGGAACTTTAAGCGGCGGGTCCGAGCCCGCGCCGCCAAGACGGGCGAGTCTTACACGGCTGCCCTCCGGCACTTCCGTCCGACTCCAACAGGAGAAGACATGCCGGAAAACACCCAGACGACCCTGCGGATCGCCGTCGCCCAGTCGACGGTCCGCGAAGACCCGACGAGCATCGTTCTGCTGCGCGAGAGCGGCGCAGAAGTGCGCCGGCTGATGAAGCGGGCGGCCGACGCGGGTGCACGCCTCGTCCACTTCACCGAGGGCGCGATCTGCTTTCCCAGCAAGCGCGTGATGTCCGAGCTCGGCCCGGACGAGATTGGAGCCTCCGATTGGAGCAAGGCCCAGTGGACCGTGCTGAAGGAGGAGCTGGACCGGATCGCTGCGCTGTCAGGTGAGCTCGGACTGTGGACCGTGATCCCCTCGGTGCACCAGCTGCCCGCTCCGAGCCGTCCGCACAACAGCGCGTACGTCGTCTCCGACCAGGGCAAGGTGGTCACGCGATACGACGAACGCATGCTGTCGACCACGAAGATCACCTGGATGTACACTCCGGGCAAGGAGCCGGTGACCTTCGAGATGGATGGTTACAGGTTCGGCCTTGCGCTTGGACTGGACGTGCTCTTCCCGGAGCTGTTCACGGAGTACGACCGGCTCGACGTCGATGCCGTACTGGTATCCTACGCGACCAACGCGTCGGGAAGCGAGACGGTGCAGACCAAGGCCCGCGGATGCGCTGCCACCAACACCTATTGGATCAGCCTGGCCGTGCCGGCCAATCGCGCAGCCGGCGTGGAGTCGGGCGTGATCGACCCGCACGGCAACTGGGCGGTCGAGAGCCTGGCGGACAACGCGCCGGCGATCGCCGTGACAGACCTGCACCGACTAGATGTGAGCGTGATCGGGCGCGACTTCCGGCGCCGGACCCGCGCCCGCATCGCCTCGTGAGGCCTCACGGACCCAGGCGTGGCCCGTTCATGAACAGGGATGCGCTCGGCCTCCGGCGATCCCCCTCATCCTGCCCCTCTCCCCGGAAGCGGGGAGAGGGAAGCCGCGGGGCGCCCGTTGAAGCGACACGCGGTGACTCTCCGTGGGAGGTGCTGCGTGCATGAAATTTGCATTGGGGGCCTGTTGGGAGGCTACTCGGTCGTTCCGATTGCGTCGGGACCGATTGCGTCCGGACCGATTGCAAGCGAGGATTGCCGCTGGGGCGATGGCAGCGGGGCTCCCACAAGACCGATCGCCAGACCCGAAGGGAGGGTCTTGCAGAAATGCTGCGGCGTGGCTGATTTTCCGCTGAGGCGGTGAATTTTGAGGCATCGGCGCTGCTTCCGACTACGGTGGTTCTGCAACGAATCACGTGATCGATGAGC
>Ga0070696_100003140_pt1 | contig 10999 bp, 7 predicted proteins | sample KBSK1253metaG_FD_65474 | JGI IMG/M metagenome (GOLD analysis project Ga0070696, IMG submission 65474) | Corn, switchgrass and miscanthus rhizosphere microbial communities from Kellogg Biological Station, Michigan, USA - KBS K1-25-3 metaG | ecosystem: Host-associated > Plants > Roots >... | reverse complement strand
CGGCGAAGTCCGCGTGCGCGGCGAAATTTCGGGCTTCAAGCGCCACGCGTCGGGCCATTGTTATTTCACTTTGAAAGACGAGAATGCCTGCATCGATGCGGTGATCTGGCGCACCAACGCCGCCGCGCTCGCCTTCCGTCCCGAGGACGGGGCCGAGGTCATCGCCGCCGGCAAGCTCACCATCTACCCAGGCCGCTCGAAGTATCAGATCGTGGTCGAGCGCCTGGAGCTGGCGGGCGAAGGCGCGCTGTTGGCGCTGCTCGAAAAGCGCCGCAAGGCGCTCGCGGCCGAAGGGCTGTTCGATCCTGAGCGCAAGCGCAAGCTGCCGTTTCTCCCGCGCGTGATCGGGGTGATCACGTCGCCAACCGGAGCGGTGATCCGCGACATCCTCCACCGGCTCGAGGACCGCTGCCCGACCCATGTGATCCTGTGGCCGGTGCCGGTGCAGGGCGAGGGGGCGGCTGACAAGATCGCGGCGGCGATCAGGGCTTTTCCGTCGATCGAGCCGCGGCCGGAACTGCTGATCGTCGCCAGGGGCGGCGGCGCGATCGAGGACCTGTGGGCGTTCAACGAGGAAGCGGTGGTCCGCGCCGCGGCTGAATCGCCGATCCCGCTGATCTCGGCGGTCGGGCACGAAACCGACACCACCCTCATCGACCATGCCGCCGACCTGAGGGCACCAACTCCGACCGCCGCCGCCGAGCTGGCGGTCCCGGTCCGTTCCGAGCTCTATGCCCAACTCGCCGAGCTCGGCCATCGGGCCCAGCAATGCCTCTCCCGCCGCGCCGAACGGGCGCGCGAGCGGCTCGAGCTGATCGCCTCCCGCTGGCCGCAACCCGAAGCGCTGTTCGCTCCTGCCGCGCAGCGCCTCGACGAGCTGGGCGAGCGGCTGCCGCGCTCGCTGGCCGCGCGGGCGGGGCACGCGCGCGCCGACATGAACCTGGTCGCCGGGCGGTTGCGCCGCGAGCTGATCGACCAGCGCATCGCCCGATTGGCGGAGCAGCTCACGGCGCTATGGAAAGTCGCCGAGCTCTCGCATCCCGACCGGCCGCTGAGCCGCGGCTATGCGCGGGTGACCGACCGCCAGGGGACGACGCTCACCCAAGCGACCGCAGCGACCGCAGCGCGCGAACTCCGGCTGCGCTTCGCTGATGGCGAGGTCGATGCGTCGGTGGGCGGCGCGCCGGTCACGCCCGCGGCGGTTGAGCGCAAGCCCCGCCGTCCCTATGTCGCGCCGCAGCCGGGGTTGTTCGACGGACCGGAGGAGTAGTGTCGATGCTGATGAGCGGAAACGGCAAGGCCGCCCGCATCCATTACCTGGCGGGAACCTTCCGCTTGCTATCGGACGGTGACCATGTCGTCTGCGCGGTGACCGGCGCGCGCATCCCGCTACATGAACTCAGATATTGGAGCGTCGTGCGACAGGAGCCTTATGTCGACGCCGAGGCCAGCTTGAAGGCCGAACGAGCTGCGCCGGCGAAGGGCTCCTAGCCGACCCGTTTCACCTTGAAGCCGGGCTGGCCGTTGAGCCTCAGGAAGAAAGCGCCGAACGAGCCGCGGCGAACCACGACCTTCTGACCGCGCTCCGGCGGCAAGCCGAGCATCGCATCATCAGTCTGGGTCCACTCCGATCCGTCCGCGAGGCGAATCGTCCACCCGCCGAAAGGATTGCGCGCGAAGGCCGTGACCGTGCTCGAAATCTCCTTCACGTCATCGTCGCCGCCCCCGAACAGGCCGCCGAAGTCGGGAATCGAGAAGCCGAACAGCGACCGTTTCGCCTGGGTCGCCCGCGCCCGGTCGATCATCACCAGGTCGCGGCTCGCGATCGCCTGACTCACGCCCGCCGCCTCGCGATCGTAGCAGGCGAGGCGCTGCGCCGAATCCGCGATCGAGCGGCAGCCGAGCAGCTTCTGGACGTTTGCCGGAGTGCCGGTTGCGACCGGTTTGCGGGCATCCGCACCGGTTGCTGCCAGCAGAGCAAAAGTTACTGAAATGATGAGAAAATTCCGCATGGTCGAAAGCCTCTTGGACGATGGTCGAAACCTACGCGCAGCAGCATGAAAAGCACAAGCGGTCGCTGTTGCAAAATTGATACAGCGCGGCGACAACTTTCCCGGGCGGGGGCTCCAGCCGTTGCCAGCCTCTCCTGCCTTCACTTATCACAGGATGCAGTTCGGCAAAGTTGCGTTTGCCGATCCACGTCAGCCGTGCACCTGATGCGGCTAGTGAAGGGGAAATATTTTATGAAGCTCGATTTCCGTCAGCGCCTGCTTGCGACCACCCTCCTGGTTGGTGCCGGCATGGCCGCTTCGCCCGCGTTCGCGCAGGATCCGGCCCCTCCGGCCAATCCCGCCGATACCGCGCCGCCGGAAACCACGGCTCCGGTCGAGGCCACGACCCCGCCGTCGACCAATGCACAGGGTGAAACCGTCCGCAACGCGGGCGACATCGTCATCACCGGCACGCGCATTCCGCAGCCGAACCTGACTTCGGCCAGCCCGGTCACGGTGCTTTCCAGCCAGGACATCAAGCTTCAGGGCACGACCCGCACCGAGGACATCATCAACTCCCTGCCGCAATCGTTCGCGGCTCAGGGATCGAACATCTCGAACGGCTCGACCGGTACCGCCACGGTCAACCTGCGCGGCCTCGGCACGACCCGCACGTTGGTGCTGATCAACGGCCGGCGCCTGCAGCCGGGTGATCCGCGGCAGCCGGTCTCGGACATCAACTTCGTTCCCTCGGCGCTGGTCAAGCGCGTCGACGTCCTGACCGGCGGCGCCTCGTCGGTCTACGGCGCGGACGCGGTCGCCGGTGTCGTCAACTTCATCATGGACACCAATTTCCGCGGCCTCCGGATAGATGCCCAGGCCTCGACGTACATGCACCACAACGACGCCTCCGACTCGATCATCGGCGGCAACTTTGCGGCCAACCGCAACTTCCGTCCGCCGACCGGTCAGAGCATCAACGGCGGCGCGCAGGACATTTCGGTCGCCTTCGGCGCCGGGTTCGACGACAACCGCGGCTCCATCATGGCTTATGCCACCTACCGCAAGCAGGACGCGCTCCTCCAGGCGAGCCGCGATTATTCCTTCTGCTCGCTGGCGGCGCGCACCGTGGCCCAGGGCGGTCTCGGCAGCGGCGTCCGTGGCAGCAACTTCAACTGCGGCGGTTCGGCGACGTCGGCGACCGGCACCTTCTTCACCAACGTCGGCACCTTCCAGGTCCAGGGCAACCAGTTTGTCCCGGGCTCGACGCCGTTCAACTTCGGCCCGTACAACTTCTACCAGCGGCCTGACGAGCGCTACACGCTCGGCGCGTTCGCTGAGTATGAGATCAGCCCGGGTGCGAAGCCGTACCTCGAAGCGATGTTCATGGACGATACGTCCCATTCGCGTATCGCGCCGTCGGGCGACTTCTTCAACACCAACACGCTCAACTGCGACAACCCGTTCCTGTCGACGCAGCAGTTCAACACGATCTGCGTGCCCAACAACACGTTCGTCGATTCGCAGGGCGTGACGCGCGCCATCGCCTACGTCGGCCGGCGCAACGTCGAGGGCGGCGGCCGCGAGGACCATCTGGAGCACCAGGCGTTCCGGATCGTCGCCGGCGTGCGCGGCGACCTGCTGCGCGGCCTGTCCTACGACACCTACTACCAGTTCGGCACGACCAAGCTGTCGCAGGTCTACCTGAATGACTTGTCGGTCAGCCGCATCCAAATGGCTCTCGACGCGGTCGCCAACCCGGCGGTCGGCGGCGTCCCAGGGATTCCGGCGGGAACACCGGTTTGCCGCATTCGGCTTACCGACCCGAGCAACCTGGTCGGTCAGAACTGTGTGCCGTGGAACATCTTCGCGACGGGCGGCGTCACCCCGGAAGCCCTCGACTTCCTGGCCATCCCATTGGTCCTCAGGGGTAACGTCAACGAAATCGTGGCCAACGCCAACTTCACGCTGGAAGGCGGCGAATATGGCATCCAGACGCCATGGTCCGATCGCGGCGTGGGCCTCAACGTCGGCGCCGAGTATCGCAAGGAGTCGCTCTCGACGACGCCGGACACGGCATTCCAGCTTGGCGAAGGTGCTGGGCAAGGTGCCCCGACGCTGCCGGTCGAAGGTGACTTCGACGTCCGCGAGGCCTTTGCCGAGGTGCAGATCCCGGTCATCAGCCACAGCTTCATCGAGGAGTTCACGCTGACGGCGGGCTACCGCTACTCGGACTACAAGGTCGCGAACAACCACTTCAACACCGACACTTACAAGATCGCGGCCGAGCTCGCTCCGGTCCACGACTTGCGGGCTCGCGCCAGCTACAACCGCGCGGTCCGTGCGCCTAACGTGGTCGAACTCTTCAGCCCCATCTTCGTCGGTCTCGGCGGCACGGTTGACTCGTGCGCCGGTCCGGCGGTCGGTGGCCTGGTGAACGGCTTCACGGCGGCCCAGTGCGCCTTCACGGGAGTCACGGCAGGGCAGTTCGGCAACATCAACGCCAACCCGGCCAACCAGTATAACGCTCAGTTCGGCGGTAACGTGAACCTGAGTCCGGAAAAGGCCGACACCTACACGTTCGGTGTCGTCGTTCAGCCGCGCTGGATCCCGGGCCTTGCGTTCACGGTCGATTATTTCGACATCAAGATCGAGAATTTGATCAGTACGCTGGGCTTCCAGACGATCCTCAGTCAGTGCCTCGCGAGTGGCGATCCATTCTTCTGCTCGAAGATCCATCGCAACCCGAACAACGGGTCACTGTGGCAGGGAACGACCGGGTTCATCGAGACCACCAACGTCAACATCGGTGGCCTTCGGACCAAGGGCTGGGACCTCAACGGCACCTATTCGCGCCGCCTTGGCGGAATGGGAACGGTCAACGTGGCCTATGTCGCGACGATCCTCGACACGCTTGAAATCGACACCGGTGTCATTCCAACCACGGGGACCGGCGACGGCAAGTTCGACTGCGCCGGCTTCTACGGCAACACCTGCGGCAGCTTCCTCAGCGGCGCGCCGAATCCGAAGTACCGCCACAAGTTGCGGCTCGGCTTCAACCTGCCGAACGGGCTCGGGATTTCGGGTCAGTGGCGCTACTTCTCGTCGGTCAAGAATGACGGCCTGAACGAGGATTGCGACATCAATGCCACGGCGACTTGTATCTCCAACGTCGCTCCGGCCAACCGGAAGATCAAGGCCCAGAGCTACTTCGACCTGGCGCTGACCGCTCGCCTGGCGGACCGGTACAACTTCCGGATCGGCGCGAACAACCTTCTCGACAAGGAGCCGCCGATCGTTGGCGGCGAGGTGTCGAACGCACCGTTCGGCAACGGCAACACCTTCCCGCAGGTTTACGATGCCTTGGGTCGGTTCCTGTTCGCCGGCGTGACGGTCGACTTCTAAGCCGATCGCCACTCGAGCAAGATTGCGGCGGGCCTCCAACGAGGTCCGCCGTTTTCTTTTGCGCGTAACGGACTAGGCTCGGAGCGCCATGAGCAATGAGTTCGCAACCGCGATGCAGCTGCTGGAGGCCGACCGGCCAGCGCGCGCGGATGTGGAGCGGGGCATTGCGCTGCTGGAGAAGGCATCAGCGGAAGGCGACCCAAATGCAAGCGAGCGCTGTGCCTTATTCGAGTCGATCGGCATCGTTCGTCCACAGGACTGGGGCCGGGCGCTCGACTATCTAGAACTTGCCGCGGCGCAGGGGTCGACGAGCGCCAGGGAGCAACTTCTCCTTCTGGCCGATAATCGCACCGACCCCACGCCCGACAAAGGCATGGATTGGCACGACCTGCGATCCCGCGTTTCAATCGAGCAGCGCATCCAGCCGGGTGAGAAAGGCTCGCTGTCGCAAGAGCCGCGAATCCGCTTTGTGAAGGCGTTCGCGACCGGTCCGGAGTGCCGCTGGATCGTCGCCGGCGCCCGGCCGCGACTGGCCCCGGCGACGGTGTTCGACAATCAGAGCGGCGGTCAGACGCTGGACGGAAGCCGCGATAACAGCTCCTTCGTTCTCCGCCTGCCCGAGATGAGCCTGCTGACCGAGGTGATCCGCCACAGAATTTCTGCCGCGACCAGCCTGCCGGTTCCCCTGTTCGAGCCCGCGCAGGTGCTGCACTACGCGGTCGGGCAGCGGTTCAAGCAGCACTACGACTTCCTCGACCCGGCCAACCCCGCCTACCGCGAGACCCTTGGCCAGTTCGGCCAGCGCATCGCGACGTTCCTCATCTATCTGAACGGCGGTTACGAGGGCGGGGAGACGGCTTTCCCGGCGATCGGGCTCAGTTATCGAGCCGAGGAGGGCGATGCCTTGTTCTTCGCCAATGTCACGCGCGACGGTGCGCCCGACCGCAAGACCCTGCACGCCGGCATGCCGCCGACGTCGGGCGAGAAATGGGTCTTTTCGCAATGGATCCGCGACCAATATCCAGCCGTTTGACGGACTTGGGATTCGCCCGCCCGGCTTTGCAATTCTCCCCCGGCCCGCCATGATGCCGCCGATGTCCGCGACGCAAACCCTGGAAGAGCAGGCCGACGAAGCCGCCGCTGCCGGGCAGTTCACCACTGCGCGGTCGCTGCTCGAGCAAGCGGTCCAAACCGACCGGGCCGATCCGGGCCTGTGGATGAAGCTTTCGGCCATGCGCAAGGCGTCCGGCGACCTCAAAGGCGCGCTGGCGGCGGTCGATCGCTTTCTCGCCACCGCGCCACTGGATCTCTCCGCGCTGCTGTTGCGCGCGGTAATCCTCGACCAGCTTGGCGACCCCAGTGCCGGCGAGGAGTTCGGCAACGCCCTTGCCCAGCTGCCGCCGGACGAGGAGGTGCCGGCGCCGATGCGGATGGTGGTTGATCACGCCGTCAAGAAACGAGACGATTACCGCCAGGCGTTGGAGCAGCGGCTGCTCAAGGCACTGCCACCGACCCTTTCGGCAGTCGAGCAGGTGCGAGCAGAACGGTTTGTCTCGAACCGCGCTCGACGAACACGGCACTTCCATCAGGAACCGTCGGATTTCCACTATCCTGGGCTTCCCGAGATCGAATTCCACGACCGCGATCAATTCGCCGGCGTGGCCGCGCTGGAGGAGGCGACGGCGGACATTCGCGCCGAGTTCGACGCGCTGATTGCGGCCGAAGCGGCGGAAATGGTGCCCTACATCCAATATCCCGAGCGGGTGCCGATGCGGCAGTGGAAGGAGCTCAACAATAACCCGAAGTGGACCGCCATTCATCTGGTCCAGAATGGAAGGCAGATCGAAGCCAACGCCCGCCACTGTCCGAAGACGCTCGAGGCCATTGCCCAGATGGACCAGCCGCACGTGCCCGGCGCGTCGCCCAACGCCATGTTCTCATTGCTCGCCCCGAAGACCAGGATCCCACCGCACACCGGGGTCGCCAACACCCGCCTGGTTTGCCATCTGCCGCTGATCGTCCCGCCGAATTGCGGCTTCCGCGTCGGCGCGACGACACGGGCGTGGAAAGTCGGCGAGGCGTTCGTATTCGACGACACGATCGAGCATGAGGCGTGGAACGACAGTGACGAGCTTCGCGTCGTGTTGATCATCGACCTGTGGCCGCCGGCGCTCTCGCCGGGCGACCGTAGTGCGGTCGCGGCCGTGATCGGGGCCAGCGGCGCCACCTTCATGGGGAAGGCATGACCACGACGACCGCGCCAGTTGACCCCTCCCGCGTGCTGGATGAGGCGATCGCGGCCCTGAACACACCCGGGGCTCCACTTCCGCTCGAAAGCGTCGACCGGGCGCTCAAGGCCGCGCCGAACGACCCGCGCCTGTGGCACGTGAAGGGCCTGATCCATCGGCAGCATGAACGCCGCGAGCTGGCGATCCCGGCCTTCAGGCGCGCTGCCGACCTTGCTCCCAATGAGCCGCTGATCGTCCGGGGCCTCGCCCGCGTCTTGCTCGAAGCCGGCCTCCCTTGCGTCAACGAGTTCGTGCGGGCGATGAAAGTCGCGCCCAACAATCCGGAGGTCATCAAGGGGCTTGTCGCCGCGCTCATGGCCGACGGCAGGGCGGCGGAGGCGATCGCGGGTCTCGAGCAGGCGCTGCATCGGTCGCCGCTGTGGACCGACGGCCATGTCCTGCTCGCCCAGATGCGTTGGGCGGAGGGGGAGCGCGAAGGCTTTACCCGGAGCTTCGACGAGGCAGTCGCCCAGCACCCCAACAGCCTGGAGCTGCGCCGCGAGCAACTCGTGGCGCTACTCGAAGCCCGGCATTTCGATGACGTGTTAGCGCGGGTCGAGCAGGGCCGAAGCCTCTTCGGTGACCATATCTTGTTCATGTCTCACGAGGCGGGCGCCCGGTCGGAAAGCGGTGATCTGGACGCAGCCGACGCGCTGTTCAACGAACTCGCCAAGCTCGACTACGCCAATATCGAAATGTGGCACGTGCGGCACCTGCTGCACGCCGGCCGGCCGGCTGAAGCCAGCGCGATCATGGATCGCTGGCTGGACACGCAGGACCAGGGTCTATTCTGGCACTATGCGTCTTCGGCGTGGCGGTTGACCGACGATCCGCGGTCCCCCTGGCTGGAAGGCGACGAGCGGCTGGTCGGGGTGTACGACATTGGCGATCGGCTGCCTCCGCTCGACGATCTGGCCGAGACGTTGCGCAAGTTGCACGTCGCCAAGAGCGAGTTTCATTCGCAATCGGTGCGTGGGGGCACCCAGACCGACGGCAACCTGTTCCAGCGCATCGAGCCGGAGATCGTAGCGCTTCGAGAGGCTATTCGGCGGACGGTCGCCGAACATGCCGCGCAATTGCCCCCCGTCGATCCGAAGCATCCGCTCCTTCGGTCGCGTCCAGAGATGGTCCAGTTCACCGGCTCCTGGTCGGTGCGGCTGGTTGGCGGCGGCTTCCACGCCAATCATGTCCACCCGATGGGTTGGCTGAGCTCAGCGCTGTACATCGCGCTGCCGCCGGACCTCGGGAAGGAACAGGCTGGGTGGCTGACGCTCGGCGAGCCTCAGGCCGAGCTCAACCTGGACCTGCCGCCGCATCGGATGGTCGAGCCGAAGCCGGGCCGGTTGGCGCTGTTCCCGTCCTGGATGTGGCACGGCACCCGGCCGTTCGGCGAAGGCGAGCGGCTGACGGTCGCCTTCGATGTTGCGCGGGGACCCGACGGCTAACCGCCGGTCAAGTCATGGATTGGGTCGAGCTGCCGTTCGTAGTTGCGCCATCGGCCCGATGAGCGCGCGTGCAGCGGTTGGCGCACCTGCCAAACGCTCGCGGTTTTCACCGCTCGATCATGGCGATGGAAATCGAGCACGCCGTCCTCCCAGTCGAGATCGAGGAAATCGAGCAGCCCGGCGATGACCGGTTTCGGATCGAGGACCAGTGCGTCGTAGTCCGCATCGAAAATATCGGTGGGATAGAGTGCCTGCCAATGGTTCATCAGCCGGACGTACTGGTCGTGCCAGTGCGCTGCGTCCGCAAGATCCAGCGCATAGGCCATGCCCGGATCGAGATGGAGGAAGTAGAGCGACAGCAAATTGTCGCGCGGGTCACGTCGTGTGTGGACGATCTTCGCCGTCGGGAAGAGCAGCTTGATCAGGCCGATGTGCAGGAAATTGTCGGGCCGCTTGTCGGTCAGCACGCCATCGTGCGGCGGCAGCCCGGCGAGGTAGGTTTCGCGCCAGCGTTCGACGGTTGCCGCATCGGCAGTTGCGACGGATTCGGGATAACCGTCCATTGTCGCGACGAGCGCCGGGATCAGGTCGAGCTCGCCGCCCGCGTGCACTCGGCTGTGGCCGCCGAGAATCTGCTCAACCAGGGTCGAGCCCGACCGGAACAAGCCGCAAATGAAGGCCGCGGGCGCGTCTGCGGCCCCAACCGCCGGCTCCTTGAACGTTGCGATTAGCCGATCGACGAATGCCTCGTGGACGGACCGATCGTAACGCGCCCCGCTCGCGGCGCGACTCGCTTCGTTGGCCGCGCGGGCTGCTTCGAACGCCTCCTCATATGCGCCGGCGGCATCAAGCAGACCGGCGAGCGCGAAGCCGAGATCGGCCTGCTCGGCCGCATCCGCCGAACGAATGGCGCCTTGTAAGCGCGCTTCCAGGCCCGCGTCGCGCTCACTGGAATGTGAGATGCCGGCGAGTCGCGCCAGGGCGAGCGCGCTGCCCGGGGCGATCTCCAGGGCGCGTGTATAAGCGACCTTCGCCTGCTCCCGCTGCCCTACATCCTCGTGGAGGTTGCCGAGGTTGAGCAAAGCCGGGACGTAATCGGGGTTCCGATCGAGCGCGGCTTCCAGCTCCCGCATCGCGTCGTCGGGCCGGTGCAGGAAGTCCGACAGGATCACCGCGCGGTTGAGATGGACCTCTTCCGCGCCCGCCACGCCAAGGTCGAGCGCTTGCTGGTAGGAAGCGAGGGCATCATCGAACGCGCGGGCCTGCCGCTGCAGCCAGCCGAGGTTGTACCAGCTGTCCGCAAGGTCCGGCTTGGCCGTGAGCAGCCGCCGATAGGCGTCGATCGCCGCATCGGTCCGACCGAGCTTTCGCAACCGCGAGGCTTCGTCAAGCAGGTCCCGCCAATCGTCCACGCGATGCACCTAAACAGCCGCGGCGGCCCGCGTCGAGGTTGACGTGACGCTGCGGGCGGGCACCATACGGGCCGATGGACGAGGCGGCCCGCGCAAACAGCCAAGGACTCGCTGCGCTGCGCGCAGGGGACGCTCACGCGGCTGCCAAATATTTCGAGCGGGCATGCCGCGGTGACCCGGGCGCGGCGGAGCTGAGGATAAACCTCGCAACCGCCAGGCGTGTGCTCGGCGACGACGAAGCCGAGCGTAGCGCGCTCGAAGCTGCGCTCGCCATCGACCAGCGCAGCCTGATGGCGTTGATCCGTCTCGCGCAACTGCATGAGCGCCTTGGCGAGGAGGGACCGGCAACCCGCCGCTGGAGCGCGATATTGACGCTTGGATCGGCGATTGAGCAGCCGTCGCCCGAGCTACGCCAACTGCTGTCCCACGCGCAGACCTATGTCGAGCGCCAACGCGGG
>Ga0070696_100003138_pt1 | contig 11006 bp, 9 predicted proteins | sample KBSK1253metaG_FD_65474 | JGI IMG/M metagenome (GOLD analysis project Ga0070696, IMG submission 65474) | Corn, switchgrass and miscanthus rhizosphere microbial communities from Kellogg Biological Station, Michigan, USA - KBS K1-25-3 metaG | ecosystem: Host-associated > Plants > Roots >... | reverse complement strand
CCGCCAAGCCGGTGCTTTACGCCTGCAACGTCGACGAAGCCGACGCTGCGTCCGGCAACGCGCACTCGGACCGCGTGGCCGAAAGAGCCAAGACCGAAGGCGCCGAGGCGGTCGTGATCTCCGCGGCGATCGAGGCCGAGATCGCGACCCTGCCGCCCGAAGAGCGCGAGCATTTCCTCGCCGACCTCGGCCTCAACGAGACCGGCCTCAACCGGATGATCCACGCGGCCTACAAATTACTCGGCCTGATCACCTTCTACACCGCCGGGCCCAAGGAGGCGCGCGCCTGGACCACGCACCGCGGCGCCAAGGCCCCCGAAGCCGCCGGCGAGATCCACACCGATTTCGAGCGCGGCTTCATCCGCGCCGAGACCATCGCCTATGACGACTTCGTCAAATATGGCGGCGAGACCGGCGCCAGGGACGCCGGCAGGATGCGCTCGGAAGGCAAGGAGTACGTCGTCCAGGACGGCGACGTCCTGCTGTTCCGCTTTAACGTCTAGCTTCGCGGAACAGCCCGATCGCCAGCACCGCCGTGACCAGGATCGCGACGATGCTGATTGACTCGGCGATCGTGTGGCTGCCGACGATCACCTGGAAGTGAGTGAGCAGCCGGTAGGCGTGGAGCACTGCCATCACCGCGAAGATGATGGCGGCGATCATCGTGAACGGTCGGGTCATGTTCCCCTCCCTAGAACTTCACTCCGGTCCTGATGCCGAATGTCCGCGGGCGTCCGGGAACGACGAGCGTCCGCGTGCAGCTGCCGCAGTTCACGCCGCGCGACAGCTCGTTGCGGCTGTCGAACAGGTTGGTCACGAACAGCTCGACGTCCCAGCGCGGCCAGTCGAGCCCGGCGAAAAGGTCCACCGTGGTCGAGGAGCGGATGCGGCCGAGCCACAGGTTCGGATCGCAGGTCGGGAAGCCGACCGAAGTGCAATCGAACCCGACGCCGGACAATGGCGTCAGGTTGCGGAGCGACGCCCGCGCCGAGCCCTGGTACGCGATTCCGCCCTGGACATGCGCCTTGACGTCGGCCCACGCCGGCCAGCTGTAGCGTGCCGTTGCGGTCGCCTTGAACTTCGGGGTCACCGGCAGCCGGCTGCCGTCCGACACCGAGACGAAGCTCAGGCTGCAATCCGATGTCGTGTCAGCGACCGCGCCGCAGATGTTCCCCTTGGTCTTGGCGTCGGTGTAGGCCGCCGCCGCGTTGAAGGTGAACCCGCCGCGGGCGTAATTCACGTCGCTCTCGACGCCGTTGATGTTCGCGTCCTTGCCGTTGTGAATCTCGGTAAAGCTGTTCTGGCCGAGGAAGCTGAACTGGAATTTCTTCCACCGCTGGTGATAGACGGCCCCGTTCCAGCGCAGCGGCCCGAACGTCGTCTTCCACCCGAGCTCATAGTTGATCAGGAAGTCGGCATCATACGGCGGGATGTCGCCGCGGCGATTGATGCCGCCCGGCCGGAAGCCCTTCGACCAGGTCGCGTAGAACATGAGTCCGGGCCGCGGCCGCCAAGTGCCGTTGAGGCGGTAGATGAAGCCGCTGTCCTTGGCGCGCTTCGGCACGACCTTGCCATTAACGAAGTCGCCGAGATTGGTGCAGGGGCCGCCGGCGACGACCGGCGGCAACAGCGTCCGGTCGCTCGCGTAAGTGTCGGTATCGCGGTCATACAGGCGCTCGCCGCTCGCGGTCCAGCATTGCGCAACGCCGGTGCGATTGCTCCCGGCGGCGTTACGCGGGAAAGCCGAGAACGGCCCGTCACCGCCGTCGCCGGGGTTGCGGCCGAAGCCGAAGAAACCGATCAAGGTGTTGTCGAACTTGTACCATCGGCCGCCTGCGGTCAGCGTGATTTGCGGCGTGACGTCAAAACTCGCCTCCCCGAACGCCGCATAGTCGCGGTCGACGCGCTTCTGCTGGGTCAGCCATAGCGTCCCCGGAAGGCCGTTCACCGACAACAGCGGATCGAGGTTGTCGATCTTATAGTCCTGGTGAATCAAGTTCGATTGGCGCTGGTAGAACAGGCCGGCGATGACCCGGAAGCGGTTCTCGGCAGGCGACGCGATGCGCAGCTCCTGGCTCATTTTCTTGAAATGATCGGTGCCGATGATGAACTGCTGCGGGTTGATGAAATTGCCCGCCGCGTCCTGGTAGTAGAAATAAGCCAGGCCGCCGTACGCCGCATACAGCTGGTCGTAAGCGTCGGCATAATCGGCATAATCGCTGAGCGTGTAGGTCGTCCGGTCCATGTAGGCGCCGGCATAGGTGAGGTCGAAATTGGCGATCTTGCCCTGGATGGTGAGCGCGGCCTGCCAGAAGCGGTCACGGCGCACGTCGTCGCGGAAGCGATCGATGTTGAACTCGCCGAGCTGCGGATCGAAGAAGAAGACGCCGTTGGCCTTCATCTTCTGGTACATGAAGGTCGGCGTCGCGGTCCAATTGTCATCGAGGTCGACCTTCAGCGCCGCGCGCCCGCCGTAGGTCGTCAAGTCGTTGAAATTGTTCTTCTCCAGGCCGCTATTGGTGACGGTGACGTCGTCGACGCTGTCGTTGAAGATGTAATAGGTCCGCTCGCCGTGGATATTGTCGATGTAGCCCGCGTCCCGCTGGTAGAAGGCGGACCCGCGGAATGCGATCCGGCTCGCGACCGGCAGGTTGATCACCCCTTCGAGCTTGCCGCCCATCCCGCCATGGGCGACCGTGTTCAGCTCGCCGTCGATGCGGCCGGAGGTCTGACCGAGCTCGGGCTTGTTGGTGATGATGCGGATCGTGCCGGCTTCACTCGAGGCGCCGTAGAGCGTGCCTTGCGGCCCGGCCAGGCTCTCGATCCGCGCGATGTCGTAGATGTGGACGTCGAGCGTCCCGCCGATCGTCGTCACCGGCTGCTCGTCGAGATAGGAGCCGACCGACGGCAGGGAGCCCGAGTGGTTGCCGTCGCCGCCGGTCGCGACGCCGCGCATATAAACCACGGTGACCCCGGGCTGGGCCGACTGGAAGCTCACCGACGGCAGCTGTTTGGTGTATTGCTCGAAGTTCGAGATGTTGAGCTGGTCGAGCCGCCGCGTGCCGAGCGCCTGGACGCTGATCGGGACGTTCTGGAGGTTCTCCTCGCGCTTGGTCGCGGTGATGATGATCTCGGTCGGGTCGCGCGTCTGGCCGTCCTGCGCCGTCTGGGTGGTCGGCGGCGGCGCGGTCACGTCCGTCGCATTGGTCCCCGGTGCCGGGGACTGGCCGGTCGTCTGCGGTTCTGTCTGGGCGAAGGCCGGCGTGGCCAGTGCAGTCGACGCCAACAAGCCGAGGAGTGCGGCGCGGAACGTGCGATCGGTCATGGATTGCCCCCCATGAATATGTGGCGGCATTGCGACAGACGACCGCCCGCTTGTCAACGGGAGTTATGACGACCGCATAACGATTATCGATTTAGCGTTGCGGGAATGCCGCGGGCGCTTCGGGATAAGCATCGAGCACCGGGCCAAGCGCCCGCTTGAGCGGCTCGAGATGCGGCTCATAGGCCCGCCACTCATCGGTCGCGTCGCGATAGATCGGTTGCCGGACCTGCTCGGAGCTCGGGGTGCGGATCGCCCGGTCGGTCAGGTGGAAGTCGAGGCAGGCCGGCTCGAACTCGAGCCGGCAATAGGCGAGCAGCGCTCTGATCTCCGACTCGGTGTCGTCGACCATGCGTTCGTAGATCACGCGGTGGACCCGGCCCGGCAACGCCGAGTCGACCTGCGCCATCAGCCGCACATAATCGGCATAATAGGCCCCGACATAGTCGAGGGAGTAGGTGAAGGGCTGTCCCCGCGCGAAATGCTGGCGGAAATTGCTGAGACAGCAAGCGAGCGGATGCCGCCGCGCGTCGATGATCCTGGCGTTGGGCAGGATCAGCTGGATGAACGGCACGAACAGCCAGTTATTGGGCAGCTTGTCGATGAAGAACGGCCGGTCGGTCCGCCGCTGGACCCCCGCCTGCTTCAGATAGGCCTCACCGAGTTCGCGCCGGCGCTCCTCCGAAAGCTCGAGCATCCCCCTGGGATAGGGCCCAACCTTGCGCGCCAGCGCGGGAATGTCGGGAAGCTCGGACGTGCCCTCGACCAGGCTGTGCGAAGCGAGGATCTGCTCCATCAGGGTCGAGCCGGCGCGCGGCATGCCAACGATGAAGATCGGGTCGGGTGCCGAGCACCCTCCCGGCCGCTCGGCGAAGGCCTCCGCCGTGAACAGGTCGATGCAGCGGTCGACCGTCCGGCTGATCTTGTCGCGATCGTAGGGCTGGCTCTCGAGCCGCAGCGCATTGGCCGCCGAATAATGGCGGAAGGCGTCGTCGGTGCGGCCGGCGTCGTGCATCGCCTTGCCGAGCGCGAAATCGAGGTGGAATCGGTCCTCGTCGGCCAGGTCGGGGTTGGCCAGGGCCTGCTTCATCGCGGCGACGTCCGCGGCGGTGAATTTCACTGTCTTGAGGTTGGCCAGGCTCCACCATGCCTCGCCCAGCGCCGGCTTCACCGCAATCGCCCTGCGATAGGCATCGATCCCCTCGGCCAGACGGCCGACCGTCTTCAGCATGTGACCATAGCTCAGCCACACCCGCGCCTGCCGCGGAGTGCGCGCCAGCACTTCCTCATAGAGGCCGATCGCGTCCTCGAAATCGCCAAGGCGGGCGAGCGTTGCCGCCTTGAGGTTCCAGTGGCCGACCTCGTCGGGCTCGAGCGCGAACACGTCCTCGAGCAGCTCCATGGCTTCGGCGGGGCGGCCGGTGCGGCCGAGAATGAGCGCGAGGTTGGCCTTGGCGGCGGTCCAGCCGGGGGCCAGCTCGACCGCCCTTCGAAGCAGGTTCTCGGCGTCGCGCAGGCGCCCGATCCGCGCCGCCAGTTCCGCGAGCATGCGGATCGCGGCGACGTCGAACGGATCGTCCTTGAGGTGCGGCTTCAACAGCCGCTCGGCGACGTCGAGCCGGTTCTCGTTCATCGCCATCGCCGCCTCGACGAGGCGGGGATGCCATCGGCCGGGGATCGCTGCCTGGGTCGCCACGGCGCCGTCGTAGCGCGCTCCGCCCTCTCGCGCCAAGCGTCCCCGTCCGTTATGCGGCCGCATGATCTATTTCGAAGACCTGGTCGTCGGCGCCGAGCGCAGCTTCGGAAGTTATGAGGTGACGCGCGAGGAAGTCATCGAATTCGCCAGCAAGTACGATCCGCAGCCGTTTCACTTATCCGACGAGGCAGCCGCCAAGACCCATTTCGGCCGGATTGCCGCAAGCGGCTGGCACACCGCCGCCATGACCATGGCGGTGATCGCCCGCGCGGTCGTCAATGAGGAGCAAGCCGGGCTCGGCTCGCCGGGGATCGACGAGCTGCGCTGGCTGAAGCCGGTCTATCCGGGCGACACGCTCCACGTGCGCGGGAAAATCCTCGAAAAGACCCCGTCACGCTCGAAGCCGGACATGGGCTCGTTCCGGACCCGGACGACGGTCACGAACCAGGACGGCGTCCCGGTCATGACCTTCGTCTCGATCGTGCTGATCCGGCGCCGGCCGGAAGACGCTCCGGCCGGCTAGTCCGGCCTAGTCCTTGTTCGGACGGTCGCCGCCGCGATGCGAGCCGCGGTTCGAATTCGAACGCGTGCTGGTGTCGCTGCTGCTGCTCTTCGAGCTGCTCGACGAGGTCGAGGTGGACGAGCGGCCGCGCCAGCGGCTGTTGCCCGAATCGGAGGTGCCAGTCGTGGCCGACGAACGGTCGCGGCCGCGGTTGAAGCCGCTCCAATTCTCACGCGCGCGAACGGTCGTCGTGGTCGCGGTCGTGCCCGTGCCTGTGCTGCGGAACCGGGCGAATTTGTCGCGCCAATATTGCCGCTGCTCCTCGGTGATCGGGTGCCGGCGGCGGTCGCGGTCGTACACCCAGCCGCCAGTGCCCGGATAATAGAAGCCGTTGTACCAGCCCCAGTAGGGCGAGCCGCCATAATAGCCGCCGTAGCCGCCGTACGGCCGCCCGAACCCGCCGTAATAATAGGGGTCGTAATAGCCGTAGTCGTTGTAGCCGTAATTGCCGTAGCCGTAATTGCCGTAGCCGTAGTCGAGGCCGCCGTAGAGGCCGTTGTAGGCGCAGCCGCTGAGCGCGGCGCCGCTGACCAGGGCGAGCGCGGCGAAGCGAAGATGTGGAACGCGCATATCGAGTCTCCAGAACAACGGAGTTGATATGTTGTCCTGTCGCTCGGCCACGTGAATGGCCGCTGAATTTAGCCGGTGATGCCCGACTTGGACTTGGCGCGGCGGGCCTTCGCCTGGTTCTCGGGATCGAGCGCTCCGGTCACCCGCACCTGCCGCTTCGCCTCGGCCCAGATGTTGCGATAGGCGAGATAGGCGAGGACGCTTGCGAACAGCAGGAAGATGACCACCGACAGCCCCGCCGCGTGGCGCGCGGCGAGCCGCGGCTCGGCGGTCCACACCAGGAAGGCGGCAACGTCTCGCGCCTCATTCTCGAGCGTGTTCGGAGTGCCGTCGGCAAAGGTCACGTCACCGCCCTTCAGAGGCGGCGGCATCGCTAGGTTGAGGTTCGCGAAGTAGGGATTGTAGTGGAGGTTCGGCGGGGTCTTCGTGTCGGGGAACCGCTTCAGCAGTTCCGCCGGCTGGTTCTGGTAGCCGGTGAGCAGCGAATAGACGTAGGCCGCACCGCCCTCGCGCGCCTTGGTCATCAGCGACAGGTCGGGCGGCAACGCATTGTTGTTCGCCGCCCGCGCCGCGGTTTCGTTGGCGTAAGGCGCGGGGATCCGGTCGGAGGGCAGGCCCTTCCGCGTCGACGGCTCGCCCGTGTCGGGGTTGATCGTGGGCGTCGGGGTCTTCCAGTTGGCGGCGATCGCCTTGATCTCGGCATCACGATAGCCGAGCCCCTTCAGATCGCGGAACGACACATAGTTCAGGCTGTGGCAGCCCGAACAGACCTCCGAATAGACCTGGAAGCCGCGCTGCAGCTGGGCGTTGTCGAACTTGCCGAACGGCCCGTCGCTGGCGAGCCGCAACTCCTTATGCTCGCGGTGAAAGACTTCGCTCGCCAACTCTTCCGGCGGGTTTGTGAAATAGGCCGAAACGCCGCTGAAGAAGGAGATCAACACGACGACGGCGAACAGCGTGCCGGTCGCGCCGAGGATGAAACGAAGCATGGTCTGCCGCCCCCTTAAGCCGTGGCCACTGCGCCGCGGCGCGGCTTTTGCCCCGCCGGAGCCGCCTCCGCCGCCTCGCCGTGAAGCACCGAATCGGTGATCGACTTCGGCAACGGCAATGGCGTTTCGAAGCTCGAAACGAGCGGCAGGATGACGAGGAAGTGGAGGAAGTAATAAGCGGTGGCGAGCTGCCCGACCGCGACCCGCACAGGCGTCGGCGAGAAGCCGCCGGCCCAGCCGAGGATGATCACGTCGAGGATCAGGAGGACGAAGAACACGCGGAACAGCGGCCGGTAGCTGCCCGACCGCACCGGCGACTTGTCGAGCCACGGCAGGAAGAACAGCAGCAGGATCGAGCCGAACATCGCCAGCACGCCCCACAGCTTCGCTTCCAGGATGAAGTCGACGGTAAAGCTCTTGAGGATCGCGTAGAACGGCCAGAAGTACCATTCGGGAACGATGTGCGCCGGCGTCGCCAGCGGGTTCGCCTGGATGTAATTGTCCGGGTGGCCGAGATAGTTGGGCGCGAAGTAGGTCACTATCGCGTAGGCCGTCAGCACGGCCGCCGCGAACCAGCCGTCCTTGGCTGTGTAGAACGGGTGGAACGGCAGCGTGTCCTTCTCGTCCTTGACGTCGACTCCGGTCGGATTGCCCGAGCCCGGAATGTGCAGCGCCCAGATGTGCAGGATCACCACCGCGGCGATGATGAACGGCAGCAGGTAATGGAGCGAGAAGAAGCGGGTCAGCGCCGCCTGGTCGGGCGCATAGCCGCCGAGCAGCCACTGGCGGATCGGCTCGCCGACCAGCGGGAACGCCGAGAAGAAGCCGGTGATGACCTGCGCGCCCCAGTAGCTCATCTGGCCCCAGGGCAGGACGTAGCCCATGAAGGCGGTCGCCATCATCAAGAGGTAGATCACCAGGCCGAGCATCCACACCAGCTCGCGCGGCGCCTTGTACGATCCGTAATAGAGCCCGCGGAAGATGTGGATGTAGGTGACGATGAAGAAGAAGCTCGCGCCGTTCATGTGCGCGTAGCGGATCAGCCACCCGGCGTTGACGTCGCGCATCAGGTGCTCGACCGAGCCGAACGCCCCGTCCGCGGTCGCGTAATACCACATCGCCAGCACGATCCCGGTGACGATCTGGATGGTGAGGAAGATCCCGGCGAGCACGCCGAAGTTCCACCACATGTTGAGGTTGCGCGGGACCGGATAGCCGCCGCCGACGGCGCCATAGACGACGCGCGGGAGCGGCAGCCGCTCGTCGAGCCACTTCATCATCGCGCTTTTGGGTTCGTAGGGCTTGGCCCAGGAAAAGCTCATCTCTTGGCTAACCCCCTCAACCGATCTCGAGCTTGGTCGGCGCCGTGAATTTATATTCCGGCACCTGCAGGTTGAGCGGCGCCGGCCCCGAGCGGATACGCCCCGCGGTGTCGTAGGCCGAGCCGTGACACGGGCAGAAATAGCCGCCGTACGGCCCGCGGTTCTCACCCTCGCCGATGCCCAGCGGCACGCAGCCGAGGTGCGTGCACACGCCCATCGTCACCAGCCAGTTGGCGTGCCCCGGCTTGGTCCGCTCAGCCAGCGTCTGCGGGTCGCGCAGGGCACTGGCGTCGACCTTGTTCGCCTCCGCGATCTCCTTCGGCGTCAGGTTGCGCACGAACACCGGCTGCTTGCGCCAGCTGACCTTGATCCCCTGGCCAGGCTGGATCTTGGAAATGTCGACCTCGGTCGAAGCCAGCGCGAGCACGTCGGCCGGCGGCGACATCTGGACGATCAGCGGCGCCAGCGCAGCGACGGCCCCAACCCCGGCGAAACTGACCGCGGCCACGTTGAGGAAGTCGCGGCGGCGCACGCCGTCCACGCCTGCGTTGTGTGAACCCTCAGCGGACCGAGCCTTGGTGGCCATGCTTTCCCTTTGACGCGATTGCCATGTCGTGCCGAACGGCACTTGTGCGACCTCGCTCCTGACCGCGATCCGGGGCGATTGGCGGGCCTGATAGCGACCACATGTGGGGTGGACAAGGGGCCGAATTGGGCTGCAGGAAAGCCCCGCCATGACGGGCACGGACGCTCTGAACCGCGACTTCAAGCGCTACGATCAGGTCGAGAAGGCGCACACCTATCGGCTCGCCGAGGGCGCAGGCGACGAGTTCGACGAGGACTATGCGATCGCCACGCTCGACATCGGCCCGTTTCTCCACGGCGACGCGCGGGACCGGGCCCGTTTCGCCGCGGCGTTCGGAGCCGCGCTGCAGGAGATCGGCTTCGCGGTGCTGACCGGGCACGGGGTCGATCCGGCGCTCTACGACGCCATGCACGACGCGGTGCTCGACCTGTTCGAATCGACGCCGCTCGCCGAGAAGATGCGCTTCCGTGCCGAGCGCCACGGCTCGGTCGCCCAGGGCTATTTCCCGATCGAGCACACGAGCGAAATCCATCCGGACCTGGTCGAAGGCTGGGTGTGGTGCCGCCGGGCATTCGACCTGCCGCTGGATCGGGATCGACCGTTCCGCGCGGAGGATTACTGGCCGCGCGCGGAATATGAGCGCCGGTTTCGCCGCCTGGTCGTCGCGCACGAGGCGCTCTTCGTCCCGATCGCGCAAGCGATGCTGCACGGCATCGGTTGCGATCCGCACTTGCTCGACCGGCGGCTCGCGGGCACCAATTTCGGGCTTCGCCTGAACTATTATCCGCCAATGACCAGCGGCCAGGACCGGTCCGGGGCCGGCCGGCTGCTCGGCCATGAGGACGTCGACCTGTTCACCCTGCTGCCGGCCCCGAGGAACGAAGGGCTGCAGGTCTGGAACCATCGCAGCGGCAAGTGGGTACGCCTGGACGCACCGCCCGGCTCGATCATCCTCAATACTGGCGACTACATGCAGCGGATCACCAACGACCGGCTGCCGTCGACCAGCCACCGCGTGGGCAAGCCGCGCGACGGTTCGCACCTCGCCGGGGCCCGCGTGTCTTTCCCGACGAACGTCTACTTGTGGGAGGACGAGATGCTCGAGGTGCTGCCGGGCCTCGGCCCACCCAAATATGAGCCGATCAAGGCGATCGCTTTCCACACGCGCAGCACCAGCAAATTCTACGGCGATGATTACGCCGTGGAGTCGATCTAGAGCAGCGGAACCGTTGCCCCCTGGGCCTTGTGCTGCTTCCAGCCGAGATAGGCCGCGCGCGCCATCACCGCGGCGGCATAGACTACGACCACGATCACCAGCCAGCGCAGATATTCGAGCTTCATGGAGACGACGATATAGGCGGCGACCAGCACGCCCGGGATCCCGCCGAGCGCAAGCCCGACCACGACCTTCAGGTCCATCTGCCCGAACTGGATGTGCCTGATGCCGGCGCCGGTGCCCATCAGGGCGGCGCCGGACGCCATGACCGGGAAGCAAAGGCGCGGATCCATGCCCAACAGGCTCAAGAATACCAAAGTCGGGGCGTAATTACCGACGCCGAAGTTCAAGAGGACGCCGAAGCCGAAGCTGGCCGCGATGGCGACGGCCGTCAGCAGGGGCGGCAGGCCGGCCGCGGTGCCGCCGACTGGCATCCAGTTCAGATTGCTCATCGTATAGGCAATCGCCGCAAGCAGCAGGCCGATCGCGACCGTCAGCTGGACGACCCACACTCGCGCCCTGGCGACCATCGGCGCGCCCACGAGCCCACCCGTCAAGACCGCAGTGGCCGATCCGAACAGCAACACCGGATCGACCTTCACCCCCAGCTTCCACAGGAAATATGCGGTTTCGATCAGTACCGGCGGCGTCAGCCCGACCAGCATGGTCGGCGGGATCAGCCGATCGGGCACCAGCTTGCGGAATTTGAACCAGGCGGTAGTCGGCGCGAACGAACCGATGCC
>Ga0070696_100003137_pt1 | contig 11007 bp, 9 predicted proteins | sample KBSK1253metaG_FD_65474 | JGI IMG/M metagenome (GOLD analysis project Ga0070696, IMG submission 65474) | Corn, switchgrass and miscanthus rhizosphere microbial communities from Kellogg Biological Station, Michigan, USA - KBS K1-25-3 metaG | ecosystem: Host-associated > Plants > Roots >... | reverse complement strand
CCACGACTTCGCCGATGAGACCGGCGAGATCGGCGACCGCGCCGCCCAGCTGGCCGGTGAACAGCTTGAGCAGGACTGCCTGCTGCTCGTCGCTCGACCGTTCATCGACGAACACGACGGCCTTCCAGGACTTCGGGGTCAGGATGTTGCCGGGGATGTGGGCGGAGACCGCCATCGTCAGGCCACCCACGTCGACGCCCTCGATCGAGCCCTTCTCGATGCCCCAGGCGATCGTCGTGTCGCACGTCTTGTAGTCCGGGTCCTCACCGACCCAGCACGGGCACAGGACGTTGCAGGTGCAGACCTCGAGCAGCCGTCCCTCGATCTCGTACGCCATGTCGCACTCTCCTCGTCGCGCCCAGTGTATCGGTCGGTCGACCGATGTCGGTCGGTCGACCGAATCTAACGCAAGAAGGGGCGTTGTCAAGGGGCAAGTTGCGGGCGAGACCTTGCCCCGTTCCCGCTCGGGCTTGAAGTGACCGAACGGAAGGAGGAGGAACGCCTTCTTGGAATACGCGAGGCGCAGGGGGCGTCAGAGGCCCGCGACCTTCACCAGCTCGAGCTTCTCGTCGCCGCCCGCGACGTCGGCCTCGCGGATCTCGCCGATCCCCTTCGCATAGGCCTTCTCGCTCAGCACGCTCGGCTCCAGCGGCGTCCACTCCGCCGTGACCAGCACGCCCGAATACGACCCGGCCGGCACCTTGAGGGTCTGGTCGATGAGCAGGACGACGAAGTGATCCTCGGCCTGGCCCGGATAGAACTCCTGGGCGCCGGAGTAGCCGACTGCGGGATCGGTCGGCATGAAGATCCCGGGCCGGGCGCCGTCGACGCCGGTCTCCCACGAGCCCTCGGTGCTGACGATCTTGCCCGCCTCGTCGAGCTCCGCGGTCTCCTCGCCGAAGTACCAGACGTTGCCCGCGCGATCCTGGACGTACCAATCCTCGGTCTTCTCCGCAAGCGCACCGGCGAGGGTCAGCTCGTCGTGAACGACGACGCACGTGACCCCGGCGACGACCTTCGTCTCGCTCGTGACGGCAAACGTGTCGACCGCCTTCTCGCCGTCCTTGATCCCGCGGTACGTGTAGGTCGTTCCTGGCTTCAACGGGAACCAGGGGTTGTCGATGGCCGCGACGAAGTTCGCCGGGTCGATCGAGCCAGCGGCGGCAGCCGACGAGCTCGCGCTCGCGACGACCGAGGGGCTCGCGGCCGGCGGGGTCGCCGCGGGCGCCGCCGTCGTGGCGGGCGACGCGCTGGAGACGATCGCCGGCGTGGGCGTCGCGGTCGAGCCGCAGGCGACCACGATCAACGTCGCAAACGGAATCAGCGCGCCCTGGCGCGCGACGGGGGATCGCACGGCAGCCTCCTGTGCGGTCCCCCATTGTCTCCCCGCGGTCTATCGCCGGCCGCTAGCGACGAACGACGACCACCTCGAACGACGCTGCCGTCGGCGGGAACCCGGTGTCGAACTTGGCGTTGACCGCGGCCAGCCGGTTACCCCAGCGGGCGACGGTGGTCGGGGTCTGGAAGGCGCTGTCCGTTGTCACCTTGACGACGGTCGCCGACGAGAGGGCAGCGGACAGTCGGAGTTCCGTGATCTTGTAGCCGGTCACTCCGTCGGTACCGTTCTGAACGGCCCAGAGGCGACCGGCCTCGTACAGGATCCCGTCGACGGTCGGGAGGTTGGCCCCGGCGATCGGGGCGCTGGCGCCCGTCGCGGGGTTCACCGTGTAGAGGGTTGCGTCGCCACTGTGGGCGACGATCAGCCTCGAGACGTCCGGGCTTGCGGCGATCCCGTTCATGTTGAAGGCTGCCGACAAATGCGCCGCGGGCCCGGTCACGGTCAGCGTCGAGAACGCGCCGACCGAGCCGTCGGCCGCGATCGGCACGCGATACAGCTTCGGGGCCGCCGAGTCGGTGAACCAGGCCGAGTCATCGGTGACGATGACGTCGTTGATGATCGAGCCGGGCGGCGTCCCGAACTGGTACTGCGCCACGCCGGCGCCCGTGGCCAGGTCGTAGACATAGCCCTGCCCCGCGAACCCACCGGCGACGAAGAGCAGGCCGTGGTCGAGGTCCGCCTTGAGGCCGAGCGCCATGCGGCCGGCCGGGGCATCGATCCAGCGGGTCACGTCGCCCGTGCGGAGGTCGCCCCGGAAGATGTCGCCGGAGAAGAGCTCGCCGGCATAGAACGTGGAACCCGCGCCGGTCGCCACGCCCTCGGCAGAGGTGGCCCCGGGCAACGTGATCGTGTGGGGGAAGGGCGGCGCCGCGGTTGCGGTCGTCGCGCCGGCAAGCGCGAGGATCGCGGCGACGGAGAGCGCGCGGACGAGTGACTTCATTGGGGCAGTCCTCCGGCAACGAGGGGCACGTCGGCCGGCCGCGAGATCGGCGGCGGGACAAGCGTGGATACGAATCCTGCACCGCATCGGTTCGCGCGGCAACCGCCGCGATGACAGTTCTGCTCACGATGGCTGCCAGCGTCAGGCCGGCTCCTCGTACAGCCCCAGCAAACGACCGCGGAGTGAGGTCGCCCGCCCGATCAGCTCCAGGAACGCCGAGCCGTCGAGGGCGAGCACGACGCCGTCGGCCATTGCCGTAACGGTGGCCGTCCGGGCCGCCCCCCGAATGAGGCCGATCTCGCCGAAGACGTCGTCCGGCCCGAGATGGCGCAGCTCGATCTCCGTGCCCGCATCGGTCAGCTGACTGACGATGTACTCACCCGATTCGATGATGTAGAAGCGGTCCGCCGGATCGCCCTGCCGGACGACGGTGTCGCCGGACGCGACCGGGACCGCGACGAGCTTTCCGAGCGCCCGCTCCAGCGCCGCGGAGCCGACGCCCGCGAACAACGGCAGCCGGGCAACGCGGGCCAGGGTTGCCTCGAACGGGCTGGGCGCCCTGGTGGCCGCCCCGCCGATGAGGAGGACCGAGGCGCCCCCGGCGGCCGCCATGACGACGCCGAGGACGGCGAGGATCGGCCACGGACCGCCAGCCGCGACGAGGATCGGGAGCATGAGCGACCCGAGGACTTCGGCGAGCGTCCCGACGGTCATCAGCACGCCGAGCCCGCGGCCACGGATCCGATCTGGGATGACGCGCTGGAAGATCGTCGTCGTGACGACCTCGAGGACGAGGTTTCCCGCCGAGGCGAGGGCGATCGCGACCATCGCGCCGACGACGAACCCCGACGCGCCCATCACGACGAGGCCCCCGGCGATGGACAGCACCCCGAGCGTCAGCGCCGGCGCCAGACGCCGCCGAAGGACGAGCGCGCCGGACACGATCGCACCGGTCACGCCGCCGATGCCGATCGCCGTGTTGAGAAGCCCCGTCGCCGCTTCCCCGGCGTGGAGGACATCGGTCGCCAGCAGGACGGTGAGGACCGGGATTCCGCCGACCAGCAGATAGCCGGTGAAGTGCAGGAGCCCGATGCCGACCATCGGCCGGACGGCGGACCGGACATCGGCGGGCGGTTCCTGGGTCGCCGGGGTCACGGTGGCCTCCGGCTTCGGCGCCGAGCGAGCACCGCCATAGGACGGAGGCAGGCCCCACAGGATCGCGGCGATCACGAGGAACGTCGCCGCGTTGATCGCGAACGCGAACGTCACGCCGCCCGCCGCCACGAGCAGGCCGCCGAGCGCGGGGCCGATGACGAACCCGACGTTGTCGAGGCTCGCCCAGGCGCTGTTCGCCGGCCCCAGCTGCCGCTCGTCACCGGCCAGCGCGGGGATGTAGGCCCCGATCGCCGGATAGAAGAACGTCGAGAAGCACGCGGCCAGGACCGACAGCGCGATGATCGCCACGACGGGCCCGTTCGTCGCGACGAGGACGCCCATCCCGACCATGCAGGCGGCGCGGGCGAGGTCCGTGACGAGGAGGATCAGCCGCCGGTCGAACCGGTCCGCGACGATGCCGGCCGGGATCGACAGGACGACGTACGGCAAGGTCCGGAGCGCACCGAAGGCGCCGAGGAGCGTCGGGTCGGCCGTCTCGCGGTAGATCACGACGAGGATGGCCACGATGTACAGCCAGTCGCCGATCGCCGACACGAACTCGCCGCCGAGCAGCCGGGTCAACGGCCGATTGGCGAGCAGTCCCCGGTAGGCGGCGAGGGCGCTCACGCGCCGGAGTCTATCGAGCGTGGGTGGCGCCGGGGCCAGGAATCGGATCGCCCGTCGCGTCTTGGGTCACGACGGGCGATCAGATGACGGTGGGGAGATCCCGCGGAAGCCTGCCATGGCGTGCAGCGCGACGGCTTGAGACCAGATTGCGGTCTGTGCTTCGCCGACGCATCACTCATCTGTCGTATTCGCGGGTACGACCGTTCGCGAGTAGCATCCTGCAACTCAGTTCCCCGTTGCCCGGAGTCACCGCGTGAAGATCGGCCTCCAGATCCCCTCGTTCTCCTGGCCCGGCGGCGCCGAGGCCATCGGCCCGACCCTTTGCCGGATCGCCCGCCAGGCGGACGACGTCGGGTTCGACTCGATCTGGGTCATGGACCACTTCTTCCAGATCCGGGGCGTCGGGCCTGCCGAGGAGCCGATGCTCGAAGGCTGGACGGCGCTCGGCTTCCTGGCGGCGCAGACGCAACGAGCCCGGCTCGGGCTGATGGTCGGCGGCGTCCACTACCGGCTCCCGGGGCTGTGGGTAAAGGCGGCGACCACGCTCGACGTCCTGTCAGGCGGGCGGGCCTGGCTCGGGATCGGAGCTGCGTGGAACGAGGACGAGTCCCGCAGTCTCGGCTTCCCGTTCCCGCCGCTCGGCGAGCGCTTCGAGATGCTCGAGGAGACGCTCCAGATCGCCCACGAGATGTGGCAGGGCGAGCGGGGCAGCCAAGCCCGGTTCGACGGCCGGCAGTACCACGCGACGCGATTGATGAATTCGCCGCAGTCCATCTCGCGGCCGCGCGTGCCGATCATGATCGGCGGCGGCGGCGAGCGGAAGACGCTCCGGCTGGTCGCCCAGTACGCAGACGCCACGAACGTCTTTGGCGGACCCGAGCAGATCCATCACAAGTACGAGGTGCTGCGGGGGCACTGCGAGGCGATCGGGCGCGACCCGAACGAGATCGAACGGTCAACCCTTCAGTCGATCCACCTCCAGCGCCGGCCGCCGAGCGCTTACGTCGACTGGTTCGGCGAGCTCGGCGATGCGGGCGCTCAACACATCATCGTGAGCGTCTCGGACGTCCACGACCCGGCCCAGCTCGAAACGATCGGCCGGGACATCGTGCCGCAGGTCCACGCCCTGTAACGCACGTTCGCGTTGGCACTACCTGCTCAAACGGTCATGGGGAGACCGTTGTCCGAAGCGTCGGCGGATCGGCGTCGCGATGACGGGGTTCCGGTAGCCGTCGGCGGCTAATTCCGGCTCTCGAAACCGTCCATTCGGACCGGACGTGGCCCGCGATCACCGCCAAGAGTCTGGGGATGATCGTCTGAGCGGGTCGGGCCGGTCGCCCGAGCGCCGCCACTACGGAAGCGGCGACAGCGGCGCCGCTCGTCGGTCCTCCTGCCGCTCCAGCTGCTCGATCGCGATGACGATCGCCAGCGCCAGCGGCTCGTCGAAGTCGTCGGCCACCTTGACGCCGTACGTGTCGTGCATCGAGAACCAGCTCCGCGATGCCTCCACGACGGTCGCCCCGTCGCGCGTCACGACAAACTCGTGGTCGAGGAAGTCGCCCGACGCCTCCAACGCGCCGCCGTCGGCGAGCGCGATCGCGAACCGGTCCCCGAAGAACGCGAGCAGCGCCTTCTGGACGGTCGCCACTGCGGCGCCATCCCGGGTCACATCGAAGGTCGACCGGAACGACAGCACGCGCTGGTGCAGCGTGTAGATCAGCGTCCCGTGCGGGTCCAGAAGGTCGAGCGTCCGGCCGATCGCGAACGTCTTGCCGTCGACCTCGAAGGCCCGGTTGCCGGCGTCGTCCTCGATCCAGGCGTCGCCGCCGAACGAGAACAGGGCCTGGTGCAGCGCATAGAGCTTCGGCATGGGCGATAGTCTGCCAAGGCCGACGTTGCCGGGCGTCTCGCGGACTCCGGGCCGGCCGCGTCGCGATACCCCCGGGGGGTATCCGTTCCGTGCTACGATGAGAACCGATGAGCGACGAACCCGAGAAGCCAAAGGACCCGTTCGCCGGCCTGACGATCGACTTCGGGGGCGGCGAAACGGCGAACGGGAGCGGCGATGCCGGGCCGATCTCCTTCGGCCCTCCGATCGCCTTCGATGCGCCTCCGGCGACGGTCTCCATTCCCCGTTCCAAGCGGCCGGGCGGGCCGGATGACGGCGCCGACCGCGACGCGAAGCGGACGAAGCTGCTGATCATCGGATCGGGCCCGGCCGGACTGACCGCGGCCATCTACGCCTCGCGGGCGAACCTCGAGCCGATCGTCCTCGCCGGCGTCGTGCCCGGCGGCCAGCTGATGATCACGAGCGACGTCGAGAACTATCCGGGCTTCCCCGAGGGGATCCTCGGCCCGGAGCTCATGGCGAAGTTCCGCGAGCAGGCGGAGCGGTTCGGCAGCCGGATCTTCGACGTCGACGTCGAGCGGGTCGACTTCTCCGAGCGGCCCTTCCGGGTCTGGGCACGCGGCATCGAATACCGCGCCGACTCGATCGTCGTCGCGACCGGGGCGTCGGCGTTGTGGCTCGGCCTGGAGAGCGAGACGCGGCTCCGCGGCCGCGGCGTCTCCGCGTGCGCGACCTGTGACGGCTTTTTCTTCCGGGACAAGGAGATCGCGGTCGTCGGCGGCGGCGACACCGCCCTCGAGGAGGCGACGTACCTGACCCGCTTCGCGTCGAAGGTCCACCTCCTCCATCGCCGCGACTCGTTCCGAGCGTCGGCGATCATGGTCGACCGGGCGTACGACAACCCCAAGATCGAGGTCCACACGAACACGGCGGTCGAGGAGGTCCTCGGCGGCGCGAAGGTCGAAGGCCTCCGCCTCCGCGACACCTCCACCGATGCCGTGACCGATGTCGCCATGGAAGGGCTCTTCGTCGCGATCGGCTACCGCCCGAACACGGAGGTGTTCAAGGACTGGCTCGATGTCGACGAGAAGGGCTATCTCGTCGTCCGCGACGAGACCGGCTCGAAGATCGAGGGCGTGTTCATCGCCGGCGACGTCCACGACCACCGCTACCGCCAGGCCGTGACCGCGGCCGGCGACGGCTGCAAGGCCGCGATCGACGCGGAGCGCTGGCTCGAGTCGCAGGGCATCAGCGAGGCGACGACGGCGACAGCCTGGTAAGCGGCGCTCGCTCGGCGCACGGCACGGGTACCGCCAGCCGATGCGATTCCGTCTAACGAATCTGAGGCGGCCGTTACGCGGCGAGATCGAGGCTATTGACTCACTGGGCGGTCATTGGTCAGGACTAGTCGGGGTATCCACGCACGGCCAAGCTCGCCGGCCTCTCGACGTGCTGCGGTATGACCACCAGGGATTCGTTCGACGCAAACGTAGGTTGCGTAGCTCTTTGCCGGCTCGGATGGGCCGATCCAGCGAGGAACCGTTCGCCCATGTTCGACGAGGTGATAGCGTCCCGCCCATGAGCCGGACGCGCACCGCAACCCTGATCCACGAAGGCGGAATGCGCTTCGTCGCGACGACCGGCACCCACCGGACGATCGTCTTCGGCGACCACCCGGCGAAGGGCGAGCTGTCTCCGGTCGAGACCCTCGCGGCCGCGCTCGGGGCCTGTTCCGCGATGGACGTGGTGTCGATCCTCGAGAAGAAGCGTCAGGTCATCACCTCGTATCGAGTCGAGGTGGAGGGCAACCAGCGCGACGAGTATCCGCAGGTCTACACGCGGATCGACGTCACCCACGTCCTCGAGGGCACCGTCCTCCTGGAGGCCGCGGTCCGGCGGGCGATCCATCTGTCGGCGTCGAAGTACTGCCCGGTCAACGCCGCGCTCTCGGCCGGCCCGACGGAGGTCCACCACCGCTTCCGGATGCGGTGCACGGGCGCGGCGCCCCACGAGGCTGAAGGTGAGGTCACGGTCACCGGACCCGAACGGCGCACCGACATCATCCCTGACCCCGAACCGCAACCGAACTCCTACTAATCATCTAGAACTTCTCTGCTATGCTCCCGGGCGCGGCCGAGACGTCGATGCCGCCCACCCAGGAGTTGACGATGCCGTCCGCCATCCCCACCGGAGCCACGACTGGGCTCCCGCCCGCCGGTCGCATCGACCCGCGGGGCCATCGGTTCGGTGCCGGGGTCTCGGCCGTCCTCCTGATCGTCGCGTTCGTCACGAATGCCCCGTGGCTCGTCGCGGTCGCGTTGCTGTCGATCGGCGTCAGCGCGGCGTTCGGGCTGCGCTACTCGATCTACGGGGTGATCTGGCGGCGGATCGTCCGGATCGCGCGCCTTGGCCCGACGGAGCCCGAGCACGAGTACCCGCCGCGGTTCGCGCAGGTCCTCGGGAGCACGGCCCTCGTGCTCTCCCTCCTCGCGTTCATCGTCGGCGCGACGGGCCTCGGCTGGCTCTTCGCCCTCGCCGTCGCCGGCCTCCAGTCCCTGCTCGCCATCACCGGCTACTGCCTCGGCTGCCGCCTGTACTTCCTGCGCTGGTGGGTGCCCGACCTCGTGACGCGGATCTGGACGCGCGGCGGCTCGCGGGCCGGTGGGCTGACGGGAGCGAAGATCAGCTACCGCTGAGGCTCCTTGCATGACTATACGGGGGAGATGTATAGTCATGCGGTCATGGCCGACGTCCGTCCGATCGCCCTCGATCTGATCCTGTCCCCCGTGAGGGACCACGCGTGCTCCGGCGCGCCGGCGCGTCTGTGAGCGCGGGAATCGACACCGGGACTGCCCCCTCGACCGCGATCGCGACGGACCGCCGGCCGGCCTCGCCCGATGCCCGGATCCGCGTCGGGATCATCGGCGCGACGGGCTACGTCGGCGCCGAGCTGATCCGGCTCCTGAGCCGCCATCCACGCGCGACGATCGTCGGCCTGCAGGGCCGCGACCGCCACGCCGAGCCGATTGGCTCGACCCATGCCCACCTGGCGGGCACCGGCCTGACGGTCGACTCCGAGCTGCCGCCGATCGACGCCGTCTTCCTGGCGCTTCCCCACGGCACGGCCGCCGGCCTCGTGTCCGGGATCGTCGCCGACGGGACGGCCGTGATCGATCTCGGTCCGGACTTCCGCCTCCGGAATCCTGCGGACTACCCGACCTGGTACGGCTTCGACCATCCGGAGCCCGACCTCCTCGCGACCGCCGTCTACGGCCTGCCGGAGCTCCATCGCCAGGAGCTGCACGCCCTCCGGACCGCGGACCGCGCCGTCGTCGGCAGCCCCGGCTGCTACCCGACCGCGACGCTCCTCGCTCTTGCGCCGCTTGCCCGGGCGGGTCTGATCCGCGATCTCGTCGTCGATGCGAAGAGCGGGGTCTCGGGCGCGGGTCGCGACGCGAAGCCCGACCTGATGTTCGGCGAGGTCAACGAGAGTGTGAAGGCATACGGGATTGGCGGCCATCGCCACGTCGCGGAGATCGAGCAGGAGCTCGCGGCGCTGGGCGCCGATACCGGCGTGACGAACCCGGGCGTTGCCCCAGTCGACTTCCTGCCCCACCTGATCCCGATGACGCGGGGCATCCTCTCGGCGGCGCACGTCCGCCCGACGCGACCGACGACGGGGGCCGAGCTGGCCGAGCTCTACGCCGCGGCCTACGCCGACGAGCCATTCGTGACCGTCGTCGATGCGGCGCCAGCCACGAAGCACGTCCTCGGCAGCAACCACGCCCGCGTCTTCGTCCACCACGACCCGCGGACCGACCGGATCCTCGCGATCGGCGTCATCGACAATCTCGTGAAGGGCGCCGCCGGCCAGGCGATCCAGGCGTTCAACCTCGTCCACGGCCTGCCCGAGACCCTGGGTCTCGAGGGGCTCCCTTTGGCTCCGTAACGGGCGGCCGGCCATGGCGACCGTCGCCACCACCCAGCCTCTCTCCGCGCTGCCGACCAACCTCCCGCCGGTCGAGCGACGCGCGGCGATCCCGGCCGGATTCGTCGCCGCGGGCGGCGTGGCCGGAATCAAGGCCTCCGGCCGCCCGGACCTGGCCATCGTCGCGACCCTCCCGGGGCCGGACGGCGATCGGGCTCCGGCGGCCGTGGCCGCGGTCTACACCCCGAACGCGTTCGCGGCCGCGCCCGTTCGCTTGTCGCAGGCCCACCTCGCGGCCACGGAGCCCACCGGCGACGGCGGCTTCGGCTGGGCGACGGGCGTGATCTCGACGAGCGGCTGCGCCAACGCCGCGACCGGAGCGGCCGGCGATGCCGACCAGGCACAGGTGGCGGGGTTCCTGGCCGCAGCGCTCGGGACGCCGGTCGAGCGGACCTTGCTGCTCTCGACCGGGGTGATCGGGACCCGCCTGCCGCTGGACGTCGTCGAGGCAGGGGTCGCCGCGATCGCGCCAAAGCTGGCGGCTTCCGACGCCGGCCTCGCCGCCGCTGCGGAGGCGCTCCGGACGACCGACTCGACCGTGAAGTCGGCGACGGTTTCGCTGACGATGCCCGACCCGGACGGGCTCGCGGTTCGCCCTGTTCGCGTCACCGGGATCGCGAAGGGCGTCGGGATGATCCACCCGCGGATGGCGACGATGCTGTCGGTCGTCTTGACCGACGCGTCGGTCGAGCCCTCGACGCTGTACGGGCTGCTCCGCCCCGCCGCCGCGCGGACGTGGGATCAGCTGAGCGTCGACGGAGACACCTCGACGAACGACACGGTGTTCGTCCTCGCCTCGGGTGCCGCCGGCGCCGCGCCCGTCCGTGCCGGCACGCGCGAGGCAAGCCAGCTGGGTGGCGCGATCGAGGCGGTCGCGCGGGACCTGGCGCGCCAGCAGGCGGCCGATGGCGAGGGTGCGACCACGCTGATCACCTGCCAGGTGTCGGGGGCGGTCGACGACGCCGACGCGCGGGCCGTGGCACGGGCGGTCATCTCGTCCTCACTGGTGAAGGCGGCGGTCCACGGGCGAGACCCGAACTGGGGCCGGG
>Ga0070696_100003132_pt1 | contig 11013 bp, 8 predicted proteins | sample KBSK1253metaG_FD_65474 | JGI IMG/M metagenome (GOLD analysis project Ga0070696, IMG submission 65474) | Corn, switchgrass and miscanthus rhizosphere microbial communities from Kellogg Biological Station, Michigan, USA - KBS K1-25-3 metaG | ecosystem: Host-associated > Plants > Roots >... | reverse complement strand
CGTCGCGTCGCCTGGTCCCCCTGTCAACTGTAGATCTACTTTGAGACCAAGTGACTCAAGATCTGAGACAACATCCTGAATCGATCGCCTTCGCGAACCGTAACGACCAGTCTTGGGATTGGAGATCAGTGTTGCCTTGCGCGTAGCCATGTGGCTAAGTGTGAAGCAGGACACCCGCGTCACGCAAATCGTCCGTCTCGAAGCCTTCCGTAAAAGATTCATAAATGGGTGCAAGAAGATTACGGGCTTCGTCGGCTTTGCCCTGAGATCGATAAAGCCGCGCGAGGCTCAGCGCCGTGCGTAGCTGCCATGCTTTTGCTTTCTGCGACTCCGCAATCGCCAGCGATCTCTTGAAGCAGTCCTCCGCATTTCCCTGGTTAGCCTTTAACAACAACTCGCCTCTGAGACGATACAGCTCAGCTTCGTAATAGCGCTCGCCTTTGCTGTTTACCAAATCCATCGCGTCGTTAAGCAAAAGCAATGCCTCATCGATTTCGTCGACTTTTGCTAAAACCTCGGCGAGCAGTGCCAGAAAATGCGGACGAACGAGGAATGTTCCTGTTGCATCGATCGCAGCAAGTCCCTCGCGAATCTGATCGACAGCCTCGCGCGCGCCGCCATATTTGCTCGCTGACCACCCCTGCATGATCATCGCCATTGCGCCATACAACGCCAAACCATGCTCGCGTGAGATGTCGATGACTGCTTCAGCGTAGTACTGCGCCATGAGGGTGTCTCGACGGAACTGATACAAAACACTCGCGAACAGTGCCGCGTGAGCCAAACCCTGCGGCTCGGATAATTCACGCGCGAGCGTGAGTGCTTCTTCGATACGTGCCAGAGCCTGATCGGAACGGCCGCTGCACCAAAGCGCCCACGCGGCAAAACACGGCATGGCGACGCCCGGATTCAGTGCGTAGAGAAAAGAATCCTCGCGATGTTGCGTGGGATCGTAGATCGCGAGCGCCTTTTCGAAGTGGTCCAACGCGAGTTCAAAATTGCCGAGATGGGTGAAGGTGGTTTCGAGAGCCCAGTGACCGCGCATCGCGAGTCCCGGATAAGACAGCCGCTCAGATAGACGCAAAAATTCTTCAGCGATGCCGCGCGCAGTCTCGAACTCTGCGCTCAACGTGTGAAACGTCCACAAGCCCCAGAGAACTTCAGAAATGTCAGGTGAGTCGCCCAACTGATCGTGAAGTTCTCGTGCTCTCGTGTAAACGCGCCCTACGTTTGGCGAGGCGTAACCCTCGATCGCGATCAGAGGCACACCGAGTGTGAGGTGCAAACAAAGCGCTTCGTTCAGCACCTCACGCGTAGCGGGTAGTTTGTCGATCAACTCGATCCCGCGGCGCGCGAGACTGACGGCTTCCTGATAGGCAAAGCGACGGATCGCGGTGTTCGCTCCCTGCTTGAGATAGTGTGCGGCACGTTTGTAGTCTCGACCGCGCTCAAAGTGCATCGCGAGCTCCACCGAAATCTCACCCGCGCGTTCACCGTAAATTTTTTCACCCCGATCTGCTATCAGCCGGTGCATCTGCGCGCGTCGTGTCTCGGGCAAACGTTCGTACAAAACGTTCTGATACAGAGCGTGTACAAAGCCGTAGCGCGTCGTCACTTCTCCGTTCGGGAGTTCGTGAATGCCGCAGTCCTGGATGTACTGTCTTTGGCGCGCGAGCTCGACGCAACGTTCTTCCACGTCGAGCGGATCTTCTTCGAGTCCCGCTGCCAGCGCGAGTGTCGAAAACTCGAGCCCAGCGACACTTGCTGCTTCAAGCGTCCTCTGCTTGTCTGCATCGAGAAGCTCGACTTGTCTTTCCATCATCTGCCTGATGTTGTCAGGCACTCCCAGCTTGACCTTATCGATATCGACGCTAAGGTTCCAACTGCCGCCGGCACGCTGGACGATCACGCCAGTCTCCACAAGATAGTCGACGGTGTTAACCATAAACAGCGGGTTTCCATCGGTGCGCTCGTGTATCAAATCCGCGAGACCAACAGGAAACTTGTTACCGGGAAACCTCACGGTCAGATAATCCTTCATCGCCGCGGCAGTGAGGTATTCGAGTGGCAACTCTTTGCACAACTGCTTCGCCTGCAACTGCTGCTTCACCGCTTTCAACGGATGACCACTGATGTTGAGTTCGATATCGCGATACGTTCCAATCAACATCAGGTGAGTAGGCCGGCGTTGCGTCGCCAGGTATGAGATCAGATCGAGTGTCGAGTAATCGCTCCAGTGCAGGTCTTCTAATATAAGGACCAGCGGTACTTTCGCCGCGAGCAGATCTAACGCCTCACCCATCTCTCGCAACATGCGTTCGCGAGTCGCGCCCGACATCTCGCGGCTTAACACTTCACGTTCGGACGAACTCAACAGCCACGGCATTTGTAGTAACCACAACGGCGCGTGAGCCCGCAGTAGATCAGTGACTTGCGGGTCCTCACGGCACAAGCGGCCGATAGCTTCGAGCACAGGCAAGTAGGCTTCGCCGGTTCCATACTGCTCCAAACATTGCCCACGTCCGACACGAACAGTTCCATCCATGGGAATCGTTCGTACGAAAGCGTCGATTAGGGAGGTTTTTCCGATTCCGGCTTCACCAGTGATAAATCCGATTTGACGTTCACCACGTTTCGTACGTCGCAGCCAACGTTGCAGGCGCGCCAAAGGCTGTTCACGACCAACTACCTCGCTGAAGATGGGAAACGCGCCCGAGAAGAGGTTGTCCTGGGATACTGACACGAGCTCCGGATCGACGATATGTCCGATGAAGCGATAGCCGCGCCGGTGCGCAGTTTCTATAAATTGAGGCGACTTTGGATCGTCTTCGAGCGCTTCTCGCACTTGCTGAACGGTAACTTTTAGAACGGCATCGCCGACGAACGTCTCCGGCCAGACGGCGTTCAGCAACTCGTCTTTCGTGACCAGTTGGCCCGGTCGTTGAATCAAGTAATTGAGTAATGCGAAGGCTTTTGGCCTGATTTTGAGAGCGTCCGTGCCTCGCCACAAGCATTCGTTGGCGAGATCAAGGGAAAAATGATCGAAGGAGATCCGTTTGTCGTTCGCGATGGGATTCACAGAGGCACACAACCCCCATTTCTTAATCGCGTATTTTTGACGCGTTTTGGGTCTCTGTATGTACGAAAAAACTTTACCGCACGTTTACCGAAACTTTATGACTGCTTTCGCAGCAACCTCTATCTTGTCACTGTCGGAAGGAAGGACTTAACTGATCAGGAAAGAAAGAGGATTGTTATGAAGAACGTAGTTGTAAAGGGGCTGGTAAAGTTTGGGTTGTTGGCAGTGTTTGCGATGATTGCAACGGGCGTTACTGCAAATGCTCAAACCTTGCAATACAAAGTAACCGCAAACATTCCGTTTGATTTCACAATAACCGATAAGAAACTGCCGGCCGGTAAGTATTCGATCGTCCGCGCTCAAAACAGCAACGGAGACCTGGTTTTACAGATCAGCAGCGCGGATGGACAGCAGCTTTTATCTCGCTTGACGATCCCCGTTTACGCACGTGACGCGGCGAAGCGGGGCGTTCTGGTTTTTCGTCAGTACGGAGACGAATACTTCTTGTACGAAATTTGGCCGGCGGGTGGCCAGACGGGGCGGGCATTTCCGAAATCACGTGCCGAACGTGATCTTCAGCGACAAGGTAACAATGCCAAGGTGGCAAGGGTAATTCTCTAAAGCAGGGTAGGTAGCAAGTACTTTCAGAAACTGGACAAGCCACGGATGGCCAGCAACATCCGTGGCTTATTTTTACCTCAACACGTCAAATCACTGTTGGACCACAGTCGGTACCTCAGCGCAGTAGCGTCGGATCAATTCCTTTAAATATTTCTGCTTATCGACCAGGGCCAGACGAGCCTTATATACCCACACACAGGCGATGCTCTTAGATCTCAGTTGCTGCCTCGAGCAAGCGGGCAATTCGGTGTGTCAACGTGGGCAGGTTTGCCCATAGTAAGTTCGTGAAAAATTCAAAGGATTAATCTCATAACCGAAATTTCCATAGGTAAAAACAACCGCATTCACCGGCAGTTAATTGGAAGATTGCTAGCTGATTCTTGTGCATAGCGAATGCATATACGAGCTTAGAGGAATTCAAAGCCGGTGACTGCTGACAATGTCGCCGTCGTCGGAGAGGAAGTAGGTGTCCCGATCAAAATAGCTACTACCTGGAAAACTTCGTTTCGTTCACGATAAAAACTAAGACTCCGCGGACACGTGACGGTGACCGCGGAGTCGCCCAGAGAAACAGCCTCGGTCGCGGTTTGCGCCAAGGATGCGTAACTGATGCAAGGTGCATGTTATCGCAGACAACGACAGAGACTCAACATAAACCCGAAGGAGCATTTGTCATGACGCATAAGTTCTTGGCCTTTGAACGGCCGAAGATGCGGGTGTTGTGAGGGGTGCGCCATTACTGAAGGAAGGAGAAGCTAAATGAGTAAAAGAAACTCATTACTCGGAGTTTTGTTTCTGTCTTCTGCACTATTCGCGACCGCAGTCCTGGTCTTCGGAGGTCGGCGAGCAAGCAGTCAAGATTTTCAGAATGACAGAGCAGATTCCATTGCGCGAATCAACTCTAAGGCGGAGTTGTTAGATACCGCTGACGAGACGGTGATTCGTGATCTGACGGACGAGGTCTTCATGTCATTCGATGCAGACCTGGCGCCACCGGAGATCAGCGATAGTCTGAAAGATCGCATCGTGCGTGCCGAAGTTAACTATCGAAGGGGCTATGGTAAACCAGTTTCTGAATTTGGCGTGGTTCGTATGACGAACATGTTAATGAAGAAACTCCAAGCGCCCGCTTACGCCCAGACCAACGTGTTCGAAGTCAGAAGGCTGGAAATGAATTTCCTTCCATTTCTGTCGAAGTTCATTGGTAAGAAACCGGTTGGAACGAGTCATGGACCAAAGGCTTTGGGGTCATCGTTCAATCCGGAAATGTCACCTCTCGAGGCCGTTGTAATCGCTAACCTGCTCATTCAACAGAAGCGAGTCAATCCGGCGTACCAGTTGACGCAGGATGAATGGGTGGCCAAACACTACGGTAAAAACTCGAGCAAGCACGAATTTGGCGACAAGAGCCGCAGCGATGAAATGGAAAAGGCCATTAAACGCGGTGGCGACCTGAGTGTCTCCGAGTTGGTGAAGTTGCCGCATCGAGCGCTCGATATGCTGGGCGTCGAACGCGGAGAAGGGAGGACGGGACAATGAAAATCAAAACACTGAAAGTTGTGTTCGTTCTTGCCGCGGTCTTCACCCTGGGAACAGTCATTAATTGTGGAGGCGGAGGCGGCGGTAGCACCCAGCCAACCGTCGGATTCAAAGCTAGAGGAGAAAACTGGTTTTTTGGATCCGACGGGCAGTTTCACTTTTTGAGCGGCACGAGCGTGTCGGGTAATTGGATCTCCGACACGGGAACCCCTCACGGTAGTACCACATCGTTTGCCGGCTTTACCAACAGTGGCGCCTCTATGGACATCCCTGACGGTAGAGTTCCAGCAAACTGGCGCATTTTAGCGACCAATGGAGCTTGCCTTCAGGTACTTGAGCCGTCCCAGCGAAATGTCACGGCTGGATCAACCCAGCTAGCGCGATGTGTCGTATCCACTTTATTCCTAACGGCGGCTCCAGACTCCATTAATCTTGCAAGTCCTCCAGCAACAGTTTCCATCGGAGGAGGAGGATTTAACGCCACCTACGGGATGCCGGTTATCGAATATTATGACCAATACTCAGGCGTCCTGGTCGCCTATGCGACGGCCTCTTCGGTCGCATCAGACGGCTCCTCGTTGCAAGTTGTAACCCCGGATCTCAACGGCGTATATACCGGCGGATACAACATTGTGGTCAGCAACAAGGCGGCAGATGGTAGCAACTCGATGGTCGGCATTGCTGCATTTAGTGCTTGCTGCATAGATCCGCCGCCGCCGGATCCACCACCCGACCCCGAAGGGTGCGGTCAAGGCCCGTGCCTGATTTATTAAGGGAGCGGAATGTGTCGAAGTTATTTGAGGTGGTAGCTTAAGGTTGAACCCGCCCTTTTTCCGAGAGGTGAAAGGGCGTGTTCGCCAACTTTTAGCACTAATCGAAGTCGAGGTTGGAAAAGGTGAGAAAAAGATGGTTAATCGACAAATTATTCTGATTGCGGGTTTAGTGCTCGCGATCGTCAATGGAACGGCGCGTGGTCAATCACAACAGCAATCGCAGCCATCCAGGATTGAAGTTGGTGCGCTGATCTCGGTGCTCAGCATCAAGGACGCTAACGGACTGAACGATCTCTTTCCGAGAAGAGAGTTCGGTATTGGTGGAAGAGGCTCGTACAACCTGAACTCTCACGTTGCGCTGGAAGCGGAAATCAATTGGTTTCCGCGAGACTTTCGGAAATTCACAACCAATTTCACCGGCGGACGCATGACAGAAGGTTTGTTTGGGCTGAAGGTGGGGAAACGGATGAACAATTTCGGAATATTCGGGAAATTCCGTCCCGGGTTCGAGAGTTCCGGACACGCTGAAATTCCGCGCTTTCCCAACGGCAACGGGCCAGACCCGCAAAACCCTTTCGGCTTTGAGCGCAAACGCGCGACGCAGTTTGCTTTGGACGTGGGCGGCGTAGTTGAGCTTTATCCCTCACGACGGACGATTGTTCGTTTTGATGTAGGGGATACGATCGTTCGTTATCCAGGCATTCTGTTCACAAACTTTCCAGACGGATCTCTTAGTACGAAAACCGTCTATTCGAACACACTGCAATTCAGCGCGGGCGTTGGATTCCGCTTTTAGTTTGGTAGCGTTGCCCTGACAGCAACCTTGAGAAAAGAATTCATGAGAACGATTTTTATCATCGCCGGCTTAGCTTTACTGATGTCCGCAACTCAATCGCCGTTCATGGCCAGAGTGCAGGCGCAGGAACGACTGCGAGTTGTGATTGAAGAGGTGCGGCTTCCAGTGGCGGGTTTTGATAAGTATGGTCATTTCGATCCGAGCCTGACTATTGATGACCTGCTGGTCCTGGAGAATGGCATACCGCAAGAGGTCAGAAGCGTGCGACACATGCCTGCAAACGTTGTATTGCTCCTCGACACTGGTGGTGAAGTAAATACGGCCAAGAGCGTTCGCATCACTCGCGCAATTGCAAAGAATCTTGTCTCGGCTCTCAATAGTCAGGACCAGGTGTCAGTATTCCAGTTTAGCGATAAGGTCGAATTGCTTCAGGACTGGACTCGCGATTTCAAACGGGTCGCGGAGGTGCTCGATACCAGGTTGCTCTCCGGCAAGCGTGCTCGTTTGTCGGATGGATTAATCGCCGCAGTGAACCAGTTTGGAGAACTGCCCGTTGGCAGTTGTCATTTGGTCCTCATAACAGACGGTATCGAAATAGGCGGTGGTAAGGCCGATCGGACTGAGGCTCTAAAGCGGGTGGCTGCAAGCAGCGTAATCGTACACGTAATTAGTTATACGACCGTTTCGCGGAAGGCAACTCAGAACAGCCGGCGTATTTTCCGTAAGCGCGACAAAAGCACGGTGCCTGATGAAGTGGTGAGCACGCTTCCTGCTGATACGGGTTACGATCAACTAAGGCGTCTGCACGAACCAGGCGGAATGATCGCCGATATAGATCCGGAGCGGCAGCTCCGCGTTCGAGAATACCAACGAGCAATGACGGAGAGCGAAGCCCAGCTCACGTCTCTCTCCAATGAAAGCGGCGGCCACATGTGGTTGCCGGAATCCTTCGATGAGATGATCGCCGACGGAGCAGCCACCGCGCGCCTGATCGATTCGGAGTACGTTCTTACATACAAACCAAAACTACCGGTAGCAAATGCACCTGAAGGCGAGGTTCGTCGCCTCGAAGTCGTGTCGCGTCGCAATGGCTTGACTGTCGTCTCGCGGCGTCATTATGTCGCCGTGAGTAAACGTCAGAGTTCACTCTGAAGCTTTAGGGTTCAATCATGATTCCTTACTTCACTATTCCTTCGATTCATTTATTCGGTTCGGTATACCTCCACCCTTTCGGCGTCCTTCTTGTTCTCGGAATGATTATCGCCTACCGCGTCATGATGAGCAGGGCCGACGATCTACAAATACCTGGTGACGAAATGAAAGGCGCACTGATTTGCGCATTTACGGTGGGACTCATTGGCGCCCATGTGGTCGAGGTTCTTTTTTATCAACCCGAAATACTCAGGACAGAAGGCTGGACAGTTTACTTCAGAGTCTTTACGGGGCTCAGTTCCATTGGAGGGGTCTTCGGAGGGCTCGCGGGTCTTTACGTTTACCTTAAGCGTCGTCGCCGGCCCTGCATTCCTCACCTCTCTGTTATGGTCGAGGGTTTTGTCTTTTGGTGGGCCTTCGTTCGGCTGGGCTGCACGCTAGCTCACGATCACGTGGGCACACTTACATCTTTTTTCATGGCCTTCAACTATCCTTCGGGCCCGCGTCACAATCTCGGGTTTTACGAATTCCTCGTGGTCATTTTGGTCCTGTTTCCATTGACAATGATTCTTCGACGCAATCGATCAGGGCCCCGCGATTATGTTGGGACGATGTTTCTGATTTATGGGTCGCTGCGTTTCGGACTGGACTTTTTGAGGGCCACGGACCTTCCAGGCTCTGATCTACGTTACTGGGACCTGACGGCTGCCCAATACGGATGCTTCATGTTGGCGGCGGTCGGCCTGTGCATGTTGCTTTTCCGATCATCCATCCCCACAAGAAACACGTGGCCTCATGAGCGATGCAAGCGTGCTCCACTCGACGGTATGGCGATGACCTAAGGCGGAATTTCAACGTGCGGTTTGGCCGCGCGGGCTCTCTACAACCATGAAAAGAAGTCCTGAAAAAATGATTTTCATGATTCGGCTCCAGCGATACACAGGCCTGCTTTTATTGTCTCTTGCCCTGCTCTGCCACACCTTCACCGTCGAAGCATTTGAGACAGATCAATATGAACTTCCGCCAACTTCTCTTGCCGACATCGGCGATGAAGTTTCAGATCATGTCGAGCAAAAGCTGCATGAAGCGATCGACAAGCTCAACGCTCAGATTGTGAAGAGCGAGTCATGTCTGAAGCAGTCTGCTCAGGCGAAAGCCAACTCTTGTGATGTGGCAGAGGCAAAGGTCAACCTCGCATATTTCCGTTCCAACGAGGCAGTGGCGCGTGCCGCTTATGACGAACTGGGCGCAGGAATTCCCCCGTTTTCGATCATGGAAACCTGGATGCAGAAGTACCCCTTCCAAGATCAACCGGCACGCTACAAAGTAGTTTTTTGGAAGTCGATCTTTTTCGCTTGGCCCCTGGACCATATTACGCTCAGCCCAACCGTAAATCTTTATGGTTCGGAGTTTGGTATTGACAAAATCGGCCACATTTTTCAGCAGGGATACACTTATTACGAAATCTACAATCGCGCGCTGGCCGCGGGAGCGACGCCGGACGAAGCCCGCGGCAAAGCTGTTGAATGGGGACAAAAGACTGAAGCCACAATCTATGGGTTCTTGAGCAGCGGCGTTTATTCGAACGGAGATTTGTCTGCAAATTATGCCGGCATGAAGTTCTATCAGGCGTTGGCGCAAGACAGAAACTCTCGAATAAAAACGCCTCCGATTCTCGTTCTCAAGAATGGATTATGGGCTTTCAACGATCAAGTAAAAATGAGAGAAGTTCTCCTGCGGCCCTGGATATCTGATCATCTCAACGAAGCACTAAATCCTTCGATCTTCAATAAGCTTCTACACTGGTATGTCCATCGAAGAGTGATGAACGGAAGCTGTGCTCAATGGTTCAATCGGTATCTCGGCCTGTCACGCGCAGGGCTCGAAGACAAAACCCGTTCTCTCGAACTTTGGTATGGTGAAGATTACGGATTCACCAACTCCAAGGATTTCATCACGATTGCCAATACTTGTTTTGACGAGAACGGCAACCCTACATTCAGCCCGAGTAACAGATCCTCTACTGCTGTTTTAGTTCCAAGTAGGTTTAGCGGGCTTACTCGAGGCGGTAGTTGGGTGCTTCTTTGGTGATGATGACGTCGTGGACATGTGATTCTTTGAGTCCGGCTGAGGTGATGCGCAGGAATCGCGTACGTTCCTGAAACTCTGCGATCGTGCGACAACCTGTGTAGCCCATGCCGGAACGAAGACCACCGACAAGTTGAGTTACCATGTCCGCGAGCGTACCTTTGTAAGGCACGCGACCCTCGATCCCTTCGGGCACGAGTTTCGCGTCGTTCTCGGTCATGTCCTGTGCGTAACGATCGCGAGAACCTTCGCGCATCGCGCCAAGCGATCCCATGCCGCGATAAGTCTTGAACGAACGACCCTGGAACAAGATCACTTCGCCGGGCGCTTCTTCTGTTCCGGCAAACAGTGAACCAATCATCACCACATCCGCGCCCGCTGCAATCGCTTTGGCCACGTCGCCCGAAAACTTCACGCCACCGTCCGAAATCACCGGCACATTTCGCTCTCTCGCAGCTTTAACACAACTCGAAATCGCCGTTATCTGCGGAACGCCCGCGCCCGTCACGACACGCGTAGTGCAGATCGATCCTGGTCCAATTCCGACTTTGATCGCGTCGACACCGGCGTCGATCAACTCCTGCGCGCCCGCAGTCGTGCCGACATTGCCCGCGATCAGATCCGTTTCTCCGTGTCGTTTCTTGATGTCTCTGACTGCTTCGATCACGCGTGATGAGTGTCCGTGTGCGGTATCGATCACGAGGCAATCAACACGCGCCTTCACGAGCTCGTCAGCGCGCTCGCGATAATCGCCGGTGGCGCCGATTGCAGCCGCCACTCGCAGACGCCCGAGATTATCCTTTGCCGCCGACGGGTATTTGATGGCCTTCTGAATATCTTTGACGGTGATCAGGCCTTTAATATGTTTGTCGTCATCGACGACGAGCAGCTTCTCGATCCGATGTTTTTGAAGTACTGCTTTGGCTTGTTCCAAGGTGGTACCAACCGGAACGGTCACGAGCGGT
>Ga0070696_100003129_pt1 | contig 11017 bp, 7 predicted proteins | sample KBSK1253metaG_FD_65474 | JGI IMG/M metagenome (GOLD analysis project Ga0070696, IMG submission 65474) | Corn, switchgrass and miscanthus rhizosphere microbial communities from Kellogg Biological Station, Michigan, USA - KBS K1-25-3 metaG | ecosystem: Host-associated > Plants > Roots >... | reverse complement strand
GGCACCGGCGTTGCGGTGTATTTCATCGACTGCCCCGCGATGTTCGACCGTGCGGGCCTCTATACCGACGACCCGGACGAGCATCGGCGTTTTTTGCTGTTCACCCGCGCGGTCCTGGAAAGCTGCCGTAATCTGCGGTGGGCGCCGGACATCTTCCATTGCAACGACTGGCATACGGCATTCCTGCCGCTGTATCTGAAAACGGTGTATTCGTCCGACCCACTGCTGGCGCGGGCGCTGTCGGTGATGACGATTCACAACATCGGCTATCAGGGGACGATGCCGGCTTCCGCGGCGGCCGATATCGGGTTGGGATCCGCGGAGGCGCAACTGGATCGGGACGATCTGGCGCAGGGCGTCATCAATGCTTTGAAGACCGGCATACGATTTGCCGATCGGGTCACCACGGTGAGCCCCACCTATGCGCGTGAAATCTGCGACGGGCCGCTGGGCATGGGCATGCAGGCGGCGCTGCGCGCGCGGGGGGACCGCATCGTCGGCATATTGAACGGGGTCGATTACCGCGAATGGGACCCGCGGCGCGATCCGCATTTGACGGTTCATTTTTCGCCGGGGGATTTGCGCGGCAAGCGCACGAACAAAGAGCTTCTGATCGCTGCTACCGGCCTCAAGGTCGCGGCGTCCCGCCCGCTGATCGGCATGGTGAGCCGGCTGGCGGAGCAGAAGGGCATCGATCTGTTGTTCGATGTCCTGCCGGGCTTGCTGCAGCAGCGCGAGTTTGGCCTGCTGGTACTGGGCAGCGGCGAGCCGCGATATGTGGCGTTCTTCGAAGAGATGATGCGGCGTTTCCCCGGCCGCGTGGCGTTCAGCGGGGGCTTCGATGAACCTCTGGCCCATTTGATCGAAGCCGGCAGCGATATTTTTCTGATGCCGTCGCGCTACGAGCCGTGCGGCCTGAACCAAATGTACAGCCTGCGCTACGGCACCATTCCGATCGTGCGCAACACCGGTGGTCTTGCGGACTCGGTGCAGCATTTCGATCCGCGCAGCGGCCTGGGCACCGGTTGCGTGTTCAATGATTATGATGCGCAGGCCGTGTGCTGGGCCATCGAGACCGTGCTCGATTGGTACGGCGAACACAAGAATTGGCGGCTGCTGATGCAAAATGCGATGGCGCAGGATTTTTCTTGGGAAAGGCAGGCGAGGGAGTATGAGGGGCTGTACGAGGACTTGCTCGCGGCGCGTCGCGAACGATAGCTACATTGTGCGCGGCGGCCGGCTCGGGCAGGCATTTTCCAGACCGCCGTAAATCCGTCCCTGGAGGCTGCGGGAAAAACATCCCTGTTTTTCACGCTCTGGAAAATGCCTGCCCGAGCCGGCACCGATCCAGGGCATAGCGCGTCGTTCGCGATGAGTCGCGGCTACGGAATCAGTTCGAGCAGGGCGTAGCGCCGCCCGTTGGGCAGTGAGTAAGTTTTTGCCACCTGCAACCGTGCCGGATCCAGCCAAGGCAGCGCGTCTCGCCAAGCCTGCGCGGGCTGCACGGTCGGCGCGGCCGACGCGGCCGACGCGGCCGGCGAGGGGAGTGCGGCTTGGCTGGGGTGTTGGGCGGAGTGGCTCTGCCGGGACCCAAAGTAGCGGGCGAGGCGGGGGTTGGCTGGGGGACTGTGGCCCGGTAGCTGCACGACGATGCGGCTTCGCGGTGCCAGGGCGGCGGCGGCGCGCAGCCGTTGCAGGGCGGCGTCGTCGATGGGGCCGGGAACCAAGTCGACGGTGGTGCGGGCGTACATATCGATCATGGCGCGGGTGGTTTCATCCGGCGCAAATAGGATCAAGGGTCTGCCGGCGGCATCGTGTTCCATGGCGTGTCCGATCGCCGCCAGGTTCTGCCAGGCGTCCACGCGGCCGTACACCTGGGATGCGGGCGCTACCAGCAGCACGCAGTAGGCGAGCAGCAGCGACCACAGCGCGCGCGGCACGTCGGTTCGCGCTGCCGCCCAGGCGCGGACCGCGAGGATGGCGGCGGCGAGCAGGCCGATCAGGGAAATCACGACGTAGCTTGCGTGTGTGGCCATGGTATTCCAGGCGTCGACGCCGATCACCGCCACTGCAGCGGCGAATGCGGCCACCGCCAGCAGCAACATGACTGAGGTCGCGCGCAGCGCGCGGACATCCCAGCGATCGTGGTTCGGAGCCTCGCGCGCCCACCAGGCGAGCAGCAGGGCGGCGCCCGGGAGTGCGGGCGCGTAATAAATATTGCGCGCGGTTGCTGCCACCGAGAGTATCGCCAGCGGCGGCAGCGCAACGGCGAGCGCGAAGCGCACCGCGCGGTAGCCGTCGAACGAGGCCCGGCGCTGTCGCCAGGCGCGTCTGGCGGCGGCAGCGACCAGCAGGGTCCAGGGACATAGATACAGCGGCAGCTCGATGAGGTATTTTCCCGGCGAGTTCAGATGGGCCGTGGCGTATTGCAGCTCGTGCGGCGCATCGATTTTCGTGAAGCGGCCGAGCAAATTGTTCCAGAAAAAGATTTTCAAATGAGCGCGACCGTCCGGACCCGTGTACACGAACCAGATCCAAACGAGAATCATCGCTGCCTGCAGCAGCAATCCGACGTAGAGCTCCCATCGCAGCAGCTCGCGCCAGCGTTTCTCCCAGATGACCAGGGTGAGGATGGCCAACACCGGCACCATCCAGGCGGCGGCGCTCTTGGATAGAAATCCGAGTCCGAGCGCGGCGTGCATCAGCAGGTAGCCGCGCAGGCGCTCGCGGCTGCTGGTTGCATAGAAACCGATGTAGGTGCCCAGCAGTGCAACCGATACGGTGGCGAGCAGCGGTGCGTCGGTCGCCAGCCAGATCGCGACTTGGTAGGCGAGCAAGAAAGTACTGATGGCGGCGGCGCCCACCAGTGCGGCGAAGCGGCCGGCGCTGCGGCGCGCGAGCAAGCCGACGGCGAGTGCTGTGATCAAGGCGTACAGCAGATTGGGCAATCGCGCGGCCCACGCCTCGCTGCCGAAGATTCGAATGGGGATGGCCGCGAGCCAATAAGCCAGTGGCGGCTTTTCACAGAAGGCCTCGCCGGCCAGGAGGGGCACCGCCTTTTCAGGCTGCCAGCTCATTCGCCAGGAGATGTCCGCTTCGCGCGGTTCGTCGGGCGTCCAAAGCCCTCGCGCCAGCATGCCGACGCACCAAGCGAGCAGCAATGCCGCCGAGAGCAGCACGAGCGGTGACCGAAGCGGTTTCAACAAAGCAGTATACTGACGAACCTACAAAGGAGAACACATGGCATTCGCTGACTATACTGCACGGGGCGCCGTCGCCGTGATCACCTTGAAGAACCCGCCGGTCAATGCCTTGGGGCTAGGCCTGCGCACTGCCATCGCCGGCGGGCTGGAGCGCGCCGCGGGTGATGCTGCGATTCGGGCGGTGGTGATCGTGGGATCGGGCAGCGCGTTTTGCGGCGGCGCCGATGTGGCTGAATTCAGTTCATCGGCATTTTTCGCGGCACCGACGCTCGAGGAGCTGTTCCCGCTGATCGAGAGCTCGCCCAAGCCGGTGATCGCGGCCATCAACGCGCTGGCGTTCGGCGGCGGACTGGAACTCGCCATGTCCTGCCACTACCGGGTGGCCGCAGCGGCGGCGCAGTTCGCATTGCCCGAGGTCAAGCTGGGCCTTTTGCCGGGCGCGGGCGGGACGCAACGGCTGCCGCGGCTGGTCGGCGCCGAGCGGGCGCTGAACATGATCGTCAGCGGCAAACCGGAATCGGCGCGCGATTTGGCCAAGACTGGTTTGCTGGATTCGACCGTCGAGGGCGATGTGTTGCCGGCGGCCATTGCCTTTGCCGAGCGTGTCATCGCTGAGAATTTGCCGCCTAAGAAGGCGCGGGACATCAAAGTCGATTTCCCGAATGCCGAGGCGTTTTTCCAATTCTCGCGCGGCGCCATCGCGCCTCTCGCGGAAAACTACCCGGCGCCGCTGAAGTGCGTGGACGCCGTCGAAGCGGCGGTGCTCAAACCCTTCGATGAGGGGATGAAGATCGAAGGATCGCTGTTCGTGGAATTATTGAACAGCCCGGAGTCGAAGGCGCTGCGGCATGCGTTTTTCGCGGCGCGGGCCGCCTCCAAGGTCCCGGATGTTCCGCCCGCGACCCCGTTGCGCTCGATCCAATCGGTTGCCGTGATCGGAGCCGGCACCATGGGCGGCGGCATCGCCATGAATTTCGCCAACGCCGGCATGCCGGTGATGGTGCTGGAGATGGGTCAGGCGGCGCTCGACAGGGGCCTGGCCACCGTGAAAAGGAATTACGAAAGCACGTTGAAAAAGGGCCGGTTGACCCGGGACGAATTCGACAGGCGCATCCAGGCGATCACCGGCACGCTGTCCTATGACGACATCAAGAATGCCGATCTCGTGATCGAGGCGGTGTTCGAAGATTTGCAAGTGAAGAAACAGGTATTCGAGAAGCTCGACTCGGTGGCGAAGAGCGGAGCGATTCTCGCGTCGAATACCTCGACCTTGGACTTGAACAAGATTGCGGATTTCACCCGCCGCCCGCAGGACGTGATCGGCCTGCATTTCTTCAGTCCCGCCAATGTCAGCAAATTGCTGGAAATCGTGCGCGGCGCCAAGACCGCCAAGGATGTGGTGGCCACCGCCTTGGCCGTGTCCAAGAGAATCAAGAAAACCGGCGTGATCGCGGGCGTCTGCGACGGCTTCATCGGCAATCGCATGATGAACGCGTACTTCCGCCAGATGGAACTGCTGCTGGACGTGGGCGCGCTGCCGCAGCAAATCGACAAGGCATTGGAGAAATTTGGTTTTGCGATGGGTCCCTTTCGCGTGAGCGACTTGGCCGGAAACGATGTTCTCTGGTACATCCGCAAACGCCAGTATGTCGAGCATCCGGAGCGCGTGTACTCCAAGAGCCCGGACCGCATCTGCGAGCTGGGACGCTTCGGTCAGAAGACCGGTGCCGGTTGGTATGACTACAAACCTGGCGAGCGAACGGCCATTCCGTCGGATCTCGTGACACAGATCGTGCTCGAAGAGTCCGCACGGTTGGGCCTATCGCGGCGCGCGATCAGCGACGAGGAAATCGTGCAGCGCGCGCTGTATTCCCTGATCAACGAGGGTGCGCGCATTCTCGAGGAGGGCATTGCTCTTCGTGCCTCGGATATCGACGTGGTGTATCTCACGGGGTATGGCTTTCCGGACTTTCGCGGCGGCCCGCTGTTCTATGCCGACACCGTGGGCCTGCCCAATATCCTGCGAACCATGCGCGGATTCGCAAAAGGGTACCTGCCGGACGCGTGGGAGCCCGCGACTCTGCTCCAGCAACTGGCCGCGGAAGGCCGCAGCTTTGCGAGCTGGGAAGGCCGGTCATGAGCGATGGCGCAATCGTCTTCACCTTGGAGACCAACGCGGGTTGAAAGTCCACGGGTGTGGCTTTGCAATTCCATGACAGCGTGTAACATTCGAGTACCGATCGGGATGGACAGGGACGTTACATATGAGCTTCTCCAGTAAATCGAGCGTCATGGTGGTGCTGATTGCGGCGGCGGCGCTGCTGGGATCTTGCGGTGGCGGTGGTGGTGGCGGCGGCGGCGGTGGTACGGCCATGGCCGGTTCCGGCGGTGGCGCCGCGTGGGTTCAGGGGCAGTTCTCGCCGGCTTCCGCCTTCGCCGCGATGTGCGTGACGCCGAGAACCGGCCTCGATCCTTTTACCAAGACGGCGTATCCGGATCGCCAAGGCACGGCCCTCGATGAAGAAAACTGGCTGCGTTCCTGGACCAATGATTTGTATCTGTGGTTCGACGAAGTCCCGGATCAGAACCCCGCCGGCTTTACCTCCGACATCGCGTACTTCAATGTGCTGAAGACTGCGGCGACCACGGCGTCCGGCAATCCGAAGGATCGGTTTCACTTCACTTATCCGACGGCTACCTGGGAGGAATTGTCGCAGTCGGGCGTGCAGGCGGGCTACGGGGCGAATTTTGCGATCATCGCCGGCACACCGCCGCGCAATGTCGTGGTGGCCTACACCGAGCCCGGGTCCCCGGCGGCGGTCGCGCCGGCGAGTCTGGCGCGCGGGGCAAAGATTTTGACCGTTGACGGCGTCGATCTGGTCAACGCCAGCGATCAGACGAGCGTCAATACGCTGAACGCGGGACTCAGCCCGCAAACGGTCGGGGAAAGCCATAATTTTTCGGTCCTCGACGCAGGGGCCGCGTCGCCGCGCAGCGTGACGCTGGTATCCGCCGACATCAACATCACGCCGGTCCGGGACGTGCACACCATCCCGACGCCGAGCGGCCTCGTGGGATACATACTGTTCAACGATCATGTCGCAACCGCCGAGAGCGAGCTGGTCGATGCCTTCAATCAATTGAAGGCCGCCGGCGTGCAGGATTTGATTCTCGATATCCGCTACAACGGCGGCGGATATCTCGATATCGCCAGCGAGCTTGCGTACATGATCGCGGGCCCGGCAGCGACGGCGGGACAGACTTTCGAGCTGAGCCAGTTCAACAGCAAGCATCCCACCGTCAACCCGGTGACGGGAGCCGCCATCGCGCCGCTTGGGTTCCACACCACGACCCAGGGCTTTTCAGGGGCATCGGGCCAAGCACTGCCCACCCTGAACCTGCCGCGGGTTTTTCTCCTGACGGGCGCCAGCACCTGCTCGGCCAGCGAGTCCATCATCAACAGCCTGCAGGGCGTCAACGTTCGAGTCATCCAAGTCGGGTCGAGAACTTGCGGCAAGCCATACGGGTTTTACCCGGCCGATAACTGTGCGGTGACTTATTTTGCGATTCAGTTCCAGGGCATCAACGCCAAGGGTTTCGGCGACTATCCGGATGGATTCACGCCCCAGAATGCGATCGGAACCGCGGGAGTCCTGGTGCCAGGCTGTTCGGTGGCGGATGATTTCACACACCTGCTCGGGGATCCGGGCGAGGGGGTGCTGGCGTCGGCTCTGAGCTATCAGGCCAGCGGGGTGTGCCCGGTGCCGCCCAGCGGCGTGCAGACCACGGCGCCGCTCGCGGCGGGAGTTTACGTGCCGCCGGCGGCGAACGGCGTGGTGATCAAGTCGTTCTGGCAGCGGAACCGGATGTACCGGCCTGCGGCCCAGTGAGTACGGAGCATCGATGATTCTGTACGGCTATGCGTTGAGTTCGGCTTCTTACCGCGTGCGGATCGCCCTGGCTCTGAAGGGTTTGCAGGTCACGTCCGTGCAAAAGAATTTGCGCGAGGGCGAACAGCGGCGCGAGGACTTTTTACAGATCAACAGCCAGGGTCTGGTGCCTGTATTGGCCTTGGACGATGGAACGGCGCTGTCTCAATCGGTGGCCATCATGGAGTACCTCGACGAGACTTACCCCGAGCCGCCCCTGATGCCGCCGGACCCCTTGGCGCGTGCGCGAGTGCGCGCCTTGACGCAGCTGATCGCATGCGACATTCATCCGCTGAACAACTTGCGGGTGCTGCGATACCTGCAAAACGATTTGAACCTGGACAAGGGGGCGCGCGATACCTGGTATCGGCACTGGATACAGCTTGGGTTCGAGGCGCTGGAGCGAACGCTGCTCCGGGACCCAGCCACCGGGCGCTTCTGTCACGGCGCTACGCCGACCATGGCCGATGTCTGCCTGGTGCCCCAGGTGTTCAACGCGCGACGCTTCGCGGTGGACTTGGATTCTTATCCGCGCATCGTCGGGATCGACGCCGCCTGCCGGGAGTTACCCGCGTTTCAGGGCGCCGCGCCGGAGCGAGCAGCTTCACGGTAGCGCTTCTTGTCGGATGCGATGTTGGTCGTGATCGCGCCGGCGACGCAACACGCAGCCCGAAGCGCTTCTAATGAGTGCTTTAGCATATTGCCGTACTCCCACAATCACGGTACCCGTTGCGACAGCGTATCCTGTGGCGGTCCGGGCATCGAGTCCGCCGTGCAAGGAACTCAAATGGCCCGCAATTCAATAATGAGGCGGCCGTTCCTGGTCCGGGGTGCGCACGGTTACCTCTGATTGAGCGCCGCTCAGCCGGTCGGAAACAGCCTTGACCTGTGCTTCGAGGGCCTGAATTTCCCGATGCTGGCGGAATATCACATCGCTCAATTCGGCGGTGGTGCGCTCCAGGAAAGCTATTTTGATTTGGATCTGTTCCAGCGCCTCGTCGTTCATACGCGCAGTGTAGCTCTTGGCCGCTACCCTTAGCGCTTGGGTTCGTGTTTTGGGAAGGAATAACGCAGAAACAGCCGGCCATTGCCGCACCGCGCGTCGATCAAGTCGCCCCAGAGGGGATTGCGTGGCGCAAACGTCTTTCCCATGACGAGACCCGGCCTCCCATCCCCCGCGATGCGCCCGGCGATCTGCGGCGCGACCGTCAGGAACTGCTCGTCAATGAGCCGTTCCGCGTAGAAGTGGCCCATCAACCGGGGTCCGCCTTCGATAAGGATCCGTTTGGCGGAGCTTGCCCGGCTCACCTCGTCCAGGACGGCATTTGCCGGGATCTCGTCTTTGCGATGCCGGATCGGACGGATCGCGACCCAATCGGGCGGTCTTTGACTGCCCAAGCGCTTGGCGCCTGCGGGCGTCGTTACGATGAGCACGGGCACGGTGCCGGACGAGAACACCGGAGTGTGCAGGTCGATCCGACCGCTTGCGGTAATGACCACATTCAGCACAGCCTCGCGCTTGCCCATCGCTTTTCGCAGTCGCCGGTAGTCGTTTGCCATCTCCGGGCAGATGGCCTCCGGCGCCCAAACGTGCCGAGGGTCGCCGTGGAGCGTCCCGGATCCCACGATGACCACATCGGCGACGGCGCGTAGTAAGCCCATGACCATGCGATCCTGGATGCTGAATCCGCTGATATCTCCGCCGCCGGCATGTCCTTTCGTCTGCAGCGACACCACACCGTCCAGCGTGCTCACGAAATTGCTGACGACCTGCGGATGCGAGCGCACCGGCATGCGAAAGTTGCCGTACAGGCGCGACAATTTGGACGGCAAGGGCAGCAGCTGCCCGCGTCTCGATTCGAAAAGCGTCTCGATCGGCACGAGATTGCCGTGTCCGTTCATGAAATCAATCGCCGTGTTTTCGCTGATGACGCCTTCGGGAAGGCCATCGGCCGTGCCGACATGCTGTGCCCGGCCGTCCTGCTTGTCCAGCCATGACATCGGCTAAGATCGTGCGCGATGTCCTGCGGAACCAAGCCACACTCATCCCTGCTCAAGTTCGCAATGAAGCGGCGCCTCATGCGGGGTCTCCTCGCCCTGTGTTTTGCCGCGGCGGTTGCCGAATCGGCGCAGCCCGAGCTCCCGCCGGCGCCGGGCCCCGCCACGGGCCTCGCGGATTCGGCGGCGCTGCGCGCGACGGTGTTCGGCACGCCACCTCAAGATATGGCTCCGCTGCCCCAAAAGGTACCGCTGCTTGAAATCGACATCGCGCTGCCGTGGGCGCGGCCGGTACCGGATGTGTTCTGGTTCGATCGCAGACTGCGCGTGTGGTTTTCCGCGCAAAAGAAGCCCGCGCCGTTGGCGGTGGTCATCTCCGGCACCGGCAACGACGGCAACACCAACAAGCTCTCGACCTTGCGCGCGGCGCTGTATGGTGCCGGCTATCACGTGCTGACCATGCCGTCTCCGACTTTCCCCGGCTTCATCGTGTCGGCTTCCAGCACCGGTGTCGCCGGCGACTTGATGCAGGATGGCCGCGATTTGTATGCCGCCATGCAGCAGATCATTGCGCATCTGCCCCGCAAGATTCAGATCACCGATATAGACGTGCTCGGCTACAGTCTGGGCGGCGCCAATGCGGCCATCGTCAAATCGATCGATGCCACGGAGGGCAAGCTCAAGATTCATCGCGCCGTCATGATCGAACCGCCCGTGAGCTTGTTCGCTTCGGTAGGGCGCCTCGACAAGCTCTTCGCGTCGAGCATCGGCTCCGGCGACATGGACATCGAGCGTCTTTATCGGAAGCTGTATGCAGAGCTTGCCAACCTGTACCGGGCATCGGACAGGGTCGAAATAGACCAGAATTTCATGCTCAAGGCTGCCGCGTCCGCCCTGAAGACGGACGCGGAATTTTCCGCAGCCATTGCGCTCAGTTTCCGCATAGACCTCATCAACATGTTTTTCGCCGGGGATCTGTACGCGGGCACCGGGGTCGTGGTCGATCCGAACCACCCGCCCAAAGTCGGCGATTCACTGGAGCAAACGGCGCGCATCCTGCGCAGCAAGCCCTTCTCCGAATATTTTACCAAGGTCTTCGCCCCTTACTATCTGCAGCACCGGCCCAACTCGACCAGCGCATCGCTGATTGCCGACAATCGTCTCGACATCATCGGCGACGCGCTGCGCAACGACGGGGACTACTTTGCTCAGACCAACGACGACGATCTGATTCTCGACAAGCGGGAGCTCTCGTGGCTGCGAAGCACGCTCGGCTCCCGAATCGTGGTCTACGATCACGGCGGTCACCTGGGCAATCTGGGCGACCGCCGGCAAATCGCCGACATGCTCGACATGCTTGCGGGGCGCTGGCCGGGAAGCGCGAAATGAGAGCCGCCATGCTCGTGGGCCTGGGGGCCGTCATGGCGTGCGGCGGCTGCGCGTCACGGAGCATGTCCATTCGCAGCGAGCCGCCCGAACATCCTGCGGCCGAGAACGCGGCGGCTGCCGAAAGCGCGGCGGCTTTCGCCGCCGCGGCCGCGACCGTTTCGAGTCAGGCCGATCGAGACACCCGGAAACCGGAGGAGCAGGCGCCGCCCGTGACGCCGGCCGACGCGCCGCCCATGGTTACCTACGATCCTTGGGAGCGCCTCAACCGCTTCACCTATCGGTTCAACGCGCGCTTCGACGAAGCGATCTTTCTGCCCACCGCGAATGCCTATCGCCGCGTCCCTTCGCCGGTTCGCTCCGGCGTGCGCAACTTCTTCGGCAATCTTGCCGAGGTCGACAGCGTGATCAATTACGCGCTGCAATGGCGGCTTCGCTTCGGTGTGCGAAGTCTCGGGCGGTTCCTGATCAACAGCACCATGGGCTTGGGCGGTCTGTTCG
>Ga0070696_100003127_pt1 | contig 11021 bp, 8 predicted proteins | sample KBSK1253metaG_FD_65474 | JGI IMG/M metagenome (GOLD analysis project Ga0070696, IMG submission 65474) | Corn, switchgrass and miscanthus rhizosphere microbial communities from Kellogg Biological Station, Michigan, USA - KBS K1-25-3 metaG | ecosystem: Host-associated > Plants > Roots >... | reverse complement strand
CGTCACCGGCCGCTCGCTGTTCGCCGAAGCCGCCGCCGCACCGCGCGCCGAAACGCAGGACGTGGTGCATCCCATCAGCGCGCCACTGAAGCCGCGCGGCGGCTACTCGATTCTCTACGGCAACCTCGCCCCGGAAGGCTGCATCCTCAAGCTTGCCGGCAAAGGCGCCACCCATTTCGAAGGCCGCGCCCGCGTCTACGAGGGCGAGGAGCAGGCCTTCGCCGCGGTGCAAGCCGGCGACATCGCCAAGGGCGACGTCATCGTGATCCGCAACGAAGGTCCCGCCGGCGGCCCCGGCATGCGCGAGATGCTCGGCGTCACCGCCGCGCTGATCGGCCGCGGCCTCGGCGACGACGTGGCGTTGATCACCGACGGCCGCTTCAGCGGCGCCACCCACGGTTTCATGGTCGGCCACATCGCGCCGGAAGCCGCGCGCGGCGGGCCGATCGCACTGCTGCACGAAGGCGACCGCATCGTGATCGACGCCGCCCGCCGCGAGATCGCCACCGATGCCGACCTCGCCGCACGCCGCGCGCGCTGGCAGGCGCCGCCACCGAAGGTCAGCCACGGCGCGCTGGCCAAGTACGCGCTGCTGGTCGGCTCCGCTTCCGACGGCGCCACCACCCATCCCGGCACCACCGTCTCCACCCCGAAATCCATCCACAGCGAAACCCACCAGGGAGTCACCGCATGAGCAGCACCAACACCCTCGCCTCATCCCGCATCGCCGTGCTCGGCTACGGCAGCCAGGGCCGCGCGCACGCGCTCAACCTGCGCGACTCCGGCCTCGACGTGGTGGTCGGCCTGCGCCCGAACGGGCCCACCTGGCACAAGGCCAAGGCCGATGGCTTCAAGGTCGCCGAGCCGGCCGAAGCCGTGCAAGGCGCCGACCTCGTCGCCGTGCTCACCCCCGACATGGTGCAGCCGACGCTGTACCGCGAATCGATCGAGCCGAACCTCAAGCCCGGCGCCGCGCTGCTGTTCGCGCACGGCTTCAACGTGCACTTCGGGCAGATCGAACCGCGCGCCGACATCGACGTGATCCTCGTCGCGCCGAAGGGCCCCGGCGCACTGGTGCGCAGCGAGTACGAGCGCGGCCGCGGCGTACCGTGCATCTGGGCGGTGCACCAGGACGTCAGCGGCCAGGCCGAGGCGAAGACCAGGGGCTACGCCGACGGCATCGGCGGCGGCCGCGCGATGCTCATCCGGACCGACTTCAAGGAAGAGACCGAGACCGACCTGTTCGGCGAGCAGGCGGTGCTGTGCGGCGGCGCCAGCGAGCTGGTGATCAAGGGCTTCGAGACCCTGGTCGAGGCCGGCTACCAGCCCGAGATCGCCTACTACGAGGTGATGCACGAGCTGAAGCTGATCGTCGACCTGTTCTACGAGGGCGGCCTGGCGAAGATGCTGCAGTTCGTCTCCGAGACCGCGCAGTATGGCGACTACGTCAGCGGCCCGCGCATTGTCGATGCCGGCACCAAGGCACGCATGAAGGAAGTGCTCACCGACATCCAGGACGGCACGTTCGCGCGCAACTGGACGGCCGAATACGCCGCCGGCCTGCCGAACTACAAGCGGCTGAAGCAGGCCGATCTCGAGCATCCGATCGAGGTGGTCGGCGCGAAGCTGCGTGCGCGGATGCCATGGCTGCAGCCGAACGCCACACCCGCCGCCGTCGCGCCGCTGAAGAAAGCGGGCTGAGTCGCTTTGCTCCTTCCCCTGCATCGCAGGGAGAAGTTGGGAGGGGGTGACGCTTTTGACTTTCACTTGAAGGTCAAGAGCACCCCACCCCAACCCTCCCCTGCAAGCAGGGAAGGGAGTACGGCATCGAACCTTTGGGGATTGTCCTTGTGAATGCACCCGCACTGAAAGCCGAAACCACGACCGACCGGCACCCGCTGGCCGGCCACGGCATGAGCGGCGCCGAAGTGATCGTGCAGGTCCTCGCCGACGAGGGTGTCGACGTGCTGTTCGGCTATTCCGGCGGCGCGATCCTGCCGGTGTACGACGCCGTGTTCCGCTACAACGCCGGGCACCCGCGCGCCGACGGCGGCGAGTCGATGCCGCTGGTGGTGCCAGCCAACGAGCAGGGCGCGGGCTTCATGGCGGCGGGCTACGCGCGCGCCTCGGGCAAGGTCGGCGTGGCCATCGTCACCTCCGGCCCCGGCGCCACCAACATGGTCACGCCGGTGCGCGACTCGATGGCCGACTCGATCCCGCTGGTGGTGATCTGCGGCCAGGTGGGCACCGCGGCGATCGGCAGCGACGCGTTCCAGGAAGCGCCGATCAGCAACATCATGGGCGCCTGCGCCAAGCACGTGTTCCTGGTCACCGATGCGGCGCAGCTGGAAGCCACCGTGCGCACCGCGTTCACCCTCGCCCGCAGCGGCCGGCCCGGCCCGGTGGTGGTGGACGTGCCGAAGGACGTGCAGAACACCGCGCTGTCGTTCCGCGGCGCCGGCGAGCTGGCATTGAGCGGCTATCGCACGCGACTGCGCGCGGTGGAACAAGCGACGCTGAGCGATACCGATTGCGCCGCGCTGTTCGCCGCGCTGATGCAAGCCGAGCGTCCGTTGATCTACGCCGGCGGCGGCGTGATCTCGGCCGAAGCGAGTGTGGCGCTGCGCGCGTTCGTCGATGCGTTCGGACTGCCGGTCACCACCACCTTGATGGGCCTGGGCGGCTTCGACAGCACCGATCCGCTGGCACTGCATCTGCTCGGCATGCACGGCACCGCCTACGCGAACTACGCGGTGGAGGACTGCGACTTCGTGCTGGCGCTGGGCGCGCGCTTCGACGATCGCGTGGCCGGCGTGCCGGACAAGTTCGCGCCGCGCGCGAAGTTCATCGCGCAGATCGACATCGACCCGGCCGAGATCGGCAAGGTAAAGAGTGTCGGCTGGCATCACGTGGGCCCGCTGCGGCAGGCGCTGGAACGGCTGACCGCCTGGGGCCGCGCGCACGGCCACCGGCCGCGGCTCGACGCCTGGCATGCGCAGGTGGCGGAACTGAAGCGCGCGCACGCGATGAACTACGACCGCGAAAGTCCGCTGATCCAGCCGCATGCGGTGATCGAGGCGATCAACCGCTGCACCCGCGGCCACGCCATCGTCAGCACCGGCGTCGGCCAGCACCAGATGTGGGCGGCGCAGTACTTCGACTTCCGCGCGCCGCGGCATTGGCTCACCTCCGGCTCGATGGGCACGATGGGTTTCGGCCTGCCGGCGGCGATCGGCGCGCAGTTCGCGCACCGCGACAAGCTGGTGATCGACATCGACGGCGACGCCAGCATCCGCATGAACATCGGCGAGCTGGAAACGGTCACCACCTACGGCTTGCCGCTGAAGATCGTGGTGCTCAACAACGTCGGCGACGGCATGGTGCGACAGTGGCAGAAGCTGTACTTCAAGGGCCGCTTCGCCGCCTCCGACAAGAGCCTGCACCGGAAGGATTTCGTGCTCGCCGCGCAGGCCGACGGCTTCGATTGGGCGCGGCGGCTGGAACGCGTGGACGAACTGGAAGCGACGATCGCCGCCTTCCTTGCCTTCGACGGCCCGGCCTTCCTGGAAGTGATGATCGACCCGGATGCCGGCGTGTACCCGATGGTCGGCCCGGGCGCCAGCTACGCACAGATGATCACCGGCGATTTCATCCCCTCGCGCACGGCGTCGCCGGTCGTGCACGAACCCACCACTGCGCACATGTTCTAGGAGAGCGCCACCATGCAGCACACCCTGTCCATCCTGTTGCAGAACGAGTCCGGCGCGCTGGTGCGCGTGGCCGGGCTGTTCGCCGCGCGCGGCTACAACATCGACACGCTGACGGTGGCGGCCACGCACGATCCGGCAGTATCGCGACTGACCCTGAGCCTGCAGTGCGACGACGCCGCGCTCGGCCAGATCCTGCAGCAGACACGCAAGCTGGTCGACGTGCTGCAGGTGGCGCATACGGCGACGGCGCTCGCTGCATGAATGCTGTTGCGACGCAGCTTGCCGACGGCGATGCGATGGCGGACGGCGACCTGCTGGCGCAGATCCGCGCCGCGCGCGTCTACGAGGTGGCGCACGAGTCGGCACTGGAAGCGGCGGCGCTGCTGAGTGCGCGACTGGGCCAGCGCGTGCTGCTGAAACGCGAAGACCAGCAACCGGTGTTCTCGTTCAAGCTGCGCGGCGCCTACAACCGCATGGTGCAGCTGGATGCGGCGCAGCGCGCGCGTGGCGTGGTCGCCGCCTCCGCCGGCAACCATGCGCAAGGCGTGGCGCTGGCCGCGGCGAAGCTGGGCATCCGCGCCACCATCGTGATGCCGGTCACCGCGCCGCAGCTGAAGGTGGACGCGGTGCGCCGCTACGGCGGCGCGATGGTGGAGGTGATGCTGGCCGGCGATTCCTACAGCGACGCACAGGCCGCGGCCGCGCAGCTGCAGGGTGAGCGTGGCGCGGTGTTCGTGCACCCGTTCGACGACCCCGCGGTGATCGCCGGCCAGGGCACCGTCGCGCTGGAGATCCTGCGCCAGCATCCCGGCCCGCTGCAGGCGGTGTTCGTGCCGGTCGGCGGCGGCGGCCTGCTCGCCGGCGTGGCCGCGTGCATCAAGGCGCTGCGACCGAGCGTGAAAGTGGTCGGCGTGCAGGCAGCGGATTCGGATGCGATGGCGCGCTCGCTCGACGCCGGCGAACGCCTCGCGCTGGACGAGGTCGGCCTGTTCGCCGACGGCACCGCGGTGAAGCAGGTCGGCGCTTTGACTTTTGCGCTGTGCCGGCAGCACGTGGACGCGATGCTGCGGGTGGATGCCGACGCGCTCTGCGCCGCAATCCGCGACATCTACCAGGACACCCGCAGCGTGCCCGAACCGTCCGGCGCACTGGCGCTGGCCGGATTGAAGCAGTACGTCGCCATGCACGGTGTCGGCGACGGCGCGCTGGTGGCGATCGTCTCCGGCGCGAACATGAATTTCGACCGCCTGCGCTTCGTCGCCGAACGTGCCGAGGTCGGCGAACAGCGCGAGGCGGTGTTCGCGGTGACCATCCCGGAGGAACGTGGCAGCTTCCGCCGCTTCTGCGCCGCGCTGGGCCGGCACGCCATCACCGAATTCAACTACCGCATCGGTGATGCGCGCTTCGCGCAGCTCTTCGTGGGCGTGCGGATCGCCAGCCGCGACGGGCGCGAGGCGCTGGCCGCTGCGTTCCGCGCGCAGCAATTCGACGTGCTCGACCTCACCGACGACGAGCTGGCCAAGCTGCACCTGCGCCACATGGTCGGCGGCCGCTCGCCGCTGGCGCAGGACGAGCGGCTGTACCGCTTCGAATTTCCCGAATGCCCCGGCGCGCTGACCCGCTTCCTCGACCACATGCACCCGGACTGGAACATCAGCCTGTTCCATTACCGCAACCACGGCGCCGACCACGGCCGCATCCTGGTCGGCATCCAGGTGCCCGCGGTCGAACAGCCGCTGTTCCGGCGCTTCCTCGCCACGCTCGGTTATCCGCATGTGGATGAGAGCGCGCATCCGGCCTACCGGCTGCTGTTGCGCAGCTGATGGCTCAGAACAGGTCGATGCTTCCCGCCGCCATCTCGCGGCCCAGCAGCCCGCGCGCACTCAGGTCTTCGTAGCCGCAGGTGCCGTTGCGGCCATGCTGCTTCGCGTAATAGAGCGCCTTGTCGGCGCGGTCCAGGGCATTCGCCGGGTAGTCGTGGCGGCCGACACCGGCATAACCGATGCTGACGGTGACATTGCCCACTTGCGGAAACACGTGCTCGGCGATGCGCTGGCGGAATCGCTCCAGCACGGCGCGCACGGTCGCCTGGTCGGTCGCGCCGAACAGGATCACGAACTCCTCGCCGCCGAAGCGGAACAGCACGTCGCTGCGGCGAAAACAGGCGCGCATCTGCTGGGCCAGCAGCAGGATCACCTCGTCGCCATAGACATGCCCGTAGTTGTCGTTGATGCGCTTGAAGTGGTCGATGTCGAGGATCGCCAGCCACACCTGCGGTTCCCCGGCAGGCCCGCCGGCTGGTTCCTGCGCCTCGGGCGCGGCCGCGTTGCGCAGCGCCTGTTCGCGCTGGTGCAGCAGCCGCTGCAGCTGACGCTCGAGGCTGCGCCGGTTGTACAGCCCGGTCAGCTTGTCGCGCTCGCTTTCGTGGAGCAGCGCGGTGTAGTTGGCGTAGATGCGGGCAAAGCCGTCGGTAAGCGGGCGGCTGGCGGCCGGCGGCAGGTCGCTGTCCAGCTGCAGCGCGCCGATGGCGCGGCCGTCGCACAGGATCGGCACGACCAGCCGATGCAGCCCCTGTACCCTTTCCGTCTGCACTTCCAGCCGGTGCATGCAGCGATGCAGCAGCATCAGCGCCGGGTCGACCCCGTTTGGATCGTCCGCCTGCAGGCGGTAGGCGCCCTGCGCGTCCGGCACGCAACGCACGATGCCCTCCACGTACGCGCCGTCGATCGCCCGCTTGGCGAGGACCACCTGGTGCGCCGCAGTCAGTTCGGCCAACGAAAGCACCAGGCTGTGGTCGAGCGCGGCGATGTCGCGGTGATGGGTGAATGACGCCACCGAATCGAGCAGGCGCGAATGCACGGACGAGTCCGCCACCGCGGATCCCACCGCCGACATGGCGGCAACGCCGGCGTCGGCCACCGTCGCACCGCGCGACAGCACGGGGTCCTCTTCGGTGGTTTCGTATCCGGCCATCAACGCTCCAGGCACCGGCGGCTCTGGGCTTCGTACGGCGCATGCTTGGCGTTACCCCGAACGGCACGCCTGTGGATGGTATCGGCCGCCGGGCAGCGGACTTTAGCCGGCCAGTGACCCATCACGCGGTTCGCAGCGGCATGGCGCGCTAGACTTCGCCGCATGGCTCCCCCACCCCGCAAGCGCCAGCGGCACAGCGCCGCGCCCTCACCCGCCGCCCGGTCGCGACCCGGCACGGCGAAGCCTGCCGCCCGGCCGGTGCGACCGGCGGACAGTTCGACCCGCGCCACGCGGGTACTGGACTGGCTGCTGCAGAAACTGCCGGCGCGCCATCGCGGGAAGGCGCGCGACTACCTGATACTGACCCGGATGGATCGCCCGATCGGCGCGCTGCTGCTGCTGTGGCCGACCTGGTGGGCGCTGTGGCTGGCCGCCGGCGATTTCCCGCCGTGGAAGCCGCTGATCATTTTCACCCTCGGCGTGTTCGCGATGCGCGCGGCCGGCTGCGCGATCAACGACTACGCCGACCGCAAGCTCGACCCGCTGGTGGCGCGCACCGCCGGCCGGCCGATCGCTTCCGGACGGGTGACGCCACGCGAAGCGCTCGCCGTGTTCGGCGCCCTGCTGGCATTCGCGTTCGTGCTGGTGCTGTTCACCAACAAGCTGACCATCCAATTGTCGTTCACCGGCGCCGCGCTGGCGGCGATCTACCCGTTCACCAAGCGCTGGACCTATCTGCCGCAGGTGGTGCTGGGTGCCGCGTTCGGCTGGTCGATCCCGATGGCGTTCGCGGCGGTCGCCGGCACGGTGCCGCCGGTGGGCTGGCTGCTGTTCATCGGCAACATCCTGTGGTCGGTGATCTACGACACCGAGTACGCGATGGTCGACCGCGACGACGACCTCAAGGCCGGTGCGAAGTCCACCGCGATCCTGTTCGGCGACGCCGACGTGCCGATCCTCGGCATGCTGATGGGCACCTTCCTGCTGGCCATGCTGTTCGTCGGCCAGCGCGCCGGACTTGGCTGGCCGTACTGGCTGGCCCTGCTGACCGCCGCCGGCCTGTTCGGCTACCAGCTGTGGCTGATCCGCGACCGCCTCCGCGACGCCTGCCTCGCCGCGTTCCGCCACAACAACTGGCTGGGGCTGGCGATGTGGATCGGCATCGTGCTGGCGCTGGCGGTGAAGTGAGAGCGGACTCCTACGACCGATTTCCCGCCCGCGCCAGCGCCCACACGTCCACCCGCTGCACGCCAGCGTGGCGGAGCACGCGGGCGCATTCGGCCAGGGTGGCGCCGGTGGTCATCACGTCGTCGAGGATCGCCACGTGCGCGGGCAGCGCCACGCCTTCGCGCACGGCGAACGCGCCGTGCACGTTGCGGCGGCGGGCGACCGCGTCGAGGTCGGTCTGCGCCGTGGTGGCGCGTCGGCGCAGCAGCGCGTCGTGGCGCAACGGCACATCGAGCGCATGCGCCAGCGGGCGGGCCAGTTCCAGCGCCTGGTTGTAGCCACGCCGGCGCAGCCGGCTGCGATGCAGCGGCACGGCCAGCAGCAACTGCGGCAGCCGGATCGGGCACGGCTCGCGCTGCCACAGCAGCGACAGCACGCGGCCGGCGGCGAGGTCAGCGCCGAACTTGTAGCGCGACTCCAGCCGGTCCAGCGGCCAGCCGTAGCGGAATGGCGCCCACGCCGCATCCCACGGCGGCAGGTGGCGCTGGCACTCGCCGCACAGTGCCGCCGGCGTGGCCAGCGGCAGCGCGCAGCGCGCGCAGCAACTGCGGTTGCGCGGCAGTTCGGCCGCGCAGTCGGCGCACAGATCCATGCCGCCGGCGCCCGGCGCGCCGCACAGCAGACAGCGCAGCGGCAACACCCAGCGCTGCAGTGCTTGCCATCTCTGGAGCAGGCTTGCCTTGCCCATGCGCACCCCATTCCCTCCCCGAGTGGCCTGATGGTAACGGCAACCCGCCCGGTGGAGATCGCGCCGACCCGACCTCGCGGTCGTACACTCGCCCGCTGGCCGCCACCCTGGTGGCGACACGGCTTCGTCCATCGCCCTTCATTCGCTCCCGGGAGGTTTTGCATGACCGCGCCAGATGACAGATCCATCCCCTCGACCTGGCCGGCGGTCGCCGGCACCGCCCTGCGCGTGGCCTTCGGCACCGTCTGGGCCGTCGGCGCCGCGCTGACCTGGACCGACGATTTCGCCAGCCACTACGTGGGCTACCTGCAAAACGCCGCCACCGGGCAGCCCGCGTGGTCGGCGTGGTGGTTCCAGCTGTGGATCGGCCTGGTGACGCCGCACGCAGGCTTCTTCGTGTGGGCCACGCGCATCGCCGAGACGGCGCTGGCGCTGGCGTTGCTGCTGGGCTTCGCGCGCAAGATCACCTACGTCGTCGGCATCCTGTTCAGCCTGCTGGTCTGGAGCACCGCCGAAGGTTTCGGCGGGCCCTACTCGGTGGGCGCGAACAACATCGGGGCGGCGATCAGCTACGTGCTGATCTTCGCCGCGCTGATCGTCATCAACCTGCGCGCCGGTCCCAGCCCCTACAGTCTCGACTACCTGATCGAGGGCCGCTGGCCGGGCTGGCGAAAATTTTCCGAGTGGAACACGAATGCACCGCTCGACCAGGTGAAGCGCCTGCCCTGGCGCGTGCAGGCGCCGGCGCTCGCCGGCGTGTTGTTGCTGGTGGCGCTGCTGCTGGCCGGCCTGCACAGCGCGTTGAACGTGAAATCGGCCAGCCCCGATGCCGCCGCCGCCGCGGTGACGCCGCTGTCGCTGGCCTCGACCCAGCCCATCGGCAAGGCCCGCGACGCCCGCCTGCCGCCGTTGCCGGCGGGCGACAGCGCGGAGGTGAACATCAGCGTCTCCGACGATACGGTGGAGATCGCCAGTGGCGTGCAATACCAGGCCTGGACCTTCGGCAAGAGCGTGCCCGGCCCGGTGATCCACGTCCGCCAGGGGCAGACGGTGAACGTGGTGCTGACCAACCACGGCACCATGCAACACTCGATCGACTTCCACTCCGCGATCACTCCGCCCAACCTGCACTACGCGGACATCATGCCGGGCGAGTCGATCAGCTTCTCGTTCGTGGCCAAGGTGCCGGGCGCCTTCCTCTACCATTGCGGCACCCCGCCGGTGCTGCTGCACATCGGCAACGGCATGTACGGCGCGATCATCGTCGACCCGGCCACGCCACTGCCGCCGGCCGCCGAGAGCTACGTGCTGGTGCAGGGCGAGTGGTACACCCAGCAGGTCTCCGGCACGCTGATGGCGGGCAATTACGAGAAGATGCAGCAGATCCGTCCGGACGAGGTGGTGTTCAATGGCGCCGCGTTCCAGTACGCCGCCCACCCGCTGACCGCCAAGCCGGGTGACCTGGTGCGCCTGTACGTGGTCAACGCCGGCCCGAATTTGTGGAGCGCCTTCCACGTGATCGGCGCGATCTTCGACAAGGTTTACCCCGGCGGCAACCCGGCCGAGGCGATTTCCGGCGTCTCCACATACACGGTGGGGCCGGGCGAGGGCGCGGTGTTCGACCTCACTCTCGACGAAGCGGGCAAGTATCCGTTCGTGGACCATTCGATGGCGCACGCGGTGCTGGGCGCGCAAGGCATGCTGCTGGTGTCGGCGCCGGGCGAGGCGCTGGCGGCACCGGCCATCGCCAAGGCAGCGATGGACGTAAACGCCGCACCGCCGCCGGCCACCGGCCCGTACAAGTTCGACGCCGCGCACGGCGCCCAGCTCTACGCCACCTATTGCGCGGCCTGCCACCAGGCCACCGGCATGGGCCTGCCCGGCGCGTTTCCGCCGCTCAAGGGCAATGCCGCGGTGCTGGACGCCGACCCGGCCAAGCACCTTGACGTGATCCTGCACGGCCTGCACGGCGTCGCCATCGACGGCGTCAGCTACCCCAGCGCGATGCCGCCGTTCGCCGCCAGTCTCAACGATGCGGACATCGCCGACATCGCCAACCACGAGCGCACTTCCTGGGGCAACCAGGGCAAGCCGGTGACCGCCGAACAAGTGAAGGCGGCACGCGCGGCCAGCAAGTAGCGTCAGCGAGCACCACCGCTTCGTCAACTCATGCATGGCTTTGCAGGTTGACGAAGCGGCAGAGGCCACCCACACTGCGCGGCCTCTGCCCTGGAGTCCGCCATGCCAGCCCCCCTTCGCCACGACTGGACACGCGATGAGGTCGTCGCGCTGTTCGCCCTGCCGTTCAACGAGCTGCTGCATCGCGCGCATACGGTGCATCGCGAGCACCACGACCCGAACGCGGTGCAGGTGTCGACCCTGCTGTCGATCAAGACCGGCGGCTGCCCCGAGGATTGCGCCTA
>Ga0070696_100003124_pt1 | contig 11027 bp, 11 predicted proteins | sample KBSK1253metaG_FD_65474 | JGI IMG/M metagenome (GOLD analysis project Ga0070696, IMG submission 65474) | Corn, switchgrass and miscanthus rhizosphere microbial communities from Kellogg Biological Station, Michigan, USA - KBS K1-25-3 metaG | ecosystem: Host-associated > Plants > Roots >... | reverse complement strand
TGGAGCGATGTCGCCCCTATTCGCTGGGTGGGACTCACGGAATCGCCACACGACATAGAAAATCGAGCCCATGACTACTGCGCCGATTACGAAGGCGACTACCATAAGCCGGTAGAACAGCGCCCAGATCTCCACCCTGTGGAGTATGTAGCGCTCTGTGGACTCTTGCGCAAAGGCCGAGTCGATGCCAAGAAGGAAAATAGTTACAGCAGGAATCAGGAGCAAAATGATGGCTGAATGTGAAAGCATTCTATCCCGTCCCCCTATTTCTGTTATGACTCAGTTTCCCAATGTTATTTAATGTTTTGGCTCAGTCGTTTGGGTACCTGTGCATAGTCATTACGTTTACCCCTGAAAGTGAGTAGTTCTTGCTTTCGTGCTTTAGCACTGTGAGCGACGCGTTGCGTATATGCCATCTGTATAATGCCTCGGCGTTCAGGTCGAGCAGCGTTGCAAGCGCTGCCTTGATCGGGTCAAGGTGCGTTACCAAAAGCACGTTGCTTTCTCCATGCTTTTTCAGAGCGTCGTCAAGGAGGCTTTTAACGCGCTGCTTGACTGCCGCAAAGGGCTCCACACCAAAGCTGTCAAGCACCTGGTCATGCTCGGCGTAGAACCTGAGGAACAGGTCGCCGTACTTTGTAGTCACCTCTTCATAGTTCATGCCCACCAGCTTGCCAAGCTCTATTTCGTAAAGACGCTCGTCAATTTCATATTCCATCCCCAGGTTTTCGCACACAATCTGCGCGGTTTCCATCGCCCTAATCACAGGTGAAGCGTAAATCTTGTCTATCGGGATGCACTTTAGCTGCTTTGCCGCGTCGGTCACCTGCTGCCTGCCCTGCTCGGTCAAATGCGACTCTATGTGCCTACCGACAAGCGTCCTACTAACGTTGTTCTCGGCCTGGCCGTGGCGCATAAAGATGACTAGGGGCAATTGCTTAACCTTTGCACGTTGGATCACTTAATAATTTTTTAGATACCCGTTATAGCCAACAGGACAAGCCAATGCAACATTAATATCGTGAATACCCTTGACTGCCACCATGAGAATCGGCATAGTGGGTGGCACTGGTGGTATGGGCGAAGGCTTTGCGCTCCGCTGGTGCAAAAAGCACGATGTGATCGTTGGCTCAAGGGACGCCCCGAAGGCCAAAGAGGCTGCGGAGAATTACAGCAAGACAGCCAGGGAGGCGTTTGGCACCATTGCAGGCAGCATCACCGGCGATGACAACATCGCGCTAGGCAAAGACGTTGATGTTTTGATACTTTCAATCCCATACGAATTCATTGATGACATGTGCGGCAAGCTGGCGGGCAAGATCCGCGACGACTGCATCGTCGTGTCGCCAATAGTGCCCATGACAAGGACCGACGCCGGCTTTGTCTACATACCGCTGGAGCAGGGCAAAAAGCAGGCGGCGGAAATGGTCGCCGACAGGTTGCCGCCAAGGCCACGGGTCGTCTCAGCGTTCCACACCATATCTGAAGTGAAGCTGAAAAATGTCGGACAGGGCCTAGACGCTGACACATTTATCTGCGGTGACGACGAGGGTGCTGTCGCAAAGCTGACTGAGCTTGTTTCTGAAATTTCCGGGCTGCGCCCGGTATACCTCGGTCCGCTTGCCCTCGCATACCAGGCAGAGATCCTTACCCCGATGCTCCTGAATGCCGCCAAGAGGAACAAGATGAAGAACCCCGGCGTAAAGCTCATCTGAACGCAAACATTATCAGCAATGGCACCTTTTACACCATGCAGGCATGCGTTGGAAGGAAGAGATTGGCGGCAGAAGGCGCGGGAGGAATTGGATGTCTGCAATGGGGATCCTTTTCATTGTCACCGCCGGCATAATCCTAATCCGCAACCTCGTGCTTTTCAACATTGAGCATTCGGCTGGGCTGATTGAAGACGGCACACAGCGATTCCTTGACAACTTTATCAACGGCCAGCTCACGAATGAAAAATTTGCAATCGCAATGATCGCCGCCGGGAGCTTTTTGCTCTATTGGGGATATTTCCGCAAAAAGGAGGACTATGGACCAACTGACGAGCACGAGTGGCGCCGGCTCAACCGTTAGTATATAAAATTTAATTGGATCATACAACTGAATTCAGAATAAAAGCGATTTTTATAAGAAAATCAGAAAAAATTACAATACAAAATGCTGTCAAGGAAGAATTAGCAAAGTTAATGTCGGGGAAGGGACGTAAATAGAGCAAAAGCGGAGCAAGTGGCAAAACATTGAGCAAGAAAGCAAAGGCCAAGAGCCGAGCTGCACCGAGCAAACTCAAGGGCAAATTGCGTGCCAAAAAGGCGGCCAGGCATAAACCTGCAAAGCCACAAGCCAAGGTGCAATCTGGCAAAGCAAAGGTGAAAAGCGTTGGCAAGAAAATCGTCAGGATAATGGGCCACGGGCAGTTTGCCGTGGACACCAAGATCCTGAAAAAGCTCAGAGACATCGACACCGCTATAGTTGAGCTGGTCAACACGGAAAGATCGGACGACTTTGAATTCAAGAAAAGGCTGACAGAGTTGAATGACATCGTGATGAAAAACGGCAAGCCGGTCGATCCGCGGGAAATAATCAAGTCTGATATCATACTCCCCAGCGCCGACCTGTCGATAGACGAGGCAAAGAGGCTTTTCCGGGGCGAAGGCGTCGTCCCAGAAATCTGATCAAGGACGTTATCCCAACTGATTTAGCAGTGATTCTGCTGAATTTATTAGGCCCACAATAACACAATGTAATACGGTAATCCGATGAAAGTACAAAACGTCTGCAAAAGAGAGCCCGTGACTTTCTTGAGATCCAGGATGTCTGATAACATAATTCGTTCTTGGGCTCAGGAGTTAACTCAAGAATAGGTTGTTGATTAGTAGTGGTTAGTTTAGAAAAACAGGACGTCAGTCGCTCGGCATGGACGACGCTGGTCATACTCAGCTGCTTAGGCCTGATCACCATGTATGGCGAAACAATGGTGCTCCCCGCAATTCCAGATTTCATCAGGGATTTCAACATCTCGTACAACACATCGTCTTGGATACTCTCATCTTACCTGATCGCCGGAGCAGTGATGACGCCAATCGCAGGCAAGCTGTCAGACATCTATGGTAAGAAAAAGATACTGCTGATCGTCATGTCGATTTACTCTGTCGGCATTCTGGCAGGAGGATTTGCAAACAGCATCGAATTCATGCTTTCATCAAGGGCGGTGCAGGGTGTAGGGATGTCAATGTTCCCGATAGCCTTTGGAATCATCAGAGAAATCCTTCCAGAAAAAAAGCTTGCAATAGGGCAGACGATTTTTAGTTCGACGTTTTCTGGCGGGGCCGTGGTGGGGCTGGTGGTCGGCGCATCTATAATTCAAAACTTTGGGTGGCAGGCTACGTTCTTTTCAATATTTCCTATCGCATTAATACTTGGCCTGGTGATCAAAAAACTCGTCAGCGTCAAGTCTCCGGCAACCTCTGAAGCTATAGTAAAGAAAGGGGATGACAATCCTGTCAGGACAAAGCCAATCGACTTGAAAGGGACACTTGCCTTGGCTGCGACGATAATCTCATTTCTGGCCGGAATTTCATTCTTGGAAAGCGATAGCAGTGGCGCAGAATTCCAGGTTGCAGGACTCTTTGCTGTCGCAGCGGCATCGCTTTCAATATTTATCGTCATAGAAAAGAAAACAAGTTCACCATTGATTGACCTCAAATTGATGACTAATAAAATGTTCCTTCCTGCAACAGTCATTCTCATGTTGGTCTTCCTCTGCATGTTTATGGTCTACCAGACGATACCTATCATGGTAAGAAGCCCCCTTCCGCTGGGGTTTGGAGGAGACGCACTGGTCACTGCAAGTGTGCAACTCCCGTTCATGGTTGTCTTGCTGATCGGCACCATAATGTCGGGTTTCATTCTGAACAGAATTGGCAATACCCGCCTAATGCTAATCGGCACCGTAATAAGTGCAGTTGGATTTTTCAGTATGCTGTTGTTCCATTCGACTGAATTCATGGTTTCAGTCGCGCTGGCAATAATTGCAGCCGGACTATCCCTATCAATCACGGGCGGCTTTAACGTCGTACTCCTGTCCGCGCCGATAAAGATGACCGGGATCGCCCTTGGGATGGCACTGCTTCTCAACCTGGTTGGTATGTCCATAGGCCCGTCGATCGCCGGGGTATACCAGCAGATGTACCAGTCGACTGTGGACGGGGTGGTCGGACAATTCCCCACTCAAGACGCATACAATCTGATATTCATGACTGCGGCATTGATAGCAGTGGCGTCGATCGCCTTTGCGCTGCCGCTGAACAGGAGAAAAATCATTCCATCAATCACCCACGAAGGCGCGCCAAAAACAGACGAAAAACGCTAGCTTACTTGTTGTTCATAAAGCGCTCAAGTTTGTCCATAGCCCTTTCCAGCATTTCTTCCGGTGCCAGATAAACGATCCTGAAATGTCCAGAGCCGTATGTCGAACCAAAGCCCGAACCGTGCACCGTCAGGACGCCCGTATTGTTCAGGAGATCGATTACAAACTGCTGGTCATCTTTCCACCTGTTGCCAAGGTTGACCTTAGGGAAGACATAGAATGCCCCGCGCGGGACCCTGCACTGCATCCCCATTGCGTTGAGACGCTTGACGACGTAATCGCGCCTTGATCTCAGCTTTTCGACCATCTTAGGTATATGAGTCTGCGGCCCTCTGAGAGCCTGAACTGCGGCGATCTGCACAGGCAGGTTTGAAGCAATTCGCACGCGCGCAAGCTTTGGTATGTCTTGGCGGAGGCCAGCCAGTTTCTTGGAATTGCTGTTCATGGCTACGTAGCCGCAGCGCCAGCCAGTCATCAGGTAAGCTTTTGAAAAGCCGTTTAGCAGGATTACGGGGGCATCTTTGGCGACCTTGCCGATACCGGTGAACTCCGAATCAAAAACAATCTTATCATATATTTCATCGCAAATGACGTAAAGGTCGTGCTCTGTCGCAATGTCTATCAGCTGTTGCAGGCTCTTTCTGTCAAAGACCTCGCCCGTGGGATTGTTGGGACTAATGATGCAAAGCGCCCGCGACCTTGGCGTTATCTTCGCTCGCAAGTCTTCAAGATCGGGCTTGCCGTCTGCATGCAATTTGAACTCGACAGGTTTGCCGCCGTAAAACTTTGCGTAAGAGGAATAGGGCGGGTAGTAGGGCCCGGGCATCAGCACTTCGCTGTTTGGGTCGACGATGGATGCCATCGTCATGTCAAGACCCTCGGACACGCCATTTGTTACAATGACGTCCTCTTCGGTGACATCTAGCCCCTTCTCGGACTCTTTCTCTACAATGGCCTGGCGAAGTTCCGGCAATCCCTCAGAGTCTGCATAGTAATTTTCGTCGCGGTTAACCGCGTCAATCATCGCTTTTTTGATGTGATCAGGGGTCTTGAAGTCAAACTTGACAGGATCGCCTATGTTGAGGTAGATTATCTCCTTGCCAGATGCCTTGTATTTTCGCGCATAGGTGGCAATGTCGCGGATGGCATATTCCACGCCATGCGTCCTGTCAGACACTTTCAAACTAGATATCTAGATGGAATCTGACCGAGATAAAATGTTATGTCTGAAAAAACAGTATTATGTAAAATCCGGGCATAAATTTAAAGCCTGTCTGAGATGTCTGCTTCTTGCAGATGGTCGCCAATTACGATGAAGTAATGAAACTTGCCCTTGAAAGAGGATTCTACTTTCCTAGTTGCGAGATTTACTCTGACGCCCCAGCTGGATTCTGGGAATACGGGCCAACAGGCGTCAACATGAAGAACAAATTTGTCGAGCTATGGCGGCGCGAGCTAGTAAGGCGCGACGGTATGATGGAGATCGACGGCTGCCAGATAATGAGCAAGAGCGTCTTTGTAGCGTCGGGTCACATTGGCAACTTTACCGACCCAATCGTGAAATGCAACAAGTGCAAATCTACGTTTCGTGCAGACCGCTACATCACAGAAAAGACCGGAGAGAACGTGCCAGAGAGGATGGCAGACGAAGAGATAAACGCCCTGATCAATAAACACAACCTGCGCTGCCCCAACTGCAAGGGGGAATTCGGGGGCGTAAGCAGGTTCAACATGATGTTCCGTGTGGGGATCGGTCCTGCTGCAGAGGAAGCGTACCTCAGGCCGGAAACCTGCCAGACGATATTCGTCGATTTTGCACGCATATTCAAAACTATGCGCGGCCGCCTGCCGCTTGGAGTGGCGCAGGTGGGCAAGAGCTTCCGAAACGAAATCGCACCAAGGCAAAGCCTCCTTCGATTGAGGGAGTTCTACCAAGCCGAAATCGAGGTATTCTGCAACCCTAACAGGCTAAACGAGATGCCCAAATTCGAGGAAGTGAAAGACACCGTCCTGAGAATATCCTCGCATGACGGCTCGTCGATCACGGAAACCCCGGCCGGCGAAGCTGTCAAGAAGGGGCTGATACCGAACAAGCTCGTTGCATACTACCTTGCCCTCCTCATAGAGTTTTACGAAAAGACTGGCGTCGATGTAAAGCGCTGCCGGTTCAGGCGGCTTTCAGACGAGGAAAAGGCATTCTACGCCTCTGTCGCGTTTGACTTTGAAGTGGAAACGAGCATCGGCTGGCTCGAGCTCGTCGCCTGCAACTACCGCTCGGACTATGACCTGAAGGGGCACGGGGCGACCAGCAAGCAAAACCTCGAAGTCGTCGACCCTGTGGATCAGACAAAGGTCCTGCCGCACGTGTTCGAGTTGTCAATGGGCATTGACAGGAGCATCTACACCATCCTGGAGCACTGCTATTACGAAGACGAACATCATAATGACAGGATCGTGCTGCGGCTAAAGCCCTACCTTGCTCCTGTGCTGGTTGGCATCCTGCCGCTTATGACAAAGGACGGGTTGGACCAAAAGGCGCGCAAGATCCATTCAGATTTGAAATACGATTATGACACCTTTTACGACGAGTCCGGCTCCATCGGCAGGCGCTACCGCAGACTGGAGGAGGTAGGTGCGCCGTATGCCGTCACAATCGATCCGACTACGATGCAAGATGATACCGTAACAGTAAGGCACAGGGACACGATGCAGCAGGAGCGGGTCAAGGCGTCGGAGCTGCGGCAGTACATGCAGAACGCGTTAGTAGTAAGAAATTAAAATCACGACAGACCGAAGAAATGCATGAAGGGCAGAAAAGGGGTGGCGTCAGGTGACGAAGTGCCTTTGGAAAAGTGGCTGGTCGCCTACCGGAACCCCGATTCAAAAAAACACCCCGGGGGCTCTGTTTTTATGCGCCAGTTCTACGCCCCAGGCTATTACGAAGCCTACGACACAGTGCTGACGCATGCTGAAAAGATGAACCTTCAGGTGCTTTGGTTCAGAGAAAAGAGGTCGTGCGAGCCATTTCTCAATCGCGACTTTCCAGATCTTGAAGCGGTCTGTACCTACTGCAACAAAAAGTTCAATCATTCCGAGCCAGTGCCCTGCAGCCAAGACGGTTGCAATTTTGAATTCTGCTCAAGGGATTGTATGGCGGAACACCACACAATGCGACACAGAGCCTAGCGGGGCTGGCAAGAATGAAACAAACATCTTTGAACCACCGATAATGGCAAAGTAGAATTTGGCATTGCAAATCAACCGCGCTCTATAAGCCAGCTTTCAGACAGATTAGCGAACAGTTACACTATAGCAGCAAACAGAATTTCGATCACAGTTTTGCAAGCTCAAGCGTTGCCATCCGGATCCGCTCCGGGTCTCCACTGAACTGGTCCAAGCAGCGAGATGAGTACTGCGCCGGTGCACCTTCCCTTTGGCTCTTCAGCTTAAACCCGATTGAGAACATGATGGACTTGAGCCGGCTGGCCCATTCTTCGTATTCTTTGTCGCTCACAGGCTGCAAGAGCTGGTCGGTTATTTCGGTGACAAGCTCGAGCGTCCCATTCTTTTTCAGCTTTGCGTGGACAGTTTTGTAAAAAGGTTTCCAACAGTCCTCCTTTTCTTCGTCAATGTATCTCGGGTCCGGAAGTACAGCGATAAAGCGGTCAACCGACCCGTCTGGAAAAGCAGGGACAATGTCTTCAAAAGAGCCGCTCATGATTGATACGTTGGCAAGCGCGATCCGTGACTGCACTTCCTTGCACACTGCCTTGTCAATCTCGATTCCAACATAAAGTGAATTTGTGTCGCGCGTTGCCAAGCTTTCGAGTATTCTGCCGTCGCCCATACCAAGCTCCACGATCAACCTTGGCCAAGGGGAAAAGTCAATCATCAGGCTTTGAGCAGCTCGGCTTCAAGCAACTGCTGGACAAGCTGGACGACTTCCTGCTCTACTTGCTGCCTGGGCATGCCAAGCTTTGCCGAGAACTGGTCGGTAAGCTGGTTTATCGTCTTGGTGCCGTCGCAGGTGTTCCAGAACTCTACAATCGCCTCGTTTACCATGAAACTCTGATCCTTGTCGTTTGCGATAATAAGTGAGCCGTCTTCCTGCTTTGCAAATCGCCCCACCTTGAGCGGCCTGCTCTTTTCATAGTCTATCTGGAAGCGTAATTTCGGCTTGCCAAAGCCGAGCTTATCACGAACCTCGGGGTTCATCTTTTCAAGAGTCCACGGCGGGTCCCAGACGATCTCCACATTGATGCTGCCGATGCCGTTTATCTTGCCGACATAGCGCTTGACATCGCTTACAAGGGTATCGTGAAGCGGGCAACCTCTGGTAGTCATGGTCATCTTGATGTCAACATCCTTCCCGCTGGCGACCTTTACTCCATAAATGAGGCCGAGGTCAACCACGTTTACCGGTATCTCCGGGTCCATGCATTTTTTCAGAGCGTCGAAAACCTGCGCCTCCGTGACCGACTTTTGAGACATGTGAATACATTGTGTGGACAAAAACATGATAAATACTTTATCCGTAGGCTAGCCTAACATCGCCTTGAGGCTCTTCTCAAAGGGGGGCGTGAGCACGCCGCGCTCCGTGATAATGCCAGTGATCAGCTCCGGCGGCGTCATATCAAACGCGGGGTTGAAGACCCTCACTCCCTTTGGCGCGACCCTCTTTCTGCCAACCTTGACGACCTCGTCGACCGACCGCTCTTCGATTATTACATCTTTTGGGCTGCTTTCAAAGTCGAACGTAGAAAGCGGCGCCGCCACATAGAACGGGACATTATGTCTTCTTGCAAGGATTGCAACTTGATAAGTGCCGATCTTGTTGAAGACGTGGCCGGTGCGCAGTACCCTGTCGGCGCCAACTATTACGCGCCTGATTGCGCCCTTTGACATCATGTGACCCACTGCAGTGTCCGGTATCAGGCTGACGTCGATGCCGTCATGCTGGTGCTCAAATGCCGTCAGGCGCGCGCCCTGCATCACGGGCCGGGTTTCAGTGGCAATGACGCTCAGGCGCTTGCCAGATTCCCTCGCCGCCCGAATGACTCCAAGCGCCGTGCCGTACGCCACCGTTGCAAGCGAGCCGGCGTTGCAATGGGTAAGAACCACATCTCCGTCCTTAAACAGCTTGGCGCCGTTTGCGCCCATCTGCCGGTTGGCATCGATGTCCTCGTCAGCCATTTTGAGGGCCTCGTCCAACACGACTTTTTTCGCTTCCTGCATCGACTTGGCGCGCTTTACCTTGCCCATCACGCGTTCTAGGGCCCAGAACAGGTTGACGGCGGTCGGCCGCTTAGCCCGCAGAATTTTGAACGCGGTGTCAAGATCGATCATCATCTCTGGCATTGTCTTGGCCTTGCTGTGCTGCGCTGCAAGTGCCAGCCCAAAGGCGGCAGTGACCCCGATGGCAGGCGCACCGCGCACTACAAGATTCTTGATGGCGTCGGCCACTTCACGATAGTCCTTGCACTTTGAATAAACTAGCTTATTTGGGAGCTTTGTCTGGTCGATAAGCACAACCGAATTATTTTCCCAGGCGACCGTCAGCAAAGGGTCTAGGTTAGGAGCCAAACATCTGGAATCTTTTTTCAGGCGGTATTAAACCTAACTGGGTTTGCCGATTGACGCGAACCTGCCTTCAGAAAACCGAGACTTGTCAAGCACGCCGCGGCCATCGTACACGAACGCGCCGCCTAAGTCTTCCTGCCCCAAGTTCCTATATTCGGGGTGGTCAGAAACCAGGATCACTAGGTCAGCGCCCTGCACCGCCTTTAAGAGGTTCGACGTCAGCACGACGTCCTGTGGAAGGGCAGGGTCGCTTGTGACGAGCGGGTCATGGACACGGATCTCTTTTACTTTTAGTTTCTTTAGCTCTTCGATTACTCTGTAGGTCGGCGAGAGCCGGGTGTCAGATACGCCGCCCCTGAACGCTAGCCCGAGCAGCGCGACTGTTGCCTGCAAAGTTCCAGGGCCGAGCAGCTTTGCCGCCTGCTCTACGCAGTAAGCAGGCATCGAGTCATTGACACTCCTCCCTAGCTTGGTGATGTTGCACTCTACCTTGTTAATGTCCGCACTGTGCAGTATGAACTGCGGGTACACGGGTATGCACGCGCCGCCGACGCCGGCACCTGGTTTATGTATATGGCAGAACGGCTGCGAGTTGGCAGCCTCCCTTGCTTCCCAAAAGTTGACTCCCACCTTCTCGCAGAACTTGGCCATCTCGTTTGCGAGGGCAATGTTTACGTCACGATAGACGCCTTCCAGAAGCTTTTCTGTCTCTGCGGTCCTCATGCTACTCATCCTGATGATGCCTTTCTTGGCAATTATGGAATAGATCTTGGTGCCGATCTCCAGGCTCTTTGGGCCGGCGCCGGCGACAACCGCCGGATATCGCTCCTCAATGTCTTCAATCGCCCTCCCCTCGTAGATCCGCTCTGGGTTGTATACCATATAAAAGTCCCGCTCGACCTGCAGCCCACTTTCCTTTTCAAGGATTGGCAGCACGACGTCTTCTGACGTGCCGGGCGGCACGCTAGGGTTGAGCGAAACGATGTCGCCTTTTTTCAGTCCTCTACCTATCGCAGATGCGACCTGCTTTACAGCGGCAAGGTCCGCGGAGAACGAATCGGTTAGCAGCACCGGCACG
>Ga0070696_100003123_pt1 | contig 11027 bp, 10 predicted proteins | sample KBSK1253metaG_FD_65474 | JGI IMG/M metagenome (GOLD analysis project Ga0070696, IMG submission 65474) | Corn, switchgrass and miscanthus rhizosphere microbial communities from Kellogg Biological Station, Michigan, USA - KBS K1-25-3 metaG | ecosystem: Host-associated > Plants > Roots >... | reverse complement strand
CGAAGGAGGTGACGCACGCTTCGTCCGCCAGCAGGTCCGGAAGCAGGTCCCGGCCATGATCCAGCACGGACCGCAGCCATCCGAGATGGTTGATGCCGAAGTAGTCGAACCACAGCTCCTCCGCGTTCCGGCCGAGGGCGGTCGCGACCCGGCGACAGAGCGCCTGAGGCGCATCGCAGATGCCGATCGCTCGGTCGCCGAGCACGCGCTGCGCGGCCTCGGTGACCAGACCGACCGGGTTCGTGAAGTTGATGAACGTCGCCGTGGGAGCGCGACGAGCAACGACCTCGGCGATCCTCGTGATCTCCGGCACGGTCCGCAGGGCGAAAGTGATCCCGCCCGCACCAGTCGTCTCCTGGCCGATGACGCCCTCGGCGAGCGCGGCAGTCTCGTCGAGCAGGCGACCCGCGATCCCGCCGACCCGGATGGCGCAATAGACGAAGTCCGCGCCGTCGACCGCCACGTCGAGGTTCGTCGTGATCCTGACCGGGACGCTGTTCCCGAGCCGAACATCCAGCCCGGCGATGACGGCGGCGATACGGTCCAGGCGGCCCTGGTCGACGTCATACAATACGAGCTCGTCGAAGCGCGTCCGGGTCTGCCCTTCGGCCAGCGCCCGATAGATCGCCGGAGTGCGAAATCCTCCGCCGCCGAGCACCGCCAGCTTCACCACGAGATTGAACCAAAGTTGAACCAGTCATGTCAACCGAATCCGCGCCGGGCCCGTCGCACCGATGCCGCGGGCCGTGACCTGGCGTACATGCGCGTGATGCGGCTGCTCGAGACGGACATCGCCACGGGGCGTCTGACCCCCGGTGAGCGCCTCGCGCCCGAGCGCCAGCTCGGTGCTCGCCTGGACGTCGCGAGGAACACACTGCGCCGCGCGCTCACGGACCTTGCGGCACGTGGCCTGCTGGTCTCACGCGACCGCTCGGGGTGGTTCGTCAAGGGTGGCCCCGTCACGATCGAGACGATCAGCGGACCGCAGGGCCTGACGGACTGGGCCGCGGTCCACGGTCTCGCCGTCTCGTCGAAGGTGTGCAACGCGCGCCTCCGGCCAGCTCTCGAGGCCGAGGCTCGGGCACTGCGGATCCCCATCGACAGCGACGTCTTCGAGCTCGAGCGCGTCCGCATCGTCGAAGGCGCGCCCCTGTCCCTGGATCAGTCAGTACTGATCCCGTCGCTGGCCGAGTCGCTTCACCAGGTCGACTTCTCGGGCGCCTCGCTCTATCAGACCCTTCGCGCAGGGAACGGCCTTGAGCCATCCCGATCCGAATGCATGCTCCGCGCCGTCATCGCCGATCGGCGCTCTGCCGAACTGCTCGAGCTGGCCGAGGGTGTCCCGCTCCTCGAACTATCCGAGACGGTCTTCGACCAATACGGCGAGCCGTTCGAATTCGGCCGACGGCTCAACCGCGGCGATCGCTATGCGTTCCGAACGACGATCCTCGCCGGCGGGGCTTGGGAGGGATCGGCGGGCTGACGCCCGCGTCCGACTGCGTGTCGCTCGGCCCCCCGGCGCGGGTCGCATGGCACGTCAGATGGGTCGGTATGGCCCCTATCGCACAGCCCTCGCGAGACCGACTGTGATGGAGACAGAACCAACCAGTACAAGTCAGCGAGGAAAGAACACCATGAACGGTCGATTGAAGGGCCTCGGCGTCATGCTGGCGATCATCGGGCTCGCGTTCATCGCGGGCGGCGGGTTCGCCTACTACAAGACCGACCAGGGAGCCAAGTCGCTCCAGGCGTTCAGCGCTGCGCAGAACGTCAAGCTGAGCTACAACGAAGCCGGTCAGCTCGTCGATCGCGGCAAGCCCGAAGGCGCCGCGGCGATCATGTCGCTCCTCACGAACGACTGGGGCTTCGCGGTCAACACCGCCGACCTCAACCCGAACGACCCGCTGGTCAACACCGCCAGCGAGTACATGTACCAGATGGCCACGATCTCGTACCACACCCTCCATGGATCCGCGACGGTCGTCCTCGACAAGGACGTCACGGCGGCGGACGGAACCGTCTTCAAGGCGGGCACCTACGAGTTCCAGAATGACGGCCGCTACTTCTCCGGCTTCGACCGCAGCAATCCGATCGAAGCTGGCGCCCGCGAGCAGCTGTGGAGCGGTACTGCCCACGCGCTGATCGGCGAGCTCGGAGTCGGCGCCGTCACTGCCTCGGCTCTGCAGATCGGCCTCGGTGTGGCCGCCCTCCTCGCCGGCTTCGGCGCCACGATCCTCCTCACCGGCCTCGGCCTGGTCTGGGCGACCCGAGCCCAGACGGAGCGCGTCAAGGTTCCGGCCCTCCGGCCGGCGACCGCCTAGCCATCACCAGCAGGGTGCCCACCTCGGACGCCCAGAACCGCCAGCGCGCCGGGTCCCCCAGGCCCGGCGCGTCGGATTCGGAGGCCACCGTGTTGCCGACCATCGAGACACAACCCGGAACGGGACTGCCGGCCGACATCCGGCGAGTCCTCCTGGGCACGGATCTCAGCCGCACCTCCGAGCTCGCCACGGACCGCGCCTTCGACCTGGCCCAGCGCCACGGGGCTGACCTGCTCGTCGTGAGCGTCATCGATCCCGATGACCTGGGCAAGCACCCCGGCCGGGCCGGTGGTCGCTGGGACGAGGTCCGCGATCGGCGGCACGCCGCGGCGCAGGAGCTCGTCGGCCGCGGTCGGGCGATGGGGATCACCGTGTCGTTCCTCGTCTGGACCGGCGACCCGGGCGAGTCGATCGTGTCGGCAGCGGAAGCCGAGAGCGCCGACCTGGTCGTCGTCGGTACGCATGGCCGGGGGACCATCGGCCGGCTGCTCCTCGGCTCGGTGTCGGATCACGTGGTGCGCAACGCGCCGTGTCCCGTCCTTGTGGTTCGCCCGGCTTCGCGCGGGTCCAGCCGGCCCGCTGCCGCCTGACCCGGCCGCATCGGCCGGGCCGACCGCGGCTGCAGCACGGCGTCAGCCGAGTTCCGCGGCCTCGCGACTGGCGGCGTCCCCTCCGCCGCGCGATGCGCTGCGACGGGCGTCCACCAGGAAATAGGTCGGAGTCGGGCCCTTGCCCTTGACGTCGATCAGCCCACGCTCCTCGAACTCGAAGGATCCGCGCAGGCGCTCCCACACCGCATGCGTGACCTGCACCCTTCCGGCCACGCCCAGCGATTCCATCCGGCTCGCCATGTTCACCGTGTCGCCCCAGATGTCGTAGATGAACTTCTTGGTGCCGATCACGCCCGCCACGACGGCCCCGCAGTGGATCCCGATCCGGAAGCGGATGCCCAGGCGCGCCGCCGTCTCGATGTCGCCGACCGACTCGGCAAGCTCGAGGGCCATCCGCGCGACGCGTGCCACGTGGTCGCCGGAAGGGTCCGACATCCCACCGACGACCATGTAGGCGTCGCCGATCGTCTTCACCTTCTCCAGCCCGTACCGGTCGACGAGACCGTCGAAGACCGTGAACACATCGTTCAGGACGCCGACCAACTCGCCGGGGGACAGCGTCGACGACAGGCGCGTGAAGTCGACGATGTCCGCGAACATGAGGGTCACGTCTTCGAAGCGGTCTGCGATCAGCGGTTCGCCCTGGCGCAGTCGATCGGCAATGGGCTCCGGGAGGATGTTCAGGAGCAGCCGCTCGTTCTCCCTGGCTAGCCGCTCGCGCTCCTTTACCGCGGAGATGTCGGTGCCGTAGACGTTGATGAACCCGAACTCGGGCACGTCCACGGCCAGCAACGCGTACGTGCGACCGCGACTCTCGATCTCGACCTGCGCGCCGTCGGCTGCGCGGACGCGATCCAAGAGGGTCTCGCGAAGGTCGATCGGCAAGCTCAGGCCGACGGCCAGCCCCAGCCCATCGACGAGGCCGGCGCTAGCTGGGTTGGCATACACCAGCGTTCCGTCCCACTGGATCCGGAAGACCGGGTTGGGGTTCTGATCGGGGAACTTCACGATGGCCCGCTCCGCCGTCACGTCCATCCCATACAGGTTCGTGAAGTTCATATCGACGATGGGGACGGGCCAGACCGCGTAGGTCCGGTTATCGGCGATGAACTGCACGTAGCCGCGCTCCGGAGCCACCGCCTCGAACCGGGCGACGGCATCGGCCGGCATCGGATCGCCGACGCTGACGCCCAGCGAGAGCAGGATCGATGCGCTCGCCGGATTCGCGTAGATGAGATGCCCGTCCGCATCGATCCGCATCACCGGGTTGGGGTTGTCGTCCGGAAAGCGGTTGATCGCGCTCACCTGATCGGACGTCAGGCGCGCAGCGCCTTCATGGGGCTCATCCGCGGAGATGCGGTTCACACGGCTGGCCATCGACGAAATCGTAGGGTGACCGTCAATCGGACTCAGCGCCCTCTCGGGTCGCGAGCCGTACCGTGCCGACACCGGTGGATGACGCCACGCTCGACCGCCTACGGCGCGATCCGCGTCCGGCGATCGGGGGGACGATCGCGATCATCGGGATCGTCCTGATCACGTGGCTGATGGAGACCAAGCCATTCTGAAGCCCGGCACGGCCGCCATTCTGGCGCCAGCCGGCGCGGCTATGATCGAGACCGTTGAGGGATCCGGGGAGAAGGGGAGGGATCGGATGTCCAGCGAACGCAGCGTGCCGTCGTCGGTCGTGACGGCTCGAGACCTGTATCTCGTCGCGATGGCGGTGTTCGTCGTGAACATCGTCATCGGCATCCTCAACGGCGCCGACGTCGTCGAATTCGACCGCAACCAGATCCTGACGCACGTGCATGCCGGCACGGTCGGATGGTTGACGCTGTCGATCGTCGCGTCGACGTTCCTGCTCTTCCGCGCGTCCGACCGGCGATTGATGCTCACCCTCGCCGTCCTCGTCCCGATCTACGTCGTCGCCTTCTATACCGGCAACTTCGCGTTGCGAGCGATCGGCGGCGTTGCCCTCCTGATCGCGGTCGGTTGGCTCGTGTGGTGGTTGTGGCGGCAGTACCTGGCGGGGGAACGGACGCTCCCACGGCTCGCGGTGACCCTCGGCGTCACGAGCTTCGGGTATGGGGCCCTCATCGGCGTCCTGATCCAGGTGAGCCTGGCGGCCGGGGTCACGTTGCTGCCGGGTGACACGATCGGTGCGCACGCGAGCGCGATGACCTTCGGCTACCTCGTGCTCGTGTCGATGGGCTTCATCGAGTGGCGCATCCTGGGCACCCGCGACCTTCCGCGGGCCGGCGTCGTCCAGGTCGGCGCACTGTTCCTGGGCGGCTTGATCATCTCCGTGAGCCTCCTCGCCGGGGCGGCCCAGGCCGGCGGCGGGATCTACCTCCTGACCCAGCTCGTCGCGGTCGTCCTGTTCGTGATCCGCATCTGGCCGCGCTCGCTGCGCGTGGACTGGGCCGCCGCCAACCCGGTCCGCCATTTCGCGGCCTCGTCGATCTGGGTGGTGTTCGCGCTCGTCCTGTTCATGTACATCGTGTTCGTGTTCATCTCGGCGGGCGCCACGAGCACCGACCCGGGTGCGGCTCCGCCGGTCCCGCTCAACATCCTCATCGCAAGCGATCACTCCGCGTACATCGGGATCGTCACGAACATCGTGCTCGGATTGCTGACCGTCCTCCTCCTGCGCTCGGAGACTCGCCGCGGGTGGATCGGCCAGGTCGTGTTCTGGGGCGTCAACCTCGGCTTGCTGGTGTTCGTGATCGGTCTCATCGTCGACACCGCCGAGATCAAGCGCATCGGGGCGCCGGTCATGGGCATCACGCTGTTGGTCGCACTCGCGATCCTCGCCTACACGGCCCTCAAGGAACCGCTCGCGACCTCCGAGGCGGACCTCGATCCGGAGTCGACCGCCGGCTGAATCGGTTCCCGCTGGCGCGCGTGGCCGGCGATGCGGCCACGCGCTGCGCTGACCTGAACCGGCGGGCGTACTATCCCGCCCAGGCCGATCATCGGACGCTAACGGCGTGTGGCTCTCCGCACCGTGCGTTCGTCGGCAGGAGGTAGCCATGGGCATCATCGCGTGGATCGTCTTGGGTGCCATCGCCGGCTGGATCACCAACCTGATCATGGGCGGCAAGGAAGGCGTCATCGGGACGATCATCCTGGGCATCATCGGTGCGGTCGTCGGGGGCTGGCTCGCCGGCACCGTACTCAAGGTGGCCGACGTCACGGGCATCAACATCGAGAGCATCGTCGTTTCTGTGATCGGTGCCGTCATCGTGGTGGCGATCTACCGCGCAGTGACGAGTCGGCGGCGAACCGCCATCTGAATCCTCGGTCGCCGCAGCCGGCGCGGACTACGCGGAAGCGGGCGCCGGCGCCGTCGATTGGCGCACAACGAGCGTCGGGGCGACGATCACGTCCTCGACGCGTCGGCTCGGATCGCCGCGCTCGATCATGTCCAGCAGCATGTCGGCGGCGATCCGACCCATCTCGACGCCCGACTGGCTGACCGTCGTCAATGGCGGGATCGTGAACGACGCGATATCGATGTCGTCGAAACCGACGATCGAGAGCTGCTCCGGGACCACGATCCGGGCCTGGAACGCCGCCTGCAGGAGCCCGATCGCGATCGTGTCTGACGCAGCGAACACCGCCGTCGGGCGACTCGGCCGGTCGAAGTGGCCGAACAGTTCTCGGCCGAGCCGGTAGCTCGGCTCTGGATCTGGCTGGGTCGTGAAGTAGACCCGGGCACGGTCGGCCATCCCGTGCTGGCGCATGAACTCCTCATAGGTGCGAGCCCGGACCGGGCCGTCGGCCATCCGCTCGTCGGCGACGCACACGATGCTCCGGTGGCCGAGGTCCCACAGATGCTCGAGGGCCAGGATCGTGCCTCGCTCGTTGTCGACATAGACGCCCGGAACGCGACGCGGCCCGACCCGGTCGCTGACACCGACCACGTGGTCGTGACGGTCGGCCAGATCGTCGATCGCCGCGTCCCCGCCCTTGATGTCGCCCATCACGAGGATCCCGTCGGCGTGCGACTGCTCGAACATCGAGCCGTACATCGCGGCAACGTCGGGCTGGTAGTCGACGTGCCCAAGGAAGAGACGGTAGCCGCGGACCTGCGCGACGCGGTTCACGCCGCGCAGGACCTGGGCATGGAACGGATCGGAGATGTCCCGAACGATCACGCCGAGCAACGAGCTGCTGCTCCCGCGCAGGGCCCGGGCCAGCAGGTTGGGTTTGTAGCCGAGGTCCTTCGCTGCGGCCACGATCCGCTCGCGGGTGGCCTCACGAACCGGGACACCGGTCTCACGACCGTTGAGGATGCGCGACACCGTCGTGATCGAGACGCCGGCTCGTTCGGCGACGTCACGGAGGGTGATCGTCCCGCCCGCAGGCTTCATCCTGGCTCGTCCCTCCCGACCGCTTGACAGCGCGGACTATCGTACCGATTGAGCGAAAACGTCAAGCGTTATCGTTAAGCCCTCGTGACGGACGGCACTCCCGTCACGCTGGGCGCAAACGGAGACCGGTCCGGAGGAGGGCCTGGTGGACGACTATCCCCGCTTCGACCTTGGCGGCCGCGTCGCCCTCGTGACGGGCGCTTCGCGCGGACTTGGGCGGGCGATCTCGCTCGCCCTCGCGAATGCCGGCGCGGACGTTGCGCTGGGTCTCCACGACGCAGCAGGGGAGAGTCCCGCCGCCGAGATCGAGGCGATGGGACGGCGCGCCCTGCCGGTCCAGATGGACATGCTCGATCTGCGACAGATCGGCGCTGCCGTCGACGAGGTCGTCCGCCACTTCGGCCACCTCGACATCCTCATCAACAATGCGGGCGTCAGCCCGGAGGACCCCGCCGAGAACGTCACCGAGGCCAACTTCGACCACACGATCGGGGTCAACGTCAAAGGCGTCTTCTTCGCGAGCCAGGCCGCGGGCCGGGCCATGATCGAGCAGGGCTTCGGGCGGATCATCAGCCTCAGCTCGCAGGCAGGCTTCGTGGCGTTGCCGACCGAGTCGGTCTACTGCATGTCGAAGGCGGCGGTCGCCCACCTGACGAAGTGCCTGGCCGTCGAGTGGGGCGTCCACGGGATCACCGTGAACGCCGTCGCCCCGACGTTCATCCGCACGCCGGGCACCGCCGGGGCCCTGGCCGATCCCGCCTTCGAGGCCGAGACCCTCGAACGCATCGCCGGACTGCATCGCGTCGGCGAGCCGATGGAGGTGGCCGGAGCCGTCGTCTTCCTGGCGTCGCCGGCAGCGTCCCTGATCACCGGCCACACCGTCCTCATCGATGGCGGTTGGACGGCCCGGTGACGATCGCGACGGCCCCAGCGGCGGCTTCGGCGAGGGCGACCCGGACCACGGACCCCGGCTTTCCCACGGTCTTCGGGCGTGAGCTGATCGGCGAGCTGCCGAACTTCGTCCATCGCCCCTACCTCGTCGTCACGATGGCCGACCTGTGGCCGCGTTTCGAGCACCTCTTCGACTCGCATCTCGCCGGCGTGCATCTCGTCGAGACGCTCGAGGCCGCCGCGCTCGAGGACGCCGTCGCCGCCATGCCGGAGTTCGGCAGCGTGATCGGGCTCGGTGGGGGGCAGGCCAGCGATGTGGCCAAGTTCGTCGCCTGGCGACGGCGGCGGCCACTCTTCCAGGTCCCGACGGCGATGACGACGGATGCACCATTCAGCCATCGCGCCGCGCTGCGCGGCGGCGACGGCGTGGCGATCGTCGGCTGGGCCGTACCGGAGGCCGTCTACGTCGACTTCGACGTCATCCGGGCGGCTCCGGCTCTGCTCAACCGCGGCGGCGTCGGGGACGTCCTGTGCTACCACACCGCGCACTACGACTGGAAGCTGGCCCATGATTCGGGCAAGGAGGAGAGCCGATGGCCCTATGACGAGCGGCTGGTGTCTGAGGCCCGCGAGCAGCTCGACTACGTCCTCGCCGATCTCGACGAGATCCGCGAGGTGACGGATCGCGGGATCCGGACGCTGATGCTGGCCCAGCGCTGGGGAGGGTTCGCGTACCACGCCGCCGGCTGGAACAACCGCCACATGGACGGCGTGGATCACGCCTTCCTGTACGCGCTCGAGCACCAGACCGGTCGCCATTTCATCCACGGCCAGGCCGTCGGCCTTGGCACCTATTTCGGCGCGGTCCTCCAGGACAACGAGCCGGAACAGATCCTGTCGGCGCTGGTTCGCGCCGGGGTGGATATCCGCCCCGAGGCGATGGGCATCGAGTGGGACGACGCCGCGACGGCGATGCGGCGCCTGGCCTGGTACGTCCGCCACGCGGACATGCCGTACACGATCGCCGATGCCCGGCCGGTGACCGACGAGATCGTCGAGCACATCCGGAGCCGGATCGAGGCCACGTTCGGAGCGTGGGAGAGGCAGGGCCCCGAGGGCCCGAGAGGAGGGTTCATCTGATGCACCGAAGCAACCGGGTCACGGCGCCCCGGACCATCGCGGCGCTGTTCTTCGCGGTCGCACTGGTCCTCGGGGCGTGCAACACCGCCACACCGGCGGCATCCGGCGGCGGCGGCGGAGCGGCCGTCAGCTGCACGGGTGGCCAGAAGCACGTCTCGATCACGAACGTCTGCATGACCGACGACCAGATCAAGGCCGAGATCGCCAAGGAAGGCGGCCTCGTCGTCGGCAACTGGACGTACTCCGCGAACAGCGTCCTGATCGACGAGTTCCAGAAGTACGTCAAGGCCACCTACGGCGCGGACGTGAAGCTGACCTACGAGGGGACGCAGGCGCCGAGCGAGTACCTGACGAAGCTGGCGGCGGCGTCGAAGGGCGGGAACCCCGCGCCCTACGACGTGATCGCGGTCGAAGAGAACTACTGGGCCGACGGCGTCACCCAGGGCCTCGTGTCCGACTTCCTGCCGTCTGACCTGATCCCCAACCAGTCGCTCGTGCTCGATCAGTTCCAGCACGCGCCGACGTCGATCGCCTTCCAGTCGACCGCCTTCCCGGGCGTCGTCTACAACAAGACCAAGGCACCGTTCCTCAAGACCCTCAAGGACCTCGCCAACCCGGCACTCAAGGGCAAGATCACCCTGCCGGCCCCCGGCGACATCACGGCCGGCGGCTTCTTCCTCGGCCTGGCGTCGGAGCTCGGCAAGGACTACAAGGACGCGGCGCAGATGAAGGAGGTCGTCGACTGGGCGGTCACCAACATCGGCCCCAACGTCGTCCAGTACACGACCGACCAGCCGACGCTCCAGCAGCTGTTCGAATCCGGCGCGATCGACGCGTTCGCGTTCTGGAACAGCACGGCGCGCCTCGAGTACTTCGGTGGCCACAAGGACGCAACGCTGCTCGTTCCGGGGACGATCTATCCGGCCAACGGCTACCTCTGGATCCCCAAGGGCGCGACCCATCCGGTCCTGGCCCAGGTCTTCATCAACTGGCGCTTGAGCCCGGAGGTCCAGTTCCCCAACGACTGGCCGATCGAGCACGGCCAATGGAGCGAGTTGAGCGAGGGCTTCCTCGGCCCCGACTACGTCTCCCACGTGCCCGACTGGTTCGCGGCCGATTACTTCAGCTACTTCCCGACGCTCGACCAGATCAAGACCCAGTTCAAGCCGGTCGACTGGGCTGCCTACAACGCCACCTCGAAGGAGTGGCAGGACTACTACGCGACGAAGATCGGCCAATAGGCTCCTCCCCCAGGCGGCCTCCTCGCCCGGCCCACCGGGTCGGGCGGGAGGTCGCATCCTGCTGTCATGAAGGACCACGTCGATGACCGCTGACGCGCGCGCGGTTGCCCCCAACGGGAGACGGCTCGGCACCTTGCCGCGCGTGCGTGCCCCTCGCCTCCGGACGATCGGCATGCTCGTCCCGGCGATCCTTTTGTCTGTCCTGTTCCTGTACTACCCGCTGGTGTTCATCGTCCAGATGAGCTTTTCGGAGGGTTCGACGTTCCTGTCCCCGACGGGGCCGATCAACACGCTCGAGAACTACGCCGCCATCGTCAACCGCTACCTGCCGAACGTCCTCGTCACCTTGCAGCTGGCGACGTTGGCGACGCTCGCCGACCTCGTCTTCGGCTTCCCGTTCGCGTACATCCTCGTGCGCAAGGTCCGCTACCGGAACCTCGTCCGGGC
>Ga0070696_100003122_pt1 | contig 11028 bp, 7 predicted proteins | sample KBSK1253metaG_FD_65474 | JGI IMG/M metagenome (GOLD analysis project Ga0070696, IMG submission 65474) | Corn, switchgrass and miscanthus rhizosphere microbial communities from Kellogg Biological Station, Michigan, USA - KBS K1-25-3 metaG | ecosystem: Host-associated > Plants > Roots >... | reverse complement strand
GAGACGGGCGCCTCCTCTTCCTGAAGGACGACGTGCTCGACGGGCAGGTTCGTCGCCTTGTGCAGGCGCTGGATCAGATCTCGGCGCAGCCAGGGCGACTTCGACGGCGAGAAGGTCGAGACGATGATCTCGTCGATTCGCTCGTCCTGCACCGCCTGCATTGCGGCCGTGAACGGATCGGGGTGCGCGACCTGGCCGTGGGCCTCGATGCCGTCGGCCCGCAGGATCGTCAACGCCCGCCGCAGCCGTCGCTCGGCCTCAGGATGCTCGGCCCGAGTCGGATCGCTCTGCGGCGCGATGATCAGAAAGCTCGCGGGCCCGCGCTCCGCGCGCTCGCGGATCCGGGCGAGCAACGGCTCACCGATCACGGTCTCGTTGGCGACCACGAGCACGTTCTTTGGCCCACCCTCCGACTCGAGATCCACGACCACGTGCTCGACCGGGACGTTGCCCGCGGCCTCGCGGATCCTGTCGACGACGTGCTTGCGCAACCACCCTGACTTCTCCTCGGGGTGCGTCGAGACGACGATCCGGTCCGGCGGCGGCTCGAGCTGCGCGAGCGCATCCTTGACCGCATCCACGGGCGAGGTGTCGACGACGAGCCCGTGCGCCGAGATCCCGGCCTGGTGCAGCGCGTCGAGCGTCCGGTTCAGCCGTCGCCCGGCCGCTGCGCGCCGCGTGTCCTCGTAGACGACGTAGCCGCCCGAGGGTGCGTTCACGGGCGCGAGCACGGTGACGAGGTCGACTCCGGCCGACGCCTCACCGCGGACGGCGTCGAGCAACTGCTTGCTAGCGGCCGTCTCGTTCGCGATGACGAGGATGTGGCTCATGGGCAACCTCGCGAGCGGTTCGTTGGACCGGCAGAGGAATTCCGACCCGAGTCCTCCAGCCAAACTGGACGCGTAGCGTGGGTCACACCTTCACCTCCTCCTCCTCGACGACCCGGTCACCGTTGAAGACAGCATGCCGCGCGCCGGGCACGCCGTACTCGTACGGGCCGCCGACGACTTGCGGGATCTCGTCGAAGTTGAAGACCGGCGGCGGCGACGAGACCTGCCACTCGAGGGTGTGCGCGCGCCACGGATTCGCCGGCGCCGGCGCCCCGCGGGTCCAGGAGACGATCATGTTGTAGAGGAAGACGAGCGTCGAGGCGCCGAGGAAGAACGACGCGATCGAGATGAAGAAGTTGAGGTCGGCGAACCGCGGCGCGTAGTCGGAGACGCGGCGGGGCATCCCCTGGATCCCGAGGTAGTGCATCGGGAAGAAGGTCGCATTGAAGCCGATGAAGGTCAGCCAGAAGTGCAGCTTGCCGAGCCGCTCGTCGTACATCCGCCCGGTCATCTTCGGGAACCAGTAGTAGATGCCCGCGAAGATCGTGAATAGCGAGCCGCCGAAGAGCACGTAGTGGATGTGCGCGACGACGAAATAGGTGTCCGAGACGTGGATGTCGATCGGGACCGCGGCCAGGTAGATGCCGGAAAGACCGCCGATCACGAACATGGAGACGAAGCCGAGCGCGAACAGCATCGGCGTCGAGAAGTTGAGCTTGCCCTCCCATAAGGTCGCGAGCCACGAGAAGACCTTGATTCCGGTCGGGACGGCGATCACCACCGACGTCACCATCATCGGCACCCGCAGCCACGGCGCCATGCCCGAGACGAACATGTGGTGCGCCCAGACCGAGAAGCCGAGCACGAGGATAGCCATCAGGCTCAATGCCATCAGGCGGTAGCCGAAAATCGGTTTCCTCGCGAAGGTCGAGATCACCTCCGAGGCGATCCCGAAGCCGGGCAGCATCATGATGTAGACGGCCGGGTGAGAGTAGAACCAGAAGATGTGCTGGTACCCGAGCACGTAGCCGCCCGCCTCGTAGTTGAAGAAGTCCGTGTGCAGGATGTGGTCGAACATCGACATGAACTGCGAGCCGGCGATGAACGGGGTCGCGATCACGACCAGCAGCGAGGTCGTGAAGTTCGCCCAGACGAGCAGCGGCATCCGCCAGAAGGTCATCCCCGGCGCACGCATGGTGATGATCGTGACCAGGAAGTTGAGCGCGGTCATGATCGACGACGCGCCGGCCCACTGGACGCCCATGTTGAAGAAGACGGCGCCCAGCTCCTGGTGGGTGGAGCAAAGCGGCGCGTAGCCCGTCCAGCCGCAGCCGAAGCCGGGAACGATGAAGCTGGAGAGCATGATCAACCCGGCGATCGGCAGCAACCAAAACGAGAGCGCGTTCAGGCGCGGGAAGGCCATGTCCGGAGCGCCGATCATCAGCGGAATCACGTAGTTCCCGAGCCCGGCGAAGGCCGGAATGATGAAGAGGAAGATCATCAGCGCGGCATGCACCGAGAAGAGCTCGTTGAAGACCTGGTTGCCCACGTACTGCATCCCCGGTCGCGCGAGCTCGGCGCGCATGATCATCGCCGTCAGGCCCGCCGCGACGAAGAAGAAGATCGTCGTCACGAGGTACTGGATCCCGATCACCTTGTGGTCGGTGTTGACGCGGAAGTAGTCGCGCCAGCTGTGGGCGCCGTGGCCGGAGTGGTCCTCGGGTCGGGTCGGCGAGCCGATCGCGTAGCGGGCCCAATAGTCGAAGCCGCCGATCCCCACCAGGAAGCCGAGCGGAGCCGCCGTCAGCTCGACGGTCGTGATCACCTGGCCGTCCCAGATCGGGTGCCAGCCCTCCGCCCAGCGGACGAGCACCGTGATCCCGAGCCCGATCCCGAAGAAGAGCGCGGTCACCCACGGGACGCGCAGCCAGCCGGGCGCGAGCAGCCGGCGCCAGCCGTGCGGCGGCGGCTTCGGGCCGGCGTGCAGCTCGCCGTGGACGGCCGTCGCGGACGTCACTTCTGCCCCTGGATCAGAAACTTGACGAGCGCGTCGAGCTGCGCCTTGGGCAGGGACTTGAACGTGCTGGGCATGATGTTCGGCTGGTACCCCTTCTCGATGTACGCGTTCGGATCGACGATCGACTCATGGACGAACGCCACCAAGGGTTTCCCCGCCCGCCTGGCGTCGGCCGGGAGATTATCGAGGTCCGGACCGGTCGTCCCGGTCGAGCCGGCCGGCTTGTAGGTGTGGCACGCGGAGCAGCCGTTGTTGTTGAAGGCCGCCAGCCCCGGGCCGCCCCCGGCTGGCCCCTGAGCCGCCTTGGCAGCGAGTGTTTCCTGCTCCTTCACCCACGCTGCGAACGCCGCCGGCTTCATCACCACGGCCTCCGAGCGCATCAGCGCGTGCCCCTCACCGCAGAGCTCCGTGCAGACGATCGGGTAAGTGCCGAGCCGCTTCGGCGTGATCACGACGTTCGTCTCGATGCCCGGCACCAGGTCCTGCTTCTGTCCGAACTCCGGCACCCAGAACGAGTGGATCACGTCCTTGCTGTGCATCTTCAGCTGCACGGCCTCGCCGATCGGCATGCGCAGCTGTGAGACCGTCAGGCCCTGGTACTTGGGATAGCTGAAGGACCACGCGAACTGCTGGGCGAGGACGTTCACGCGCATGTGCTTCTTGGGAACGTGCCCGTTCTGTGCGAGCGCGACTGCGCTGACCACGGCGACGGCCGTGACGAGCACGGCCGGCACCGCCGTCCAGACGATCTCGAGCGTCGTGTTCCCGTGAATCGGCGCGCCGTCGGAGTCGTCGTCGGGGCGCGCCCGAAAGCGGACGACCGAGTAGAGGATCACCGCCGCCACGAGCGCGAAGATCGCGATGCTGATCCCCGTCACGAACCAGAAGACGAAGTCGATCCGGTCGGCCTGTTTCGACGCCGGCGTCGGCAGCCAGGGCACGAACAAGGCCACTGCGGTCGTCACCGCAGCGGCGGCGAGTCCGACCGCGACCAGGCGCGCGAGCACTCCCCTGCGCACGATCGCGAGCCTACTGAATCCGCAGGAGAAACGCCTGTTCCGAACAAGCGTCACAAACCCTTTACATGCGTTGTTTCCTCGCCGCGGACGGGGGTACACCCCGTGCGCCTGAAATCAAAAGAAGCCCCGAAAGGAGAAGCAATGGGTATCGGAATAGGTCTGTTATTGATCGCCGGCGGCGCCATCCTCGTCTGGGGAGTGAACGGCAACATCGGCAACGTCAACGAGGACGCGATCGGCTGGATCCTGATGATCGTCGGCCTGGTCGGGCTCGTTCTGTCGGCGATCTTCTGGTCGACGTGGGCGGGCCCCGGCTACTGGGCACGCCGCCGCGGCGGTTACGTCGAGGAAGCCCCGCCCCCAGGGCCGGGCTACTAGAGACGGAGAGCTTCAGCCTTGAGCTCTAGACGGGACGGCCTCGGCCGTCCCGTCGCTTTTCTCTAAGCGGGGACTGGCAGGCCCTCGATCGCGCCGAGGGCGCGGCTGATCTCGTCCTCGTCCAGCGCGACGTCCTCGAGCTTGCCTGCGAAGTAGTTGTCGTAGGCGGCCATGTCGAAGTGGCCATGGCCCGAGAGGTTGAAGAGGATCGTGCGCTCTTCCCCGGCCTCGTCGGCTGCCTTCGCCACCTGCATGGTCCCGTGAATCGCATGCGCGGCCTCCGGGGCCGGCAGAATCCCTTCGCTCCCTGCGAACAGAACAGCCGACGCGAAGACGTCGTTCTGGAGATAGGCCTCGGCGCGGATCAGTTCGTCGCGCAGGAGCTGGGAGATCAGCGGAGCGACCCCGTGATATCGCAGCCCGCCCGCGTGGATCGGGGCCGGGACAAAGTCGTGCCCGAGCGTATGCATAGGGACGAGCGGCGTGAGCCTGCTCGTGTCGCCGAAGTCGTAGGCGAAGAGGCCGCGCGTCAGTGTCGGGCAGGCGGCGGGCTCGCATGCCAACACGTCGATCTCGCGTCCGGCGATCTTCTCGCGCAGAAACGGGAACGCGAGGCCGGCGAAGTTCGAGCCGCCGCCGACGCAGCCGATGACGACGTCGGGAAAGGCCCCCGCGAGCTCCATCTGAGCAAGCGCCTCTTGACCGATCACGGTCTGGTGGAGCAGCACGTGGTTGAGGACGCTGCCGAGCGAGTAGGCGGTGTCTTCGCGTCCGGCCGCATCCTCGACCGCCTCCGAGATCGCGATCCCTAGGCTCCCCGGTGAGTCCGGGTGCTCCTCGAGGATCGCTCTGCCGGCCTGCGTCTCCTCGGACGGGCTCGGCACGATCTCCGCGCCCCAGGCCTGGATCAGCGAGCGCCGGTTCGGCTTCTGCTCGTACGAGATCTTGACCATGTAGACCTTGCACTCGAGCCCGATCAGCCTGCAGGCGAACGCAAGCGCACTCCCCCACTGCCCGGCGCCGGTCTCGGTCGACAGACGTGTCCGCCCTTCCTGCTTGTTGTAGAAGGCCTGGGCGACCGCGGTGTTGGGCTTGTGGCTCCCCGGCGGGCTGACGCCCTCGTACTTGTAGAAGATCCGGGACCGGGTGCCGATCGCCTCCTCGAGCCGCCGAGCACGGAAGAGCGGCGTCGGCCGCCAGAGGCTGTAGATCTCCAGCACCTCGTCGGGAATGGCGATCTCCGGCTCCTCGCTCACCTCCTGCCCGATCAACTCCATCGGAAAGAGCGGCGCCAGATCGTCCGGCCCGACCGGCTGCCCCGTCCCCGGATGCAGCACCGGCTGAGGCGCCGTGGGCATGTCGGAGCGGATGTTGTACCAACGCCGAGGAAGCGCAGACTCGTCGAGCAAGAACTTCGTCTGTCCTGCAGCGTGCGTCCTCGCCACGCCGCGAGCATAAAACGTAAGCCGAGTTCTTGCCGCGGAAGTCGGCAAGCGGAGCAGCGCCGACTAGATCCCCAGCGCGGGGCCGGTCCCGGCCAGGCGTTGCAAGACAGTCACGCTGGCGCCGGCGATTCGGCCAGCGCTTGTTCGGCTGTTGCTCGATCCAGGAGGCCGAGCAGCCGCCCGTCAGAGGTTGTCACCGGGAGCGTGTTCAAGTGTTCGCGGTGCATCCGCTCGACGGCCCGATCGAGCTCGAAGCTCGGCCGGACCGTGCTCGGCCCGGCGGTCATCGCCTCTTCGACGCTGACGTCGTCCTCGCGCGCGAGTGCCGCCTGGCCGAGCTGACCCAGCACGATCTGCTCGTCGTTGACGACGAAGCAGGTATCCCAGCCGGCGTCGCTGACGCGGGCGCGAACATGCGTCAGCTGCTCAGCGAGGCCGCAGGTGGGTACGTCGCGGCGGAGATGCGCCCCGACGCGGGTGTCGCTACCGCGCGTGCCTTCGAGCGGCAGTCCGGCCGAGCCCCAGTCGGCTTTGCCCGCGGCGTAGTGATGAACCTGGGTGAAGCCGATGCTCTCGAGCCGCCACGCGGCTCGTGGGCTCAGGTCTCATTGGGAGTCGTGGCAGTAGACGATCACCGGCCCGCTGCGCTCGAGCTGTTCCGTCGTCCCGCGGTCGAGCTCCTTGAGCGGAATGTTGATCGCCCCGGGCAGGTGCACCTCTTCGAAGTTGGAGCGCGGTAGGACTTCGACGAGCAGCGCGCCCGCAGCGACGAGCCGCTGAACTTCCTCCCGGTCAATCGTCGTGGGCATCAATCTCCTGGGGTAGGTCGGCCGAACACGGACGTGTTCTCGCCACCGTAACGCTCCGCGTGGTCGTAGAAGAATGACTTGCGTTCAACAAGACGTCGCCGCGACCGACCTGTGCGGGCGCGGCGCACAAAGGTCGAACGGAAGCCGATCCGTCGAAAGTCGTCATGGCCCGCGAAGCGGGCCGGACTTTCGACGGCAGTGGGCCGTGAAGGATTCGAACCTTCGACCTTGGGATTAAGAGTGGATCCCGCCGGGTTCGGGTGCGGCCGGCTCAGGCGATGGTGCAGTGCTCGCGCGTTTGCTGCGCGTGCCAGGCGAGACCTATAGCGTCGAACGTTTGCGCCGCCTGCTCCACCAGCGCGTCGTCTGCCCGCACGAGCCCGAGCGCGCGGAGGGCGAACGGGCTCGCGTAGGAGTTCTGCTCGATCCAGTACGGGGCATCCGCCTCGACGCGTTCCCATTCGCCGAGCGCGACGAGCGCGTCGAAGAGCGGCGCTCGACTCAGGTACGCCCAGGGCTCGAGCTGCTCCTCGTCGAGACCGTCGACGAGGCGGCGGAGCGTCTCGAGATCGCCGCGCGCGAGCGCGAGCATCAGTCGCGGTGGATCGAAGTACATGCCGTATCCCTCCATGCCGATCCCCTCGGCCTTCCACTCGAGGCGACTCGCCTCGCGGTCGTCGCCGTCGAGCGCGGCCGCCACGGCGGAAAAGAGCAGCGACTCGACGTTCAGTGGACAGGGGGTCATGAGGTTCGCTTCGACCGCGTCCTCGGTCTGTGGAAGGAGCTCCTGCACGTCGCTCCAGCAGCCGAGCAGCGACTCGAGACGGACCCGACTGCCGACCACATGCAGCCGGTGGTGCGGGGTCAGCCCTGCTGAAGTCTCCTCAGCCCGCTCCACCGACTGCCGCGCGTGATCGAACCGACAGGCGCCCGTGAGGATCCACGCGCTGGCGAAGTCGACGTTCGCGCGCGCGTCGGGGTCCTGGATTTGCGGCAGGAGCGCGTGCATCTGTTCGATCACGGAGAGCGCGCGCCCGTAGTCCGCCGCTTCCCACGCCGCGAACATAAGCGCGTGGAGAGCGCGGTAACGGAGCTCGAGATCACCGAGCCGCTCGGCGAGCTGGAGCGCCTGCGTTGCGAGCGACTCGTCGCTCCTCGGCCACTCCGCGCGGGCGATTAGCGCCTTCGCCCGCGCTTTCGACCCCTTGTTCGTCAATTCGAGCGCCTTGTCGACCCAGCTGTCGATGACGGTCGTGTCGGGACGTTTCAGCCACATGCCCGCACGGAGGACGAACTGGTAGCCGAGCTCGGCGTACACCTCGGGAGCCGGGCCGCCGAGCTCGATCGCTTTTTCCATCGCGGCGACGAACCCCTCGCCGTCGTACTTGAGCGCGCCCGCGTGGCCGATCTCGTACCAGATCCGTCCTTGCTCCGCCGGATCGTCCTCGAGCTCGACGGCGCGGTGGAGGAGCGCCAGCCCCTCGTCGATCTCGTAGCGGCCGATCGCGAGCTCGGCGGCGCGTTTCGTCCACGCGAGCGCGAGTGCGCGCAGCGCCGCAACCTCGTCCTCCAGCCCGGCCCAGGCGAGGTCAACGTCGTCGCGACGCACTGCCTCCGCGTAGTGGTGGGCAAGGAGCGGTGCATGCTCGTCGTTGCCCTCGCCGCTCCGCTCGAGCCAGCGCGCGAACGCGGCGTGCAGTTGCGCCCGCCTTGCCTTAGGCAGGCTCGCGTAGGCCACCTCCCGCGTGAGCGCGTGCTTGATCGCGTACTCGCGCTCGCCGCTCAGCGAGGAGTCGGCGCGGCGCTGGACGAAGTCGCGCTCGGCGAGCAGGCCGAAGTCCGGCGCACCGCCGACGAGCTCGTAGATTGGCGCTGTCCAGAAGACGCGGCCGATCACCGCCGCCGCCTGGAGCGCCGCCTTCTCGGCCGCCGGGAGTAGGTCGATGCGTGCGGCGAGCACGGCTTGCACCGTGTCGGGCACCTCGAAGCCCTCGGGGAGCTCGGCGCAGGTCCAGCCGCCATTCTGCCGCTGAAGCACGCCGCGGTCGATCAAGGTTGAGAGCAGTTCCTCGACGAAGAACGGATTGCCCTCCGCCCGCTCGACGATCGAGGTGCGCAGCTGCGGCGGAAGCTCAACTCCGACGAGTCCGTCGAGGAGCTCCCCCGCTGTGGTCTCGCCCAGCGCCTCGAGCGCCAGGGCCCAGCGGTGCCAGGCCGGTCGCCGCTCGAGCAGCTCCGGCCGTGCGGTTGCGATCACGAGCAGCGGCCCGTCGACCTGCGCAGCGAGCGAGTCGACTAGGTCGAGCAGGTCGTCCTCGGCCCAGTGGACATCTTCGATCAGCACGACCGTAGGGCGCTCCTGCGCGAGTCCCTGCAAGAACTCCGCCCACGAATCGTGCAACCGCTCGCGCGCAGCGAGCGGATGGAGACCCTCGGCGACGTCGAGGCCGAGCGTCAAGCCGAGGTAGCGAAAGCGACCCAGCCGCTCGAGCGCGACGTCCGAGCCATCGTCCTCACGGAGATCGAAGTGTTCGCGCAGCACCTCGGCCAGCGGCCAGTACGCGATGCCGTGACCGTACGAGAGACAGCGGCCGGTCCGCTGCAGCGGCTGCGGCTCCTGGTCCGCGAGCCATCCCCACAGCTCACGCACGAGCCGAGTCTTCCCAACACCCGCGTCGCCGACGATCGCGACGAGCTGGGGCCGCCCTTCCGTCATCGCCTGCTCGTACGCGTCGCGAAGGCGCTCGAGCTCGGCGTCGCGACCGACGAAGACTGTGCGGAGCCCGCCGACGCCGCGCGGCCGCATCAGCGAGAGGGCACGGACGAGGCGCTGCGCGACGACGCCATCCTGCTTCCCTTTCGCCTCCACCGTCACGGGCTCGCCCAACTCGAACGCACCGCGAACGGCAGCTGCCGTTCGCTCGCCCACGAGGATCTCGTCCGCGCCGGCGGCCTGCTCGAGCCGCGCCCCGACATTCACAGCGTCACCGGTGACGAAAGAGGAGCCCTCCCGCGGCCGGCCGACAACGACCTCGCCTGTGTTGACGCCGATCCGCAGAGCAAGCCGGTCGCCGAAGAGCTCATGCAGCCGCCGCTGCATCCCAAGCGCAGCGTGCAACGCCCGCTCGGCGTGGTCCTCGAGCGCCGCCGGAGCGCCGAACGCCGCCATCACCGCGTCGCCGACGAACTTCTCGACCGTACCCCCGGCGAGCTCGATTTCCTCGGCCATGGCGTCGTAAAAGCGGTCGAGCATGACCCTCGTCCGCTCGGGATCCTGCTCGGAGCCGAGCGCAGTCGAGCCGACAAGATCCGCGAACAGCACGGTCGCGACCTTCCGCTCCTCCGCTGGCTCCGGCGCGCGGTCCACCGGGGCAGCGCATGTAGGACAGAAGCGGGCTGCGGAGGGAAGCTCAGTTCCGCACTGCGAGCACACGTCCATGCCACCATTGTTCCGCGTGGCGGAGGCCCCTTCAACGGACCGCGCTACGGTTTTGCAGGCACTTAGCGATGGGCCGTGAAGGATTCGAACCTTCGACCTTGGGATTAAGAGTCCCCTGCTCTACCAACTGAGCTAACGGCCCGAAGGGCGCCTAGGGTACCACCGCCTTGAAGGTTCTCTCAGTCGTCGGAAACCGTCCTCAGTTCGTCAAGTCGGCGCCGCTTTCCGTTGCTCTCCGCGACCGTGGAATCGACGAGATCGTCCTGCACACGGGGCAGCACTACGACCCCGAGCTGTCCCAGGTCTTCTTCGACGAGCTGGCCCTGCCGGAGCCCCGCTACCGGCTCGATCTGCACACCGCCGACACGGCGCCGATGCGGGCCGGCATCCGCAAGGCCATCGCCGCCGAAGACCCGGACGTCGTGCTCGTCTTCGGCGACACGAACTCGACCTTGGCCGGCGCACTCGCGGCCAACGACACCGGCATCCGCCAAGCACACGTCGAGGCCGGGCTTCGCAGCGGCGATCTCTCGATGCCGGAGGAAGGGAACCGGATCGAGGTCGACCGCCTGGCCGCGATCCTGTTCGCGCCGGACGACGAGGCGGCGGCGACGCTGGCGGCCGAAGGCGTCCCGGGCCGCCGTGAGGTCGTCGGCGACGTGATGCTCGACGCGACCCTCCAGCTCGCGCCCGTCGCCGTGCGCCGCTCGCACGTGCTCGATGCGCTCGATCTCGAACGGGATGGCTATGTAGTCACGACGGTGCACCGAGAGGCGAACGCCGTTCCGGAGCGGCTCGAGCGAATCCTCGAAGGCCTCGGCCAGGTCGAGGGGTCGGTCGTTTTCCCGGTTCACCCGCGGACTCGCAAGGTGCTCGACGAGGCGGGGCTCCAGCCGCCGGCGAACGTGCGGCTGATGAAGCCACTTGGCTACCTCGACTTCACCGCGCTCGCCTCCCAGGCCCGAGTGATCGCCACCGACTCGGGCGGACTGCAGAAGGAGGCGTACTGGCATGGAGTGCCGTGCGTGACGCTCCGCGACACGACCGAGTGGACAGAGACAGTGCGCGCGCACGCAAACATCCTCGTGGGC
>Ga0070696_100003120_pt1 | contig 11030 bp, 10 predicted proteins | sample KBSK1253metaG_FD_65474 | JGI IMG/M metagenome (GOLD analysis project Ga0070696, IMG submission 65474) | Corn, switchgrass and miscanthus rhizosphere microbial communities from Kellogg Biological Station, Michigan, USA - KBS K1-25-3 metaG | ecosystem: Host-associated > Plants > Roots >... | reverse complement strand
TGCTGATTGAGAGCGAGCTGTTCGGGTATGAAAAAGGAGCATTCAGCGGCGCCGCGGCAACCAAGCCCGGCATGTTTGAGCTGGCGCAGACCGGCTCGGTGTTTCTGGATGAAATCGGGGAATTGCCGCCGCGCATGCAGGTGAAACTTTTGCGCGTCCTGGACGGGGCGCCTTATTACCGGCTGGGCGGAACCCGCAAAATATCCGTGGATTCCCGGGTGATTGCGGCCACCAATCAGGACCTCGAACTGGCCATGCACGCCGGCACGTTCCGGCGCGACCTCTACCACCGGCTGAGCCAGGTCCGGCTGCACGTGCCGCCTTTGCGCGAGCGTCGTGAAGAGATCGGCTTGCTGGCCAGCTTCTTTCTGGCGCGGCAAGGGTCCAGCCTGAGGTTCTCCGCCGCCGCCCTGGGCGCACTCGAGGGGCATCACTGGCCAGGCAACGTGCGCGAGTTGCGAAATCTAGTGGTGCAGGCCGCCGTAATGGCCGAAGGAGAGATGATCGAGCCCTCTGACCTGGCCTTCCCCGCCTCCGCCACTACCGCACCGCCGAGGGCGCATACGCTCGAAGACATGGAACGCGAGATGATCCTTAAAGCCCTGGCCGAGACCGGCGCACAGCAGCAGGCCGCCGAGAGATTGGGCATCTCGCTTCGTACGCTCGGACGCAAATTGAAGCAGTATCAGCAACAGGATTCGCGGCTGCCTTAGGCTTTTGTGGCCGTCGGCGGCCTGTGCTAGAACGTCCTCCTTCAGTGGACTGACAACCCCAAGGTGCATCCGCAAATTGTCAGACACCGGAATTACAATTGACAGGGGCCAGGAGGAAAAAACGGCAAATCCTGGTTTAAGACTATGACCACAGAAATTTGCGAACGCAGACTCTTTCTCATTTCGCTGGCCGCGTGCTCTTCGCGTTTGATAATGGCGGCGCAGCAGCCGGCCCAGCCTTACGTTCCGAAACAAAGCGACCGGCCGGAGCCGATCGAAGGCGATGAAGCCGGTTTCCAGAACATTTTCGACGGCAAGACGCTCGACGGGTGGGAGGGAGATCCGAAATACTGGCGCGTTTCGGACGGAAACATGACGGGCGAGATCACGCCCGAGACTGTCATCAAGAGCAACACCTTTATCATCTGGCGGGGCGGCGAGCCCGAGGATTTCGAGCTCAAGGTGGATTACCGGATCACGGCGGGGGGCAACAGCGGGATTAATTATCGCAGCCTCGTGGTTCCGGACAAAGTGACGCCGGCCAACCAGTTCGCCATGCGCGGCTATCAGTGCGACATCGACGGCCAGAACATGTATACCGGGAACAACTACGAGGAGAAGGGGCGCATGTTTCTGGCGGAGCGCGGCGAGGTGACGCACGTGACGGGGACGCGCACGCCGATTATTTCATCGCGTTTTGGAGACGGCAAAGAGCTCGCGCGCTTCATCACGGATGGATGGAATTCGGCGCACCTGATCATTCGCGGCAACATCCTGATTCACAACATCAACGGGCGCCTGATGAGCGTGGTAGTCGACGACGACTCGAGCCGCGCGCGCAAGGGACTCATCGGCGTCCAGGTGCACGTGGGCCCGCCGATGCGCGTCGAGTACCGGAACTGGCGGCTCAAAAAACTCTAGCTTTGGGTCGGCTGGATGAAATACAGAATGTATCCGTTCAGATCCCGGATGCTGAACTGTCTCGCGCCGTAAAACATATCATCGATGTCCTGTTCGAACTCGATTCCCCCATGATCGCCCGGCGCGCCCGTGAGCGCAGCTTTCGCGGCTTCGAGCTGCCGGGATTTGATGAGCCCATAGAGTTTATCGACCTGGTCGGTATAAAACCATAAGCTCGCATCGTGCGGCCCGGGCTTTCCGTGCATACTCAGCATGAGTTCGGCTTTCCCGAACGCAACCATGCCCCAGTTCACTTCGCCGTCGTCGCCATAGCGCGCGCGTTCTTTGAACCCGATCGACGTGTACCAGTCGAGAGTCCGGGCGACGTCCGGGACCATGATCATCGGAACGCCCCTCTTGATCGAATCAGCCATCTTAGTCATGCCGGCTTTGAAGTTCGGCGAAGCGGCAGTTTTCGGATGCTTCGCGCCGGCGGCGTGCAGGCGGCTCATGGCTTCCCGATCTCCGCGCAGCATGGCCGCCGCCAGCGCGGTGTGACCGTTCTTGTCCTTTGCTTCGAGGTTCGCGCCCAGCTCGATCAGCAGATCGAGGATGTCGTAGCGCTTCCGGTTCATGGCGAAATCGAGCGGCGTCTGCCCGTGCTCGAAGCCCGACATGTGACGATCGAGCGCTTTTGGATTCTGATCCACCACCTGACGAATCAGATCCAGGTCTCCGAGGGTCATCGCCGAGAAAATGTGGTGGCGGGCGCCGAGCTCGACCAGCAGCGACACCACGTCCGTGTTTCCGCCCGCCTCATGGCTGTGCGCGTGAAAGAACGTCGCCCAGCCGATGACGTCGAGTTCGTGCACGTCGCCAACGCCGTGTACGTCGCCGCCCGCATCGAGCAGGGCGCGAACGATTTCGAGGTATCCGCCTGCGGCCGCCCAGTGGAGCGGGTACGTGTTGTCTCCTTCCTCGCGCGCATTCGGGTCCGCGCCGTGCTTAAGCAGCAGCCGGACCGCGTCTACGTGTCCGCCCTGAGCCGCGGAGTGCAATCCCGTCCAGCCGCCGTAGCGCCCGCCGGCTGCCCGCAAATCCGTTGGGTACGCCTCGGCTGCCGGCTTACTCGCGCGCGCGAGACTCGCGTCCTTTGCGAGCAGTCCGCGCAACACCTGGATATCGCCTTTTGCGCAAGCATCGAAGAACCGGGTGACGCTATTCGCCTGCCGCGCGTCAATCTCGGCCTTCAGGGCGCGCCAGTTCGGGAAGCCGTGGTCCCGAGCTACAGCCAGTTGAGCTGTTGCAAGCTTTGCTTTTGGATTGCTCCGGCGAAGCTCCTTCAATCGGTCCTTCGCCAGCTTTTTGAGATATTCGAGCGAAGCGCGCTCGGGGAGTTTTGAGTTCGACATAGACGCCTTCCTTCCAATTTTTGCCCGGCGTCCGCGTCTCTCGGGCTGGAAGTCAGGAGCCTGACGATCGAAGAGCTCTCAGAGGTGGGTTCGACCCTTTACGCGGACCGTAGGCCGCCCTTTTCGACCTTGCTGAAAATTCTATCGCAACGGGGCGGGGAAGTATCCATAAAACATTTAATCGCGATGAAAGCGGAGCATCACGAGCGTGCGACGCATTCGCGCCGTGATCGTGGCAGGCCGGCTGCTGGACAGGAAAGAACTGGACAAAATGCTGGCGCAAGTAAAGATCGCGGCGGCGCGGCCATAATGCAACGCGCCTGACGGGTCTGGGCCCTTTTTCGATCTTGCGGGGAATCTTATTGCAACGAACCGTTAGGACAAATCGCATCCGCTGTCCCAAAAATGTTCTGAAATCACCACGAGTTGGGACTGTGGCTCCATCTTCTGTTAGTCCCTCGGCGTCGACTCGTGTAAGCAAGCCTATAAGCTTGATGCGATTATCCGGATTTAGCCACCTTGTCCGATCTTCGGACCTCTAATTGCCAAGCGTATCCAAGTTTCGTGCGCGAGGTGCTGGTGACTACGGCTGCGGAATAACCCGGCCCGCGCCAGGTTTTCATTTGAAAGGTAGAAAAACGCGATGAAGTCTCTAGGCTTGATGATTCTATTGCTCGGTGCGGCAGGATCGGTTATGGCGGCTGCGGCGGTTGCGGTGCCTGAGATTGACTCAGCCTCCGTCACCGGCGCGTTAACCCTGCTGTCGGGTACGTTGCTCGTCATCCGAGGCCGCCGAAAATCGCAGTAGCATTGAACCGCTGCAAATTATTTGGTTTGAAAGGTTTAGATGCCATGAAGACTATCGGATTGATGATGCTTTTGGTTGGTGCGGCAGGATCTGCCATGGCCGGTTTTGTCGTAGTGCCTGAGATTGATTCGGCGTCGGCCGCTGGAGCATTGGCACTACTTTCGGGTGCGTTGCTGGTGATCCGAGGGCGTCGGAGAACTCGTTAACGCCCGGGTTTGCAAAGCCTGTTCAAGGACTGGCAAACATCTTGAAAATGATCGGAATAGTGATTCTTTTGGTTGGTGCGGCAGGATCGGCTTTGGCTGGCGGACCGGTTGCAGCGCCGGAGATCGATGCAGCGTCGGCGCTTGGCGCGTTGACCCTGCTGTCGGGTACGCTACTGGTGGTCCGAGGGCGTCGGAGAACACGCCGGAAGTAGGCATTTGCAAATCGTACATTCGAAAGGCGGCAACCTGGTGAAGACTATCGGATTGATGATGTTGTTGGTTGGTGCGGCAGGATCGGCGATGGCTAACGGAGTGGTTCCAGTGCCGGAGATCGATTCAGCGTCGGCGCTTGGCGCGTTGACCCTGCTGTCGGGTACGCTACTCGTGGTCCGAGGGCGTCGGAAAGCGCGGTAGAACCGAGGGGCTGCAAAAATCTTCTGTTCAAAGGAAACACAGTGAAGACTATCGGATTGATGATGTTGTTGCTTGGTGCGGCAGGATCGGCTATGGCCGGCGTCCCGGCTGTAACGCCTGAAATTGATTCGGCCACGGCTGTCGGCGGGTTGACACTGCTGTCGGGTGCGTTGCTGGTGATCCGAAGCCGTCGCAAGAGATAAAGGCAACCGAACTAGTTTTCTCCCGCTACGGTTACGCTGGCGGAAGCGCTCGGCCGGCGTTCCGGCAGGAACGGTAACCGGAGCATGAAGGCAAAACCGAGACTGCCCGGGTTCTGGTACCCTTTCAATCCCGTCATCATCTCGGCTTGTCCGGCAGCCGGCGTGGCAACGTAAGTTCCGAATAAGCGATCCCACCACGGAAAAATATCGCCCAGGTTCCGGTTCTGTTCCTGGATTTCCTCGGAGTGATGAATCCGGTGCATGTCCGGGGTGACGAATATCGCCCGCACCGGCTTCTCGAGCCATTCCGGGAGACGCGCATTCGCATGTCCGAAGAATCCCTGGAAAGTGCTGGCCAGTTCGGCGATCAAGACGGCAACCGGCGGCGCAGCCAGCAGCGCGATCGTCCCGAAATAGCCTAATTGCGTGAAGATCAGTTCAATCGGATGGACACGGAACGCCGTGGACACGTCGAAATCCGGATCGGAGTGGTGCACCTGGTGCAGGCGCCACAAAAGCGCCAATGAGTGACATGCCCGGTGCAGAGCATACTTGACCAGATCCAGGAGAAGTACGGCGAGAATGCAACGTGCTGCAAACGGTAACCAGGGTTTGTTCAAAAGGCCAAACCGGTTTCCCTCGAAGGACGCGGCGATGACGACCGGACTGGCGCGGTAAATTCCCACCGAGATGACAGTGCAAATAACTAGGAGAAGACCGTGATTTCCCCACCGGCGAGCTGTTGGCACTGACAGGTCGCGTCTGGGGCGGAATGACTCCCAAATGGCGACACCGAGGAACGCCGCCACGAACACAACCCAGTAAGCGCCGCTCTCAATTCGTACCCAGGGCACAGGAATCCACCATCCCTATTCAAAGACGTGCACGTATGCTACCGTTGCGGGAGCGAATCCGTCAAGAGTGCGGCGGCGCAGGCACAAGAAACACCGAGTCCAAAAGTTAGTCTCAAATTCCCGGCAATTGGGACTAGGATCGTCCCGTTCCAGGTAGTGAAGCTTATGATCTTGATGGAATTGCCCAGCCGTCACCGCTCCGGCCCCTTAATTGCGAATTTGCTTCGAATCTCGATAACGACCGTTCGCGCGGTTCCCATGCCGTGCTGGTGATCCGGTGTCTCCCAAAGACCTCGCACTACGAATAGAACCCAATCAACACGCCGGGGGCAAGGCCGATCCAGGCGCTTTCCCGGGACTGCTCACGCTCGGGTTGCTCCAGCGGGTAGCGATGCTTGCGGCCCTGTTCACGCTGGAACTGCTTGCGATTTCAGCGTGGCTGGATACCGAAGCCTTGATTCACAGAGGTGGATTAACAGGCCTCGTGGGCGGTTGGGGAGCATCGATATTGCGATCGGTTGTGGCGGTGGCTGCGGTATTCGTCACGTTCGGTTACCTGAAAGCGAAGGCCGCGGTTCAGCAGGTTTCGAGCCGGCTCCTCGGCAGGCCGGCGATCGATTGGCGATTTCTTGCCGGCCACTTCTGCGCGCTCATTGCCTTCGGCATTCTCTCGCCGCTTTTGTTCGGGAGCCGGCCATCGGGTTTTTATTCCAATTTCATTGCGGCAAGCTGGTTCCTGGCAGGCTTCATCGCGATCGCCCTGGCTGCATGCGCGTTCGTGCCGCCGAAAGTGTGGTTCGAGCTGGTTCGCGGCACCGGCAAAGTCTGGGTGTACGCATTAGCCGCTGGAATCGCGGCAGGACTGGTCGGGAGCCTGGGTTGGTCGCTTTGGAAGCCGGCCAGCGCTCTGACGTTCAGGTTAGTGAAAGCGCTCCTCGGTCCGTTCATCTCCGGGATGATCGCAAACCCAGCCACGATGGTCATCGGCAGTGAGCGCTTCAAAGTGGCCATCGCTCCGCAGTGTTCCGGTCTCGAAGGCGTGGGCCTGATGCTGATCTTCGGCATTTTGTGGCTGTGGTTTTTCCGGAAGGAATGCCGCTTCCCGCAGGCTCTTCTGCTGATTCCCGCGGGCTTATCGATCTTGTTCCTGCTGAACGCCGTCCGCATCGCGGCCCTGATACTGATCGGCAACTCGGGTGCGCGACAAATAGCCCTTGGTGGATTTCACTCGCAAGCCGGTTGGATCGCATTCAATGGTGTCGCGCTGGGTTTTTCAGTAGCCGCCAGCCGCCTGCCCTGGCTGACCAGGAATCGGGAGAGGCGGCCGCTCGAAAATAGCTCGGCCGAAAACCCGACCGCTGCTTACCTGGTGCCTTTTTTGGTGATCCTTGCGGTGGCGATGATCACTCGCGCGGCCACCAGCGGCTTTGAATGGCTCTATCCTCTGCGATTCTTTGCTGCTGCCGCCGCTTTATGGTTCTTCCGGCTCAAATACAAAGAGCTCGATTGGAGATTCACGTGGTTTGCGCCGGTTGCCGGCAGCGTTGTCTTCGTCATCTGGTTGACGCTCGATCGGTTCGCCGGCGCGCAAACGAATAACGCAATCGCGTCCGGCATAGCGTCATTGCCTGCTGCCGGGAGGATTACATGGCTGACTTTTCGAACTCTGGCGGCTGTCGTTACCGTCCCCATCGCGGAGGAGCTGGTGTTTCGCGGCTTTCTAATCCGCCGTCTGATTTCTCCGGATTTCGAGTCTCTTGACGCTCGCCGCTTTACGTATTTCGCTGTTCTGCTTTCCTCGGTGGCTTTCGGCCTCCTGCATGGCGACCGCTGGCTGGCCGGTACATTAGCAGGCTTGATCTATGCAGCGGCGCTCCTTCGTCGCGGGAGAATCGGAGACGCAGTGGTCGCGCACGCCACCACCAACGCATTGCTGGCAGCCTGGGTTTTGTTGCGAGGCAACTGGTACCTCTGGTAAGGCTCTAGCCGCAGCGTCCGCCAAAAAAAAATTGAATATCGGCGGCCGCGGGGTACTAGAAAACGCACGGCGGCGGCAACGTAAGGATCAGGCGGCTGCCTGTTTGGTCGGTCTGGAAATCTGCTTGACTACTTTGCCGGTAGCCGCCGGCTCCTCGATCAGCGCCAAGTCCGCCTGTGCGATGATGCCGACAAGCCGGCCCTTGTCGTCCACCACCGGTATCCGCCGCAGTTGGCGCTGAGACATGGCATCCAGTGCGAGTTGCAGATCATCCTGAAGCCTGCACATCACCAGATTGCGCGCCATCACTTCTTCAATGCGCGTTTTCACGGGATCGAGCCCCACTGCCACCACCTTCAGCGCCAGATCGCGGTCCGTCACAATACCTACCAGTTTCTTTGTCTCGTGGCCGTCGACCACGGGCACAGCGCCGACGTCCCGGGCCTTCATCGATTGAGCCGCCAGATTCACTGTGTCCTTTTGCAGACAACACGTAACATCCTTGGTCATTACATCGCTGCATTTCTTTCCGGGCATAAATAACATTCTCCTTTTGAAACCTGAGAACTACCTGCACGCTTTCTACCGATGTGAAAAATCGTGCGATGGAATACGACGCGGAGATCCACGCGATGTCGCCGACTTCCTGGCCGTCTTGCTGCTCGGATTGTTTGGCGTATGGGTTGCTCATCCGAGAACCATGCAATGGACACCGGGAGGTTCCGACCGAGACATTGAAGATCGTCGTGGCGAAAGCGGCGGCGGACGATCTGGCGGGATTGGAGGTGTGCACCTCGGAATCGGGGGCACGCTGATCGTTGGAATTCTGAGCCTGATCTTCCACCAAAATCTTTTTTCTATCTTCTCCGGCTCGGATCCTGCATCGTCGCCTTCACAGCCCTACGAAGACAGCCGGGATCGTACCCGCCAGGACGCTCAGGAGCAACCTGAATACGAGTTCATCAAGTTTGTTCTGAACGATGTTCAGGCAAATTGGGACAAGACGCTGCCGCAGTCAACCGGCATGGCCTACCATCACGCCAAGCTCGTGCTTTATCGGGACGACTATCCATCGGCCTGTGGAGAGGCCCAAACCGCCGTCGGTCCCTTCTACTGTCCGGAAGATCAGAAAGTTTACCTCGATCTTGGTTTCTTTCAGGAACTGGAGAACCGCTTTGGCGCGCCCGGAAAATTCGCGCAAGCGTATGTGATTGCGCATGAAATTGGCCACCACGTTCAGCGCCTGCTAGGCATCGAATCGAAGGTCCGCCGCCTTCAGGAGCAGGACCCGCGCTCCAGGAATCAGCTTTCCGTCCGGCTCGAGCTGCAAGCGGATTGCTTCGCGGGTGTGTGGGGGAATTCGACCGAACAACGCAACGTTATCGATGAGACTGACGTTGCCCAGGGTCTGAACGCAGCGGCTGCCGTCGGCGATGATCGTTTACAGCGGATGTCGCGCGGGCGGGTTAGCCCGGAGAGCTTCACTCATGGTTCGTCCGCACAGCGCACGGAGTGGTTCAGGCACGGGCTCGAGTCGGGCCGCGTCTCTGCCTGTGATACTTTCGCGGCTCAATGATCGCGGAGTCCAAGCGTATACTCAAATAGCCATGAAGATCCAACGCTTCAAACAGCGGCTGCTCGACAAGGAACGCGAACTTCGATCGTCGATCGCGCGGCTCGAAGGCGAAGCGCGCACGTCAGGTGAAACCGAAGTCAGAGATTCCACGGATGCCGCCTCCTCCTCCGAGGGCGCTGCTGAAGCGCTTGAAGAAGACGCACTGGCGTCGCGGACGCTGGTTCAAGTCGAGGACGCATTGCGTCGCATCGAAGACGGCACGTATGGAAAGTGCAGTGCGTGTGGACGCCCGATTGAAGCCGCCCGCCTGGAAGCGATTCCCTGGGCGCAATTTTGCCTGGAGGACCAGGAGAGGCAGGACGCCGCCGAGCACGTGCAGCAAGGCGGTTCGACGCTTTGACTGATTCGTACCGGGGACGTCAACTCGATGGAGTACTTCTTTCAGTGCCCGTACTGCTGGGAACAGATCTCGATGGTGCTTGACACTTCAGTGAAGGGCCAGACCTTCGTTGAGGACTGCGAAGTTTGCTGCCATCCGATCGAGGTGCGCTACTCGGTGGAGGATGACGCCGTGTCGAGCTTTGAAGCGAAGATCCTCGAGTAGAACGCCATTTACGGGCCTGAGGCGTACCGGCCTCCTGCCCGTTCTCCAGCCTCCCGCCGTATCATAGGGAGTTCAAGAAACCAACGATGGTACGAAACCTTGAGTGATCTCCCCACATGCGCCGCTATTATTGCGCAAACGTTAGAGCGATCTGGAGTGAGGTATGTGTTTGGGCACCCTGGCGGCGAAGTCGTTGACTTCGTGAATGCGCTCGAGAGTTGCGGCATCCGATTCGTGCTCACGGGCCATGAGTCGGCGGCAGCGTTCATGGCCGGCGCCGCTGGCCGATTGACCGGAATCCCCGGCGCTTGCCTCTCGACGCTGGGTCCGGGCGCCTGCAACCTGGTGCTCGGAGTGGCTTCGGCATATTTGGATCGCGATCCGCTCTTGGCTTTCTCCGCACGAACACCGGCCGCTCGCGCGCGTTCGATCAACAAGCAGAATCTCGCGATCCGGGACCTGTTTTCGCACATCACGAAATGGTCCGTGGAACTGGACGGCGTTGCCACCGAAGAAACGATCTGCCGGGCGCTGGCTGTCGCCCGAAGGCCGAAGAGAGGTCCGGTCTATTTGAACGTGCCTGCCGATGTCGCGACTCAGACGGATCAGCCGCGCGGCGATGCGCCCCCGCCGCCCGCAGTGACCAGTGAATCGAGTGATGATCTGTCGGCCATAGCCGAAGTACTGAATAGAGCGAAAAGGCCGATCGGGATCGTCGGCGTCGGCCTGGATGCGGAGCGGGATTGTAATGCGGTGCGTGCATTCTTTGCCACGACCGGCGTTCCGTACTGTGTAACGCCCGAAGCCAAAGGTGTAGCGGATGAAAGTGGTGAGGGCTTTCTCGGCGTTGCCGGTCTGGGGTCGGGCGATGCCTCGATTACGGAGTGTCTCAACCAGAGTGATTGCCTGTTGGGTGTGGGGTTCGATCCGGTGGAGTCGTCGCAGGAATGGCATTTGCGAAAACCTGTCTATTCGGTGGCCAACGGGCCAACCGGATTCGATCGCTACCGGCCGGCGGCGGAGTGCGTCGGCGATGTTACGGCCTTGCTCTCGGAATTGTCGGCCGCGTATCGGGGCACGCCTGACTGGACGGCAGCCGAACTCGAGGAAACCAGGCGGCAGGTTCAGGCAGCGATCACTCCTGCCGCGAAGGAAAGGGCACGGGGGCTATCGCCCTATCACGTAATTCGCGCGATGCGGGAACTGCTGCCGGAGAGTACCATCGTGACCACCGACGTCGGTGCGCATAAAATGCTGCTGGCACAGGCATGGCACGCTCCGAAGCCGGGCACATTTCTGGTGTCGAACGGGCTCTCGGCAATGGGATATGGTGTGCCCGCGGCAATCGCTGCATGCCTGTTC
>Ga0070696_100003119_pt1 | contig 11031 bp, 10 predicted proteins | sample KBSK1253metaG_FD_65474 | JGI IMG/M metagenome (GOLD analysis project Ga0070696, IMG submission 65474) | Corn, switchgrass and miscanthus rhizosphere microbial communities from Kellogg Biological Station, Michigan, USA - KBS K1-25-3 metaG | ecosystem: Host-associated > Plants > Roots >... | reverse complement strand
AAGGAAGACATCGTGTTCATCTCGGGCATCGGCTGCTCCAGCCGGTTCCCGTACTACATGAACACCTACGGGTTCCACACCATCCACGGTCGCGCGCCCGCGCTGGCCACCGGGCTCAAGCTGGCGCGCCCGGACCTCAAGGTCTTCGTCGTCACCGGTGACGGCGACGGGCTCAGCATCGGGGGCAACCATCTCCTCCACGTGCTGCGGCGGAACGTGGAAGTGACCATCCTGCTCTTCAACAACCGTATCTACGGGCTCACCAAGGGCCAGTACTCGCCCACCAGCGAGGTCGGCAAGGTCACCAAGTCCACTCCGCTGGGCTCCGCCGATCGGCCGCTCAGCCCGTGCTCGTTCGCGCTGGCGGCGGGCGCCACCTTCGTGGCGCGCACGGTGGACCGCAACATCGCCCACATGGAGGAGACGCTCAAGCGAGCGGCCGCCCACAAGGGCGCGGCCTTCGTCGAGATCCTCCAGAACTGCAACGTGTACAACGACCTCGCGTGGAACGTGCTGTACGACCGCGAGTCGAAGATCCAGCACGAGCTGCGCCTCGAGCACGGCAAGCCGTTGCTCTTCGGCCCCGCCGACGATCGGCGCGGGCTCGTGCTCGAAGGGGTGAAGCCCAAGGTGGTCCGGGTGAAGGACGTGCCGGAGAGCGCGCTGTGGGTGCACGACGAGACCGACCGCGGCATCGCGCTGATCCTCGCCCAGCTCTGGGCGCCCGACTATCCGATTCCGCTCGGCGTGATGGCGAACGAGCCCAACACGCCGATCTACGAGGACATCCTGCTCAAGCAGGAGCAGAAGGTCATCGCCGACCGCGGCCCCGGCGACATCGCCGCCCTGCTGCGCGCGGGCGAGACCTGGACGATCAAGTAGCGCGGCGCCGCTTCGCGCGCCGCGCGACGGCGGCGCGGGCATCATGATCGTGCACAGCGCGACTGCCGGCCTCCTCCCCGGGGGCCGGCGGTGGTTTTTCGACGGGACAACATGACCGCAGAGCCGAAAGCGCCCGACGCCTCCTTCCTTCGCGAGCTCGAAGGCATCGTGGGGCGTCTCGGGGTGGTGTCCAGCCCCGAAGGCCGCATGACCTACGAGTGCGACATGCACACGTTCTACAAGGGCGCCCCCGACGTGGTGGCGCTGCCCGAGTCGGCGGCGCAGGTGGCCGCCATCGTCCGGCTGTGTCGCGCCCACTCGGTGCCGGTGGTGCCCCGGGGATCGGGGACCGGCCTCATCGGGGGCGCCATGGCCCCGGTGGGCGGGGTCATGGTGTCCATGACCCGGATGAACCGGCTCCTCGAGGTGGACCTGGCCAACCGCTGCGCCGTGGTGGAGCCCGGGCTCATCAACCTGTGGCTCTCCAATGCCACCCGCGAGCGCGGCTGGTTCTTCGCGCCCGACCCCTCCAGCCAGATGGTCTCCACCATCGGCGGCAATGCCTCCACCAATGCCGGCGGACCCCACTGCCTCAAGTACGGGATCACCGTGAACCACGTCCTGGGCCTCCAGGTGGTGACGGGGGCGGGGGAGCTGGTCTGGCTGGGCGGCAAGGCGCACGAGCGGCCCGGCTACGATCTCACCGGCGTGATGGTGGGCGCGGAGGGCACGCTGGGCCTCCTCACCGCGGTCACCGTGCGCCTCACCCACCTGCCCGAGGGCGTGAAGACCCTGCTCGCCTCCTTCGCCGCCATGGAGGACGCCTCGGAAGCGGTGTCGGCCATCATCGCCGCCGGCATCATTCCGGCGGCCCTCGAGATGATCGACGAGGTGATGGTGCGCGCGATCGAGGAAGGCGTGGGCGCGGGGTATCCGAAGGACGCGGGCGCCGTCCTCCTCATCGAGCTCGACGGGCCCCTGGCCGAGATCGAGGCCCAGTCTGTCCGCATCGAGGAGATCTGCTGGTCCCACGCCGCGCTCCAGGTGCGGGTCGCCGCCGACGAGATGGAGCGGGCGCTGCTCTGGAAGGGCCGCAAGGAGGCGGCGGGCGCGGTGGGCCGCCTCACGCCCAACTGGCTGCTCCAGGACGCGGTGGTGCCCCGCTCGCGCCTGCCGGAGATCATGCGCGAGATGATCGCCATCGGCCGGCGGCACGGGCTGGTGCTAGCCAATGTCTTCCACGCCGGCGACGGCAACCTGCATCCCATCATCTGCTACGACGAGCAGAAGCCCGGCGAGCTGGAGCGGGCCAAGCTGGTGAACGAGGAGCTGCTCCACGCCTGTCTGGCCATGGGCGGCACGGTGACCGGGGAGCACGGCGTGGGCCTGGACAAGGCCAAGAACCTGCCGTATCAGTTCGCCGAGGCCGACCTCAACTTCATGGCCCGGCTTCGCCGCGTCTTCGATCCGGACGGCATCATGAATCCCGGCAAGCTCTTGCCGTCCCATCCCGCCTGCGGCGAAGGGTTCCGCCCCGTTCGCCCCACGCTGCCGCAGGGAGCCTGGATCTGAGCGCGACCGCGATGTCGGCGGCCGCGGCGGTGGCGCACGCCCTCGAGGAGATCGCCGGGCGCGGCCACGTGCAGGCCGATCCCTCCGCGCTGGCCGCGGTCGCGGTGGATGGGGTGGTCCCGCGCTGGCTGGTGCGCCCCGGAACAGTCGAGCAGGTGGCCCAGGTGCTCGTGCTGGCGTCCGCCGAGGGGCTCGCGGTGACGCCGCGGGGGAGCGGCTCGAGCCTCGCGCTGGGCAATCCTCCTCGGCGGCTCGACCTCGTGCTGGACCTGGGCCGGCTCACCGCCGTGCTCGAGTACGTGCCCGACGACATGGTGGCCAGCGTGCAGTGCGGGATCACCCTCGATGCGGTGGCGGCGCGCCTCGGCCAGCACGGCCAGCGCCTGACCCTCGATCCCGCCCCGGGCGGCGGACGCTCCGTGGGCGGCGTTCTCGCCACCGCCGCCGCGGGGCCTCTGCGCTTCCGCTACGGCACCGGTCGCGACCTGCTGCTCGGTGTTCGCTTCGTCCAGGCCGACGGCGTGGTGACCTGGGGCGGCGCGCGCGTGGTCAAGTCGGTGACGGGCTACGACGTGCCGAAGCTGATGGTGGGCTCGCTGGGGACGCTCGGCGTGCTGGCCGAGGCAACCCTGCGCCTCTATCCCATTCCGCCGGCCTGGGGAGCCCGGCTCTGGACCTTCGAGACGGTGGCGGGCGCGGCGGCTCTTGTCGCGGCCATCCTCGACTCCACCCTCCAGCCGGAGCGGGTGGTGCTACTGGGCGCGGGCGCGCTCAATGCCGTGCGGGACGCGGTGCCGGACGCTCCCGCCGAGCTGCCGCTGGACGGGGCGGCGGTGGCGGTGTCGGTGGCGAGCACCACCGAGGCGGTGCGCGCCCAGATGGCGCTCCTCGAGCGGCTGGGCGGGGAGCTCGGCGGCCTCGGCGCCGATGTCGCGGGCGGCTTCTGGGGCCGGCTCGGCAGCGCCCTCGCCAGCCCGGTGGCGCTCAAGGTGGCCGGTGAGCCGGCGCGCCTGGGTCACTGGCTGAGGCAGCTCGAGCATGTGGCGCGCGATGGCGATGTCCGGCTCAGCGCCGTGGGTGAGGCGGGTAGCGGCGTGCTGCGCGCGGCCCTGCGCGCCTCGGGGGGCGACGGCTTGCCGTCCGGTACCTGGCTTGCGGGAGCGGTGGCCGGGCTGCGCGCGGCGCTGGCGCCTGAAGGCGGCAGTCTCGTCGTGGAGCGCGCGCCGCGGGCGGTGAAGGAGACGCTGGACGTCTGGGGGCCGGTGGCTCCGGAGGTGCTCGACGTCATGCGGCGCCTCAAGCACGAGTTCGATCCCGCCGGAATTCTCAATCCCGGCCGCTTCGCGGGCGGCCTGTGAAGAGCGCGTTCGACGCCACCGATCCGCCGTCGATGGACGGGCTGCGCGCCTGCGTGCACTGCGGGATCTGTCTGCCGCAATGTCCCACCTACCGCGTACTCGAGGAGGAGATGGACTCGCCGCGCGGCCGGCTCTACCTGATGCGCGCCGCCGCCGAGGGGCGCACCGAGCTCACGCCGCAGCTCGCGCACCACCTGGACCTCTGTCTGGGCTGCCGCGCCTGCGAGACCGCCTGCCCCTCCGGAGTGCCCTTCGGCCAGCTGCTCGAGGCCACCCGTGGGCAGCTCGAGCGCGCCGGGGTGCGGGCGCCCGGCGCCGGGCGCGGAGTGCTCCGCCTCCTGCTCGCGCTGTTTCCCCGGCCCGACCGGCTCCGCGTCATGCTGCGGGCGCTGCGGCTGTACCAGCGGACGGGGCTGCAGGCGGCGGTGCGCGGGCTCGATCTGCTGGCGCCCTTCAAGCGGCTCCGGGCCCTGGAGTCGCTGCTGCCTTCGCTCCCCGCCGGCGGTCGCGACACGCTTCCCGAGATCACGCCCGCGCGGGGGCCGCGGAAGGGGCGCGTCGGCCTCCTCACCGGCTGCGTGCAAAGCGTGTTCTTCCCTCATGTCAACGCGGAGACGGCCCGCTTGCTGTCCGCGGCGGGCTGGGAAGTGGTGACGCCGCGTGAGCAGGAGTGCTGCGGCGCCCTGCACCTGCACGCCGGACGGCTCGCCGACTTTCGCGGGCTCGCGCGGCCGCTGGTGGCGGCGTTCCCGCCCGATCTCGACTTCGTGGTCACCAATGCCGCGGGCTGCGGCTCGGCGCTCAAGGAATACGGTCACTGGCTCCCGGGAGCCGAGGCGGAGATGTTCGCGGCCAAGGTGCGGGATATCACCGAGGTGCTGGTGGAGGCGGAGCTCCCGCTCCAGCCGCTCCCGGTGACGGTGACCTATCACGACCCTTGCCACCTCGTGCACGGGCAGCGGGTGAGATCGCAGCCCCGCGCGCTCCTGCGCCGGATCCCCGAACTCCGTCTCGTCGAGCTGCCGGACAGCGAGCTCTGCTGCGGCAGCGCCGGGATCTACAATGTGCAGCAGCCGGAGATGGCGGGGGAGCTGGCGCGCCGCAAGGTCGAGCGCATCCGGGAGACCGGCGCGCGCACGGTGGTGAGCGGCAACCCCGGCTGCCTCCTGCAGATCGCGCAGGAGAGCCGGCGGCAGGGCTTCGAGCTCGAGGTGCTCCATCCCGTGGAGCTCCTCGGCCGCGCCCTCCGCGACGGCGGGGAGGGGAGGCAGGGATGAAGATCCGGGTCCGGGACCACGTCATGCACGACCGCGAGCGGATGGCCAAGGTCGCACTGGCCACGACGTCCCGCGCCCAGCTCGATCTCTACTGCGTGGCGCCCGGACAGGCCCAGAAGGCCCACGTCCACGGCGACCAGGACAAGATCTACTACGTCCTCGAGGGCGTCGGCCGCTTCACCCTCGGCGCCGAGGGCGAGCGGCTCGAGGCGGGAGACGCCCTGGTGGCGCCCGCGGGAGTGGAGCACGGGCTCGTCAATGACGGCGGGGCGCCGCTGCTGGTGCTGGTGGTCGTCGCGCCCCCGCCGCCCCACGCCAAGGCTCCGGGCGGCCACTGAGCGCGCGCCCGCCCCATGGCGTCCGACGTGAAGGCGTCCATCATGATCACCTGCCTCGGCGATCTGTTCTTTCCGGAGGTCGGGGTGGCGATGGTGACCGTGCTGCGCCGCCTCGGCGTCGCGGTGGACTTCCCCGGGGGACAGACCTGCTGCGGCATGCCGCTCTACAACTCCGGCTACCACGAGGAGGCGGCGCGCGTGGCCGAGCGGACGGTGCGGCTCTTCGCGGCCGCCGAGCACGTGGTGGTGCCGTCGGGCTCCTGCGCCTGGATGGTCAAGACCGAGTACCCCGGCCTCCTTAAGAAGGACCCGGCGCTGAAGGCGGCCGCGGAGTCGCTGGCCGCGCGCACGCGCGAGCTGTCACAGTTCATCGTGGAAGTGCTGGGCGTGACTCGGGTGGAGTCGGACTTCTCGGGCTCGGTGACCTACCACGACTCCTGCCATCTGCTCCGGGGCCTGGGTGAGTCGCGCGCGCCGCGCACCCTGCTCCGGAACATCGCCGGCGTGAAGCTGCTGGAGCTGCCCGGCGCGGACGAGTGCTGCGGCTTCGGAGGCTCGTTCTCGGTGCGGCTGCCCGAGGTCTCCACTGCCATCCTCGACAAGAAGCTGGGCAATGTGGAAGAAACCGGGGCCGAGTGCCTGGCCGCCTGCGATGCGGGCTGCCTCATGCAGATGGGCGGCGGGCTGTCGCGCCGCGCGTCCCGCGTCCGGCCGCTGCACCTCGCCCAGATCCTCGCCGGAGGCCGCCCGTGAGCGAGCTGCTCCGGACCCCGTTTCCCGAGCGCGCGGGGGCCGCGCTCAAGGACGCGTTCCTTCAGCAGGCGCTCACCATCGCCACCACCAAGTTCATCGACATGCGCCGCGCGGCCTTCGAGGGCTTTCCCCAGGGTGACGCCCTTCGCGACCGGGCGCGGGGCATCAAGGAGGCCACGCTCCAGCGCCTCGACCACTACCTCGGCCAGCTTGCCGACAACGTGGAGCGGCTGGGCGGGCACGTGCACTGGGCCGGCGGAGCCGAGGAGGCGCGCGAGATCGTGCTGCGGCTCTGCCGCGACCGCGGCGTCAAGATGGCGGTGAAGTCCAAGTCCATGGCCACCGAGGAGATCGACCTCAACGAGGCCCTGGAAGCCGCGGGGGTCACGCCCATCGAGACCGACCTCGGCGAGTACATCATCCAGCTCGCCCACGAGAAGCCCTCGCATATCATCGCGCCCGCCATTCACAAGACCAAGGGCCAGGTGGCCGAGCTCTTCTCCCGGGCGCTCGATGGCAACTTCGCGGCCGATCCCGAGGTGCTCACCGCGGTGGCGCGCAAGGTGCTGCGGCAGAAGTTCCTCCAGGCCGACATGGGCATCACCGGCGCCAACTTCGCGGTGGCGGACACGGGCACGCTGGTGCTGGTGACCAACGAGGGCAATGGGCGCATGGTGACGTCCCTGCCGCGCATCCACGTGGCGGTGATGGGGATGGAGAAGGTCATCCCCAGCATGACCGATCTCATGGTGTTCCTGGCCATCCTGGCGCGGAGCGCGACGGGGCAGAAGCTCTCCAGCTACACCACCCTGGTGCGCGGGCCGCGCCGCCTGGGCGAGCTGGAAGGGCCGGAGGAGCTCCATCTCATTCTCATGGACAACGGACGCGTCCGCCAGGTGGCGGGGCCTCTGCGGGAGGCGCTCTACTGTCTGCGCTGCGGCGCCTGTCTGAATGTCTGCCCCGTGTACCGGCAGATCGGCGGCCATGCCTACGGGTACACGTATCCCGGCCCCATCGGCATCCTCCTCACCGCCATGCTCAAGGGCGATCGGTCGGTGAAGGAGCTGGCGCATGCGTCTTCCCTCTGCGGCGCCTGCAAGGACGTGTGCCCGGTGCGCATCGATATCCCGCGCATGCTGGTGGAGCTCCGCGAGGGGCTCGACCGGGGCCGCATCGCGCCCTGGAGCGAGCGCATGGTCTTTCGCGCGGCCCGCCGCGGCATGCAGTCGCCCGCGCTCTTCCGGCTCGGCGCGCGGCTGGGGCGGGTGCTCCAGCGGCCATTCCTTCGCGCGGGCCGGCTGCGCCGGCTCCCGTTCTTCTTCGGCAAGTGGACGGCGACACGGGATCTTCCCCCGGTGGCGGCCAGGACCTTCTCGGAGCGCTGGCGGGAGCTCGAGAAGCCATGACCACCCGCGCGGAGTTCCTGGGCCGCGTCCGCGCCGAGATGGCGAAGACCGACGGGCTCTTTCCCGCGGCGCCCTCGCCGCGGCCCGGCAATCCCCGGGAGGCGGCGGAGACCGTCCGGCGGCAGCTCGCCGAGCGCTGGCCCCAGGCCCTCGATCGATTCCGCGTGGAGTTCGAGCGTGTCGCGGGCGTCTTCCATCGCGTGCCGTCGCTGGTCGAGCTCCCGGCCCTGCTCGCGCGGGTGGCGGCCGAGAAGGGCGCGCGAGAGGTGGTGGGCTGGGAGGCGCGGGCGATGGGCTGGAATCTGTCCGCCGCGCTGACCCCGTACGGGCTGACGGTTCATCCCGCTCCCGCCGGGGACGGGGACGAGGACCGCCGACGTCATCGGGAGGACGCCGCCCGCGCGCCGCTCGGCGTGACGGGGGTGGACTGGGCGCTGGCGGAGACCGGCACCTTGATCCTCGCTTCCGGCCCCGGCCGGCCGCGCTCCACCTCGCTGTTGCCGGATACTCACGTGGCGGTGTTCGGGCCCGCTCATCTCGTCGAGTCGCTCGAGCAGGTCGGCCTGCTCCTCGAGGCGCTGCACGCGGACGGCGGCGAGGCGATCCGAGGTGGCATGATCAACTTCATCACCGGCCCTTCGCGCACCGCCGACATCGAGCTCACGCTCACGCGCGGCGTGCACGGGCCCAAGGAGGTGCACGCGGTGTTCGTGGACGCCCTGGACGGTCCGGCATGACGCCGCGGCTCTTCACCACCGCGGAGGTGGACGCCCTCATTCCGAAGCTGGCGGAGCTCATGGGCACGGCGCTGGAGCGGCATGGCCAGGCCCAGGCGCTCGCGGAGGCGATCCGGGCCGCGAAGGAGCGCATCCGCATCTCGGGCGGGGCGGCAGTGGACCAGCGTGACTGGCGCGCCCGCGCCGAGCGGCTCGACGGCCTCACCATCGAGGTGCGGGCGGCGCTGGAGGAGATCGCGACCCTGGGAGGCTCGGTGAAGGATCTGGAGCTGGGGTTGGTGGACTTTCCGGGCCTGGTCCCGGGAGCGGGGGACGACGCCGTCAATCTGTGCTGGAAGCTGGGGGAAACCGCGGTCCGCTTCTGGCACGGATTCGACGAGGGCTATGCCCAGCGGAAGCCGCTGCCATGACCGCCGCCGCCGGCGAGGCCGTGCTCTTCGACCTGTTCGACACCCTGGTCCTCTTCCAGCGCGATCGGCTTCCCGAGATCGAGATCAACGGCCGCATGGTGCGCTCGACGGCCGGGCATCTCCACGAGGCCTTCCGGCCCTTCGCGCCCGCGCTCTCGCTGGGGGACTTCGCGGGGGCGCTGTTCTGGAGCTGGCAGGAGGCGGAGAAGATCCGGAGCGGGACGCATCGCGAGGTCTCGGCCCCGGAGCGCTTCGGCATGCTGTTCGGCCGGCTCGGCTTCGAGCAGGCGGCCATGGAGCGCGAGGCGCTGCCGCTTCTCCTCGCCACCCACATGCGCGAGCTGTCGAAGGCGGTGGTGTTCCCGGGCCATCACCGGCGTGTCCTGGAGGAGCTCGGCCGCCGGTACCGGCTCGCGGTGGTGTCGAACTTCGACTACACGCCCACCGCCCTGATGGTGCTGGAGCGGGAAGGGGTGGCCCATCTCTTCGAGACCATTCTCGTCTCGGACGCGGTAGGCTGGCGAAAGCCCGCACCCCGGATCTTCGAGCACGCGCTCCAGGCGATGGGGCTCGCGCCGGCGGCGGCGGTCTTCGTGGGAGACCGCGCGGATATCGACGTGGCCGGGGCCCACGGGGTGGGCATGCGGGCGGTGTGGATCAACCGGGACGGGGAGGCGCTGCCGGAGGGCGTCACCGCGCCGGCCCATGAAATTCGCGATCTTGGCGAGCTGCCCGCACTGCTCTGCAAATAGGAGCGGCGGCGGGGCATCCAAAGGGCACCACTGACCAATCGGGGAGAGGGAGACGATGGCGACGACACGGAAGGTGATCATCATTGGCTCGGGGCCGGCCGGCTATACCGCAGCGATCTACGCCGCGCGGGCCAATCTGTCCCCGGTGATGTTCACCGGGGTCCAGGCGGGCGGCCAGCTCATGCTGACCACTTTGGTGGAGAACTACCCGGGATTCGTCGAGGGCATCGACGGGCCGCCCCTGATGGAGACCTTCCGGAAGCAGGCCGAGCGCTTCGGCACCGAGATGATCGCCGACGACGTGACCGAGGTCGATTTCTCGTCGCGCCCCTTCCGGGTCACCGCGGGGGACGCGACCATGCACGCGCACACGGTGATCATCGCCACCGGCGCCACCGCCAAGCTCATCGGCCTGCCCAGCGAGTCCAAGCTCATGGGGCGCGGGGTATCCACCTGCGCCACCTGCGACGGCTTCTTCTTCAAGGACCAGAACATCATGGTGGTGGGCGGCGGTGACTCCGCGATGGAAGAGGCCATGTACCTCTCGCGGCTCGGCCGAAAGGTCGAGGTGGTCCATCGCCGTGACAGCCTGCGCGCCTCCAAGATCATGCAGGAGCGCGCGCTCAAGAACCCCAAGATCTCGTTCACCCTGGACACCGTGGTGGAGGACGTGCTCGATCCCGCGGCGGGGAAGGTGACGGGCGTGCGCCTGCGCAATCTCAAGACGGGCGCGCAGTGGGAGACGCCGGTGGACGGCCTCTTCGTCGCCATCGGGCATGAGCCGAATACCGCGCTGTTCCGCGGCCAGATCGCCCTGCACGACAACAACTACATCAAGGTGGAGCCGGGGACGTCGCGCACCTCGGTGGCGGGCGTCTTCGCGGCGGGGGACGTGCAGGACTTCACCTACCGGCAGGCGGTGACCGCGGCCGGCTCGGGGTGCATGGCGGCGCTGGAAGCCGAGCGGTATCTCGAGGCGAACGTCTCCGAGCACTGAGCGCGGCTAGCCGACGCGGAGGGGCGCCCCCAGCTCGCGGAGCATCGCGATGGCGGACAGATAGGACAGCACCCCGGTCCGCGGATTGGCCGAAGGGACGTTCTCGACCTCGATGACGAGCCGCCCGAACTCGCCCTCCACCGTGATCCGGTGCTGGTTGCGCTGCTGTCCCGGCGTCGCGAAGAGCTTGATCCGAGTGCGCTCCGGCCCGATCCCGGCCAGCGACAGGGCGGCCACCACGTTGACGTTGGCGGGGAAGGCCTTCACCGCCTCCGTGGCGGGGCCCTCGAAGATCAGCGTCTCCTCCCGGATAGCGTCCAGATCGATGTGCCGCTCCTCGATGTAGGGAGCGCCCGCGAGCCCGCGCGGCGGTTTGCGCGTCTCCATGGTGACGCTCGTGATGGCGCCCTCGCGCGCGGCCTTGACGCCGTCCAGCCCCGCGATGGCCCCCGCGGGCACGAGGATGCGGCAGCCGTGCTTCTCGGCCAGCCGGGTCCAGTCGTCGAGCACGCCGATCAGCGCCCCCACCGAGAGCACCATCAGATGCTT
>Ga0070696_100003117_pt1 | contig 11033 bp, 10 predicted proteins | sample KBSK1253metaG_FD_65474 | JGI IMG/M metagenome (GOLD analysis project Ga0070696, IMG submission 65474) | Corn, switchgrass and miscanthus rhizosphere microbial communities from Kellogg Biological Station, Michigan, USA - KBS K1-25-3 metaG | ecosystem: Host-associated > Plants > Roots >... | reverse complement strand
TTTTTGCGCCAATCGACGGGCGCGCTGCATTTGCAGCGCGAACCAAAACTGCGAGGAGAACACGCTATGTCGAAGAAGCAAAGCCAAGTCGTGCGCAAGCCGTCCAAGAAAATCGCTGACGCGCGCCGCGTTCGCTACGGCGGCGGTTCCATGCCGCGCGCGGTGCACGCCGCGGACCCGTCGACCCAGGACGCTCGCACGGTGCGTTTTGGCGGCGGCTCGATGCCGGCCAGTCTGCGGAAATAGTCGGCCCCCATGGGAGAAACACTCCAGTCGAACCCCGTGGTGACGTTTTACGGGGCAGTGCCCGGCATCCGCGCACCGATTCGCGCGGATGCGTCAGGACTGGGAACGCTGCCGTCTCGCGCATTTCAATACTGCGAGGCGCTAAGGACGGCATCATCCTTCGGCTGGTACGTGTTTCCGCCCATAGATTTCACGCTGCAATGGGACGGATCGCAAATTATCTGGACCTATCGCGGCGCAAAGAGTTGGTATCCGCTCACCAGCGCACAGTTTCCAGGTTTCCAGGCGGTGTTCGACCGTGCGGCGCCGAAACGGCTGCGCGGGTTTGCACCACCATTCCTCAGCGCGATTCCGGAGCCAGGCATCATCCAGCTGTGGACGGGACTCTTCGTCGAGAGCGCGGAGAACTGGAGCATTCTGGTGCGGCCACCGGCCAATCTGCCGCGCAATCTCGCCTACGAACCCTACGAAGGCATCGTCGAGAGCGACCGCTGGTTCGGGCCGCTCTTCACAAACATACGGCTTATTAAGACCGACGTGCCGATCGTTTTCAGTACCGAAATTCCCGTGCTGCAGGTACAGCCGCTGCATCGCAGCACGTATGCCGATGAGGCGACGAGCCGTTTCGGCATGGTGCGCTCGCTGGCGGATTTCCCGGCGCAGGCGTGGGAACGCTACGAGAACAACATCGTGAAGCCGCGCGAAGTCGGCGCCTATGCCACAGAAGTGCGCCGGCGCCGGCGCGGCGCCTGCCCGGTGCACGCGCGGTGAACGGCTATCTCGCCGCGGCAATCGCTGTGCTTATCTGGGCGGCCTATCCGGTGGCGACCCGCGCGGGAGTCACTGGGTCCTTTAGCGCGCAGGAGCTCATAACGCTGCGCTTCGGCGTCGGAGCGCTCCTCTTCCTGCCTTATCTGCTGACGCATTTGCGCACCATCAGCCGCGAAGCGTGGTTGCGCGGCCTGACATTGACGCTGTTCCAGGGCGCCGGGATGGGCGCGCTCGTGATTTGCGGCCTGCAATTCGCGCCGGCCAATCATCAGGCGGCGCTCGGCCCGGGCGTGTGCTCGAGCTGGGTCGCGTTGCTCGGCTTCCTGGTCTTCGCGCGGCGGCCAGCGCCGCGTATCGCGATCGGCGCGACGTTATGTGCGATCGGCGTGCTGGTGCTCACGTCCTCGGGCGCGGGCCAGCACGACCCAGCGGTGCTGGCCGGCGATTGCATGTTCCTCGCCGCCTCAGCGCTTGGCGCTCTTTACGTGCTGCAGCTTCGCAGCTGCGGAGTGAGCGCTATACAGGCGGCCGCCATTGTGACGATCTATTCAGGCCTAATCGTCGTGCCTTGGCATCTGTGGTCGGCGACGGAGCCGCTATGGCGCGTGGCGCCCATGGAGCTGCTCTGGCAAACGCTGTGGCAGGGCGTGCTGATCGGTTGCGTATCGCTCATCGCATTCAACTACGCCATCTCCCGCCTGGGAGCGGAGCGATCGAGCGCGATGATCGCGCTGGTGCCAGCGCTTAGCGCCATCCTGGCCGTCATCTTCCTCGGAGAGGTCCCCTCGTCCGGCGAAGTCGGCGCGATTCTCGCAATCTCCGCCGGCGTTTCGATCAGCGCTTCGCTATCGCGGCAGACCGGCTTCGAGCAGCGCGCCGATGAAGCGTCCAGCCTGCGGGCTGTCGCGGCCCGGATAACGCGCTTCTAGCACGCTCGCCGTCAGCGCGGGTTCCAGCTGACGCAGCTCGGCCATGCTGTGCCGGGCTTCATCGAGCCGCCCGGTGTGCACGAAGGCTGCCACCAGCGTGCGCAAGCTCGGCGTATGCAGGCGATTCTCCCGGAGCGAGCGCATTGAGAGTTCGATGGCGCGGTCGTACTGCTCGGCGACGAGATGCGCCATGCCGGCAAGCGAATTGAAGTAATACATCATCGGGTCCAGCGGGGAAAGTGAAAGCGCCTGGTCGGCGCACTGGACGGCTTCGGCGCCCCGCCCGCGCCAAGCGTGCGTAATCGCGCGATGCAGCCAGGCGAGCGGCTCATTCGGATTGGCATTTACCGCCTGCGCGAGCCGCACTTCGGCGGTATCGAGATCATGGCGCGACCAGGCGGTGACGAACCCGTCGACGGCAAGCGCGAGCGCATCCTCGGCGTCGCAAGCAAGCGCGCGCGCGGCCGAGGCGGTCGCATCGTCGAAGTCCTGGGCGGGCGCCTCACTCATGCCGTGCAAGACACACAGGATGTGCCACTTCGCGAGCCAGGCGTATGGCGAGGGCGACACGGGGTTACGCGCGATCGCGGTTTCGAACGCCTGGCGGGCGGCGAAGAAGTCTTCGCGCGACTGCCGATGCATCAGCTCCACGCCGCGCAGCGTGATGCCGTAGGCATCGAGCTCTTCGAAACTGGTAATGCGCGCGCGGCGCAGCTCGATCGAGCGTACCACCGGCGTCACGCTCTGCACCACTTTGCGGGCAAGCTCGCCCTGCATGGCGAATACGTCGGCGAAATCGCCCTCGAAGCGCTCGCTCCACACGATGCTGCCGTCGCGCGTGTCGGCGAGCTCCGCTGTCACAAGCGCGCGCGCGGCGGCGGTCTGCACGCTGCCGGAGAGCACGTACTGGACCCCCAGCATCTCGCCGATGGTGCGCAGGCCGAGCGGCGCGCGCCGAAATGCCATCGAGGAAAGGCGCGAGGTCACAAAAAAGTCGGCGACACGCGAGAGTGAAGCGATGGTTTCGTCGGCGAGGCCGTCGCCGATGAAAGCAAGGCGCGTGTCATCGGTGCGCAGCTGGAACGGGATTACGGCAACGGAGGGCCGGCCATGGGCGCGTAGCGCCGCGCTCGGCGTCGCCACAGCGGTGTGCGCCGCGGGCCAGAGCCGGAAGGCGCGCTCGGTGCGGCTGCGGTTTCGCAGATGCTGTTCGCCGAGATCCTCGACCGAGGCCTCGACCCCGCTCGTCAGCTGATCACGCACGGCGGCGGACACAATCGTCTCGCCGGCATTGGCGAGCTCCGCGAGGCGCGCCGCCACGTTGACGCCGTCGCCCAGCACGTTGAACGTTTCGACGATGACATCGGCGACGTGGATGCCGATGCGCAACCCGAGCGGCTGTGCTTTGCTGCGGGCGTTGGAACGGGCGAGCTCTTGATGCAGCTCGAAGGCGCAGCGCACTGCTAGGACCGCATCGGCGAACTCGGCGAGGAAACCGTCGCTCACATTGCGCGACAGGCTGCGACCGGCGTGCGTCGGAATGATCTCGGCGGTGGCCTGCGCAAAAAACGTGCGCCAGCGCTTGAGCGTGCGCTCTTCGTCGCGCTCCATCAGGCCGGCAGCGTGCATCGCATCGGCCACCAGCACGGCACGCCGCAGGCGCGGCGCCTCCCAGCTGGCGATATGGCGCAGCTGCTCCGCCGGCTCCTCTTCGCCCTGGGTCTGATCCACCGGCGAACTGCCCGCGAGCCGCTCGAGCGCCGCGACATCCCGCAGGAGGAGCGCGCGGCCCTGGCGCTCGATCAATCCCTGCCGCGCGAGACGCGAGAGCTCGCGCGTCACCTCGGAGCGGCCGGTGCCGACGCGGTCCGCGATTTCGCGGTGGTGCGGCGCACGTTCGATGCGCGCGCTGTTGTCGACGATGCCGGCCGCGTAGGCCATGCGCACGAGCTCGCCGAGCACGCGGTCGCCAACGCGGCGCGCGCCGAGCTCGAGCAAGCGCTGACCGAGCTCGCGTACCGAGCCGGCGAGGCGCCGCAGCAGCCGCTCGCGCACCGTGGGATGGCTCGCGAGCAGTCCGCGGAACGCTTCCGCCGACATCGATGCGACGAGCGACTCGCGCACAGCGAGGACATCGGCGAACTGGCCGCGGCCGTCGATCGCCGAATGCTCGCCGAACACGTCGCCCGCCGGCACATCACGCAGCGTGAGCGTGCGGCCGCGAGCTGACGGTGCAGCGAGGCGCACCAAGCCGGAGATCACGAAGTGCACCGCGCGATCGGCCTCCTCGCGCCGTATGACGGTGACGTTCGCCTTGTAGCGCGTCCAGGTGCATTGCTGGGCGATCTCGCGCAGGCTTGCAGAGTCGAGCCCCTTGAAGAGTTCAACCTTCTGCAGGCCGAGGAGAGCGGAAACGCGCGGCGCCGGCCTGTCGCTGCTCTTTCGGCGCGCTGTCACCATGAATTGACTTTACCACCGACTATAATTGGCTCCCGATGGACACGCTCGCGCGCATCAAGGATCTCGCCAGCAAGGAGTTCTCGCTCGATGCGAAAGCTCTCGATCCGGCCGCGCCGCTCGACAAGCTCGGCATCGACTCGCTCTCTTTCATCGAGTTCATGTTCAAGGTCGAGGAGGAGTTCGGCGTCAGCGTCTCCGATGAGGACCTGAAGGGCATCCGCACGCTCGCCGACCTGGAGCGTCATATCGCCGCCGCGCTGACGGCCGCCGGCAAGGCCTGACACCGGGCATGGCGGAGCGCCGCGTCGCGGTCACCGGGGCGGGAGTGATCTCGCCGCTGGGCTGCACCCTCGAGGACTTCCACCGCGCGCTCATCGACGCGCGTCCCGGCATTCGCCGGCTTACGCCCGAGACGGCGCAGGGCTCCGGCGTGCAGGTAGGCGCCCTCACCGACTGGACGCCGGGCGCGCTCCTTGCCGAAGCGGAGGCCGCCAATCTCGATCGCGCTACGCACTTCGCCCTCGGCGCGGCGGCACAGGCGCTCGCCGCGAGCGCGCTCGATCTCGGCGGCGCGCCGGAGCGCATCGGCGTCTATTGGGGCACCGGTCTTGGCGGCGCGCATACCCTTGAAAACGCCTACAAGCAGATCTACGGCGCCGGGCAGTGGCGCGCCCGGCCGTTGACCGTGGTGATGGCGATGAATAATGCGGCCGGCGCTAACGTCGCCGTGCGCCACGGGTTGCGCGGGCCTTTCGCGAACTACGCGACGGCCTGCTCCTCCTCCGCAATGGCGCTTGGCGAGGCCATGCGTACGATCCAGGCGGGCCGCGCCGACGCGATTGTCGCCGGCGGCTCGGAAGCGCTCCTCACGCCCGCGACGCTCGCCGCCTGGCAGGCGCTGCGCACGCTGGCGCCGGCCGATGCCCAGGACCCGGCGGCGAGCTGCAAGCCCTTCGACAAGCGCCGCGCGGGGCTCGTGCTCGGTGAGGGCGCCGCTGCCTTCGTGCTGGAAGACTATTCGCGCGCGGTGGCGCGCGGCGCGCCGATCCTCGCGCTCCTCAGCGGCTACGGCAATTCCTGCGATGCCGTGCACATGTCGCGGCCCGATCGCGACGGCCAGGTGCGCGCCATGCGCGAGGCGCTTGCCGAGTCCGGCGTCGCGCCGCGTGCCATCGGCTACATCAACGCGCATGGCACCGCCACGTCCGTGGGCGACATCGTGGAAGCGGAAGCGATCAACGCGGTTTTCGCAGAGAGCGCAGCGCAGGTGCCGGTCAGCTCCACCAAGTCCCTGCATGGCCACCTGCTCGGGGGCGCAGGCGCCCTCGAGTTTGCCGCGGCTCTGCTGCCGCTCATTCGCGGCTGGCTGCCGCCGACGGCGTTCCTCGAACAGCCGGACCCCGCTTGCAAACTGCGGCATGTGCCGCTGCGCGCCGAGCGGGTCGATGCGCCGCGAGCGGTGATGTCCAACTCCTTTGCCTTCGGTGGCTCGAACGTCGTGCTGATCGCAGAGCGCGCCTAGTAACTGCACTCCGGCCGCACGTAGCACTTGAACTCGACCACGTTGCCGGACGGGTCGACCACCATGAACGTCTGATGCTCGTGTGCGGTTTTGGCGAAGCGCAGTGCCGGCCGCACCAGGAACTTGATACCGAGCTTCTCGACGTGTGCCCTCATGCGCGCGAAATCCTCCATGCGCAGGAAGGTAAGCCCGTGATGTCGGGGATAGGCACGCGGATTGGGCTCGACCGCGCGGCGCTCGAGATGGCAGACGAGCTGCAGTACGCCGCCGAAGCTGAAGGTGACGCGGTCCTTGAGAACGCGCACCGGCTGCGCGCCGAGAACCTCGGCGTACCACCGCGCCGTCTCCTCAAGGTTGCGGCAGGGCACCGCCACATGCGCAAGGTAGCGCCCCGCGGTCATCGGCGTGTTATCGAGCAGGCCTGCGGCCGGCTTGACCTCGGTGGACTCGACGAGCGCTTCGCTCATGCCGCAAGTGTGCGACGAGCCGCGCAAACAGGTGGTTAAAAGGTGTTGGTGGCCAAGGGCGGAATCGAACCACCGACACAAGGATTTTCAGTCCTCTGCTCTACCAACTGAGCTACTTGGCCGTGTCGGGATACTGCGGGGAGGCGCGAATTATACCGGCCGGTATCAACAAAAAGGGCCCATCGCTGGGCCCTTTCTGTGGACTGCGGTGAAGCTGGACTTACATGTCCATGCCGCCCATGTCGGGCATGCCATGCGAGTGGCCGCCGCCACCGGCTTTCTTCTCTTCCACCAGCTCCGCAACCATCGCGTCGGTGGTGAGCATCAGGCCTGCGACCGACGCCGCGTTCTGCAGCGCAGTGCGCGTCACCTTGGTCGGATCGATCACGCCTTGCTGCACGAGATCGCCGTACTCCTCGGTCTGCGCGTTGAAGCCGTAGTTGCCCTTGCTTTCGAGCACCTTGTTGAACACCACGGACGGCTCGGCACCGGCGTTGTCGACGATGATGCGCAGCGGCTCTTCCAGGGCGCGCATCACGATGCGTACACCGGCGTCCTGGTCGTCGTTGTCGCCTTTCAGCTTGCCCTCGAGCGCCTGGCGCGCGCGGATGAACGCCACGCCGCCGCCCGGGACGATGCCTTCCTCGACCGCCGCGCGCGTCGCATGCAGCGCGTCTTCCACGCGGGCCTTTTTCTCCTTCATCTCGACTTCGGTCGCGGCGCCGACCTTGATGACGGCCACGCCGCCGGCAAGCTTCGCTACGCGCTCCTGCAGCTTCTCGCGATCGTAGTCGCTGGTCGCCTCGTCGATCTGCACGCGGATCTGCTTGACGCGGCCCTCGATCTGCTTTTTCTCGCCAGCGCCGTCGATGATGGTGGTGTTTTCCTTCTCGGACTCGATCTTCTTGGCGCGGCCCAAATCCTTGAGCGTCGCGTTCTCGAGCTTGAGCCCGAGCTCTTCCGAGATCACGGTGCCGCCGGTGAGGATCGCCATGTCTTCGAGCATCGCCTTGCGGCGGTCACCGAAGCCCGGCGCCTTGACCGCGACGGTCTTCAGGATGCCGCGGATGTTGTTCACCACCAGGGTGGCGAGCGCTTCGCCTTCCACTTCCTCGGCGATGATGAGGAGCGGCTTGCCGGCCTTCGCCACCTGCTCGAGGATCGGCAGCAGCTCGCGGATCGAGGAAATCTTCTTGTCGTGCAGGAGGATGTAGGGCTCCTCGAGCACCGCGACCTGCTTCTCGGGGTTGTTGATGAAGTAAGGCGAGAGATAGCCGCGGTCGAACTGCATACCCTCGACGAGCTCGAGCTCGTTCTCGAGCGACTTGCCGTCCTCGACGGTGATCACGCCTTCCTTGCCGACCTTGTCCATCGCATCGGCGATGATCTTGCCGATGCTTGGATCGGCGTTCGCCGAGATGGCGCCGACCTGCGCGATCTCCTTGGAGCTCGAGCAGGGCTTGGAGACCTTCTTCAGCTCATCGACCACGGCAACCACCGCCTTGTCGATGCCGCGCTTCAGGTCCATCGGGTTCATCCCCGAAGCCACGTACTTCATGCCCTCGCGCACGATGGCTTGCGCCAGAACCGTCGCGGTGGTGGTGCCGTCGCCGGCGACGTCGGAGGTCTTCGACGCGACTTCCTTCACCATCTGCGCGCCCATGTTCTCGAACTTGTCCTTGAGCTCGATCTCTTTCGCGACCGAGACGCCGTCCTTGGTGACGGTCGGCGCGCCGAACGAGCGCTCAAGCACGACGTTGCGGCCCTTGGGCCCGAGCGTCACCTTGACGGCGTCGGCCAGGATGTTCAGGCCGTGAACCATCTTGGCGCGGGCGCCTTCGTGGAATCTCACTTCTTTTGCTGGCATTGTTGCGTTCTCCTAAGTCTTAATCGCTATCAGTTGCCTTCGATGACGCCCATGATGTCTTCCTCGCGCATGACGAGGAGCTCATCGCCTTTCACCTTGACCGTCTGCCCGGAGTACTTGCCGAAGAGCACGCGGTCGCCGACCTTCACGTCGATCGGAATCAGCTTGCCCTGATCGTCCTTCTTGCCCTTGCCTACTGCGACAACTTCTCCCTGGTCTGGCTTCTCGGCAGCGGTGTCGGGAATCACGATGCCGCCGGCGGACTTGCGCTCCTCTTCAATGCGCTTGACGATCACGCGGTCATGTAACGGACGAATCTTCATGCTGGCTCCCAAATTAAAAATACGATGTATTACAATGGGTTGCGATGCTCCGAACCCGAAATCCCATTAAGCCGAACGCGGTTAGCACTCAACTCTTGCGAGTGCTAATAATAGCGTTAGCCTGCGCCGCTTTCAAGGCCGGCGCGCAGGACCTGCCGCGCCCGGTGCGCGAAGCGCTGCGCGCCGCGGGAGTGCCGGCGTCGAGCGTCTCGGCCTGGGTGCAGGAGCTCGGCGCCCCGCGGCCGAGTGTCGCTGCGCGTGCCACGACGCCGATGCATCCCGCATCCGTGATGAAGCTCGTGACCACGTATGCCGCCCTCGAGCTGCTGGGGCCTGCTTATCGTTGGAAGACCGAGGCCTACCTCGACGGGCAAGACCTTTTCCTGCGCGGCTACGGCGACCCGAATCTCAACTACGAAAGCTTCTGGCTCCTGCTGCGCCACCTGCGCGAGCGCGGCCTGCGCGAGCTGCACGGCGACGTGGTGCTCGACCGCAGCTACTTCGGCGCGGCGCAATACAGCCCGTTCGACAGCGAGCTCTTCCGTCCTTACAACGTCACGCCCGACGCGCTGCTGGTGAATTTCAAGTCGCTGCGCTTCACCTTCCTCCCGGAAGGCGAGAAGGGCGTGCGCGTATTCGCCGAGCCGGCCCTGCCCGGGCTCGAGATCGTGAACCAGCTGAAGCTCGGCGACGGTGGGTGCCCGGACGGCAATCGCGCATTCCGCGACCTGATCCAGGCGTCGTTCCAATCACGGCCGCCACGGGCGAGCTTCATCGGCACGTATCCGCTGAGCTGCGGCGAGCGCGACCTCAATATCGCGCTGCACGACCCGCAGGATTACCTGGCGGGGATGATCCGCCAGCTCTGGGGCGAGATGGGCGGCACCTGGTCGGGCAACGTGCGCGACGGCGTGGTGCCGCCGAGCGCGCGGCTGCTGTACGTGCACGAGTCCGAGCCGCTCGGCGACATCGTGCGTGACATCAACAAGTTTTCGAACAACGTCATGGCGCGCCAGCTGTTTCTCACGGTCGGCGCGGAGCTCGGCGGTCCCCCGGCGCGCGCCGAAGAAGCCGCTCGTGCCATCAAGGAGTGGGTGGCGAAGAAGCTCGCTGCGCCGGAGCTCGTGCTCGAGAACGGCTCGGGGCTTTCGCGTAGCGAGCGCATCACCGCCCAGCACCTGGCGGCGCTGCTCGCCGCCGCGTGGCGAAGTCCGGTGATGCCGGAGTTCGTCTCCTCGCTGCCGGTGGTCGCCGCGGACGGCACCATGAAGAAGCGTCTGCGGGGCGAGCGTGTCGCCGGCAGCGCGCACATCAAGACCGGGCTGCTTGCCGACGCGCGCGCCATTGCCGGCTATGTGCTCGACCGCAATGGCCGGCGGCACGTCGTGGTGATGATCGCCAACCACGCAAAGGCGCCGGAGACCGACGCGGCGATGGACGCGCTGCTGCAGTGGGTCTACGACTCGCCTACAGCCCCAGCTCGCCCCATAACGAATCGACCCGGCGCTTCACCGCCTCGTCCATGACGATCGGCCGGCCCCAGCGGCGCTCGCTCTCGCCCGGCCATTTGTGGGTGGCGTCGATGCCCATCTTGGCGCCCAGACCGGCGACCGGGCTCGCGAAATCGAGGTAATCGATCGGCGTTCGCTCGGCGATCAGTGTGTCGCGCGCCGGATCGACCCGCGTGCTGAGCGCCCAGACCACCTCTTTCCAGTTGCGCACATCGATGTCGTCGTCGCAGACGATGATGAACTTGGTGTACATGAACTGGCGCAGGTAGCTCCAGATGCCGAACATCACGCGCTTCGCATGGCCGGGGTACTGCTTTCGCATGCTCACCACGGCGAGGCGGTACGAGCAGCCTTCTGGCGGCAGGTAGAAGTCGACGATCTCGGGGAACTGCTTCACGAGCAGCGGTACGAATAGCTCGTTCAGCGCCATGCCGAGGATCGCCGGCTCGTCGGGCGGTTTGCCGGTATAGGTCGAGTGGTAGATCGGCGAGCGGCGCGTCGTGATGCGCTCGATCGTCAACACCGGGAATCGCTCGACTTCGTTGTAGTAGCCGGTATGGTCGCCATGCGGGCCTTCCTCGGCGCTGTCGCCGGCCGCGATCGTTCCTTCCAGCACCATCTCGGCGCTCGCCGGCACCTGCAGCTCGCTGCCGAGGCACTTGGCGAGCTCGGTGCGCGCGCCGCGTAACAGGCCGGCGAACTGGTATTCGCTCAACGTATCGGGGACCGGCGTGACCGCGGCGAGCATGGTTGCCGGATCGGCGCCGAGCGCCACCGCCACGGGAAACGGCTCGCCCGGGCGCGCCAGCTGGTGATCGCGGAAGTCGAGCGCGCCGCCGCGATGCGCGAGCCAGCGCATGATGACGCGGTTAGGGCCGATCACCTGCTGCCGATAGATGCCCAAGTTCTGACGGCGCTTTTGCGGGCCGCGGGTGAC
>Ga0070696_100003116_pt1 | contig 11034 bp, 9 predicted proteins | sample KBSK1253metaG_FD_65474 | JGI IMG/M metagenome (GOLD analysis project Ga0070696, IMG submission 65474) | Corn, switchgrass and miscanthus rhizosphere microbial communities from Kellogg Biological Station, Michigan, USA - KBS K1-25-3 metaG | ecosystem: Host-associated > Plants > Roots >... | reverse complement strand
TCGGCCACGGAAATCATCTTCAGGCCGTGTTGCAGGCAGAACGGCTGCAACTCCGGGACGCGCGCCATCGTACCGTCGGGATTCATGATTTCGCAGATCACGCCGGCCGGTGCCATACTCGCCAGGCGCGCCAGATCCACCGAAGCTTCGGTCTGGCCCGCGCGAACCAGCACTCCGCCTTCCCGTGCTCGCAGCGGAAAAACATGTCCGGGCCGGGCCAGGTCTGATGGCCGCGTGATGGGATCGATCGCCGTGAGAATGGTGCGTGTGCGGTCAGCCGCGGAGATGCCGGTCGACACGCCGTCGCGCGCGTCGATCGATTCACAAAACGCCGTTCCAAAATTCGAAGTGTTGTTGGGCGACATCAGCGGCAGGCGCAGATGATCGCAACGCTCCGCCGTCAGCGCCAGGCACACGAGCCCGCGCCCGTGCATCGCCATGAAATTGATGATTTCGGGCGTTACTTTTTCGGCGGCAATGGTGAGATCACCTTCGTTTTCGCGATCTTCGTCATCCACCACCACCAGAATTCGGCCTGAACTCACCTCTTCAAGGGCCTCGGGAACGGTAACGAAGGACATACTGTTACTTCTACTATAGCGGGTCCGCAATCTAGCTGAAATCAGTGAGAATGGGGGAGTGCGAAGCGCTCTTGTGCTGGTGTTTCTCGCCGCCTCCGGCTGTGGCGAGCGCCGGAATGTTGCGTCCGAGCGCGAGATCCACGTCGCCGCCGCCGCCAATCTTACGCGCGCTTTCAACGAGATAAAGCCGGCATTTGAACGGCAAACCGGATTTCAAGTGATCTACAGCCTCGGGGCCACCGTTCAACTCGCGCAACAGATCGAGCACGGCGCGCCTTTCGACGTTTTCGCGGCGGCGGATACCGAGCACATCGACCGGCTGGCGCGCGGCGGCTACGTCATCCCCGAGACGAAAGCCGTTTACGCGCGCGGCAAGCTGGTGCTCTGGATTCCCGATGGCGGCCGCGAGCGCATCGAGCACATAGAGGATCTGGGGAATCCCGGCGTTAAACACGTCGCCCTGGCCAATCCGCAACTGGCGCCCTATGGCCGCGCCGCGGTCGAAACGCTGCACGCCCTCGGACTTTGGGACGCCGTCGAGCCAAAGCTCGTGTACGGTCAAAGCGTGTCAACCGCCACCCAGTACGCGGCCACCGGCAACGTAGAAGCCGCGTTCACTGCCCTGGCACTTGTGTATGATCGCGGCGGCCGGCGCATCGATGTCGCGGAAAACCTGCACCAGCCCATCGACCAGGCCATCGCCGTGGTTCGCGACACGAAACACGCGGACCAGGCGCGCCAGTTCGTGGCATTCGTCACGAGTCCTGCCGGGCGGGAAATCCTGAAGCGCTACGGATATGATTAATCGGCTTCAGTGATGTTGCATGTTCGACATCGCGGCCGCCGGGCCCTTGATGCGCGCGCGCAGAAAGAACAGAAATCCCGCGGGACGTTCGCCATAGTAGGGACGAATCGGCGAGGGCACTCCGTAGAGCGTGAAGTTTGCTCCCAGGCCGGTATCGAGCCAATCGACCAGCTTCACATCCCGCGTGTAACCGAGCGTGTAAGCCTTAATCCGGAACGTCGAGCCCGCAGTCGCTTCTAGCTGCTCGCCGATATCCGGACGATCGCTGAAAAGCTCGTCTTTGTCCACCATCTCGAAGCGCCCTGTCACATAATTCTTTTTCCGGAACCGCACCACGGATTCGGCGCCGTATGAGTTCAGGTTGCGCTGTTCAGCGGTCTTGTGATTCCGGCCCCAGATGAGGCTGCTCGCCCAGTTCCCCTCGGCCAGCGGGCGATTGTAGGTTACCGACGCCGTAGACCGCACCGTATCGCCCTCCTCGAGAGCCTCGGGATGTGTGAGCCGCCCGACGGAAACCTGCCCCGCCCAGTTCGCCGCCGGAGTCAGCGTCAGGCGCGTGGACCAGGAGTCGACTGCGCCGTAATCGATATTCCAGCGGTTCTCGTCCGGTTCCGCGCCGTGGAAGCCGCTCGCCTCGATGCGGAATTTCGGGCGTATCAGGGCGGCGGTGAAAACATCGATGGCGATGTGAGTCGAATCCTGCAGGTGATGGGAGAGCGTTGCCTGCGGCAGCTCCGACGCGGAGATGCGATGCGGGAATGCCACGGGTCCAAGCGCGGGGTCGCCAACCGGGGCGAAGTACAGCAGCAGGCTGGTGGATTCCGTCAACGGCCGCGAATATTGCGCGCTCAGTTCCATAAAAAGATCGTGCGGATGCTGGCCGTCGACGATCGGTTTTCCGTACGCCGTCTCGCCGGTCTGAAACAGCAGCGGATACCGCCGCCTGGTTACGGTGGCCGGATCGAAGCTCAGCATGCTGCGGAACTCGACGGTGCCCCGGCCGGCTTTTCTTTGCGCGGTCCCCATGAACCAGTTCGGCGCGAAAAACTTATCCCCGCCGCGCGGCCCGGTCTGCTGCTGGTTGGCCAGGAACGCGATGCCGTGAAACATAAAGGTCCAGTCTCCAGCCTTTTTGTGGATCATTTCCATGGGTGCCGAAAGCGGGTTAACGCTCGTACCGGAGGCTTGGTGCGCGGGCTCGGGCGCGGTATTATCGGCGGCGGGTTTGGCGGAAGGCATCGGCATCTTGTGGCCTTCGTGCTGGGCTTTGACAACAAAACTCAACAGTATAAATAGAACAATCGTTTTCATAAGACGACACACCTCCAGGAAAAGCTGTTTCTGGAACCGGTCGTCTAGATCCGAATGGTTGTGTGCGGTGGGGTTTCGGGTGGCTGCGTAGCCAGGCTAGTCGTGACGAATATCTCTGCGACTGGTGATGGTATGGCAATCACCGAAGGTGTGGCCGCGGTTACGAATAAAACCGGAGCGATTGAAACCTGTCCTTCCTGCCGTAACAATGCGCCGGCGTCGGCCTGGTGTTGCGAGCACCGCGGGGCTTGCTGGGGGATTTGTTGCCGCTCGTGTTGCCGGCATGGCGCGGTATTACGCTGGGGGTCGCAGCGTTTCGTGGAACACGAAGCGCCGCACTGCGCCTCGGCAAACGACAGGCTCACGGTTATCAGAACGAGACCAATGATCAATCCCCGGAGCATGCCTCTTTTCACGCTAGCATACTGGCCGGCGCTCAAAAACTACGGCGGTTCACTGGCTTCTCAAATCTCTGCCCGTCATCTCTTTCGGCTGGGATTCGCCCAGAATGCCCAGGATCGTGGGCGCGATATCCTGCAGCGCACCCGCGGAGCGTAGTTTCGCCTGGGGATTGTCCGTCACCAGGATGAACGGCACCGGGTTGGTCGTGTGGTACGTGTGCGGCCCCTTCGTTACCGGGTCGATCATGGTCTCGGCATTGCCGTGATCGGCCGTGATCAGCCACGCACCGTTGCGCGCGCGCAAGGCCCGATAAATCCGGTCGAGACACCCGTCCACGGTTTCAACCGCACGCACCGTCGGCTCCATCTTGCCCGAATGTCCCACCATGTCGGCGTTGGCGAAATTCATGACGATAACGTCGAAGTTGCCGCTCTCGATAGCTTTCACCACAACATCGGCGACGCCCTCCGCGCTCATCTCGGGCTTCAGATCGTAGGTCGCCACCTTGGGTGACGGCACCAGTTCGCGCTCCTCGCCGGGATACGGCTTCTCGTTTCCGCCGTTGAAAAAGTACGTGACATGCGCATACTTTTCGGTCTCGGCCACGCGCAGGTTTTTCAGGCTCAGTTGCGCGAATACGTTCGCCAGGATGTTATCCGGATGCTCCGGCGGCAAAACGTACGGCAGCGTAAATGTTTTGTCGTACCGGGTCATGGTCACGAAATGAAGGTTCTTCGGCGCGAGCGACCGGGACGGCCGTTCGAGCTTCGGATCGGTCAGGGCCATGGTCATCTCTCTGGCGCGATCGGCGCGGAAGTTGAAGAAGATCACGGAATCTTCGTCGCGAATCAGCCCCACCGGATCGCCGCGCTCATCGACGATGGTGACCGGCTCGACGAATTCGTCGGTGACGCCCTTTTCATAGGACCGTTCAACCGCCGACACCGGATCCGCCGCCTTCTCGCCTTTGCCGAGCACCATGGCGTTGAACGCGCGCTCGATACGCTCCCAGCGCTTGTCCCGGTCCATGGCGTAGTAGCGGCCCGAGACAGACGCGATTTTCCCCACCCCGATCGACCGCATCTGTTTTTCGATCTCGCGCAGATAACCCGCGCCGCTCTCGGGCGGCGTATCGCGGCCGTCCATGAAGCAGTGCACGAAGACGTTTTCGACGCCCTCCTGCTTTGCCATGCGCAACAGCGGGTAAAGGTGCGTGAGCTGCGAATGGACGCCGCCCTGGCTGCAAAGACCCATCAGATGAAGACGCCGCCCGCGGGCGTGCCGCATACCATCGAGAAGCACCGGATTGCCGAAGAATTCGCCCCAGGCGATCATTTTGTCGATGCGCGTCACATCCATCTGAACCACGCGTCCCGCCCCGATGTTGAGATGCCCGACCTCGCTATTCCCCATCTGGCCTTCCGGCAGCCCTACGTACGGCCCCGAGGTGTGGATCAGGGTGTTCGGAAACTCGCGCAGCAGTTTGTCGTAGGTTGGCTTGCGCGCGGCGGCGATGGCGTTGCCCTCAACGGCCGGCGAATATCCCCAGCCATCCAGGATCGTGAGAATCAGCGGCCTCGGGCGCGCCATTACTGACGAAACGCCCTTCTGCCCGCGAACCGCGCAGCGTCACCGAGCTGTTCCTCGATGCGCACCAACTGATTGTATTTGGCGATGCGGTCAGTGCGGCTGGCCGAGCCCGTCTTGATCTGGCCGGCGCCTGTGGCGACTACCAGGTCCGCGATAAACGGATCTTCGGTTTCGCCCGACCGGTGCGACACGATCGACGTATAGCCCGCCGCCGCGGCCATCTGCATGGCTTCGAGCGTTTCCGTCAGCGTGCCGATCTGGTTCACCTTGATTAAAATCGAATTGGCGATACCTTCGCGGATGCCGCGTTCGAGGCGCGCCGTGTTGGTCACAAACAGGTCGTCGCCGACGAGCTGGACTTTATCGCCTAGAGCTTGAGTCAGCAATTTCCAGCCGGTCCAGTCGTCTTCGGCCATTCCGTCTTCGATCGAGAGAATGGCCGGATACTGGCGCTTCCAGTTCACCCAGAACTCGACCATCTGCTCGGAAGTACGCTGGCTCTTGTCGGACTTTTTGAAAACGTACTTGCCATCCTGGAAAAATTCGCTCGTCGCCGGATCGAGCGCAATCCCGATCTGTTCACCCGGTTTATATCCCGCTTGCGTGATGGCCTCGACCACCAGCTCCAGCGCTTCATCGTTCGATTTCAGGTTCGGCGCGAAACCGCCCTCGTCGCCCACCGCCGTTGAATAGTTTTTTTTCTTCAAAACCTTCTTCAACGTGTGAAAAACCTCGACACCCATGCGCAGCGCCTCGGAAAATTTCGGCGCACCGTACGGCGCGATCATGAACTCCTGCAGGTCGACCGAATTGTCAGCATGCGCGCCGCCATTCAAAATATTCATCAGGGGCACGGGCAGGATGCACGCGTCGGCGCCTCCCAGATACCGGTAGAGCGGCGTGCGCTGCGAGGCCGCGGCCGCGCGCGCACATGCCAGCGAGACCGCCAGAATCGCATTCGCCCCCAGCCGGCCCTTGTTCGGCGTTCCGTCCAGCTCGATCATGATCCGGTCGATCTTCGCCTGCTGCGAGGAATCCTTGCCGTGCAAAGCCGCTGCGATCTCCTGATTCACGTGGCCCACGGCCGTGCGCACGCCTCTTCCCAGATAACGCGAAGCATCGCCGTCGCGCAGTTCCACGGCCTCATGCTCGCCGGTGGAAGCGCCCGAGGGAACCGCCGCGCGGCCCATGCTGCCGTCGCTCAGGAACACCTCGGCCTCCACGGTCGGGTTGCCACGGGAATCCAGAATCTCGATTCCCGTAATCTTTGCAATCGTCGTCACTCACCACTCCTTTTGATTACGATCGTGCGCTCTGCGAGGCCGCGGACTGCGCCGGTTCGGCCTGACTCACCACCACAATTCCCGACTCCGTTACGAAATGCCCGTTGCGCCGGTCCTCTTCTACGTCAAAGCCGATGGTGGTCGATTCCGGAATTTGAACATTGGTATCGATGATCGCCCGCCGCACACAGCTATATCGGCCAATACCGCAATTGGGCATTAGGATCGAATAATCCACCTCACAGTAGCTGTTCACTCTTACGCCGGGCGAAAGGACGCTGCGCAGCACACGGCCGCCGGAGATGATGCATCCCGCCGACACAATCGAATCGATGGCGACGCCCATCCGGCGGCCTTCCTGCGCGAAAACGAATTTCGCCGGCGGCTGCTGCAGCACGCGCGTGCGGACGGGCCACCCGCTGTCGTACAGATTCAATTGCGGCGTCACGTCCACCAGATCCATATTGGCTTCGTAGTAGGCGTCGAGGGTTCCCACATCGCGCCAGTAGCGCTGCTGCTTGGCGTTGATGTCCATGAAATCGTACGCGGCCACGCGATAATCGCGCAGACAGCCGGGAATTACGTCCTTGCCGAAATCATGTGTCGATCCGGGATTCTCCACATCTTCGCGCAGCAGCTTGATGAGCGCCTCCGTGTCGAAAATATAGATGCCCATCGAAGCGCTCACCATCGCGGGATTGAACGCCGACCGGACAGGATTCCCATGCGCGGGTTTTTCTTCAAATCCCACGATGCGATCGTCGGCGCCGATCTCCGCCACCCCGAATCGCGACGCCTGCTCGGGCGGTACCTGCGTAGTGGCGATGGTAACGTCCGCACCGTGGCGCCGATGCCATTCGAACATGGACTGGTAGTTCATTTTGTAAATGTGATCGGCGGCCAGGATCAGCACGTGTTCGGGCGCTTCGGCAAGAATGCTCTGCGTATTTTGAAAGACCGCGTCGGCAGTGCCCTGGTACCAGCCTTCGCCCACCTGCTTCATGGCGGGAATGATCTCGATATATTCATCCAGTTCCGGCGACAGAATGCTCCAGCCGTCGCGCACGTGACGAATCAAATCGAGCGATTTGTACTGCGTGAGGACGAAAATGCGGCGCACGTCGGAGTTGATGCAGTTGGAAAGTGTGAAGTCGATGATGCGATACGCGCCGCCGAACGGTACCGCCGGCTTAGCCATATTGCGCGTCAGGGGATAGAGCCGTTCGCCCGCGCCGCCGGCGAGCAAGATCGCTAAAACATTCTTCATCGAGGTTGATTTCTAAGTCCTTTAACTACAGTGGATTAAGGGCCTTAATTGCGGCCTGCAAGACGGCCCGGGCAAATTTCGACTTGACTTTATCGCTCAAGCACCTATGATATCAATACCTTGCCCCCTTGAGATTGGGAATTCCTTCGCCATTAGCGAGCGGAATTTTTTGTACATTCTGGCTGGGCGACGGGTTTGGAACACGATGGGAGGTGTTATTGGTTGGCTGAAGTAAAACTGCAAGAGGGCGAGACGCTGGAAAATGCCCTTCGGCGCTTCAAGCGGAAGGTGCAGCAGGAAGACATCATTAAAGAAGTCAAACGGCACTCGTTCTATTTGAAGCCAGGTGAGAAGAAGCGGGCTAAACAGGCGTTGGCCCGAAAGCGAAACAGAAAGAAAAGCCGTCGCGAGGTGGAGTGACGCCCATCTCCGACACGTGTTCTAACGGGCGAACATAGGTGGCCTGGGTAGGACCGCGGGAGCGGTGCTAATGCCGGAATTTCAGGATCGTATTATCAAGTGTGCAGATTGTGGTGCCGAGTTTGTTTTCACCGCTGGAGAACAGCATTTTTTCCACGACAAGAATTTTAAGAACGAACCCAAGCGTTGCAAAGCCTGTAAGGCAAAGCGACAAGGTGGGGGACCTTCCGGATTGCAACGGGTGGAGACTACCACTACCTGTTCGCAATGCGGGCGGGACACCACGGTCCCATTCAGACCTACCCAGGGCCGTCCCGTGTACTGCCGTGAGTGTTTCCTGAGCCGTAAAGCGGCCGCGGCGGGTGCGCACGGCTGATTTCGAATCCGGCCGGGGCAGGCGGAAACCCTGCCCTGCGCCGCTTTGTTCCCGTTCAGTCAATTCGATATACTGAATAAATCACTCCTGGTCACCAGTAACTCTCTGTGTGTCCCGGTCGTAACTCCGACTCATGTTTGACAATCTGTCCGAAAAACTGCAGCGGATCTTCAAGAACCTCCGCGGCGAAGGCCGGCTGACGGCGGAAAACATGGAGACCGCTCTGCGCGAGATCCGTGTGGCGCTGCTCGAGGCCGACGTCAATTTCCGGGTCGTCAAGCAGCTGGTCGAAAGCATCAAGCAGAAGGCCATGGGTGAGGAAGTGCTCACCGCGCTTTCGCCCTCCCAGCAGGTCATCGCCATCGTGCGCGATGAGATGACGAAAATCCTGGGCAGCCACGAATCGAAGCTGCGGTTCGCCAACGATCCACCCTCGGTCATGCTGATCGTGGGACTCCAGGGCTCGGGCAAAACCACCACCAGCGGAAAACTGGCGCGATGGCTTTCGAAAAACGGGCACCGGCCATTGCTGGTATCGGTCGACGTTTACCGGCCGGCGGCGCGCGAGCAGCTTGCCGTCATCGCGCGTGAAACCGCGCAGCCCATCTATGCGGGCGTCGCCGGAGAGACGACACCCAGCGATCTGGCACGCTCGGCGCGCAAGGAAGCGGCCAACAGCGGGCGCGATGTGTTGCTGGTCGATACTGCCGGACGGCTGCATATCGACGACGAGCTCATGACCGAGTTGCAGCAGCTTCGTGAGATGCTCACGCCCGTCGAGATCCTGTTCGTGGCCGACGCCATGACCGGCCAGGACGCGGTGAAGAGCGCCGAAGAGTTTCACAAGCGCCTGGGAATTACCGGCATCATCCTGACCAAGATGGATGGCGACGCGCGCGGCGGCGCGGCACTCTCAATCCGGCAGGTCACGGGACAGCCGCTCAAGTTTGTGGGCCTTGGTGAAAAGTTCGATGCGTTCGAGCCGTTTCATCCCGATCGCGTGGTTTCCCGCATCATGGGCATGGGCGATGTGCTCTCGTTCATCGAAAAGGCCGAGGAAGTCCTCGACAAGAAAAAAACCGCCGAGATGCAGCGCAAGCTCATCGAGAACGATTTCACGCTCGACGACTTCCGCGACCAGATCCGCCAGATGCGTAAGCTTGGGCCGCTCGAATCGATCCTGGGGATGATGCCCAACATGGGAATCCTCAAAGATCTGAAGAACGTGAAGATCGACGAGCAGGAGGTCACGCACATTGTGGCGATCATCGATTCGATGACCCCCCGGGAGCGCGCCAATCACATGATTATCAACGGCAGCCGGCGGCGGCGGATCGCCAAGGGGAGCGGCACTTCCGTGCAGGAAGTGAACCAATTGCTGAAACAGTATTCGCAGGCTCGTAAGATGATGAAGAGTTTTTCCGGCGGCTTTCTTGGAAAGAAGCTGGGTAAGATGAAGCTGCCGGTATTTTAAGAAATGGGCGGGCCGAGGGCCTGTTCACGCTGAATGGAGAGGGAATGTTAATGATTCGGCTGGCGCGATTCGGCGCCAAGAAGAAACCGTTTTACCGCATCGTGGTGATTGAAAAGGAACGGGCGCGGGACGGCCGCAACATCGAGGTCGTCGGCCACTATAATCCGCGGACGGAGCCCGCCACGGTAGATTTGAAGCACGAGCGTCTGAACCACTGGATCAAGTCGGGCGCCCAGATGTCGGACACGGTGGCGCGGCTGGTAAAGAACCATCCCACGCCGGCGGCTGGGCCTGCGGCGTGACCGGGACGCGTGGTTCGGAACTGTACGAATCCTGACCTCCGTCGCGAAACTCTAACAGTTCCCGCACCAGTATGGTTTTGGTCGCTCGACTAAAATGGGATAGGAGGCGGGGGGATGAAACAGTTGATTGAAGATATTGCGAAAGCTCTTGTGGATATCCCGAATGAAGTCGCAGTGCGTGAAGTTTTAGGTGAGCAGGTTACCGTTCTCGAACTGCGCGTGGCCCCCAGCGACCTGGGAAAAGTGATCGGCAAGCAGGGCCGTACCGCCCGCTCGATCCGTACCATCCTCGGTGCGGCAGGTATGAAGCTCAATCGGCGCTTCACGCTCGAAATTCTGGAGTGAGTCTCCAGGCGAATAATCAGTGGGTGACGGTCGCCTGTCTGGGCCGGGCGTGGGGAAATCGCGGTGCGTTGGCCGCGGTCCCGTTCAGCAGCCGGCCGGAAAGATTCCAGGAACTAAGTGAAGTCTTCCTGTTTCGTGAAACGCCGCCGCTCAACGACGCGCGTTTCGAAGTGGAATCGGTCCGGGAACACGGCAGTCAACTGATTTTCAAGTTTCGCGGCGTGGATACCATCTCGCAGGCGGAAGAACTGGAAAGAGCCGAGGTGCGCTTGCCATTCGCGCAACGCGCCGAACTGTGCGCCGGTGAGTTTTACCTGTCCGACCTGATCGGCTGCGAGGTGCTGGACCGCTCGACAGGACAATCCATCGGTGCAGTAACCGGGTGGCAGGATGCCGGTGGGACAGGGTTGCTGGAAATCGGAGAGAAGCTTCTGATTCCGTTTGCGAGATCGATTTGCGTGAACATCGATGTGGCCGCGAGGCGCATCCTGGTGGAATTGCCGTCAGGTCTTAAGGATATCAACCAGACGTGACTTTCCAGGTGCTGACCATCTTCCCGGAATTTTTCCGCGGACCGTTCGAGCACGGCGTTGTCGCCCGCGCGCGGGAAGCGGGAAAGCTCGACATTCGCGTTCACGATCTTCGCGCATGGACCGGAGACCGCCACAAGACCGTGGATGACCGGCCGTTCGGCGGCGGCGAAGGGATGCTGCTGAAAGCCGAGCCCGTGTTCGCGGCGGTCGAGACAATCTTTCCCGAGCGGGCCGGCGGTGAACGGGACCCGCGAAGGATCGTCATCCTGCTCTCGGCGCAGGGCCGGAAATTCGATCAGGCGCTGGCGCGGCAGTTGAGCCAGGCAGAGGAGCTGCTGCTCATCT
>Ga0070696_100003115_pt1 | contig 11037 bp, 11 predicted proteins | sample KBSK1253metaG_FD_65474 | JGI IMG/M metagenome (GOLD analysis project Ga0070696, IMG submission 65474) | Corn, switchgrass and miscanthus rhizosphere microbial communities from Kellogg Biological Station, Michigan, USA - KBS K1-25-3 metaG | ecosystem: Host-associated > Plants > Roots >... | reverse complement strand
TTTAGCGCGAGCTGGAACAGGCAGTAATCCCTGTACTACTTATTTGGGTGGCAGCTTGCTCTTGCCATCCAGCGCCTCGCGATAAGCGCCCCCAACAACATCCCCGATCTTGATTGCTTCGTCAAACTCCTTCGCTGCTTCCGTATTGTTTTCCAGAAACGCATGGATCCGGCCCATGGCCACGCGCGCACGGGAGATCAGCGCGCGGTCCGTCTCGGGAGACGCAGCTTCAACTGCCAGGCGATAGTTAGACAGCGCGGCCTGGAGTCGTCGCGCTTGCACCTCTTCATCAGTAGCATCGGCGGCAGCCACACTGGACGTCTGCGCCAGAGCGAAAAAGATTCGTGGCTCGCGCGAATAATCTTTCAGTAATTCTTTCAACCGCGTCTCGGCCGTCGAATAATCCTTCAACTGCAATATTTGTTCGATCTCGCCGAGTTGCTTCACAAGTGTCGCTGCCCTTGCGGCATCGGCTTCCGAATAAACCTGAGGTTCAATCTCAGCGGTTCGTGCCGACTGTCGAGCCTGGCGCGCGGCAACCGCGCGTTTGCGCGCTTCAGCAACCTCCGTCAGCCGATTTGTTTCGCGCGCCGGATCGAATGAGGCAATCATGTCCGCAAAAAAATTGCCGATATCGAAACCGGAGCTTTCGATCTCTTTCAATTGATCCGCGAAAAAAAACGCCAGCACGGCGCCTCGTTCATAATCGTCGGCCAGCCGCGCAATGGTCTCGTCTTGAATGGCCGTAGTAGCGAGTTGAGTTTCCTTTACGATTGCCCGACGCGCGGTGTCGTCCTGAGCGGTTGCGAGTCTGCCGCGCCCCTCGATGGTTACTCGTTCGATTCTTCGCGATTCGTCAAACCGGGCATCAGCCGCAGCCACCAGCGAACGCGAAACAGAAAGGAAAACGTCAGGGCTGACCGTCGCCCCCGCCTTTTCTCGTTCGGCCAGCAGCTGCCTTATTTGCCCGCGCCGGTCGGCAATCTGGCGATTAAACCTGAGCACCAGCGGATCAATCACATACTGCAGATAACCACGTCGCAGCTCAGACGAGGTTGGCGCAGTTCCTTCCGGGACGACGGCATAGTAATCGTCGGCAATCACACGAAAGTTGATCGCGCCGGAGACACCCAATAAGTCTGGAACAATAAAGAAATGACGTTCGTGCTGACGAGTCGTGTAGGTGCGCTGTTCATTTTTCTTTTTAGTGCTCGGCGCCTTTACGGGAATGCGCTCGCTAGAAACTGTAATCGGTCGAGTGTGCAGGTACGAAAGGATGGACTGGACCATATCGGCCGTAGGTTTGCGCAGCCGATCGCCTTCCGCCTGGTAGGCGTGAGTGTATCCGGCTAATTTCTCATCGATGCCCGAGCGCTGATAAAACTCACGCACCAGAGGCGCAAAGTCTAGTACGTCGAGCAAGCTTCCGGGCAGTTGCTCCGAACGCTCTGGCGCCTCAAGTAACGGAGGTGGCCCAAGCGCCAGGGCTAGTGAGACGTAACGTGCGGCTTGATCTGCCGGCGTGGCCGGCGCGGGAAGCTTGTTGCGTTCATAAAACGTGCGCAGCCGCGCGCGCAGGTCAGGATCAAGATTGGCAAGATCCTTTCTTATTTGTGTTCGGAACCCCGAAGGTTCTGCGCCTGCTGGAGTTGCTTCAAAACCAGCCGCTTCAAGCGCTGCCATCATGATGATGAGACGCGGTTCGACGTCAATAGTAACTCCATAGGTCGCCAGGTCGAACGAAGCCTGCTGCCGCTGAGGCGCCGGCGTCCCTTGTTTTGACTGCGGGGGAGAAGCAGTCACGGGCTTTGGTTGGGCCATGCCTGGGGCGCAAGAAACCGCTAATAAGACGCCGGACAAGCCAATCTTCTTCATAAGGATGCTGTTGCTCATTAACTTTGTCCGAATTGCTTTTGGGAGATTTTAGAGATGCCAATCACGGCCGCAACAGATGCCAATTCAGAGGAATTCTCCGGGACCTGCGTCCGCTCTCTTCTGCCGCTTCCGCGCTCGCAACAGCGAAGATGTTACTGGATATGCAATGACTGAACAAACGACCGAAAGCACGATGCCGCCGATGGCGAATGGCCACACTATGTACCAGCTCTCATGAAACAACTGGCGATAATAACTTGCAGTCAATAGATGAGGTGCTTCGAGTAGTGCCAAGCCCTGGGCGGGAATTCGCAGCGGTCTGCCAAGCAGAAACGCGCCAATGGCATAAGAGGAAACGATGATGGGAATTAGCGTGAGAAACGGATTGTTTATGAACGTTCCGGTGTAAACGGCAATCTTGTTGAAGCGAAAGAGAAACGCAACCAGGGTCGCAAGGATCGTATGCAGACCAAGCAACGGTGAGAAGGCGATGAAAACTCCGATTGAAAAAGCCAGCGCCGTTCGCTCAGGTGGATCATCCAGCGCGAGCAAACGGCGAAAGGTAGAACGGAACATTTTTTAAAGTGACAAGTGACAGGTTACAAGTGACAAGTAAATCGGTTGATTTTAACGACTCGTCACCTGTCACTTGTCACTTATTTGAAGCTGTTCAAGGCCTCCGCTTCGTTGTCGTAAGCGTCAAAGACAGTCAGTAGCTTAGTTATCACCAGCAGGTTTTGGATCTTTTCGGTCAGGTTCAAGAGCTTAAGTTGACCGCCATCGCGGCTAACGGTCGTGTAGTTTGCGATCAGTTCGCCGATGCCGCTTGAGTCAATATTTTTCACACCCCGGAGGTTCAGCAGAATTTTTTTCTTGCCACCATCAACCAGACCGCGGATGGCGTTGCGCAACTCGATGCTGCCCTCGCCCATGCGCACTGCTCCGCTCATATCAAGGATGGTGACGTCGCCTGCCTGTCGTTCAGTTACGTCGAGTTCTGCCATGTCTGATCTCCCTTGTAAGAAACAATATCTGCCGCCTATTTGAAACTATCTAACGCCTCGGCCTCATTCTCGTAGACGTCGAAAACCGTCAGCAGCTTTGTAATTGTGAGCAAGTCCTGAAGTTTCTGCGTCAGGTTGAGCAGCTTCAATTGGCCGCCATCCTTATTAATCGCAGTGTAACTGGAGACTAGTTCACCAATGCCGCTGGAATCGATGTAGCCGACTCGCGCCAGATTCAGCAGAATCTTTTTCTTGCCTTCTTCGAGCAGGCGGCGAACAGCGGAACGCAGGGCCACGCTACCTTCACCAATTGTGATCTTGCCGTCCATATCCAGGATGGTTACATCTCCGGCCTGGCGTTCCGAAATATTTAGCTCTGCCATTGCTGCGATCTCCTTAATCGGATTTGCGATTTTTGATTTCAGATTTTCGCCAATGAACCGAAAATCAAAAACCAAAACTCGAAAGCACTTCTACAGTTTCTTCATCATGCGCACGATAGTTCCGCCTTTTGGATCCGCCGACCAATCAACCGCGTCCATAAAGTTTCTCATGAAAAAAATACCACGTCCCGAGGTCTTAAGAATGTTCTCTTCTTTGGTCGGATCTGGGATGTCGTTCGGATTGAATCCCACACCCTGGTCGTGAACTATGATCTCAAAAGCTTCCGGCGAGTTTCTCAGCTTTAGATCGACAACTTTCGCCTCGTCAAGCTTGTTCCCGTGCAGCACTGCGTTTGTTACCGCTTCTCGCACCGCCATGTCTACGCCGAAGGCCACACTCTCGTCGATGCCCAGGCGACTCATGAATTCAGAGACTGCGGCGGCAGCTTCGGAAACCGCTTCGATGCGGCTGGGCAATCTGAGCTCGGTTGTCTCAAGAGTCACAATTAAAAGACATGGCCGCTCCCAGAGCCATCGTGTGCGGATACTGGGCTGTTAGGTGAAACTCCAAAAGCTACCCGGAAGACCGAGGGTTTAACACGCTCAGCTACTGCCTGTCAAGAAGGTTCAACAACGCAATTCACCCGCGCTTTGTTCCGCTAAATGTTTTCATAAGTGTTCTTTAGACCTTCGTCGCGGACTACTTCGCAAGGTAGTATTGACTAATGAAAATCAAGCCTGCGCGACGGCTCAACGGCACCTGCTATCTCCCTGGAGACAAATCGATTTCGCATCGAGCGGCTCTCATCGCTGCCCTGGCGAACGGCACGTCGCATATCTCAAACTTTTCTACCAGTCTGGATTGCGCGGCAACGCTCTCTTGTTTGCGGGCGCTGGGCGTTTCCGTCGAGCATCAGGGAAATAGGGTTCGAGTTGAAGGCAGAGGTCTGCGCCAATTGCAGTCGGTAGCGACCCCGCTCGATTGCGGCAACAGCGGCACGACCATGCGGCTGCTGGCTGGAATCCTGGCGGCACAGGAGTTTCCCACAATTCTCACCGGCGATGAGTTTTTGAATGCGCGCCCAATGAAGCGAATCATCGAACCACTCGAAAGCATGGGTGCGCAGATATTCTCTCTTGACGGGCACCCGCCCTTGCAGATCACCGGCAGCAAGACAATAAGACCAGTTAGTTATGAGTTGGCGTTTCCGAGTGCTCAGGTAAAGAGCTGCGTGCTGCTGGCGGGTTTGCACGCCGAGGGGCGCACTGAAGTCTTCGAACGTTACGGCTTAACGAGAGATCATACCGAACGCATGTTGCAGTGGTTCAGCGCGCCCATCGAGATTGACATCGACAATGACAAAGCGGAAGCCAGGAGCTGTGCCGTGATTGGTCCAGCCAGTTTTTCTGCCAGAGACGTCAGAGTGCCGGGAGATTTTTCTGCCGCCTCGTTTTTCATTGCTGCGGCCGCATTACTGGCAAACTCCGAGATTGAAATCCAGGGCGTAGGACTCAATCCGACGCGCACTCAATTGCTCGACATCTTACGAGCGCTCGGCACGGAGGTCGACATTGGTTCAAAAAAGGAGGACTCGAATGAACCGGTCGGCGCTGTTCGTGTGCGTGCAAGCAATTTGCGGGAAAATGAGGAAAAAGAACTAGGCGTCACAATAAGCGGTCAGTTGAGCGCAGCATTAATTGACGAATTACCGGTGCTTGCTGTGGTTGGCAGTCAACTTCCCCACGGGCTGATAATTCGCGACGCACGTGAGCTCCGCTTCAAGGAAACCGATCGTATCGCCGCCACCGCAAAAAATCTTAAGGCAATGGGCGCCGCAGTTGAAGAGTTTGAAGACGGACTGCGCGTGATCGGCGCTGCGCATCTAAAGGGCGCCACCCTGGAATCGTTTGGAGATCACCGCATTGCCATGGCATTCAGTGTGGCGGCGCTCCTGGCCGATGGGGAATCCGAAATCAACGGTAGTGAATGCGTCTCTGTTTCATTCCCAAACTTTTTTGAAGTGCTTGAATCACTGGTTGAGAGATGATCAGGTGAGCCCTTAAAGATATGGAAAATCAGCTGATCGCTATAACCGGTTTCATGGCGTCGGGAAAGACTACGGTTGGCCGGGCACTTGCTGGCAGCCTCGACTGCGAGTTCATTGATCTCGATGAACTGATAGCCGCGCAGCAGAAAGAGAGCATCAAGTCGATCATTGAAACCGAAGGCGAAGATCGGTTTCGCAAGATTGAAGCAGCTACCCTGCGGCAAGTTTTGCAGATGCGTGGCGTCCTGGTCATCGCGCTGGGTGGAGGCGCCTGGACGAGATCAGAGAACCGAGAAATGTTGTGCAAACGGGCAGCGTTCACAGTTTGGTTGGACGCTTCCTTCGAACTGTGCTGGCAAAGAATTGAAGCAGCAGGCGAAGGCAGACCACTGGCTGGAACACGCGATCAGGCCCATCAGCTTTACCTGGAACGCCGACCCGTTTACGAATTGGCGCAAAAACGCCTTGCCTGCGAAGGAAAAGACGCCGCAGAAATCGCGCAGGAGCTTGCCGCTGCCTGCCTAAATCGCGATCAATAGGTGAATCCAAAGTCTGCCCTTGAAAACAGTTACTATTCGTTGGCAACGCGGAACGCCGATGCTAGAATCCGACCGCTTGATTTCCTCGGTCATCAGTTGTGCCTACGAACCAGGGCGGTGACTTATTCAGAATAATCAGATTTCTTAACAGGAGGACTCCCCCGTGGCTTCGCCTCTGATCGTCCTGACGGCTTCATCTACCGAAGCGAGTGAATGGCACCACAGCATCTGGCAACAGATGATGTCTGCAACTGTGCCTTACAAATTCAGCAACCGCATTTTTAATAAGGTTTCATTCGAGAATGAATCGTGGCCGGACGGTCGGGCCAAGTATGTGCCCAACGGCCTGCGCATGGTCGAGACACTGCTGTTGCGCGAGTACGCTGAAGCAGATGTGGTCACCTGCTACACCGACAATCTAGAACAGTTTGTTGGGCCGGAGACAAAAGTCCTTGCCATTCACGCACACAATCCGCTCGGCATCTCTTACGCGACTGATGTGTACGCAAAGATCTTCGGCGAAAACCTGATGCCGCTTAACGCACACGAATTCATTCGCATCGTGACGCATCCGGTAATCAAAAAGTACCGGCCAAAAATTGTGGTTGGTGGACCAGGCGCCTGGCAGTTGGAGAAAGCGAACCGGCTCGACGAGTTTAAGATCGATTACCTAATCGACGGCGAAATTGAACGCGCTTTCAGTGAACTCTTTAAACGCATCATGGCAGGCGATCCATCGCTGCCAAGAATCATTAAAGTTCCTAAAGACATGCAGGCTACGGTTGAAGAGATTCCGGTCGTACGCCATCGTTCAACTTTTGGTGTCGTTGAGATCACGCGTGGCTGTGGCCGTGGCTGCCAGTTCTGCGGACCAGCAACAAAAGTGGGTCGCTCGTTTCCGTTGGAACACATTATCGAAAGCGCACATGTGAACGCGCGCGAAGGCGCAACCGAGATCATGATTTCTACGGAAGACATGTTTCTCTACGAGCAGTTGCCAAACTTTGAAACCAATGTGCCCGCACTTGAAAAGCTTTTTCAAGGCCTGATCAGTGTCCCCGGGATCGAGACGATTCAAACTTCGCACATTACCATGGCTCCGGTGGTGAAGGATCCGAGCATCATCGAGCGCCTGACGCCTTTGGTTGTTCCGTATTCACACGTGCAGCACAGAGACTCCACCGATCCGGACCAGCGAGCGGCCGACCCGATTATCGGCCTCGAAACCGGCAGCGCCCGCCTGTTCAACACCTACATGAAGGGCAAAGCCTATCCCTACAAGGGGCATCAGTGGCGCGATGTGGTGGTGAAGGGAATGGAAATTCTCAACCGCCATAATTGGTTTCCATTTTGTACATTCATCATCGGACTTCCCGGCGAAACTGATGATGACGTTAAGGAATCGCTCAACCTGCTTTACGATCTGCGTCATGCGAAAGGCACCTTTGTGCCGACTTTCTTTGTGCCGCTCGAGGACACGCGCATGCAGAAGAAGGCGAGCGCCAAGATGATCGAAATGAGCGAGCTGCAGTGGGAGTTTTTCTTTACCTGCTGGAAATACAATGTGGAATTTTGGAAAGGCAACCGCAAAAGCCTGAACGCGAAGTTTTCATTGGGCGCACCCATTTACTACGGCAGACTTGGCAAGCGTTTGTTCGGCAACGTCATTAAGTATCCGCTGGCGCGTTTTGCCGGAGCGCCTGAACGTTTACTGCGTAAGCATCTCTATCTCGACTTCACCGGTCACACGCGCAATCCCGCGGGCATGAAACCATTCGAAGGCGAAATTCTTCCCGGTTTTCACAACGTGCGCGAGAAGGGTCTCAACCTGATCGACGCTAGCGAACTGCACTACATCAAGTCTGATGTTACATCCGGTGTGCCAGCAGCAGCGTCGGGAGATTAGTGCCTCCCGGCGCCTAATAAAGCTTAGCGCGCAGCCTACTTTAGTTTTAGCTTCTGGCGCTGATCGAAAAAGTCCGACCAGGCGTCGCCATTCTTCTTGAGCAGGGCAGGAACGTTTTTGACTGTAAAGTCAGAAATCTTCACGCCCTGCTCAATCTGTTTCCAGGTGAGCGGCATCGAAACGGTCGCCCCAGGTTTGGCTCGCGCTGTAAGGACCGCTGCCAAACTCTTGCCGCGCGCATTCTGCATCCAATCCACATAAACCTGATCGCGTTTGCGCTTGTCTATACTTCGCTCAACCGTAGCAATCTTTGGTGCACGCCCGGCGATCTCACTCGCCAGCAACCGCGAGAACTCCGCAACTTTTGGATAATCGTTTACCGGATTGAGCGGCAGGTAGATATGTATTCCCGAAGAGCCGGAAGTCTTGGGAAACGCGTTCAGGCCAATCTCATCGCAGACTTGTTTACCAATCAGCGCGACCTGCAAAACATTTTCCCACGGCGCTTTCTTTGGATCGAGATCAATTGCGAGCCAATCAGGCTTGTCCAGTTTCGCAGTCGTTGAATGCCATGGATGTTGTTCAATGCTTCCCAAATTCACGAAATGCAGCAGCGATCCGGTCGTCGTGTAAACCGCATAATCGAGTTCGCGGCCTTGCTGGTTTGTGAGCCTGACGGTCTTGATGAAACCGGGCGCGCTTTCCAGGTCCTGCTGAAAGAACATCGGCGCCTTGATGCCCCGCGGCCAGCGCTGCAGGATGGCGGGCCGGTTCTTGAGAAACGGCAATATGTGCGGGCCGACCTGAAGGTAGTAACTAAGCAATTGAAACTTGGTGATCTTTTCGTCCGGCCAATAGATACGATCGAGACTGGTTAATGACACTCGTTCGCCTTCCAGCGCCAGCGTCAGATCGCCCTTGGGATTTTTGAGAGCAAGAAACTCATCGGCCGTAATGCCGGGTGTGGAGGCTTGGCGAGAGCGTTTTACCGTATCTGTTTTGGCTGCGGTTTTTTTGTGAGCTACCACTTGTTATCCTCAATCGTCGTAGCCGGAGGGATGGGCCTGCATCCATTTCCAGGCTGACTCGATAATCACGCGCAAATCCTGAAATTGAGGTTTCCAGCCAAGCTCACGTTTGATTTTTTCTGAGCTGGCAATCAGCACGGAGGGATCGCCGGCGCGCCTGGCGGCCACGGTTGCGCGAATTTCTTTTCCAGTCACGTTACGAGCCGCTGCCAACACTTCATTTACGCTATAACCAGCGCCACCACAACCGAGATTGTAAGTGCGACTGCCCTGGGCCGACGCACCGAGTGCGAGGATGTGGGCACGCGCCAAATCGATCACCTGAATGTAGTCGCGCACGCAAGTGCCATCCGGCGTCGGGTAATCACTGCCGTAGACTTCGACTGACTCACGCGTGCCTGCAGCGACTTGTAAAGCAATCGGAATCAAATGACTTTCCGGATCGTGATCCTCGCCACACTTTTCGCTGGCGCCGGCGGCATTGAAGTAACGTAGAGCTGCATAGCGAAAACCGTACGCTTCGTCATACCAGCGCAGGGCGCGCTCAAAAGCCAGTTTCGATTCGCCGTAGGGATTTGTTGGCCGGTTGGGGTCGCTTTCTTCGATGGGTTGCTTTTCTGGTTCGCCGTAAGTGGCGGCCGTGGACGAGAAGACAATGCGACTGACACCGGTTTCCCGCATTGCCTCGAGCAAGTTCAAGCCTGCGACTACGTTGTTCTGATAGTACTTCGCCGGCTGTTCGCACGATTCGCCAACCAGCGAGTCTGCGGCCATGTGAATGACCGCCTCTATGCGTTGACCGGACAAGGTCTCTTGCAGTTTTGCTTTGTCGCCCAAGTCTGCGTGAACAAAATGAGCGGGTGCAACAACTGCCTGGCGATGACCTTTTTGCAGGTTGTCATAGACGACCACATCGTGACCGTCTCGCAGTAATTCTTCAGTAACGACGCTGCCAATATAGCCAGCGCCGCCTGTTACCATGACTCGCATATTTTCCGAAGTTTCCTTAGGTGTGAGCGACTTTTGGCTGAGCTGACGTGGAGTTCGTCGGCGCGGAATCGGATGGAGCGTAGTAAAGGATGCGGTTGCAGTTGTCGCAAGTAACGACTTCGTCCCCGCGGCGCACCTGGGCCATCGCTTGAGGCCGCAGCGCCATAAAGCAAGCCATGCAGGCGCCATTGCGAGCTTCGGCAACGGCGACACCATCGCGAATGCGGGCGCTGATCCGAGCGTATAGCGAAGCCATTGATTTCGGCAGGTCATTCAACAACCGCTCGCGCTCGCTGCGACTGCCCGCGACCTTCTCAGCCTGGAGCTGTGTCTCTTCGTCAAAGTCCTTCATGCGCGCCTCGCGATCAGAATTCAAAGAGGCGATTTCAGCAGCACGTTCAGTAAGTGAGCCTTCCGCCTTTTCGAATGCTTCCATTTGCTCGAGCACCTGAGTTTCAAGCGCAGAAATCTGTTTTCGGGCGGCGTCGGCTTCACGTATCGCGGCAGTGTATTCGTCCTGTTTTTTTGAAGACATCAAATTGCGTTCAGCGCGTTCGGCGCGTGCGCGTTGTTCCGAAATCTCGGTTTCAAGGTGGGAGCGCGAGTGCCGGGCTGCGTCGCGGCTGGTTTCCAGCGCCCGAATTTCAAAGGCGCGCTGATCGAATTCTGCTTCGATCTCAGCGCGCCTTGTGGGTATCGCTTCCAGTTCTTCTTGTAGTCTTCTTATGCTTGTATCCAGTTTTTGTAGAGCGACTAATTGCTGCAATTCCGCTTTCACTCTTTATGCTCTCCTTAAAAGAACGGGGCCAATCTTTGTATGAATCAACGCGATCATCAACCGGATTATCAGGCATCGGCGGGCTGCGCGCAAGTCAGCCGGCGGCAGGCGGCAGTTTTCTAAATAAGATCGCCCAAAATGTGTTGCAGCAGGGCCGTCACCGCAATCGCAGCAGTCTCGGCGCGCAGCGTTCGGCCGCCCATTGTGACAATAGCCCAGCCTGCCGCACGCGCCGCCGCGATTTCCTCGTCGCTCCATCCGCCTTCTGATCCGACGAGAGCGGTAATCTGATTCGTACCCGTCGCGAAGTCTTGTTTAGCTTGTATCAGCGAGTCGCCGTCACGTTCGGAAAACAGCAGACGTTTGCTGCCGCTGCTCGGTGTTTGAATAAGCGAAGCGAAGGTGATGACGTCTGCGACGGTGGGCACGACTGCGCGCCCCGATTGTTTGGCGGCCTCCATCGCGATTCGCTGCCAGCGCGTAACA
>Ga0070696_100003114_pt1 | contig 11038 bp, 11 predicted proteins | sample KBSK1253metaG_FD_65474 | JGI IMG/M metagenome (GOLD analysis project Ga0070696, IMG submission 65474) | Corn, switchgrass and miscanthus rhizosphere microbial communities from Kellogg Biological Station, Michigan, USA - KBS K1-25-3 metaG | ecosystem: Host-associated > Plants > Roots >... | reverse complement strand
CAGGAGCGGGGAGTCAAATTATTGAGCCAACAGCTCGATTGTGGACCCAGATACTGCGGCCGATGTCATGCCCCCTCTGGGGGAAGACAGAATTCGTGGTGAGGGACCTGTCATTACTTTCGGGCTTCAATAATCCTTCTCGCTCCTGCTCTACCGACCGGCCGGCCCGGGTTACACCGGTGCCCGGCCGGTTGTGCTTATTCCCACCCTGAAGCGTGGGCTTCAGCCTGGGAATTCACGTCCGGCGGCCCCTCAGGGTTTCGATGAAGTATTTCGGTGCCAGCAGCCGTTTGCTCCCCATGACGAATTGAATCAGCAGGACCACCATCCACACCCCGTACGCCACGGCGACCTCCACGCGCAAATGCGGCACCGAGAACTGCACCGCCCATAGCGCGAACAACGCGGTCGCGTCGAGCCAGTCGAACTCCATGTTGGCGAGCACCATGATGCCCAGCGCCGTCTGGAGCAGTGTGAGCACGATCTCGATCCGCTGGCCGGGGTCGAAGGGGAAGTCTGCCCACGTGCCATAATGGTGCTGGTGCGAAAAGCCGTACACCAGCGGGATCATGGCGGCGAGGATCGTCCACTGATTGATGTTGCTCGACACGATGTTCATCAGCGCCATGGGCGCCTGCGTGACCCGGCGCGCCCAGGTGAAGGTCGACACGAACTCCGGGAACTCGGACAGGAACGGCGCGACCCATTGGACCAGGAAGAACTGGCTGATGCCGATCAGCCCGGCCAACGCGATCATGGATGTGAGGAACGGATGTGCGGTCACGTATAGGAGCGTCCCGCCGAGAGCGAACAATCCGCCGATCGCCGCCTGCCGGCGCCATCCCGGCTGGCGGTAGGCCCAGCGCGACACCGCGGGAGCCTCGGCGAGCGATTCCGCGGCCTTCGGCGGGTTGCGCGTCAGGATCCAGAGGTACACGACGTAGAGTCCGATCAGCACGACCGCATCCACCCAGGTGATCCGCTGCCGCCAGATGATGATCAAGAAGTAGAGGAGCGGCGGGACGAGGCCCACGACCTCGACGGCGTGCTCCCGTTCGAGTCGGATGGCGGGTAGCCGATCGCCCGTTTTGCGCTGCCCTCGTGCCGAGAACGCGAACACGAAATAGATCATCGGCCAGCCGAGGCCGAGCAGCAGGCGAATCGCGCCCGTCAGGTTCGCGATGGCGAGATGCGCGCGCTCCGGATCCTTGCCGGCCTCCCACGCGATCACCGCCTCGACGGCGAATTCGGGGAGGGTTTGCAGCCACGCGAGGATCGCGAGAGCGAGGCCTTGGGAAATCAGGAACTGCGCGGCCTCGGCGCCCCACGCGACCAGGAACGCGGAGAACAGGATGCTGGGGAAGGTCCACAGCGCCGAGAGCGCCGAGCCTCCCGCCTGCATCAGGGCGGCGAGTAGCTTTAGGAGTCGCACGGGGGCCCAACTTAGTCTCGTGGCGGAGGTCGAACAAGCGATGCCGCGTTGCCTCGTGACGCGCCGGGTGCACTTCAACGCCGCGCACCGCCTCTTCAATCCGCGGTTTTCGGACGCGGAGAATGAGCGGGTCTTCGGGGTGTGCAACAACCCGAACTTCCACGGCCACAACTACAACCTCGACGTGTCGGTCGAGGGGGAAATCGATGCCGCCACAGGCTACGTACTCGACATCAACCGGCTCAAGGAGATCACCGAGGAGAGCCTGGTGCGGCACCTGGACCACAAGAACCTGAACCTCGACGTCTCCTGGTTTGCGGGCCTGATCCCTACGGCGGAGAATATCGCCGTCGTGTGCTGGCGCGTGCTGGAGCCGGCGCTCAAGCCGGCGCGCCTGGCGCACATCCGCTTATGGGAGACGGAGCGTAACTACGTGGACTACACCGGGACTTGAACCAATGGGACGTGACAAGATCAAATCCGCGAGCCTGCACAGCTTCCACGAGTCACACACGGAGCCGACCGTCGTGCGGATTCCGTTCGAGCAGCTGGTCCACGAAATACTCGAACAGCTGGGCGAGGACCCGAAGCGCGAGGGGCTGCAGCAGACGCCCGCGCGCGTCGAGGCGTCGCTCAAATGGTTGACGCGCGGCTACCAGATGAGTGTCGAGGACGTGATCGGTGACGCCATCTTCCACGAGAAGCACGAGAGCATGATCTGCGTGCGCGACATTGAGATCTACTCGATGTGCGAGCATCACATGCTGCCGTTTTACGGCCGGGCGCACGTCGCCTACCTGCCAGACGGCAAGATCGTGGGCCTGTCGAAGATTCCGCGCGTCGTCGAGGTCTTCGCCCGCCGCTTGCAGGTCCAGGAGCGGCTCACCGATCAGGTCGCCGAGGCGCTGTGCGCGGTGCTCAAACCGCTGGGCGTCGGTGTCGTGATCGAAGCCTATCACCTCTGCATGATGATGCGGGGCGTCGAGAAGCAGAATTCGAAGACCGTCACGAGCTCCCTGCGCGGCGCGTTTCGCGACGACGCCAAGACCCGCGACGAATTCCTGCGGTTGGTGCACGGCGGCAACAGCTTGTGACCACGCCAGGTCTCGTCGGGAAGCTGGCGCTCGTCACCGGTGCGTCGCGCGGCATCGGGCTCGCGGTGTCCGACGAGCTGCGCGCCGCCGGCGCGCATGTGGTCCGTCTGGCGCGCAGCCTGCACGACGCCTCGGCGGACCGCCTCACCGACGTGCACTGCGACGTCACGCGTCCGGAAGACGTCGATCGGGCGGTCGGCCGGGTAGTGGGGGAGTTCGGCGTTCCCGACATCGTCGTGAACAATGCCGGGATCTTCCTGATCAAGCCGCTGACGGACACGACGCCCGCCGATTTCATCGCCACCCTCGCCACCAATCTGACGGGGCCCTATCTGGTGGCACGCGCGCTCGTCCCGCGGATGGTGGAGCGGGGCAGCGGCCACCTCGTGACCATCGGCTCGATCTCCGACTACATCGGGTTTCCGGGGTCGACCGCGTACGCGGCGAGCAAGTTTGGCCTGCGCGGTATGCACGAGGTGATCCGCGCCGAGACCAACAAGTCGGGCGTGCGCACCACGCTCATCTCGCCCGGGCCCGTGGACACCGACATCTGGAACGACGTGCGGCCCGACGAGAAGCCGGGGTTCACGAAACGCAAGGACATGATGCGCGTGGAAGATGTGGCCGAGGCGGTGCTCTTCGCCGTCACGCGGCCGGAGCGCATCGACATCACGGAGATTCGCTTGCTCCCCACGATCTACTCGCCCCGCGGATGACCGGTCTCCTCCTGTTGCTCGCGCTGCAGGTGCCTCAGTTACCGGATTCGAGCGGTTGGGGTGTCCACGTGCTGGCCATCGCGCGCGCGCCCGACAGCGCGATTTGGGTGGGGACGTATGGTGAGGGGATCTTCGTGTTAAGGCCGGGCGCAGGGCGTGGGGCGTGGGAGCGGATCCGGTCCTCCGGCGACACCGCGGCTCACTCCATCTCGTGGGATTTCGTGCACGCGTTTGCGTTCGGTCCCCAGGGCCAAGTCTGGTACGGGACCGTCGGTAACGGGTGGGGTCTGTCGACCGACAACGGGAAGACCTGGAAGAACTGGGAATTCCGCCAGCTCGGCCCCGAGTGGCAGTACGTCGCGCCGAATGGCATCGGCATCAACGGCGACACCGTCTATATCGCGACCGCCGACGGGATCAAAGTCACGTGGGACGACGGCGCGACGTGGTCGGTGATTACCGATTCCATCGGCGCCACGACGACGCGTGACCCGGTGATCGGGATGATCCGAAGCCAGTACGTGAACGCGCTGTCGGTGGGGCCGGGGAGCAACCTGTGGATCGGGTATCTCCCCGGCATCGCGCACTCACCCGATGGCGGCCGGGAGTGGCACGAGGGCTTCGCTCCGCCGCCCTGCCCACGGCCGCCGTGTGCGAACCGGGCGCGGAGCTTCAGGTTTGACGCGTACGGGTTCTCGGTTTTCACGGAGCAGGGGAGGTACCTGTTCGATCGTCCCTTCGACGGCTGGGCGACTCTGGACTCGGTGCCATGCCGGGCGGGGAAGCCTTGCCGTGGGGGCGCGCGCATCGGCGGCGACCAGTCGCGGTTCCCGATCGGCACGCGCGTCGACAACGCCGGAGCGGCATCCAAACCGCGCCACACCTGGTTCCGCCGCCCCATCGCGCTCACGGACCAGCCGTATATCGACCAGACGTACCGCTTCGGATCGACGATGGGCGGCAACTTCCAGCCGCACCAAGGCGTCGAGTTCAACAACGGCGACGGCACCCCGGTCCACGCGATCGGGAACGGTGTCGTGGTGCACGCGGGACCCGCCGAGGCCGGTGCACTAACGGTGGCTATCAAGCACGATCGGCGGCTCACCCCGGGGCGTGGCCCCGGGGATCGCCACCCGCTGTATGTCTTCTCGGTCTATTTCCACAATTCGAAGCTCCTCGTGCCCGTCGGCCAGCGTGTCAAAGCCGGCGACGTCATCGCGCTCGTTGGCAACACCGGCCGAGCCACCAACGACCACTTGCATCTCGAGGTGCACGCTTCGCCGTTTGACTCCACGCGCTTGATCGTGGATCCCGCCGTCCGCTATCCGCCGTACAATACGAACCCGGAGCTGTGGATCGATCCGCTTCCCGGCACCGGCATGGTGGCGGGGCAGGTGTGGGACTCGGCGGGCAAGCCTGCGTACCAGGTCAGGATCTACGGCCTCGTGAAGCCCGAGCCGCAGGAGACGCCCTTCTCGTTCATCGAGACTTACGGCCCGCGTAACCACTCCGATCCCGTCTACAGGGAGCATTTCGCGATCTCCGATGTCCCTCCCGGCGAGTATGTTCTGGGGGTTGAGATCGACGGCAAACGCGTCTTTCGCCGCGTGAAAGTCGAAGCCGGGAAACTGACCTGGGTGGACTTCAGACCGGAGAGATAGTGACGTACCACTCCCCACGCCCCACGCCCCGCTTCTAGTGCACATCGAGCTGACAGAGATGTTGCGATGCCCCGAGCCGCACCGCGAAGACGCGATGGTGCTCTCGACGGGGGAGATGATCGGCCGGATGGTGCGCTCCGGGCTCATCGGATGCTCCGTCTGCCGCAAGGAATTCCTGATCACGAACGGCATCATCGACTTCACGGGAAGCGAGATGCGGGATGCGGGAAGCGTGGGCGGCCCGTCGAAATCGCATCCCGCATCCCGCATCCCGTCTCCCGCCGCCGGTGATCTCCAAGCCCTGCTCGAGCTCTCCGGCCCCGGCGGCTTCGTCGTCCTCCTCGGCGACGCAGCCCGTTTCGCGGCCGGTCTCGCGGGGTTGATGGCGGGGATTCACTTCATCGGCGTCAACCCTCCGCCCGACCTCGGGGAACTGCCCGTGCTGTCGCTCATGCGGGTGGGCGGCGTCATTCCGCTGCGCCAGGCGATCGCGCGCGGCGTCGTCGTCGGCTCCGATCTCGCCACGTCACCGTGGCTCGTCGAAGCGCATCGCATCCTGCTGCGGGGTCGCCGGTTCGTCACCCTGCACGCCGCTCCCGAGCTTCCTATCGGCTTGGAGAAACTGGCTACTGCAAAGGGGCTCTGGGTGGGGGAGAAGAAATGACGGTAAGGGACGGTAAAGGACGGTAGGGGTTGACCCTTACCGTCCCTTACCGTCCCCTACCGTCTCTTACCGTCAGACTCTAAAGGTTACGAAGACAATCCCACCCAGCGCCATAAACGCGTACCACACGCGGGGCGGGACGCGCGCCGCCGTGGCCGGGAGGCGCGACAGCGTGGCGGTGATCGAAGCGCCCAGGAACGCCGACGCGAACACCCAGTGCTGGTACAGCTCCGACCGCATCTTGTCCGGGTCCACCATCACCATGCCCATGTGGTCGTGTCCGGCCCCCCCCGGTCGGTGGTTGGGTCGGTGGATCACGAAGATGACGGCGACGGCCGCCAACGCGACGGGCGCGACCCAGCGCAGGTAGGCCGTCGCCGGATGATCGGGGCGGCGCCGAATGAACCACTCGCACAGCGCCGGGACCACGATGCACAGCGCCGAGATCTTGTGTTGCATCGTGTGCGGTGACGTGAGCGACGCCCACCACGACTTGGGCGCGTTGTTCGGCGACAGGAGGTGCACGATCGGCGTCCACCACACGTTGCCGTCCGCGGGCGGCGTCCACGACTCGTTCGAGCCCATCACGATCCAGCCGAGGAACAGCGCAAAGCCCAGCCAGAGGTGCTGGCGCCACGCGGGGCTGCCGGGGCGGTCCACGAACAGCGCACCCAGCGCCGAAACAGTAATGATCGTGGCGCCGATGTAGGTGTGGACTGCTTCGTCGTAGGAGAGGTCGATCATCCTTCGATCGCGGCGGCGGTGGCGTCGTCGGCGGCGTAGACGCGGTCGATGATTTCCTTGTACTTCTTCTCGACCACGCGGCGCTTCACCTTCAGAGTGGGCGTCAGCTCGCCCGCCTCGATCGTGAAGTCGTTCTCAAGGAGCAAGACTTTCTTCGGCATCTCGAACTTGGCGAGCTCACGCACCGAATCCATCACTTCGCGCTCCATCTTGGCGTGGACGTCGGCGAGCGCGAGCAGCTGCGCGTGTGATCCGTAGCTCAGATTCCGCTCCTTGGCCCAGCGTTCGAGGTTATCGTAGTTCGGGACGACGAGGACGATCGGATATTTGCGGCGATCGCCGTACAGGACGGCGTTGACCACGAACTTGTTTCGCTTGACCATCGCTTCGATCGGCTGCGGCGCAATGTACTTTCCCCCCGCCGTCTTGAGGAGCTCCTTCTTGCGATCGGTGATCTTCAGGTAGCCGTCCGAGTCGATCTCGCCGATGTCACCCGTGTGCAGCCACCCCTCGGCGTCGACGGTCTCGCGGGTGGCGTCCGGCAGCTTGTAATAGCCCTTCATGATGTTCGGGCCGCGCGCGAAGATCTCGCCGTCCGATGCGAACTTCAGCTCCACCCCGGGGATCGCCTTGCCCACGGTACCGAGCTTGATGCGCTCGAGCGGATTGAGCGTCAGCACCGGTGACGACTCCGTCAGGCCGTAGCCCTCGATCACCGGCAGATTCGCCGAGTAGAAGAACTTGGCAATGTCCGCGGAAAGGGGCGCCGCGCCGGACACGAAGAAACGCACGCGGCCGCCGGTGCGCGCCTGCAGCTTCGAGAACACCAGCTTGTCCGCCACCTTCTTCTTGAACGCGAGGCTCCCGGGGATCCGCAAGCCGGCCAGGTGATGTGTCGCCCACTCCTCGCCCGCGCGTTTCGCCCAGAAGAAAATCGCGCGCTTGATCGCGCTCCCCGAAAGCGCGTTCTCGAGCACGCGCGCGTACACTTTCTCGTACAACCGCGGCACGGACAGCACGACCGTCGGCTTCACTTCCTGGAGATTCGCGGCCACCGTGTCGAACGATTCGGCGTAGTTGATCTCGACACCGGCCTGAAACAGCGTGTAGTCCACCATCCGCTCGTAGCTGTGCGATAGCGGCAGCATCGACAAGCACGAGTCCCCGGGGCCGATCGGGATCATCTGCAGCACGGCTTGCACGTTGGACCAGATGTTGTGGTGGGAGAGCATCACGCCCTTCGGGTCCCCCGTCGTCCCGGACGTGTAGATCAGGGTCGCGAGCTCGTCGGGCCCCACCGCCAACGCTTCCTTCTTCCAATCGGCGTACTTGCCGACGGCGGCTCGGCCCTTGGCCTCGACCTCGGCGAGCGTCAGCACGCCCTCCCGGCGGACCGAGGCGTCGAACGCGATCACGTGCTTCAAGTTGGGAAGCCCGCCCCGCACCTCGAGCACCTTCGCGACCTGCGCCTCGGTCGAGCAGCACACCACAACCGACTCGGAATCCTTGAGGATGTATTCGGTCTGCTTCGGGGTCAGGGTTGGGTAGATCGGGACGTCGGCAGCGCGGGCGGTGAGGCAGGCGTAATCGGTGAGGGCCCACTCCGGTCGGTTCTCCGACACCAGCGCGACGCGGTCCCCGGGCCTGACACCCAGCTCGCGCAGGCCCAGCGAGATCGCCTGGACGCGCTGCACGGTCTCGCGGTGCGTGATGGGGATCCACTCTCCGCCGACCTTGGAGCGGAACGCGAACGGCAGGCCGGCGTGCCGGTCCACCGTCGTGAAAAACAGTTGGTTGAGGGTTCCCTTGTTCATGATCGACTCATGGCCGGAACTCCACGACGAAGCGCACCGGACTACCGGGTATCTCGGTACCGTTGGGGCGCAGAACGGTGGCGCTGACGACGACCGAATCAGGGACCGTCGCCTTACGGAGCCGGACCTGTACGACGGCGATCCCGCTCGCGTTGGTGACGACGGTTCCCTTGGGGACTAATGTGACGGTCGTGTCGCTTGGCGGATAGGTGTCGAAGGTATACACGACCGGCCGCCCCGGCGCCCCGGCCGTGTCGGCCCAGGCCTTCACGATCAGGGAATCGGAGAGGGAATCCGCCGAAGTGAGCGTATCCGGCGGGGTCACCACCACCGTGTCTCGCGTGACTCCCGGCGCGCTCGCCGAGTCGAGCCGCACAAACACAAACACGTTCTCGGGGTTAGAGCGGAGGGCGCCGAAACGTGCCTGGAGCCGCCCGATCCCGACCGCCTTGGCGAAGGTCTTTCCGGTGCCGCTGTCCACGACCGACACGATCCCGGTATCGAGGGAGGTCCAAAAAATCTGCGCGGCCACTGAATCGCCGTGCCCGTTCAGCGCGCGCCCGCTGGGATGCAGCGTGTCGCCGATCTCGAGTAGCCCGCTGTCGGGAAAGAAGACCTCGAGCGCGACGACCTGATTGAGATCCGTGCCGAGCTGTCCACAGCCCGCCGTCGCCGCCAAGGCGAGCAGGAAGATGCTCGTTCTCAGGCGTTGCCCCCGCCCCCGTCTGGGGAAGGCGATGGCGTGAGGCCCGCGCCGAGATCGCGCAGCGCTTCAGTCGCGTGCGCGACCCACTTCTGACCATCGGGGCCTTTGGGCGGGTTGGCCAAAAACGCTTTGAGGTGCTGCGCGGCGCCGTCGGGATCGCCGCGTTTCAACAGGAGAAACGCCAGCCCGTAGTGCGCGCCGGCGAGCCCGGTGTCGAGTTCGAGCGCGCGGCGGTAATGGCGGATGGCTTCGTCGAACCGCCGCGTCTTGGTGAACGCGATCGCCATGTTCTGCAGAATGCGGGCGTCGTTGGGATGGTCGCGCAGCGCGAGGCGGTACGACGTGAGCGCCGCGTCGTAGTCTCCCTGACGCTCGAGTGCGAGCGCCTCATTCAGGTAATCGAGACGCTGCGGACTGAGATCGTCCGGCGACGAGCCGCTGAAGAGGCGGCGCCAGAAGCCCATGGGGCGAAAATAGCTTGCGGCCTCCGACGTTCGCAATGTAGCTTCCGCCACGATGCCGCCCCTTCCTCCCAGACCGAGCCGACCGAGCGCTGGAGCCCGCGGCGCGCGCCAGACCCCGCGCGGCGTGCTCGAGGTGGACTGGCCGTTTTTCGGCGAGCTGTGCCGGGCCCTTGCGCTCAAGATCTTCCGCGAATACGACCCTGAGGTCGTGATCGGCATCGCCAAGGCCGGCGTGATCCCGGGCGCGGTCGTCGCCAGCATCCTGCAGCGCGACTTCGCGTCGATCGCCATCACGCGCAACGCGCCCGGCGAGGCCCCCAACGTCATCGCCGGACCGCCGCGCCTCGTGACCGGGAAACGCGTCCTCATCGTGGACGAGACGTGCGAGTCGGGTAGCACGATGAAGCTCGCGCTCAACGTGGTACGCGACCTGAAGCCCGCCGCCGTGAAGACGGCCGTGTCGTTCAAGACCGGCACCTACAAGCCTGATTTCTACGCGCTCGAAAACGAGAACTTCATCATCCTCCCCTGGGACCGCGAAGTGATCATCGGCGGCAAGATCGTCGTGCGTCCCGACTATGCCGAGAAGCTGAGAGAGCTGGGGCCTGGCGTTTGAAGGACCGCCTGGCGGCCGCACTGAAAGCCTCCCGCGCCGACTACACCGAAATCCGCCTCGAACGCACCTGGAGCTCCGCCGTGACCTTCCGCGGCCGGCGGCTCGAAACCGCCACCGTCAGCGAGGATCAGGGCGGCTTCGTGCGCTGCCTGGACCGCGGCTGCGGCTGGGGGATCGCCTCCTTCACCTCGCTCGACGCGTTGCCTCAGATGGTGGCGCGGGCGCACGAGCTGTCCCGGGCCGTCCGGCTCGAGCGCCCGATCCGCCTCGCGGAGACGACGGCGCAGGAAGCCGATGTCGCGCTCGACCTCGACGGTGACGTGCGCGGCATTCCTCTCGCCGAGAAGAAGAAGCTGATCGACGCGTACAACGGCGCCATGCTCGCCGTGTCGGACGCGATCGTCGACACGCAGGCGATCTACCGCGACGAGGTGAGCGAGGTCTGGTACGTGAACTCCGAGGGGACGGCCCTGGCGCAGGTGCGCCCCGAGGTAACGGTATCGGGCACCGCCATCGCGCGTCGCGATGGTACCATCGAGAAGGGGCTCGAGTCGATCGGTCTGCGGCGCGGCTGGAACAGCGTGCACGGGTTCGAGGAGCGCTTCCGGGTCGTCGCGCAGCGGGCGGCCGATCTGCTCGACGCTCCACGCGTCCAGGGCGGCGCCTATCCGGTGATTCTGGACAACGAGCTCGCGGGGGTGTTCATCCACGAGGCGTTCGGTCACCTGTCCGAGGCCGACTTCGTCTACGAGAACCCGCAGGCGCGCGAAATGATGACGCTGGGACGCCGCTTCGGGAAACCGGTGTTGAACGTCGGGGATAACGGAGCCGCGTCCGGCCTGCGGGGCACGCTGCCCTTCGACGACGAAGGCACGCCCACACAAGATACGGTGCTCATCCGGGACGGGATCCTCGTCGGCCGTCTGCACTCTCGGGAGACGGCCGCGGCGATGTCGGAGCGCCCGACCGGCAACGCGCGGGCCATGTCGTTCCGGCACCCACCCATCGTGCGGATGACCAACACGTACATCGCGCCGGGCCAGGGTGGCGCGACGCTGCAGGACCTCATCAAGGACCTGAAGCTCGGCGTGTACGCCTGTGGCGCATTCGGCGGCCAGACGATGCTC
>Ga0070696_100003113_pt1 | contig 11038 bp, 10 predicted proteins | sample KBSK1253metaG_FD_65474 | JGI IMG/M metagenome (GOLD analysis project Ga0070696, IMG submission 65474) | Corn, switchgrass and miscanthus rhizosphere microbial communities from Kellogg Biological Station, Michigan, USA - KBS K1-25-3 metaG | ecosystem: Host-associated > Plants > Roots >... | reverse complement strand
CTCGTCGACGAGCAGCACGCTCGGCGCGGTGCGCAGGGCCCGCAGCACCGGGCGTTCGAGCAGGAAGCGGTCGTCGAACATGGACCGTTCGGCCGCCTCGACGTCGACGCGCTCGCCGTCGCCGCGCGCCGCCTCCAGCGCGCGCAGGTGCAGCACCTGGCGCGTGACGTCCCAGTCGTAGAGCGCCTGCGACGCGTCGATGCCCTCGTAGCACTGCAGCCGCACCAGCGTGGCGCCGGTCGCCTGCGCCATGGCCTCGGCGAGCGCCGTCTTGCCGGTGCCCGGCTCGCCCTCCAGCAGCAGCGGTCGGTGCAGGCGCATGGCCAGCCAGGCCACGGTCGCCAGGCCCTCGTCGGGCAGGTAGCCGGTCGCCAGCAGCGCGTCGGCGAGCTCGGTGGCCGACGCCGGGGCCGCCACGGTGTCGGTCACGCTGCCGCCTCCTCTGCCTCGCGCAGGACCCGCAGCACGTTGCCGCTGCGCAGGCCCTCGAGCTCCGCCGCGCTCCACCCGCGCTCGCGCAAGGCGTCCAGCAGCACGGGGTAGCACGACACGTCGTACAGGTCGTGCGGCATGAACGCCGACCCGTCGAAGTCACCGCCGAGACCGACGTGCGCCACGCCCGCGACCTCGCGCACGTGCTCCAGGTGCGGGACGACGTCCTCGACCGTGACCAGCGGCGGTGGGTCGCTCTCGGCCCGCGCCAGCATCACGGGGGTGAGGTCGGAGAACCGCCGCGGGTCCCCGCCGCGCTCGACGACGATCTCGCGGCACTGCTCGGCCCAGCGGGCCCAGGCCGGCGACACGAAGGCAGGCACGAACGTCACCATGCACACGCCGCCGCCCGCGCCAAGGGTGTGCAGGACGTCGTCCGGCACGTTGCGCGGGACGTCGCAGATGGCGCGTGCTGACGAGTGGCTGAAGACCGCGGGCGCGCCGGTGACCCGCAGGGCGTGCCGCATGGTGTCGGGCGAGACGTGCGAGAGGTCGACGAGCATGCCGAGCCGGTTCATCTCCACGACCACCTGCTCGCCGAACGCGTTCAAGCCACCGAGGGCCGGCGCGTCGGTCGCGGAGTCGGCCCACGGCACGTTCTCGTTGTGCGTCAACGTCATGTACCGCACGCCGAGCGCGTACATCATGCGCAGCACGGCGAGCGAGCCGCCGATGGAGTGCCCGCCCTCCATGCCCATCAACGAAGCGACCCGGCCGGACGCCGCCGCCGCCTGCACGTCGTCCGCGCTCGTGGCGAGCGCGAAGACGTCCGGGTAGCGCGCGACCATGCGCCGCACGAACTCGACCTGCTCCAGCGTCGCGACGACCGCCTGGTCGCCGGCAAGGCTCGACGGCACGAACACCGACCAGAACTGGCCGCCGACCCCGCCGGCCCGTAGTCGCGGCACGTCCGTGTGCAGCTGCGGCACGGACTGGCTGAGGTCCACGCTGTCGAGGTCGTAGCCGCACAGCTCGCGCATGGCCCAGGCCAGGTCGTTGTGCCCGTCGACCACGCCGACGGGCACGGTCCCGCCGTGGTCGGCCGTCGTCGTCGCGTCGTCTGCCGCCTGCGTGTCGGTCGTCACGTCCGCTCCATCCGTTCCGGGCACACCCCTCAGCATGGCCCACCCTCGCTTCCACCGGTACGGCAGACTCTGCCCGTGGACGTCGAGATGCCCGGTTCAACCCACGATCACCTCCTCGGCGGCTGGGTCCGTCACCTGCGCCAGCTCGCCCCGGCCGCAGGTCGCGAGCAGGTGCTGGCGGTCGGCCGTGACCTGCTCGACCGGTATGGCGAGCCCCACCGCCATTACCACGACCCGCGGCACCTGGCGGAGGTCCTCGCGGCCGTCGCGCTGCTGGCCGAGCACGCCCACGACCTGTCCGTGGCGGTGGCCGCCGCCTGGTGGCACGACGCCGTCTACGAGGTGCCGGTGCTCACCAGCGCCGGCGCGCCGACGTCCTCGACCGAGCCGGGGGTGAGCAACGAGGAGGCGAGCGCCCGTCTCGCCGAAGAGTCGCTGGGCCGGCTCGGGGTCGACGGCGAGCGGCTCGCCCACGTCGGCGCGCTGATCCGCATGACCGCGGCGCACGACCCCTCGCCGCTCGACCGGGACGCCGAGGTGCTCAGCGACGCCGACCTGTCGGTGCTCGCGAGCCCGCCGAACCGTTACGCCACCTACGTCGCGGACGTGCGCCGCGAGTACGCCGCGGTCCCGGACGACCTGTTCCGCACCGGCCGCGCCGCGATCTTGCGCTCGCTGCTGGCCGGCGACCGCGTCTTCCGCACCCCGTCGGCCCACGAGCGGTGGGAGGCGGACGCGCGCGCGAACATCGCGGCCGAGCTGCGCGAGCTCGACGCGTGAGCCCGGCCCCGTAGGCTGCGCCGGTGCCGCTGCTCATCGACGAACCACGCTGGCCCGCGCACGGCCGGCTGTGGTCGCACCTGGTCAGCGACAGCTCGCTCGCGGAGCTGCACGCGTTCGCGGACCTGCTGCACCTGCCGCCGCGGTCCTTCGAGGGCGACCACTACGACGTCCCCGCCGAGCACTACGCCGCCGTGGTGGCCGCGGGAGCGCGGCCCGTCTCGATGCGCGAGCTCGTCGTCGCGCTGCACGCCAGCGGACTGCGCCGGCCCAAGCGCAAGGGCGAGCGCGTGCTCGCGTCGACGCTCCTCCCGGACGCCGGAACGTTGGCTGGCGCACGCGTGGACCTCCTGGCGTCCGGGCTGCCTGCGCCCGTCCCTCCAGCTCGCATCGACGTCCTGGTCTTCGCTCCAGCTGAGCCGGGGCACCGCCGTCCCGCGTTGCTCGTCGAGACCGACGGCGCCGCGTTGGACGGCTGGTCACTGCCCTGGGTGACCCTCGCGATGGACGACGCACCCGACCAGGCCGCCGCGCGCGTCCTCACGAAGCGGACCGGCGTCCGACTTGAGCCGACGGCATTACGGATCTGCGGGCACACCAGGACGCTCGGCACGCAGCAGACGTGGACGACCTACCTGACCACGACCTTGACGAGCGCACCAGTGCCCTCGCGCGGAGCGCTCTGGGCGACGACAGACCCAGCCCCAACCGGTCTCTTCGCGTCGTCCTGGTGGCCCTTGGTCGACTGGCTGCTCGACCGTCGGCAACCGCGAACCAGCTGAGGTGCGCGGCGGCGGACGCCGGCAGCCGCCGTAAAGGAGCCTGCGCCAGGTGATCCACCAGAGCCCGGTCGATGTACCTGCCAGCAGGCGGATAGGCGGCCGAGGCATCCGCCGTTGCGCGCCGACCCCCTCACCGCAGAGGCGTTCGCTGCTGCGGGCAGCCGCCGAGCCTGTGGACGACGAGAGCGGGCGTCGCCGCGACCTGGCTAGCGTCGACGACAGGCAGGTCCGACACCAAGGAGGCAGGGGCATGAGCAGTCAGTTCCAGGTGGACACCGCCCGGATCGGCGCGGCATCCGGTGACGTGCAGCGCATCAGCGCGGAGATCGAGTCGTCGGTGGCCGCGATGATGTCGCGGCTGACGGGGCTGCAGGACGCGTGGCAGGGCGAGGCCGCGGCACGGTTCCAGGGCGTCGTCCAGGAGTGGCGCGGCACGCAGAGCCGGGTGCGCGACGCGTTGGAGCACATCGCGCGGCTCCTCGGTCAGGCCGGCCAGCAGTACGCGGCCGCCGAGCAGCAGAACGCGGCGCTGTTCCGTTCCTGACGTCCATAGCCGGGAGGCAGCGCGACGACACACCGCCCCACGTCCCGGGACGCCAGTCCGGCGTCCGGTAGACATGCCGTAGACGCAGGTCGGGGTCCCTCTACGTATGAGGTAGAGGGACCCCGGGTCTGCGCTGCCTGCCGAGCGCACCGGCGAACCGGTGCCGTGCCCCGCACGGGATGACGCCCGCCCGGCCTCGCCATCCAGCCGCCGAGGCGGCCGGGACGCGAGCCGAGATGCACCGCCCGACCGGGTCCTCGTGGATCCGCCGCCTCGTCATCGACAGCCGCTGCGCACGCGGGCGGACCCGCCTGCACAGAACCCTGGCAAGTTGCCTCGTCCTGGGTCGATCCACCGGTCTCCCGACCGTCCGACTCCCATGTCCCGCAGGCCGTTTCGCCGAGGTCTCCCTCGGTTCCCGGACCGGCGTTCGGGGCGTCGTGAGGAGAGTTCTATCCGGCCCCGAGCCAGGTCCGCAAGGGGTCTGCCGAAAGTCGTGTCGCAAGTGATCATCGAGTTGTGTGGTGTTGTTGTGACGGACGCTGGAGTCCTCCGCCGGTCGAGTGACCGCAGCTGGCGGGACACGCCGGCATGTCGCGCGAACAGCGGTCACTGAACCTCCGCAGACGACCGGAACAGCGAACGGGGCGGCCTCCCGAAGGAGACCGCCCCGTCAGCGGTGAAGCAGTGACGCGAGGTGCGGCTGGATCAGAAGTCCATGCCGCCCATGCCACCGTCGGCACCCGGTCCGGCCGGAGCGGCCTTCTCGGGCTTGTCGGCGATGACGGCCTCGGTCGTCAGGAACAGCGCGGCGATCGATGCGGCGTTCTGCAGCGCGGACCGGGTCACCTTGACCGGGTCGTTGATGCCGGCGGCCAGCATGTCGACGTACTCGCCGGTCGCGGCGTTGAGGCCCCATCCGGCTTCGAGCCCGCGAACCTTCTCCGCCACGACGCCGCCCTCGAGGCCGGCGTTGACGGCGATCTGCTTCAGCGGGGCCTCGACGGCGACCTTGACGATGTTCGCGCCCGTGGCCTCGTCACCGGTGAGCTCGAGCTTGTCGAAGGCGGTCTTGCCGGCCTGGATCAGCGCGACACCACCACCGGCGACGATGCCCTCCTCGACGGCGGCCTTCGCGTTGCGCACCGCGTCCTCGATGCGGTGCTTGCGCTCCTTGAGCTCGACCTCGGTGGCCGCGCCCGCCTTGATGACGGCCACGCCGCCGGCGAGCTTGGCGAGGCGCTCCTGCAGCTTCTCGCGGTCGTAGTCCGAGTCGGAGTTCTCGATCTCGGCGCGGATCTGGTTGACCCGGCCGGAGATCTGCTCGGCGTCGCCGGCACCCTCGACGATCGTCGTCTCGTCCTTGGTGACGACGACCTTGCGGGCGCGACCCAGCAGGTCCAGCCCCGCGTTCTCGAGCTTGAGGCCGACCTCCTCGCTGATGACCTGGCCACCGGTGAGGATGGCGATGTCCTGCAGCATGGCCTTGCGGCGGTCGCCGAAGCCCGGCGCCTTCACGGCCACGGACTTGAAGGTGCCCCGCAGCTTGTTGACGACCAGGGTCGAGAGGGCCTCGCCGTCGACGTCCTCGGCGATGATGACCAGCGGCTTGCCGGACTGCATGACCTTCTCGAGCAGCGGCAGCAGGTCCTTGACCGTGGAGACCTTGGAGTTCACGACGAGGACGTACGGGTCCTCGAACTCGGCCTCCATGCGCTCCGCGTCAGTGACGAAGTAGCCGGAGATGTAGCCCTTGTCGAAGCGCATGCCCTCGGTGAGCTCGAGCTCCAGGCCGAAGGTGTTCGACTCCTCGACGGTGATGACGCCTTCCTTGCCGACCTTGTCCATCGCCTCGGCGATGAGCTCGCCGATCGAGGAGTCACCGGCGGAGATGCCGGCGGTCGCGGCGATCTGCTCCTTCGTCTCGACCTCACGGGCCGAGGCGAGCAGCTGCTCCGAGACGGCCTCGACGGCCTGCTCGATGCCACGCTTGAGGGCCATCGGGTTCGCCCCGGCGGCCACGTTGCGCAGGCCCTCGCGGACCAGCGCCTGGGCGAGCACGGTGGCGGTGGTGGTGCCGTCGCCGGCGACGTCGTCCGTCTTCTTGGCGACCTCCTTGACGAGCTCGGCCCCGATCTTCTCGTACGGGTCGTCGAGCTCGATCTCCTTGGCGATGGACACACCATCGTTGGTGATCGTGGGGGCGCCCCACTTCTTCTCCAGGACGACGTTGCGTCCTCGGGGGCCGAGGGTGACGCGGACGGCGTCGGCGAGGACGTTCATGCCCCGCTCGAGACCGCGCCGGGCCTCCTCGTCGAAGGCGATGATCTTGGCCATGCTGGGTGGTTCCTCCCGTAAGCGGGTGGTGGTGACCGGGGGGTGCCCGCGACGGACGACCCGGGACGACCGCGCTCCTGTCACGCGGCGGCTCGGGCCTCACCGCACCGGTCGAGGCTGTAGCACTCCAGGTGTGCGAGTGCTAACCACCATGATTAGCACTCGACCCCCCTGAGTGCAAATGCCCGTCGGCCCGTTCGCAGTACCGTCGTGGGGTGGACGGCGAGCGGGTCCGCGCGGTCGACCACCTGCGCCGGGTGGTCAACGTCATCACGCTCGCCACGCCGCTCGGGCTGCTGCTGGCCCGGGTCGGTCGCGCCCACCTGCGAGCGGGTCCGCACGGCACGATCGTGGCCGCCGGGTACGCCTGGAGCTTCCCGGCTCCGCACGCCTCGGCGCTGACGATCGGCGACGTCATCCTGCTGCGTCTGTCGGACGACGAGCTGGCCGGCCGGCCGCGGCTGCTGCTGCACGAGGCCCGGCACAGCGTGCAATGGGCGTGCCTGGTCGGCGTCGTCGGGTTCCCCGCCCTGTACGGGCTCGCGTCGCTGTGGTCGTGGCTGGCCTGCCGCAACGCGGCCGTGCGCAACGTCTTCGAGGTCCGCGCCGGCTTGAGCGACGGCGGCTACCCGGACGCGGCGACGGTCAGCCCGCGTAGTCGGCGCCGATGACCACGGTGATCTTGTCGGGTCCGAACTCGTCGCTCTGCTCCACGCGGGGGTCGCCGCCCACGTCGTCCGCGACCGCCTGCGCGGTGGCCCGCTGGTCCGCGCCGGCGTAGTAGACGGTGGTCGGCGGCTGCGTGCGGCGGTAGTTGTCGGTCGTCGGCACGGTCCACCCCGACGTCCGCAGCGTCGCCGCCAGGCTCGCGGCCAGGCCGCGCGTCCGGGTGGCGTTCAGCACGGTCACCGGTGTCGTGCGGTCCACGGCGCCGGCGAGCGGGCTGCTCGTCGTGGGAGCGGACGTCGGCGTGCCGGCGCTCGTCGTCGGCGTGGCCGAGGGGGTCGGCGCCGTCGATGCGGTCGCCGGGCCGGCCGGCGGGGTGGCCTGCGACTGCGACTGCGGCCCGGTGTCGTCGGCGCCGCTGGACTGGATGCTCGAGGCGGTCGACCGGGTCAGCGCCCAGGCGCCCAGGCCGATGAGCACGATGGCCAGCAGCACGGCGACCGTCGGAAGGACGTCGCGCCACGGACTGCGCTGCGGGCGGTGGGCGCCGGTGCGCGTGACGGGCTGCGGCGCGAACGGGTCGCTCATGCGGGGCTGCCTGGCCGACGGGAAAGTACGGTCGGGCCGACCGGCGTCCGGCTCAGACCTGCAGGCCCAGGCGCCGGGCGGAGCGCGCGCGCTGACGCGAGGCCCGCATGCGACGCAGCCGCTTGACGAGCATCGGGTCGAACTCCAGCGCGTCCGGCCGGTCGATCAAGGCGTTGAGCACCTGGTAGTACCGCGTGGACGACATGTCGAACAGCTCGCGGATGGCCTGCTCCTTGGCCCCGGCGAACTTCCACCACTGCCGCTCGAACGCCAGCAGCTCGCGCTCCCGGTCGGACAGGCCACTGCCGGACGGCGAGCCGGCGGGGCGGCCTGCGGTCGGGTCGGTGGCGACGTCCATGCTCGGCTCCTGCCTGCGGTCGACAACGGCTGGGCAGCGGTGCCCCAGTGCGTGCTCGCCACCCTACCCGGCGAACCACACCGGTGTCATTCTGCCGCGCCAACCGCCCCGGACGGCTCGCGCTCGATGCCCCGCGGCTCATGCCATCGTGTCGAGGATGGCCGCGATGTCGGCCTCCGTCGTGCGGGGGTTGACGATCGCGAAGCGGGTCACGGTCTCGCCCTCGTGCGAGGTCGGCACCACGAACGCGAAGTTGGCGAGCAGCAGGCGGTCCGACCACAGCTGGTACTGCTGCGGCGTCCAGCCGATGCGCCGGAACACCACGACGGACGTGTCCGGCTGGCGCAGCAGCTCGACGTAGTCCCGGCGCGCGATCTCCTTCGCCGCGAACCGCGCGACCTCCAGCGTGCGCTCGATGGCCTCGCTGTAGGCGCGGGTGCCGTGCGTGGCAAGGCTGAACCAGAACGGCAGGCCGCGGGCCCGCCGCGTCAACCCGATCGAGTAGTCGGCGGGGCTCCAGTCGGTGCTCTCGGTCAGCACGTCCAGGTAGCTGGCGTTCTGCGTGTGCGCCGCCCGGGCCACCATCGGGTCGCGGTACAGCAGCGCGCAGCAGTCGAACGGCGCGAAGAACCACTTGTGCGGGTCCACGATGAACGAGTCCGCCTGCTCGATCCCGTCGTACAGGGGCCGGATGCTGGGCGCGGCCAGCCCGGCGCCGCCGTACGCGCCGTCGACGTGGAACCAGACGCCGAGCTCGGCGCACACCCGCGCCACCGACGCCAGGTCGTCGACGATCCCGAAGTTCGTCGTGCCGGCCGTCGCCACGACCGCGAAGAGCCCGTCCGTGCCGACCGACTCGAGCGTGGCCCGCAGGTTCTCGCCCGTCAGGCGGCCCTCGTCGTCCACCGGCACCCCGATGAAGTCGACGTCCATGACGTCGCAGGCGCTCTTGATCGAGGAGTGCGCCTGGGTGGTCGCCGCGACCTTCCAGCGCGCCGGCAGCTCGCCGGGGTGCGCGGTGCGGGCCGCGTGCCGCGCCGCCACCAGCGCCGACAGGTTGCCGATCGTGCCGCCCGGCACGAAGACCCCGCCCGCCTCGGGCGGCAGGCCGGCCAGGTCGGCCACCCAGCGCAGCGCGGTGTTCTCGGCGTAGACCGCCCCGGCGCCCTCCAGCCAGGAGCCCCCGTAGATGGAGGACGCCGCGACCACGAGGTCGAACAGCGAGCTGGCTTCCGTGGGCGCGCACGGGATGAACGACAGGTAGCGGGGGTGGTCCACCGAGATGCAGGCCGGCGCGAGCACGGTCGAGAAGAGCCGCAGCGCCTCCAGCCCGCCGAGCCCGTCGGGCGTGATGGTCGCGCCCGCGGCCTCGTCGAGCTCCGCCTGCGTGCGCGGGCCGTCCAGCGGCACGGGGTCGAGCCGCAGCCGGTGCTGGGCGTACTCGAGGATCGCCTGGCCGAGCGCCTCGGTGTCGGAGTCGTAGCGGTGCACGAGTGGCGAGTGTAAGCGGGCGGTTGTGCGGGCCTCTGTGCAGAGGCCGTGGTGGGCGTCAGCGCGTCAGCCGCAGCCGCTGCCCCACCTGGATGAGGTTCGGGTTGCGGCCGATCGTGCCCCTGTTCGCCTGGTACAGCGCGTGCCATCCGCCGCGCACGTGCTTGCGGTGCGCGATGGCGCTCAGCGTGTCGCCGCGGCGCACGACGTAGTAGCCGTAGGCGGCCCTCGACGTGGCCTTCTTCTTCGCGGCCTTGGTCCGGGTGCGCACGACCGACGCCCGCGTCGACGTCGCCTTCTTCGTGGTCTTCTTGATCGCGCTGCGGGACGTCGACCGGCTGACGTCCGACCGGACGCGGGCGTCCGCCCGGGTCAGTCCGAGCTTGGCCGAGCACGCCGGCCAGGCACCCCAGCCCTGGCTGTCGAGCACCCGCTCGGCGATCGCGATCTGCTCCGCGCGGCTCGCCCGGTGCGCGGACGACGCGTACTGGCCGCCGCCGAACGCCCGCCACGTGCTCGGCGAGAACTGCAGGCCGCCGTAGTAGCCGTTGCCGGTGTTGATCGCCCAGTTGCCGCCGCTCTCGCACTGGGCCAGGCGGTCCCAGGTGCTGCCGCTCGCGGCCTGCGCGGAGCCCGCGATGGCCAGCGGGGCCGCTAGCACGGCGCCGGCCGTGCCGATGGTGGCCAGCGTGCGGACCGGGTGGGACGGGGTGGACGGGACGCGGTGACGTCCGGAGTAGCCGCTCATCGCGGACGGTGCCTCTCACGGTCGAGCGCCTTCGAGGTGAGCTGTCGGGTTCGGGTCGTGAGCTACCCGGCCGGCGGTGCTGCTGCCGGCTTCACCCCAAGGCCGCTGTCGCGGCCACGTCGTGGGTCCCCCGCCACCACCCGCAGTCGGTCGTCGAACGGAGCCGTGGCCCGCCGGGTGGTGTTCGGCGCTGCGGTCCACGGTGGGTCGAACAGGACGGCGCAACGCTACGGAACGAAGCCGCCAGATCACAAGCAGATCACGGAAGCTCACCGGCCACCCCGCTCACGACGCGCCCGATGTCACCCGGTTGATGGTGGTTGAGGTGATACCGCGTGTCCAACAGCTGGGATGAGGCGGGCTTCGGCCGCAGACCTGAGGTGGGGTCGGGTCGACCCGGACCTGCGCACCAACGGTCTTGTCGGCCGGCCTCACAGGGCATGCGAGCGGACGGCGGTGCGCGCCGGATACTGCGGGCATGGCGAAGGGTGAGCTCGGCCGGGTTCTGACCTTGTGGCCGGCGGTCGGCCTGGCGATCACGATGGTGGTCGGCAGCGGGGTGCTGGTGCTGCCGGGGCTCGCCTACGAGGCTGAGGGGTCGGCGGCGGTGTGGTCGTGGGTGGTGGCCGCCGCTTGCTGCGCTCCGCTCCTGGTGGTCATCGCGTCCTTGGGGGCGAGGTACCCGACGGCCGGCGGGGTGGCCGGGTTCGTTCGCCCGGCACTTGGTGACCGGGTCGCCGACTCGGCCGAGTTCCTGCTGCTGGCGGCCCTCCCAGGTGGCGCTGGGCTAGCGCTCGTCGCGGGCCACCTCGTGGCTGACCTCGTCGGGGAGAAGTGGCTGGTGGGGCCGTTCGCGGCCGTGATGCTGGTGGTGGCCGGGGGTGCGGCGCTGCGCGGGGCCGAGTTCACAGGCGCCCTTGTCCGTGGCCTCGCTGTGACGTTCGTGGTGATGTTGCTCGTGGTGGCCGCCGCGGGCCTGGTGGCCGGTGGCGACGGGCTCGGCACAGGAGACCTGTCGGGCATCAGTGCAGGAATCGGAGGTCTCGGCCTCGTCTTCTTCGCGTTCGTCGGCTGGGAGCTGATGGCGTTCATGAGCGAGGAGTTCGTCGATCCTGCGCGCGACTTCCCGCGCATGATCGCCGTCAGCTTCCTGGTGGTCGTGTGCCT
>Ga0070696_100003112_pt1 | contig 11038 bp, 12 predicted proteins | sample KBSK1253metaG_FD_65474 | JGI IMG/M metagenome (GOLD analysis project Ga0070696, IMG submission 65474) | Corn, switchgrass and miscanthus rhizosphere microbial communities from Kellogg Biological Station, Michigan, USA - KBS K1-25-3 metaG | ecosystem: Host-associated > Plants > Roots >... | reverse complement strand
ACCCGGCGCATGGAGATGCACGGCATCGTGCACGAGGGCTACGTGCCTTGCGTGCGGGTGCTCAAGACCGAGGAAGAGAAAGGCCTGCAACGGCTGCCCTGAAGCTATTTTCTTTTGATATTCTGGGAGGACGCCCATGTCCCACGTCATGAACACCTACGCGCGCCAGCCGGTCGCCTTTGTCCGGGGCGAGGGCGTATGGCTCTGGGACGAGAGCGGCAAAAAGTACCTCGATGCGCTCGCCGGCATCGCCGTGAACACGCTCGGCTACGGCCACCCGAGGCTCAAGAAGGCGCTTTCGGAGCGCCTTGCGAGCGGGGTGCTGCACACCTCCAACCTCTGGCGCATCCCGATGCAGGAGGCCGCGGCCGATCGCCTAGCCGAGATCACCGGCCTCGACGAGGTGTTCTTCTGCAATTCGGGGCTGGAGGCGAACGAGGCGGCGATCAAGGTCGCGCGCAAATACGGGCATGAGCGAGGCATCGCCGAGCCGGCGATCATCGTGATGGAGAAGGCCTTCCACGGGCGCTCGCTCGCGACGCTCTCGGCCACGGGCAGCCGCAAGGTCCAGGCCGGCTTCGAGCCGCTGGTGTCCGGATTCGTGCGCGTGCCCCTCAACGACCTCGAGGCGGTGCGCCAGGTCGCCGAGCACAACCGCAATATCGCCGCGGTCATGGTCGAGCCGATCCAGGGCGAGGGCGGGATCAACGTCTCGCGCCTGGAATACCTGCGCGGCCTCAAGGAGATCTGCGAGCGCAACCAGTGGCTGTTCATCTCGGATGAAGTGCAGTGCGGCCTGGGCCGCACCGGGAAATGGTTCGTCTACCAGCACGCGGGCTTTCTTCCCGACGTGGTGCCGCTCGCCAAGGGGCTGGGATCCGGCGTGCCGGTGGGCGCCTGCGTGGTCGGCGGGCGCGCGAAAGGCGTCTTCAAGCCCGGCAACCACGGCTCGACTTTCGGCGGCAACCCGCTCGCGATGACCGCGCTCGTGACCACCATCGACACCATCAAGGACGAAGGCCTGCTCGCGAACGCGAGCCGGGTCGGCGAGCTCATCCGCGGCGGCTTTCCGACCCTGGAAGGAATCACGGAAGTGCGCGGCATGGGGCTCATGATCGGCGTCGAGCTCGCGCAGCCCTGCGGCGAGCTGGTGAGGCAGGCGCTCGACGCGGGCCTAGTCATCAATGTCACCGCCGACAACGTCGTGCGCATGCTGCCGCCGCTCGTGATGAGCGAGGCCGAGGCGCGCGAGCTCCTGAGCCGCCTGGTCCCGCTCCTCGAGGCGTTCCTGCAGAAGCGCGTCGCGGCCTGACACCGATGCGGCTGCGGCATTTCCTGCAGTTCAGCGACTTTTCGCGCGAGGAGCACGAGTATCTCTTCGCGCGCACCCAGTGGATAAAGGCGAAGTTCAAGAAGTACGAGCGCTACTGGCCGCTCGAGGACCGCACCCTGGCGATGATCTTCGAGAAGCCCTCCACCCGCACCCGCATGTCGTTCGAGGCCGGCATGCACCAGCTCGGCGGCGCCGCCATCTACCTCTACACGCGCGACTCGCAGCTCGGGCGCGGCGAGTCGGTCGAGGACGCGGCGCAGGTGATCTCGCGCATGTGCGACGTCATCATGCTGCGCACCTTCGAGCAGGACATCATCAACCGCTTCGCGGGCAACTCGCGCGTGCCGGTGATCAACGGCCTCACCAACGAGTACCACCCCTGCCAGATCCTCGCCGACGTCTATACCTTCATCGAGCAGCGCGGCCCGGTCCGGGGCAAGACGGTGGCCTGGATCGGCGACTCGAACAACGTCTGCAACAGCTGGCTGCAGGCGGCGGCGGTGTTCGACTTCAAGCTCAATATCTCGACGCCGCCGGGGTACGAAGTCGAGGCGGAAAGAATTACAGGCAATTGCGAAATCTTCGCCGACCCGATGCACGCTGCACGCGGCGCGGACCTCGTCACCACCGACGTGTGGACCTCGATGGGGTTCGAATCCGAGAACGAGGCGCGCCGGCGCGACTTCCAGGACTGGCAGGTCGACGCCGAGATGATGAAGGCGGCCAGGCGCGACGCGCTTTTCATGCACTGCCTGCCCGCGCACCGCGGCGAGGAGGTCGCCGCCGAGGTGATCGACGGCCCGCAGAGCGTGGTGTGGGAGGAGGCCGAGAACCGCCTGCACGCGCAGAAGGCGCTGCTCGAGTTCCTGGTCCTGGGAAAGAAATGAAAGACGCGAAAATCAAGAAAGTCGTCCTCGCCTACTCCGGCGGCCTCGACACCTCGGTGATCCTGAAATGGCTGCAGGACAAGTACCGCTGCGAGGTGGTCACTTTCACCGCGGACATCGGCCAGGGCGAGGAGCTCGAGCCCGCCAGGCAAAAAGCGAAGCAGATGGGGGTGAAGAGCATCTTCGTGGAGGACCTGCGCGAGGAGTTCGTGCGCGATTTCGTCTTTCCGATGTTCCGCGCCAACGCCGTCTACGAGGGCGAATACCTACTCGGGACGTCCATCGCGCGCCCTCTCATCGCGAAGGGTCTGGTCGAAGCAGCGAAGAAAAGCGGCGCGGACGCGATTTCCCACGGCGCCACCGGAAAGGGCAACGACCAGGTGCGCTTCGAGCTCGGCGCCTACGCGCTGATGCCCGACGTGAAGATCATCGCTCCCTGGCGCGAATGGGACCTGCTCTCGCGCGAGAAGCTGCTCGGCTACGCCGAGGAGCATGGCATCCCGGTGGACTTCAAGAAAAAGAAAGGCGCCGCGCCCTACTCCATGGACGCGAACCTGCTGCACATCTCCTACGAGGGCGGGGTGCTGGAGGACCCGCAGTACGAGCCCGAGGAATCGATGTGGCGCATCACGCTGTCGCCGCAGAAGGCGCCGGACAAGCCCGAGCACGTGGAGCTCGAGTACCGCAAGGGCGATATCGTCTGCGTCAATCAGAAGAAGCTTTCCCCGGCGAGCGTGCTGGCGGAGCTGAACCGCCTCGGCGGCCAGCACGGCGTCGGTCGGCTGGACATGGTGGAAAACCGCTACATCGGCATGAAAAGCCGCGGCTGCTACGAGACTCCCGGCGGCAGCATCATGCTCAAGGCGCACCGCGCCATCGAGTCGATCACCCTCGATCGCGAGGTGCTCGCGCTCAAGGACGACCTCATGCCGCGCTACGCGCGCATGATCTACAACGGCTACTGGTTCAGCCCCGAGCGGCGCCTGCTGCAGGAGCTGATCGATGCCTCCCAGGCGCCGGTCAACGGCACGGTCACGGTGAAGCTCTACAAAGGCACGGTGCTGGTCACGGGGCGCGCCTCGAAGGATTCGCTGTTCGATCCCTCGATCGCGACCTTCGAGGACGACAAAGGCGCCTACAATCAGGCCGACGCCGGCGGATTCATCCGCCTGAACGCGTTGCGCATGAGAATCGCAGCCAAACGGGGGCGCACGTAAGAGCGCTTTTCGCCGCTCTCCTCTTTTGCGGCCTGAACGCCTGGGCGGCTCCTTTTGCCGTCCAGGTCGGCGAGGCGCGCATCGGCCTGGACGCGCCGGCCGGGTTCGCCGATGCCTCGTTCACCGGCTCGCCGCGGCTCCAGGAGCTCGCCGAGTCGCTCACCTCGCCGTCGAACCGCATCCTGCTCTTCGCGATCTCCGACGGCGACCTGCGCAAGTTCACCCTCGGCGACCCGCCGGAGTTCCGCCGCTACATGATCGCGGTGACCCCGAAGGAGCTGGAGCGCGAGCACGTCGGGGCGCAGCGCTTCGCCGAGCTCGCGGCCGCCGCGCTGCGCGAGGCGGGCGAGCGGCCGCCGCCGGACAAGGGCTTCGCCGAGTACTTCGATCAGCAGCCCGCCGGAAAGCCGAGCCTGCTCGCCGAGCTGCGCAGCGATGCCGAGGTCGTATCGGTGCTCGCCGGCGCGCGCGTCCCGCCTCAGCCGCGCGCCCAGAAGCAACAGTACGCGCTGTCGACCACGACCCTGCTGCACCTTCGCGGCAAGGTGCTCAGTCTCTCGGTCTATGGCGCCTATGAGAGCGCGGCGGACCTCGACTGGATCCGCGGTATCACCCTGCGCTGGATCGACGATATCCGGCGTTTCAACTCCCGCTAGGACTTCCCATGCCGGCCACACAGACCGAGAAGGCGCTCCGATTCAGGAAGCTGCACGAGGGCCCCGGGGCCTTCCTCATCGCCAACGCCTGGGACGCAGGCTCGGCCCGCATCCTCGCCGGACTCGGGTTCGCGGCGCTCGCCACCTCGAGCGGCGCCTGCGCCGGGGTGCTCGGCCGGCGCGATGGCAGCGTCACGCGCGAGGAAGCTTTGGCGCATGCGCGCGCCATCGTGGCGGCTACCGACCTGCCGGTGTCCGCGGATCTGGAGAAAGGCTTCGGCGACGCGCCGGGCGCCGCCGCGGAAGCGATCCGCCTCGCGGGCGAAGTCGGCCTCGTCGGCGGCTCGATCGAGGACGCAAGCGGCAACAAGGACCAGCCGCTGTTCGACTTCAATCACGCGGTGGAGCGCGTCGCGGCGGCAGTCGAGCAGGGGAAAAGGCATCCGTTCGGTTTCGTTCTCACCGCGAGGACGGAAAACTTCCTGCGCGGCAACCCGGACCTCGACGACACGATCCAGCGCCTTCAGGCCTTCGAGAAGGCCGGCGCCGATGTGCTGATGGCGCCCGGCCTGCCCGACCTCGCCGCGGTCCGCGCGGTGTGCGCGGCGCTGAGGAAGCCCGTCAACTTCATGGCCGGTATCAAGGGGAAATCCTTCTCGGTGAAGGAGCTCGAGGCCGCGGGAGTCCGGCGCATCAGCCTCGCGAGCTCGCTCTACCGGGCGGCGATGAGCGGCCTGATCGACGCCGCGCGCGAAGTGCGCGAACAAGGCAGCTTCGAGTACCTCGAGCGCTCGCTCGCCACCCCGGAGCTCAATCGGTTCATGCAGTGAAAAACGCTCTTTTCGCGCTCCTCTTCGCGGCCACGGCGGCAAGCGCCCAGGAATGGCCGAGCAAGCCGATCCGCTGGGTGGTGTCGTTTCCGCCCGGCGGCAGCGTCGACCTGGTCTCGCGCATCCTGCAGAACCACGTGTCCAAGGGCCTCGGACAGCCGATCCTGGTCGAGAACCGCGGCGGCGCCGGCGGCAGCGTCGCCACGAGCGCAGTGGCGCGCTCGGCGCCCGACGGCTACACGTTCCTGGTCACGCTTTCCTCGCACACGATCAATCCGCTGCTCTACAAGCTCGACTATGACGTCGAGCGTGATCTGGCATCGGTCTGCCTGATCATGAGCGTTCCGCAGCTGATCGCCGCCAACCCGGCGACGCCGTACAAATCGCTCCAGGAGCTCATCAGCGCCGCCAGGGCGCAGCCGGGCAGGCTGGCGTTCGCCTCGGCGGGCAACGGCACGCCGTCGCACATCGCCGGGGAGCTGCTCAAGCTCAAGACCGGCGCCGATCTGCTGCACGTACCTTACAAGGGCGGCGGGCCGGCGGTGACCGACACACTGGCCGGCCAGGTACCGGTGCTCATCCTCACGGCGGCCATCGTCATGACCCACGTGCGCGCGGGCAGGCTCACGCCGCTCGCAGTCACGACGCTCAAGCGCTCGCCGGGCGCTCCGGACATCCCCACGGTCGCCGAAGCGCTCGGGCTGCCGGACTACGAGGTCGATTCCTGGATCGGGATGTTCGCCCCGGCAGGCTCGCCGCCGTCCGTAATCGCGCGGATGCAGCGCGAGATTGCACGCGCCGTCAGGCTCCCGGAGGTGCGGGCCAAGCTGATCGAGCAGACCGGCGATCCGGTGGCGAGCTCGCCGGAGGAGCTCGACCGCGTGGTGAAGACCGAGCTCAGGAAATGGGGCGAAGTGATCCGCTCGGCCAGGATCAAGGGCGACTAGGCCGCTAAGAAAGAAACTCCTCGACCGCCTGCACGAAAAGCGCCGGGCTCTCGATCTGCGGGCAGTGCCCGCAGCCTTCGATCTGCCGGAACTTCGCATTCGGAATCTTCGCCGCGAGCTCGCGGGCAAGCGCTGGCGGCGTGGTGGCATCTTCGCTTCCGACCATTACCAAGGCTTCACTCTTGATGTTCTGGAGCACGGAAGACAAATCGACTTTCGCGAGCGCGAGGCACGCGCTGCGAAAGCACGCAGGATCGGCCTTCATCAGCGCCTGCCTGCGCTCCTCCACGACGCCGGGGTTGGCGGCGATGAAGGGTTCGGGAAACATGCGGCGGATCGCCACGTCGAGCGCGCCGGACATGCCTTCTTTCGCCACCCGCTCGGCCAGGGCGCGCAGCGGCTGCTTCGCCGGCTCCGGGAATGCCGCCAGCGCCGGCGCGGCGATCAGCCGCCGGATGCGCCCGCCGTGGCGCGCGGCGAGCGCCACCGCGATGAAACCGCCGAAGCCGTTTCCCAGCACGTCCGCTTTCCGCAGCTTCAAGGCGTGGAGCAATGCGGCGATCCGCTCGGCGTAGTCCTCGACCGAGCTGCCAGCCGCCCTGGAGGCGCCGTAGCCCGGAAGGTTGACCAGCCACACGCGGCGATTACGCCCGAGGAGCGGGGCGACGCGATCGAACGCCGAGCGCTCGGCGAGCAGCGAATGCAGGATGACCAGGTCCGGAGCGCCGCCCGATTCGCTGCCTGCGGGCTCGACGTCGACTCCCTCGATGAGAGGCATGGCATCATATTGTAAATGCCCTCCTTCGACATCGTCTCGCAGGTGAACGAGCAGGAAGTGAAGAACGCGGTCGAGCAGACCAACAAGGAGATCACCAACCGCTTCGACTTCAAGGGCTCCGACGCGCGCGTGGAGCAGGCGAAGCTCGATCTCACGGTGTTCGCCGACGACGAGTTCAAGCTCGGGCAGGTGATGGACGTGCTGCGCGGGCGCCTCGCCAAGCGCAGCGTCGATGCGCGCCACCTCGAGCCCGGCGGCATCGAGAGGATCTCGGGCGACAAGGTGAAGCAGCCGGTCAAGGTCAAGGTCGGCATCCCGCAGGACAAGGGCAAGGAGATCCAGAAGCTGATCAAGGACTCCAAGCTCAAGGTGCAGGGGTCCATTCAGGGCGACGCAGTGCGCATCTCCGGCACGAAGAAGGACGACTTGCAATCGGCGATTCAGCTGGTCAAGAAGTCGGTCGCGGATCTCCCCCTTCAGTTCATCAACTTCCGCGACTAAGGTTTTCGGTCCACTTGCCGTAGATCCGGTCCGCCACTTCGTGGAGGCGCGTCAGGCGAGCCTCCATGTCGCGCTCCATCTCCGCGGGCTTTTGCACCGCGGGGCTCGCCGCCGCGGCCTTGATTTCATCGGCCCCGCCGCGGACCCATGCGCGGATCAGCTCCTCGGTCATCTCGACATGGCACTGCATGCCGAAGTGCTTGCCGATGGCGAAGGCCTGGTTGGCGCAGTGCGCGTTCTCGAGCACGCGCGTGGCCCCCGGCGGAATGCTGAAGGTCTCGCCGTGCCATTGGAAGCTGTCGAAGGCCGCAGCATCGCCGAGCCACTCGCGCGCGACGCCGTTGTCGCACACGCGCACCTCGCCCCAGCCGATTTCCTTGTACGGGTTGGCGCGCACCGAGCCGCCGAGGGCCTTCGACATGAGCTGGCCGCCGAAGCAGTGGCCGAGCACCGGCAGGTCCTTGCGCACCGCCTCGCGGATGAGCTCGGCGAGCTGCCCGATCCACGACAGGTCATCGTTCACGCTCATCGCGCCGCCCATGATGGCAATACCGGAAAAAAGTCTCGGATCGCGCGGCACCGCTACGCCTTCATCGAGCGCGATGAGCTCAAATGCAATTGAGCGAGCCTCGAGGTAGCTGGCAAAATACGCCGGTCCTTCGCTGCGCGCGGTCCTAAAAATGGCGACGGGTTTCATGCCCCGTATTATTGCGCTCCTCCTGTGCTTCGCCTGCGGCGCCGCCGCTGCGGCCGACGTCGCGCTGATCGGCGTGATCGGCGACAAGGCGGCGGTGCTCGCGCTCGGCGGCGGCGATCCGAAAACGGTGAAGGTGGGCCAGACCTGGAACGGCATCACCGTGCTGTCGGTCGAGAAGGACCGCGCCACGGTGGAGCTCGAGGGGCACAAGCGCATCCTGCACTACGGCCAGCACTACCGCAGCGAAGCGCCGAGCGACGAGCGCGCGCAGGTGACGCTCGCCGCCGGGCCCAGCGGCCACTTCATCGGCGAGGGCGCGGTGAACGGCAACCCGATCCGCTTCCTCGTCGACACGGGGGCCTCGGCGGTCGCGCTGCCGGCGAGCGAGGCCACCCGGCTTGGCATCGACTACCGCAAGGGCAGGCGCGGCATGTCGAATACCGCCAACGGGCCGGCACCCGTGTACGGGGTGAGCCTCGACACCGTGCGCCTCGGAGGCATCGAGCTGCAGCGCGTCGACGCGGTGGTGTTCGAGCAGGGCCTGGATACGCCGTTGCTGGGGATGAGCTTCCTCAACCGCGTGGAAATGAGGCGCGACGGCTCCACCATGACGCTGACGCGGCGCTTCTAGACTATTTCACAGGCACCAGCGGTACAAAGCGCACCGGCAAAACACGCTTCTCGTCGTAGCCGCCGTCGGGACGCTTGACGAGCAGCTTGAGGTATTGGATGTCGTCGCTGCCGCCGACCGGGATCACCATGCGGGCGCCGGTTTTCAGCTGCGCCACGAGCGCCGGCGGCACCTGCGGCGCCGCCGCCGTGACCACGATGCCGTCGAAAGGCGCCTTTTCCGGCCAGCCGGCGTAGCCGTCTGCTATGCGCACTTCCACGTTGCGGTAGCCCATCTCTGCCAGCCGCGCCGAGGCCGCCGTGCCGAGGCTCCCGATGAGCTCGACGCTGTGGACCTGCTTCACGATCTCGGCGAGCACGGCCGCCTGGTAGCCCGACCCGGTGCCCACTTCGAGCACCACGTCGTCAGCCTTTGGATTCAGGAGATCGGCGCAGAGAGCGACGATGTAGGGCTGCGAGATGGTCTGACCCGCGCCGATGGGCAGCGGGTGGTTGCGATAAGCGACCGGGGCCTGTGCCGGGGGCACCAGGCGGTGGCGCTCGACCCTGCCGAGCGCCGCGCGCACGGCGCTCGACATCGCGCCAATCCCGGTCTCGCCGCGGGTCTCGGCGTACATCGCCTCGACCTCGGCCACCATGCGCTCGCGCAGGGCGGCGTAATCCTGGCTGCTCGCCTCCGGCCCGATAAAGAATCCCGACAAGAGGCTCACCCTGCGCAAAGCGGCGGCTAACGCGCCCGTTTGTCCCTCTCGATGAGCGCGTAGGCGCTGTGGTTGTGGATCGACTCGAAGTTCTCCGACTCGACCACGTAGGCGTCGATGCGCTCGTCGAGGTTCAGCACCGCCGCCACGTCGCGCACCAGGTCCTCGACAAACTTGGGATTGTCGTAGGCGAGTTCGGTGACGAACTTCTCGTCGGGCCGCTTGAGCAGGCCGTAGAGCTCGCTCGAGGCCTGCTTCTCGACGATGTCGACGATCTCCTCGATCCAGACGAAATCGTTGGTGCGCGCGGTCACCGTGACGTGCGAGCGCTGGTTGTGCGCGCCGCGCTCGGAGATCTTCTTCGAGCAGGGGCAAAGGCTCGTCACCGGGACCACCACCTTCATGGTGAAGCGCTGGCGCCCCTTGCGCACCTCGCCGGTGAAACTGACCTCGTAGTCCATCAGGCTCTTGACCCCGGACACCGGCGCCTTCTTCTCGATGAAGTACGGGAAGGACATCTCGATGCTGCCTTCCTCGGCCTCGAGCTTCTCCACCATCTCGCGCAGCATGAGCTGGAAAGTCTCAAGCGTGATCTCGCGCTCGTGCGCCTCGAGGATCTCGACGAAGCGCGACATGTGCGTGCCCTTGAAGTGCTGCGGCAGGCCCACGTACATGTTGAACACCGCGATGGTGTGCTGGACTTTGGGAGAAGCTCGCGTCGAGCCTCGCTCCGTAATCCGGACCGGGTGGCGGATGGCCTTGATGCCGACCTGGTCGATCGCGAGCTTGCGCGAATCGGGGGCGCTCTGGACGTCGGGGATGTTGTACAGGTCGCGGGACTTCATGGGGCTATTTTATCAACCAGGGCCCCCCGGATGGACTGCGTGATGCCCGCCGCGTCGAGCCCCACGGAGGCGGCGAGGCGAGCGGGGTCGCCGTGGTCGATGAAGCGGTCGGGGAGGCCCAGCAGCAGGACCTTTTTCTCGCTTTGCGCCAGCGCCTCGCACACCGCCGAGCCGGCGCCGCCCATGATCTGGTGCTCCTCCACCGTGACGATGAGCTCGTGGCTCGACGCGACGCTGCGCACGAGGTCCGCATCGAGGGGCTTCACGAACCGCATGTTGACCACGGTGGCGTCGAGGGTTTCGCCCGCCTCGAGCGCGGGCTTCAGCATCGCGCCGAACGCGAGGATGGCGACGTGGCTACCTTTTCTCCTGACCTCCGCCTTGCCGACAGGAAGAAGCTTCATGTCGGACTTCGTTTCGCCGAGGGCGGCGCCACGCGGGTAGCGCACCGCCGCCGGCGTGCCGAGCATCGCCCCCGTGTAGAGCATCTGCCGGCACTCGTCCGCATCCGAGGGCGCCATGACGGTGAGATTGGGCAGCGTGCGCAGATAGGCGAAATCGAACGCGCCGTTGTGCGTGGCGCCGTCGCCGCCGACCAGGCCGCCGCGGTCGAGCGCGAACAGCACCGGCAGGTTCTGGATCGCGATGTCGTGGATCAGCTGGTCGTAGCCGCGCTGCAGGAAGGTCGAGTAGATCGCCACCACCGGCTTCATGCCTTCGCAGGCGAGGCCGCCGGCGAAGGTCACCGCGTGCTGCTCGGCGATGCCGACGTCGAAGTAGCGCTGCGGGAAAAGCTCGGAGTACTTCACCATGCCCGAGCCCTCGCGCATCGCCGGCGTGATCGCGACCAGGCGCGGCTCGCGCGCCGCCATGTCGCACAGCCAGTCGCCGAACACCTGCGAATAAGTCGCCTTTCCGCCGGAGGAAGGCTTGATGCCGATTGAAGGATCAAATTTCCCGGGGCCGTGGTACGCAATCGGATCGTCCTCGGCGAGCTTGTAGCCCTGGCCCTTGCG